>Ga0209208_10000690_pt1 | contig 45333 bp, 29 predicted proteins | sample S1TSphfallax_3_FD_187694 | JGI IMG/M metagenome (GOLD analysis project Ga0209208, IMG submission 187694) | Host-associated microbial communities from peat moss isolated from Minnesota, USA - S1T2_Fd - Sphagnum fallax MG (SPAdes) (version 2) | ecosystem: Host-associated > Plants > Peat moss >...
TTAGTCGCAAGCCAAATGCTAGGGTTGCGACACTCTCCCTCACTAGAAGAAGAGGTCAATGTCCTCATTGACACTTAGAGTTTTCCTCTCACACAATTGCACTCCCGGGTCTACTATTAGGCCCGCACCTTGCAACCCCCTTGCTTTGGTCGCGAGCCAAGGCTAGGGTTGCGACAATAGTTCTTTGAGTTGAACTTAGAGCGTTGGGAATAAGTTGTGGTACATGGGTATTTGTGTATGCTCTTGTCCATGTTATGTGTTTGTGTGTGTATGTGAGTATGGTATGTCAGTGATGTATGTTAACGATATGTATTCGCATGACAACTACCCAAAAAATTAATAACTAATGTAAATACATCATAAGTTCTTTTAAACATGCACAAATCAAAGCTCATTGTTGCAAAATGGCATTCAAGCAAAATAGGAAGAACATACATTTGACTTGTTTTCTCCACTAACATTAGTAATATCTCTTGTGAAAATTGTCTTTTGGAAGGAAAGTTTAATTTTGGACATAAGTGCATAGTCAAACGTTTTAGCCAAACATTTTCCACAAATTGAATTGGTAAATTATTATTAACAATTAACAATCCAAGGTCCTCTAGGAATTCTTTTTGTGGCACATCCTCCTTTTTGAAGGAATCCTTCACAAGAAAAATTAGATATTGACCCATTAGATAAATGTGTTCTTTTCTTCAATGGTTGTCTTTTTAATTTTTTTTTCGAACTTTTTGGCAATAAGCATGTGATTTGCATCCACATGTTTTTTAAAAGATGTTATTCCATAAGTCTTGTAACAAGAAATCAATCCTTTCCTAATTTGAGTTATTAGATTTATTCCACATACAAAAGTTTGATAACAAATAATACAATGCATCATTGTATATTTTTAAATCCACTTTTGCATTATTATTAATACAATAGAAACTCCAACACAAAGATGTTCTTCCATGGGGTTTCCAACATCTTCTTTGACCATGCAATTTTTTCATTAATTCTTTAGAGGCATCTTTTGGATTCCTTCCTGTTTATGTTGCACACTTGCATTTTCCTCAAATTTGTCTTCCATAATTACATCATTCATAAACTCTTCAATTATTTCATTGTTCCCAGTTATCATATTTTCATTTGCAGATGATTGTTCCATTAATAATTTTCACAAGAGTATGTCCAGAAATAATGTAGAAAATAAATCCCCAACTTACAATCCTTATCTAGAATGAACAAAATAAATAATACATATTAACAAAGGACAAAAAAAAAAGAAAATTATTTTTTTTGAAAATAAACAATGGGTTTAAAAATGTAGAGTTCAAAAAAGGCATTTACAAACAATGGGGTTTAAGGTGTATGCAATAAAAAAATCATTCACTTTTTCTCTCATCATCATACAAAAGTTTTAATATTTGTTTTAAAAAATGGTTTGAATTTTAATCTTGCACATAATCAAACAAAAACATAGATTCAATTTTAAAAACAAATGCATTGCATAAATCAAATAAATCTAAAACAAAACAAGTTCTCCTTACAAAAAAAAAACACAATGAAAAATAAATAAATAAATAAATAAATCTCAAAACAAGTGAATTTTTTTTACCTTGGCCTTGACTTAAGGATGCTGATTGTTCCAAGCTCTTCCACTTGCACAAGAAATTTGGGAAGGAATACCTACTTAGACATAAAGCACAAAGCACAAGGTGCAAAGGTAGCAACAAGGCATGAAAGCAATACACATGAAGGTAGCAATAAGCACAAAAGTAGCAACAAGTGCAAAAATAGCAGCAAGGCACAAAACACAAAAGCAACAACACCCGCAAAGGCAACAACACAAGCGAAAGTAGCAACAAGGTGTAAAGGCGCAAAGGTAGCAACAAGGTGCAAAAGCGTGAAGGCAACACTTGTGAAAACAACAGCAAGGTGTGAGGCACAAAGGCACTAGCAAGTTGTAAAAATGTAAGGGTAGCATGTGTGAAGGTAGTAGCAAACGTGAAAATAGTAACAAGGCATGAAAACATAGCAAGGTATGAAAACACAAGGCTTGAAAGCATTAGCAAGGTGTAAAGGCACAAAGGTAGCACCTATGAAAGCAATAACAAGCGTGAAGGCAATAGCACGGCATGAATGTAACATGCAGGTGCAAAAGCAACATTAGGGCATGAAAGCAAAATGAGACGTGAAGACAAAGTAAGACACGAAGGTGACAAAAGAAACTAAGCAATAATGGGGGAAAAAAAACTCTAACAAAACTCAAAATAATAAGCTCAAACAAAAACATCCCTCAACTCACAAAACTCAAGAGTCAATGAGGAAAACATCCAAGAGGAAAAAGAAGAGGAGAAATTTCCCTTTCATTAAAAAAAATTAAAGGTTTACAGGAGGTGGCCGTAGGAATTTGGTGCCTCCAACCTAACCCTAAATCTACATTGGATGCCCCTTGGGACCCTGACCTGGGTAAGGGGTCAGACCTTACCCAGTTCTTAGTGTTTTGTTTTTTTTTCCCAAGCCGGTTTTCACCATTCAGTTTTCACAGAAGTGAGAACGGGTGGTCCAGTTTTAAGTCAGGGTATCACTCATGGTGATACCCTGAGGGGTTTGAGATGCCTAGATGATACCCAGTGAATCCTCATGAGTATTTATGATACCCGCCCAACACTCATCAGTACCTGGCATAAATATCCAATAGAAATTGATGTTCAAAACAAACGGTTGTGATTGAAGAGGAGGCACCTTATGTGGAAGGCGTCTCCTCTATCTAGGCAGAAACTTTACTGAGGGAAATGCACTATCCATACAATAGAAAACTCTATCTGTTCTTTGCATATTAATTCAGGACACGTTTGTTAAAAACTGTCCCACTTTTTAAAGTATGTCTGAATATGCTGAAAAAATGAGGAACTTTCTTCTTAAAATCAAGGAATTTGTGTCAAATATTCTTTTTTTAATTTTAGAGGTTGAAACTTTCTGAAAATTCACCAGAAAAAAGTCACTGGACTCCACAAAAGTTGTGAGGTTTTGCTTTAGAAGTACATTTCATACTAAAAAGAACTTGGGGTTTTGCAAGTCCTTTCTCACACAAATTCATGGAAGAATGAAATTTTGTGATAGAAAAATCATTGCAAGCTTGTTGTTCAGTATCCACAATTTAAGTACTTCAGAATTTTGACAGTTGAAACTTGAGAATAACTATATAATGTCCAGCTCTTGGTGCATGGCATGCCTCTTTTAAAACTATTTGTCCTACATCTTGACCTGCAAAGCAGCTGGCAATGGATAGCATATCTGGATATGGTGCATGCTCCTTATGCTGAAAAAATGCATTACTGAAGAAGAGGAAAGCAATTCAATTTTGGTTGAGATGAGGAACATTGCATGTTGCTGGATCAATTTGGATATGTAGGACATTTTGCTGGACAAATGTCCTACATATGAAAAGCACTTAAGATTGCTGCATACTTCACCACACACTTGGCCAGCGACAGATGTGTATTTTGAAGTTGGAATTCTCATCTACTGAAGGTTTGCATTATTCTGCCAGATTACTGGCATGTTTCAGACATTTAAGAAGCTGGTTGAGGAGTTGGGAGAGAAGTGCAAGAGGTGAAAAGAGTAGGTTGCAGGTGCTTTGTTTCTAGCTGGTACACACAAGAGTTTAAATAATATGAAGACAGAATTCCTCAACAGGAATTGCAGATGCTTTGTGTCTGGCTAGTACAGATCAGAGTTCAGACAATATGGAGAAAGAATTTCTCATGAGGAACAGCTTAAAGCCTGATACCAATAACTCTGAAGTATGCTTAAAAAAAAGAATTCACTTTTGCAACACTATTATGCTTTTGCCTCCAGATGGAGTTCACAGGGAGTCTTCCTGCAAAATTGTTCAAATGATAACTGTTCCCAGTTCTGCAGAGATCAAAGCATTCTTTACCCTCTAGTAAACAGTTCTTTGGCAAATCAAATGAAAATACAAGGTGCTTATGTGTCAATTCACTGTTCTGGAGGACATATTTAGTCATATTTCATCATTATGTGTAGAACATACCAATTACACCAAATGATACACATTTGCCAAAAGATGGATCTAATGCCTGCTTCATACATTCCAAAATTCTCTCAATTATGAAATCTGTGAAAGTAGAATAGAAAATAGTATAGCTCAGGTCCATGCTCCAGAATGTGACAGCTAAGAAAACCCTGAACCATGTTTGGGAGAATGGTCCAGATTATTTTACCAACTGTACCAACTGGGATACAATCCTGCAGCACTGGTGCTTTGTATGCCTCTAGTCCAATTTATCTGCTAAGAAGCTATTAATTCTGAAGGAGAGCACTGGCTTGCTACAATATATCCTGGTACACAGGTGCCTTCCCCTTGTGCCTCACTGTACTGATCCCATTGTGTCACTCAGGTAAAGGCTTCTTGTCGCATCCACTTGGTAGATGACCACTTTTCTCCCGCCAAAACTTTGCACCCACCATGGAGGCTTAAAGGGTCTTTTGATCCATCCAGCTTCTACACATGCCACCACCCAACCATCACACTTTCAAATTAAATCCTACATCTTTTGTACCAGAGCAATGTCCTCATCCACAGACTGCTTTTGATTCACAAAAAAAAAAACAGGAAGATTGTTTCTGACAAGACATGGCAAAGTTTTGGATTCTGACAGAAGTCTGACAACATTCAATTACACCCTTCAATATTTTCCAAGACTGAAATGAGGAGGATTCTGCAGATGAGGGGCAAGTGACACCCACCACACTCCAGAAGAGAATGGCATCACCCCTCTTTGGCTTCACACAGATGCCTCTTTTCATCTCACCACCACACCTACACTCCTTATCTCCAACCTGCAGGATTCAGAATGCTCCTATAAAAAGTCTAGAAGTGAAGCCAACAGAAACTACAGCCATGTGAGACTTTTGTTTCACTAACTAGAATTTGAGGTCTTGATTGATAAACTTTCAAGACCAATCATGGAGGCAAATGAAAAAATGTTCAGCTGTTCTAAAGTGCGTGCATTCAAAGATAGATGATAGAAAAAGTCCATACCGATGGAAAAAAGGTTTCACCACCTTCCACACCATCTGATAGATACATGAGCATGGTGGCAACTCTCTGCCCACCTCTCTTTAAGTTGAACTGAAACAAACAGAAAATCAACAGTTGACTCAGTGCAGTAGTTACAATTTTTTTTTATGATTGCAAGGTCCAGGAAGCGAGACATGGATAGGTTTGATGCAAAAATACCTCATCAGCAAAATAGTCATGATGTGCTTTGTAGTACTGGCCAGGTTCATACCTGCACAGCCATTCAAATCAATTTGATGAGAACAACAGCATTCCACCTGCAATGATTCAATATATTACATAAATTCAAAAGACATTCCCCTGTGCCCAGAACATACCGCAAGACCTGAAGTAGCTCTCCATTCTCAACTGGGACCATTGCATAGACTGAAATGCGTCTCTCAATCGCCTAAAGAAAAACAAAATCAAAGAGATGAAGTACAAAGGATTTCAATCAGCAAATCTGCCAAATCTGTATTCCAATTTTACAGTCCAATTTACAGAAAGGGTGGATGCAGGTCACATGCTTGCATGTATGATGGGTTTTACAATAATATTAATCATTCATGTTTGTGTGGACCTCAAAGCCCAATTGACATCCATACCTCAATAACTTTATGCTTTCGGTCAACAAAGGTGAGGAACATGCCTGTGCTTGTCCGCACCTTACTTTCAATCCCCTGTAGTAAGTACTTGTTCAGAACATGTGCTCACCAGGATTGCTCACCAGCTAACTGGCAGACTATTAAATTAGAAAATGAGATGCTGCATGACCTCATTAATTCATTGAAGTTAGCTTTACTCATTTTTACATGTCAAAACTACAATAAATGAAACAAAACACCAAATTCTGAATTCCACAAATGATTTGAGGTCTGTAAGTGGGGGCCAAGCCAGGCAAGATATGCATAAAAAAAGTGTACACACAAAATAAGAACACAAAACAGTCATGGGAATACATGCCTTGCCTGTGTTTGTGTCCACAACTGTTGACTTTGCAAGCTTTGGCCGTGCTAAATTAATTAAATGATCACACTCCTGCAGCCATTTATCATTCAAAAACCAATTGGCATTACATAAAATAGACTCTACTCATAAGACTGCACTTCACCTTGTGGGCATAGCAGTCATGCCCGCTCTGGTCAAAGAAAGAGGAGTTTGGGGAAGGTGACTGAACTACCATGGGAGTGGCTCAAACCAGATTTGTTTCCTTGATAAAAAGAGGTTACATAAGCTTCAAGGAATTCTAGAAAACTCTCACATAAGAATTTACCCAATATTACACCTCAGCAAAGCTATGGCTTTAGGTTCAACCTCAAGACTTGCAAATGTGGCACAAAGAAGAGCAGGGACAAGTTTTTTGATGCTTTTGAAAAGGGCCTTCAATTGCACACTGTGACCCGGACATGGCATGGAAAAGTTCAGATTGTCCTTGTAGTTGCCCTACAATCAGATTCCGCCTTCCCCTCTGTGTCTGTTTCAGTTTTCAAGGCAGACATCCCTTCCTAAGTTTCAATTTCAGATGAATGCTGTTAAGGGAAAGGAGGCCTTTCAAGTCACCACTTGAGACCTTCCCAGTTGCACATGTCTTCAACTGGAAACAAGTTCATAGAGACTTTCAAACTTATTTTTCTTACTGAGCTAGACCATACTCAGAAGATAGTGCCCATTGACCACTTAGTCTAATCAAAAGGAAGAGGCCAGATCAAGAGTATCAAAGAGAAAGAGAATGAGATGGCGTAACCAGAGGTGGGCCGGGCATAGTTCTGGTCTTAAGGAGTGACACATATTTTTTCAAACTTCAGAAGCTCCCCTAATTGTGCCAAAGAGTTAACAGCAACTATAGAGGACACATGACATCCATAAGAGGCATATAAGCTTTGAATGAAGCAAAATACATCAGCACTGAGAAAGTTGTGGAAGAGAATGATCCTTGGTTGCCAGTTAAGCATCTCCTGCTTTACCTGCACTCTCCAAAACAGCAAAACCATAACTCTGATCTTGTCAGTATGAACAAACAAATAGTAGTATTTAGTGTGTTGAAATGCTAATCTGGACTAAACCATTGGATGTCAAAGTAAAGCTGAATTGAGTAAGAAATGAGGCAGAATCACCCAGTGGTCAAACAATCTTGTTCTGCCTTCTTGAACCAGTCATTTACAGAATCTAAACAGAGCAGCAGGGAGATCTCACCCACCATTCCAATTCGAAGTATCCTTGCATCTTCATCATTTTTCCATATTGAGTATACTGTACAAATACAGCATGCCACCAAATACCTTAGACTCCTTACTTCAAAAATGAGTCTTTGAAGAATTTGATGACCCTCACAGTTTTCATTTCCAAACTCCTCACTGTACCTCTAACTGCCTGGCCAAACAGATAATGGCAACAAGAAAACCAGCGACAATAATCTTCTAATCTGAAATCACACCAAACCAGATTGTCACCCTTTTGCTCACCAGATGGAAAGCCTGTGGTTTTATTGAGAGAGGAGTCTTGATCCATTTGGTGAAATATATCTATCTCTGATCCTGTCAACACACACCAAACTGTGAGTGACATAATACAATGGTACAAAAGTTGTGACTCTGTTGAGCAGTTCTCAATCTTGATGGCAATCACAAGGGTATCAGCAGAAAACAAAGAACCTTCAGTAAAATATGAACTAGCAAGCTTGCCACAAGAAGATGCTTAATCTTGAAGGTTCTGAAGGAAACATACTACTGCTTTCTTCCAGTTGCTTGAGGAAGGCAAGTTGTAGTAGAGCACCTGCCATTGGCATATCCATCTGCCCTGAGAACAACTTCTTTTCACTATTGCTGTTACCAGACTGGAAGTCAACGAGTAAAGGTCCTAAGCTGAAAATATAGATAACAGAGTCTTGCACAAACTTCCTGGAAAGGGAAGAGCTGGGACTTACCAACAGCCATGCCAATGGTCACAAATGTGAGGAGCACAATCACATATCTTGATCGCAACATCCTGAGTTATTTGCTGCTTGTTTCAGTTCTCAGCATATCACTAGAAATCTTCCTCTCTTTGGATCAATAACAGCCCCAGGTAATCCTGGCTTCCAAATCATGTTGACATCACCTTGTCAAATGCCTCATGTCTTCTAGGCTGTCAACACAAGAAAGCTTCAGAAAAAAAACAGTGCACAAGTTGGTCAATTCAACCACATGGTTGTTGTGACTGGCACTGCTTATCATTTTTCCTCAACTAGAGTGATACTCATCATTAAAAGAACCTTTGAAGGCCCCTGTGTTTGGTAATTACTGCTGCTTTTGCCAGTCCTACAAAGTCACGAATTGCAGCTTTCTCTTTGTGCAACTATTAAGTAGAATCTTAGCAAGCCACAACTCCAACCTTCATAAAACAACAAAAGAATGACAGTCTCTTCCACACGCATGATCTTCAATTCGTTCTTAAAAACAAAATAAAAATCCAAACAACAAGTGAAACCTCAATTCAACCTACCGTCCATATTTCTCAAGATGGAAGTCGAAGTCTTGAGAATTCAAGACAGCTGCTGCCAGAGAATCAGTGCTGCTGCTGCCACTGCCGGTGCGTTGACATCTGAGTGTCTTCCGACAATTTCAATCACAACAACAAAAGATCGAAATCCCACAACAACAACATATCCTTCTTTGGAATTCAAAGACAGCCTAAAACTATGAAACCCTAAAAGCTTTTCCCACACTTGACGAGTCTGCTACCACAAAAGGATTTTAGCAATTTACGTAGGCAGCCGATGACACTAGTAATCCGTTCAAATAATAATATATCTGGAGACAAAAATGCTTGAGGAACCAGAGAGACTAGAAACTAGAAACGAGATTACTGAAGAAGCTGCCGAAGAAGAGAAAAACAGGTTCAGAAGAAGAATAATAATCCCCAAGAGCCCCAGATTCTCAACAGTCTCCTAAGGTTCAAATGAATGCTCCGATTTTCCTAACACGACTCGAAAATTTCACAAAAGTTTTTTGTCAAACCCTAGTGCCGAACCCATCTCCATCTCCGTTTGAAAAATAGAGTTTTTTTTTCTTTGGCGAATTTTCGCCGGATGGAGATTTGTATATGTATTTTCCAATATGGCGAAAAATGAGTGTTTTTGGGTGGGGTCTTTTAGTCGCCAGATTTCCAAAACAATTTTTTTTTTTAAAATTTAAAACAGATTTAGCAGGAAGTTGTACTAGGTACTGGCCAGTTTTTTTTTTTCCTGAATTTTTTTGGCATTTTTGCAACAAAAGAAAAGGAGGAATTTTTTACCCCAAGAGTAGATTCAACTAATTTTTCTATTTTTTTGTGTAAATTCCACTAATTTTTCTATTTTTGTGTGTAAATTCTCGACGTTTTCAATATCACACAATTGACCCAAAAAATCCTAATGCTAGGTAGCCAAAAATGTAGAAGGATGCTAAAACAATTTTTACTTTCATTTTTTTAATAGCCGAATCTGGTTAAATTGTCCAATCGAAAAATTGGAGAAAGCAACACAGAAATAGACTTAAAAGAAAATAAAGGCAAGGTAAAATAAAATGAAGTCTGGAAAATAGCGGTTACACATTAAAGTTACCCGTAAAGTCGTGCCTAGTTGGGCCTGAGTTCCACCCCTCATTTTGATGCTTCATCCCCTCTTGACTGTTGTCCTCAAAGTCATGAAATTTTATTAAATAACGGTATGAAATGCTCAGACTCAGGATTAAATGCAAAAGGCTGGAGAGCATTTATAGATATAGTACACATAGCAGCAGCAGTGATTGGTTGAAGGCGCTCAGGGAAAAAAAAACCGACAGGCCGAACTCAGATTAGCAGCAAATGTGGTCCTAATCTGAGTTTCAGTCCCTCTTGAGCTCCGTTTAAACCCAGTGTACTTTTTTTTTCAATGTTTTTTGAAATCTCGTCCCGTATGTGACCAAACACGGGGTTCTGGTGCCGACTTTTCCTAACTATTTGGGTAACTTTATTTACTGTTAGTTCACTCGAGATAACTAAGAGAAATAAAAATAGATCAGACCACCAAATCCAACAATTTCATTGTCCATGACATTTGTTCAGCACACCTACACACAAACAAGCCATAGACTGAAGACAAACCAATTTAGCAACCCCAAAAAAATTTAATTAAAAAGGCTTCCACCAACCAACCCACCCAACGCTGCTGTATATCAGATTTCACCAAGAAATATTTTGGTTCATGAGAACTTTTCAAAATTTGTGCCAAAATAGGGTAAGCTACCCTAGATGGCTCAAAGTGTACAAACCGGATCTCAAAATGTGTACCGAGGTTTTATGAAGGACCTCCGGTTCCAGTTCCTTAAGAAAAACTTAGAGTAGTTCCAGTTTGAGGTTACACAAAAAAGGAACATTGGGTCCTGTTTTTGAAAATTTAATAGTTCAGGTTCCAGTTTGGATTTCGATTCTGGAAATCGAACCCAGTTCCAGTTCCGGGTAACTTGGTGTGAAAGGACCGCTGGTTAATCCTCAGTTCCAGACTTTTTCCCCCCAAAAAGAACTCTATTTTCAAATTTTTGATCCTGGTTTCAGAATCAAGTCTTGTTCGGTTCCAGTTCCAGAACCAAATCCAGTTTTGAACCCAGTTCCAATTCTTTGTTCTAGAAACAAGACCTGGTTTCAGTTCTACTTTTACTAATTGGAACCGAAATTAAAAGTTCTAACTGACCAGTTGGGTAACGGCACAAGAACACTGGTACACAACACTTACCCATGTTGATCGTTCAACCCAAATTTCAGAATGTGCAAATATGACCTACAACTAATTGATTTAATTTGAATTTTCTATTTTACCTTCAACCTATGATTAGGGATTTGAGCTCCACGCTGCTGCGCACTACCAGTGACGATCAACTATATATATATTTTCTCATGTTTTCATATGGTTTTGAATAATTCATCATTATTTATATCAATGTTAAATTTAATTTAAATTAATATACATTTCATAAACATCAAAAGACGCATGCTAATTTGTTTTTTCATATTCATGTTGATGGATAGGGAAAAAGAGTAAGGTAGCTATAAAATGGAGGTAGTTATTAAGAAAGGTGGGAAATAGTTATTATGAAAGTTAATAAGAAAAAAAAGTTGCTATTAAGAAAAAAATGAAACTAGTAAGCTTGAAAATGAGGTAATTATTTATGAAATTGTTTTTGGAATAAGCCTTGGTTTGACGCCAACTATCGTATAACAAAACGTGAGATAAGGTTCTAACTGAAAGCCAACCCCGATTTGCACATCGTTAAACACCAAGAAAATAAACTTTAAAATTATTAAAAAGGAAAAGATTTTTTTGGGAAACTACAAGAGCTTAACATATGTGTGCGTTTGCCAAGGTGGATGCATTTTCGTTTTGGAAAAAGTACCAGCGAAGGGCACCCGTCGTGGACAAGATCAATGCAGCTGCGGTTCTAGAAGGCTTCCGCGAGCTAATTGGCCAGTTTTTGCCACTCGTATGGTTGCAAACTAATCATTCGACTTAGGTGACAGAACCTCCACCTAGCCACACTCTGAACGTAAATATCACATTTGTTGAGCTCCTTCAAGCGTTGAAAAAGCTACAAAGGAACAAGGCTACTGATTTGGATGGTATGAAAGTTGAGTTCATTTTGGATGCGAGAGAGCTACTACACATGCCACTATTGACAACGTTTAACTACTTTCTAGCTGAGGGCTTTCTAAAAGCCATTTCCATTGGGGTGGACCATGCGTTTTTTAAAGGGGGTGATGCCTCCAAATTTAACAACTATAGGGGGATAACGGTTGGGCCTATTTTAACAAAGCTATTCGTTATGATCCTTGACAAAAGGCTGAGCGAATGGGCTAAACAACATGGGTTGCATTCCAAGGGTCAAGCTGGGTTTTGCAAAAATTACCACACTACTAACCAACTCTTCATATTGTGAACTTTAATACAACAGAGCAAAGCAAAAAAGAAGCCATTCTATTGTTGCTTTGTGGATTTCAAAAAGGCGTTCGATATTGTGTCACGTGAAATGTTATGGCATGTGTTGGTTGGCCTCAAGGTGAAGGGACGCTTTTTACAATGCATGTAGGCGATGCATGCCTAAGATACCGTACACATCAACCACCTAAACAAGGGTGTCACCTCTAGCTTTAGGTGCCAACAAAATGTGAAGCAAGGTTATCTTCTTAGCCCCCTATTATTTGGGCTATATTTGGATGCCTTGGAAGGGCATTTGCACAACACAAAATGCGATGCACCAGCCTTAGCAAACTTGCACGTATGGCTATTGCTTTTTGCTAATGACGTCGTTTTGATGTCGAAGTTAAAAGTGAGATTGTAGCAACAGTTAAACATGCTCCAACAATTTTGTGTTGAACGTGAACTTATGGTGAACATGAAAAAAACAAAAATCATGGTGTTCAATTCTACTAACCCATGCTAAGAGTTTGTGTTTGGAAGCGACGTTATTGAACATGTGTAGACCTTCAAATACCTAGGGATCTTGCTCGAGACCACCTCGAACCTGGACAATGTAGTGGAACATTTAACAATTGTTAACATGTGCTCGCTATTTGCGCTAAACCATCCCTGTGCGGAGCTATGTATTATGGACGTTAAGCTGCGTTGTGACCTCTTCAACACACTAGTGTGTTGCACAACAAATTATATTTGTGAGGTTTGGGTCAATTTTAAGAAAATAGAAGTTATTGAAGTAGTGTATTGAAGGTTCCTCAAGTCCTTGCTCGGGGTGCGAAAAGCAACCAACACATCCATCGTGTTGGCAAAATTTGGCAACTTCCCTTTGAACACTTTCATGGGGACAAATGTTATTATATTATAATTGTGTTTCACGATCATTAAAGACCACATCTTAGGAAAGGCATGGGAAGCCCAACTCACTATGCTTGTTACAGGAAAGAAATGTTGGGGTGGATCCATGAAAAAATGGCTACTCAAGAATTAGCCCCAAAAGGTGGCGAGTTTTCTACCTTCGATCCAACTGCCATTAGAAACGACGCCTTAACTTGTAGTGGCCCATGCATTGTAGGTTGAGGAGCTTGCAGCAACTCGTGCGTTGCAGGTTGAGGAGCTTGCAATGGCCTGTGCGCTGTAGGTGGGGACTATTCAATTGTCGCTAGGAATAGCTCCTGGGACAACGCACATACATCCGACTAGTTTAGCAAGGGTGAAAGGTTGGGCGAAAAACCAAGTATTTTAGTGCAATGTGCATTACGTACGAGTGGGAGCTCGGATGGCTGAATTGGCCGCACTACAGCTAATGTAACTAGTTGGTATTAGATCTACGACAAAAGGCCTGACCAACCAAGAGGTTGGGGCCCCACCCCCTCCAAGTTTTCCCCACACAATGTTGAATGTAAAAAGGGTGAAGGATAATATGCAACTGGCTTTCATTAAAAAGCTTCTTACCAACTACGCGATCGAAACCAACATGCAGATAAGATACTTGCGTTTCAAGGGTATGTCATACAAGTGCGAAAGCTACTTGTGTGACATCAAATGTGTTCAACTATAAAAAGCTCTGGCCCATTTCGGTGTGGCAACACGCAACTTGAGGTAGTGCTAAGTGTGTGGAAAGGTGTCCCATACACAAAGAAGCATTGTCAAGGCTGCGACTTGGGGAAAGTAGAGGATGAAGAGCACTTGCTCCTTGTCTATCCAAATACACAGAAAGTTAGGGAACGCTTTTGTTTAGCCTTGCCCCTCACCCACATTAGCACTTTTGTTGAATTCATGCAAATTACAAACATGGTTGCCCTAGCCAAGTTTGTGGCATGCTACCAGCACAAGAAGACAATTTGTCCTCCATGATCTACCTTTTGTCTAATGGATTCTCTAGTCCCAAATGGATGTAAAATTGTAAATAGTTTACAGTAAACAAAATGGTCCATGGATGACCATACAAAGGATTCCAAAAATCCCCCATATACCAGTTTTAATTACTCATCACTAGAATTTCATTGCACCTAAAAATCGGAAGTCCTCTTACCACATTCCATTGCACACCTTACGATTACCATTTACTACACACACAAGAACCCAAATGCAATTGCCCAAAAATAGGGAACAATAGTGTGTGATAGCATGAGGGTTTTTGTCATTATTCTTTTTTCACAACCTTGTGATGTAGCCAAAGTCGTGAATGTGAAAAACAAATGTAGCCAAATTTGGCTACATAGCAAATATGAAAGTTTATTTTTCTAAAGATAGTTCTTTTCTATTCTTGGCTACCTACTAAAGGCTATCATAACATTTGGCAATTTGGAAAAAGAACTTTGAAATCTAGAATATGTCGTCCATTTTTTCTAGGAAATTTCTTTGGATAAGACAAAATCATTTGTTGGTTGGTTTTAATTTTGTTTCTTGGAAATTTTCTTTACTTTCACAAGGATCAATAGGCCTCATTGGTGTGTCAAAACCACTAATGAATGGTTTTTTTTTTCTTCCTATAAGTGTTATTTTCAATGGCTAGATGACACATTTATGTCATATGTAATTGTCTTTTTCAATTTTTGTGGATGAGGGGAGGATAAGGAAGTTGTGTTTTACAATGTGGGCTTCTATGGAGGTTGTCAACATCATCTTGCCTTGTGCTCGTTCTTTCAGTTTTCTTGGCTTCAAAGTACATAAGGAAGATTCTTGTCCACATAGTGTAAATATTTATTACAAACCTTTGAATGGAGAGGGTGCATGTTAATGAAGGCATTAAGAATGTTCATAGTTAGTCCTAGCTTCCTTACAAAAGCTCCATGCTCTCAAACATAGTTATATATTCAAACCATCATGCACCTAGCAAGTTACAATCTATTCGCTTAATATTACGTTAAATAATCACTAGGAATCACTTGAGTGTGTATTCCCATGGCCACTGTTATTTTTCTATTGACATTGTAGCCTATTGTATCACAAGGTGATTTTGAATTTTGATTTCCAGATTTGGAGATTCAAAGGGTTGGAGTTCAAAAGTTTTGGAGCTATTATTTTTTGGTTGGGCATTGAAAGGCGAGGAGGCTACAACCATCTCCTTGAAAGTGCTCTCTAGAATGGTACTTCTTGATGATGATGAAAATGATATCAAAGGTGGTGATGGAGATGAAGAAGATGAAGATGAACACTAAGGTGAAGGTGAAAAAGGAGAAGATGAAGAAAAATATGACATTACCAAAAGTTTTGAGTCAAATATATTAGAGGGATTACAACACAATTCTTAGTCCTTGGGGTAGCATGAGACCCCTAGGAGGTTCACAAAGGGCACAAAACAAAAGCCACATGTATTTAATCCCATGGTTGTTGGTCCATTGATTACTCTTGCAACTAGGAAGGGAATGTCCTCTAATGTCATTGGAAGGGATGTATCCTTAATTCATGAGGAGTTTCATTTTAATCATTTACATGAAATTACCACGATAGTTAGATTAAAAAATTAGTGAATTCACTAAACTGCTTAGTGATCAATGATGGGTTGGTATGGATAGGCAAATTCACTAAGAATTAATCAAATTAGAAATTTCCACATGGCATTTATTATTTTAACTAAATTATTTTTTGAAATTTGAAATTTGTATTTAATATTAATTCAAAATTTTCAATTTATAATTTCAATGAAAATGTTATTTATGTACATATATTCAACATATGATGTTGACTATTTGGTCAATATACACCATTGACCACATGGAAGTTTTTGCCAAGATTTGAACCCATTGATTTCGCCATCCAACCACCTCATTTGATTTGAAACATATGAGGTGATGATTACATTTAATACGATGTTTACTCCAAATGTTTTGCAAAAGCCAACTTTAACTATTGTTATCTTTTTCATACTATGTCCAAATGAAAAAAATTAAACTTCAATCTATAATTTATTTTCAACATGTACACATCTTTAATATTTTAAGGAAAGAAAAACTATTTAATTTGATTAAAAATGCATTTGAATCTTGCAATTTAATACATTTCAACAATGGTGTAGAAGCTTGAAGTGTTTTTTTCTTTTTTTAAACCATTATTATCTTTCTCATATTTTGTCCAAATGAAAAACTTTAACTTCATTTTAGAATTTTTTTCAAAACATACACAACTTTAGAATTGTTAAGAAAAAAAAACTACTTAATTTGACTAAAAATACATTTGAAACTTGTGATTTAATGCATTTCAACAATGGTCTTTTGAAGTTTTTTTTTTCTTTAATCATTATCATCTATCTCATATTTTTTCCAAATTAAAATTTCATTATATATATATATTCCAAGATTTTCATAGATAAAAATATTTTTAAAAAATGAAAATAAAATAATTTGATTGAAAATGCATTTATTTTGGTTATTTAATTCATGTCAACAATATGTTTTGAAGATTGTTTTCAAATAACATCATTTGTGAATAAATTTATTGAAACAAAACTTTGATTTGTTTTTTTTCCCAAATATTGATTGTTGATAATGATATAATATTATATTAGATCTCCCCACATTTTAAACATATATTTAATCAATTAGAATTATATTTTTATTATATTAATTTTGATTATTTAATGATTTATTTAAATGTGAAATATTTAAGTTATTAAACACACAATATTATTATTTAAAAATAATTTATAATATTATATAAAATATTAACGTGGTGTACAATACAAACATTATATGTAAAATTTTTAATTATTAGTTTATTTTTATTATTGTAAATTTTATTGAATTTTATTTTGAAAAATATTTTCATTTAATTTCTTGGAAAGATTTTTTTCATTCATAGAAATAAATTTAATACAAACTATAACATTTTAAAAAGTTGTATGAATTCCAAATCTCTTAATAAATTAACAAATATTTATAGTCAGTAAATATTATATTTTTATTAATTTATAAACTATTTGAATAATTAAAAAAATCTTAGTGAATCAAGTGTAAATGATTTCACACATGGTGAAATTACAATAAATTAAAACACTAGCTAGTGAACCTATTCCATTTTTGAAGCCTTTTAGTGAAATGGGTTAGTGAATTGGACTCATATTTCTTAATAATGTGTCAAATGATGATTTGGAACATGAAGGCAACTTCAATTATAGAAAATTGCAACCAAATATGGCAGCCATAATCATTAGTTTTAATTTTGATGTTAATAGGGATAACACAATTAAGGTGAACATCTTGTGTAAAATGTATGTGAACAAATGTTTGACCTAATTCACCCTATACATATGAACCTTGTGAAAAAGAAAAAGTAATGGAACCTACTTTTGTTAGGAAAACAATTGTAAAGATGCATTGATTTTTTATATGAGTTGTATTTATATCATTGAAAATTGGAAATAGGTCATGTATTTGCATCAATAATATTAACTATGCAATTTTTGCTTTTCATAATCATGTCTTTTAAACAATTGACCACAGTTACATCTATTCAATCATGTTTTATGAATTGGGCCTTGTCCCAATTGTTGAAAATTAAAATTGTTGATGAAGAAAATCAAATGGCCACCCATTGCACTTTTGCTACTAATCATTGGGCCATTCCATTTTTTTTTCTTAACCCCCCAAAAAAAGGGGGTCAAGAACTCAAAAAAAACAAACCATTGAACACTACAAAGGCTGGTATTTAAACACCCAAACTTTTCCTTGTATGTTGTTCTATTGTTATTAAAGTTCAAATATGATTTGTAAGACTTTAGGTAGTGCTCCTATAACACTTTAAATTGCTTAAAACAATTTAAAAAATAAGAAAGTTATGAGGTTTGAAAGTAAGAGGGGTCCAAAGAGAAGAAAAAAAGAAAAGAAAACGTTTTGTAACTTGGAAAGCTTATTTTTCTTTTTGTTAATTTTTCATTACTCCTTTCCATTTGCACTTCAAAGACGATTATAAGATATTTTTAATAACTATGATTACTTATAATGAAAATATTATTTTAATATTATTACCTAGCTTAAACTAGTAATTTAAGTTAGCCATAATTAATTTAACCATAATTATTTTGGCCTAACTTAGTTTAACCTAATTTAACCTAATTTAATTTAGCCATAATGATTTTAGCTTAATATAATGTAGCAATAAATAATTTTAGCTTAATTTAAATTAGGTCAATTTAGTTAAACCATGTTTAGTTTAGTTAAAATTGGTTTAATTATAATAAAATTTTCCATAATAAATTTTAGCTTAATTTTAATTAGGTTAATTTACTTAATCTATAATTAATTTAGCTTAATTTAATTTAGTTTAATTCGGTTCAACTATAATTAATTTAGCCTTACTTAATTTAATCATGGTTAGTTTTAACCTAACTGAATTTAACTTAATTTGGTTTAACCATAATTAGTTTAACCTAACTTAATTTAGCCATGGTTAGTATAGCCTAATTTAATTGAGCTGAATTAATTTAACCATAATCAGTTTAGTTTAATTTAATTTAGCCATGATTATTTTAACCTAATTGAATTTAGCTTAATTTAGTTTAACCATAATTAATTTAACTTAACTTAATTTAACCATGGAGAATATAATTTTTTAATTAATTTAAACCATGGTTAATTTAAGCTAACTTTAGTTAACATGGGTTTAACCTTAATACTAAAGGTACATTATATTATTATACATAACCTATGTAGATATATTAAGTATACTAATTTAAGTATGTATTAGTTTAGCCCATTATTTTTATGATATGTGTCGATGTTGTACACATTTAGTTGCATGTTAATTGCGCACTTAACTGTATGGCACAAAAATTATACAATACCAAATTTGTAGTTGTAAATTATGAACGATATAGTTGCAAACAATAGCCAGTTGCATGTTAGTTGCATAGTGATTGCTTGCAAATGTCAAGATTTCTACTAGTGTCGAAAGAATGTTCACTATGAGAAATCTTGTGTTATGTAATCATCTAATTTGTAACTATATGCAACTTCGTCATTTGTAACTATGTTTTATAATTTTTACAACTAATAACCATCTTTTTAATATTATTATTATTTATGCAATTTTGGTGCGCCTACTAAATTGTACATCCTTCCATATTGATTAATTTCTTGGACTTTTCATTCAAAAATTGGCCCTTATGTTCATTTAATCACAAATTTAGTTGCCTAGGTAAATAAATAAGTTGGAAGGTAGGTAGGCTAAAAAATAAACATGTAAATATTATTATTTCATTTTCTATTTTGCTTTAGGGGTAAGCTTCTTTGAGTTCATCCCCAACGGCCCATGTTTTTCAATGTGGAAACATAATAGAAGTCACCTTTGTTATATAGTTTCCAACATGAAATTGGAGGATAAATCATATGGGTTAATTTTTTTAGTTGCACATTAATCGCAAATTGAGTTGCAACTAAAAATATTCTCCCATGGGTGTAGTCATACTAACATGTGCCATTAGCAATTGTAACCACTATTTAATTTTTTGAATTTTGGATTATAAAACATATATATAATAATGTTTTAATGACATCTTTTGAGATATTTTTTTAATATACACCTTAACATAATAGTATCAAGAAAATTTTATAAATTTTAAATGTTTTTGAAATATCTATTAAGAATATTTTAAGAATATTCTTTTAAAAACATAAAAAAAATAGTGGTATAAGGGGGTAAGGTGTGGCTCCTTATACCATGGTTGGACCCCCATATGTTTTGTGTTTGTTTTTTATTTTGTAAACTATATAGCTATATATTACTAAATAGGTAAATAAAAAACTAATTAACTTACTAGTTCACTAGCTAATTCATTAATTAATCACTAATTAATTACCTACCTACCTACCTACCCACTTACAAACCTACCTATAATTACTTACCATTATTTCATTAATTAATTTAAAAAGTAACATTCATTTTTGTTTCATATTTTTTATTAACTAATCATCTTATTCATAATCATAATTTGTCAACAATATGTTATTATTGTATTAAATTAATGAATTGGTAACTATTTTCATTCTAAATTTAATCAATTATTTATTAATAATTTTATTTTCCCCACTTAACCTTTTAAATTTTAGTTATCAACTGAATAAATAGATAAATTATAACTGATCAACTATATAATATAATTAACTTGGGCTTTGCACTACTACACACTACTAATGATAATGAATGAAAAAAAAATAAAAAGGTTTTAGATTCGAATATTTGTTATTTTCAGATATAAATAGGATTCAAATTGTAAAAAGTATTGCCGAATTATCATCCATAGGGAGATTTGTTTAGCCACCCCTGTTTTTAATTCATTGAAATTTTGGAAGCAATTAAGATGGATAAACATTAAATCAGCTAAATGAGTGGGGATTAAACCCTTGAATTAGGTATTTAAGGGAGAAAGTTTTATTGGAAACTAGCTTAATCTCAAAGAAGAAAAAAAATTAATCTTTTGAAATAATTTCAACATATTCAAATGAAATAACGCAAATTTACATTTGTATAGAATTGGAAAGACACAAAGATTCCAAAAGACATTGAAAAAAATCAAAAGATTTGTTTCTCTTTCAATATTTTAAGATCCATAAGGACATTTTGAAACATTACAACTTGTAAAATGTTTATTTAAAAAATCCAGTTTGGAATCGACTTCTAATAAATTTGTAATTTGGAATTATCTTTTTGTATGACCTACAACTATAGCCCATCCCACCTAATCCAACTCCGATGAAACCATCATCATTGGAATTATTAAACAAGAATAAATACTGAATGTTTGATACTAACTATTATATTATGAACTTATTAGTTTATTTAGTCAATAAATATCCTTTTTTTAAAATCAAATTTAATTAATCATTAATATAAAATAAATAATTTAGCTCATGAAAATTTATTAATTAATATTCAATAGCTCAATAACTATTAGTTAGTTTAATAAATTTAAACCATAATTCTTGATTAGAAATCTGATTTATAATGTAATTCATTGAATATTAACTAAATATTAGTAAATATTTGATCAATTAATTCTGAGTTTATGAACTAAATAGGAAATCAATTTAATTAATCACTAATAATAACTAAATTATTGAATTTGTGAAATATGTTTATAATCTACATAAATATTAATTAACTAACATTTATTATCTATTTACCATAACTCTGGATTAGTAGATACAAATTATCAGATAATTAACTGAATATTAATTACTAATTGAAGTTTCCATTATCTTTTAATAAACTCCAGACTGATTAATAAAAAATTATTATTAATTCTGGACTTATGAATTAAATATGAAATTAATTTAATTAATCATTAATAATGACTTGATAACTGAATTTTTGAAATTTTAATTAATTTTTTATAAGAAAATTTCTAACTAATTAATTGATTTTTCATTTACAATAAGTTTTGATTGGTAAATATCAATGATCAGATAATTAAATGAAAAATAACTAATTGGTAATTAACTTATTCATTAGTTATTTATAGTTTGTAGCTTGATTAATAGTTTGAAATGAAAAAAAATCAAAAAAATCAGATAATATTATATATTGTATATGAAAATATTTAATTGGTTAAATAATCAGACTAAATTATGAATTAAAAATTTAAAAATTATTTATTGATTATTTGGTATTACATTATTATTATTCCATAGTCTACATTATTTAATCAACTTTTCGAAGGTATTATTTTATGAATGATGAATCTTGGTTTGACATTAAGATTTTGTCATCAAAATATGAACTTGCCACTATAATTTAATTATACATTAATATAAACATGGTATATTTGTAAACAAACCATAATATAAAATCAAGATGGAATTTTGAATTTAAATATATTAAATAGGTTTTAATATATGGTTCATGTATTTTGAATACATGTTAAATATTTTTTTAATGTAGTCCAAAACACCTTAATGTACAAAAAATGTGTTGTGACACAAACCTAGTGTCAAACATTTTATGTGGATGTGAATGAAAGGAGAGAAACAACCTTAATTCATGATGACACAATACACCAAAATAACAAACAATTGTTCATCATGAATTTTGAAGGCACCGAAAATTGTTTGTTTACAAGTTTATGGTGTTTGAAGTTTGCAATTCAATGAAGATGAACTTTTGTGTTGGCTTTGGTTTGTTGCTACAAGTGAATTGGCTCTTGTATGAGGAATGTAGATCACGTTGTGAGGAGATTGGATGGAGGAAGGGAGAGTTGAGGACATATAAACATGAGAGTTCAAGTCTTCAAGGAGGGAATTTTTTGAATTGCAATTAGAAAATAGAGCTCTATGTGTGTGGATTTTTGTGAAAACAGAAAGGAGGAATGCCTTTCTATTCTTATCCCCTTCTAGTTTGAAGTTGTTTTTTGTTGTGATGTACTCTTTAAAAAAGGAAAAGGTTAAGCAATGTTAGGAGTAGGGATTGGATTAGGGGAAATGATGACAATGTCTAGAGGTTTCAACGTAATCCCTTTGGTTTGTTTATGGTTTGGGAATTTTGAATGAACCTACCAATTTGGTTGAATTTGGGAGAGAAAATACTTATTCATTTATGGGAGCTCCAGAGGGAAAGGGATTTCAGGACTAAGATGGGCATCAAGGAAAGAGCTAAACTTTTTGGGATCAATTCATTTTTCTGTTCAATCTTTTCTTGAGTGATTCTAGTGGAAAGGGTATGGGTGCATAATGTTAGTATTCATTTGTAAACATCCACAGGACTAGTGGGCTCTTGAGAGGAAACCATGAACATTCTGATCCCCTAAAGTCCTTAGTTTGTGGTTTGGACATAATCAAGGATAAGAATATGATATTGTTTGTAACCGTTCTAATAAATAAATTGTTGCAATGGCTATAATGAGCTTGATGTTGGTACCATGAAACAAACATAAAGGGTTTCTTGTTTAGGTCATCCCTTCCTTTTTGGTATTAGAGCGTTATGGTCACTAAAAGGACACAATAGTCATAGATAACATATTAGGATGATGTATATGGGAAGTTAGTATGTCATAGTCTAGTGAGGAACAATTAGTGGTGGAAACTTGGGAGATTTATGAAGAATAGATAGTTGTTAGTTTTGAATTTCCCAAAAACTAGGAGCACCACAAATTTGGGCTTAATTTTGCGATAGTTGGGTTTTGGAGTTGTTACCATTATCAAAGTAAAGTCTTTATGAGGCTCAAGTTGATGACATTGTTATAGAATTAATGCATAGTGGATTTTGGACTAGGGCACAAGTTTGGGTAAAGATGTGACATGGAACAAGAGGATGGGCATCAATTGTTGAATTCATAAGGTAATATCACTTCACTTCGTACCTTGCGTAGGGTTTCAACTTATAAATCAAAGAGACAAGGACAAGTACCAAGGCTAGGTGATATTTGGAACCTCGTCTCTCCCATTTCACTAAACCATTTTGTTAGATTTTACATTCTAGATGTTGAAGATTTATTTTGTCTTGGAGATAAAATTTTGAGGGTGGAAAATATTAGATTGAAGTTTCATTTGATCAGTTGCAGAGCTTGTTGAAATGATAGTTTGGAGTTTCAATAGCAATTTGATTCTCCAAATGAGCAATATTTCACTCTACTACCATCTGAGGTTATACTTTTAAATCTAGTACATGAAGGAGATCATTAAGCTTATTTGCTTAATAAGATAGTATCCCCTTGGTGTTTTATATGATAATTTAAAGATAGAAACCTTACAAACTTGTGGTAGACTATATAGGCATAATATGCATTATGAGCCAGAAGATATAATCAGGTATCTTTGTTGTTTATGAAGTTGATTTTCTAAGAGAACTAATTGTTGGTGTTATTTTAAGAATTACAAGCTTTGCAACTATCATCATTATTGGATTTGCTCCTATTGTTGCTGAAGTAGGAGATCTAGTTGTAAGCATGTGACACTTGGGGTTTTGCATTCAAGTTGTTATGTAGTTAAAAACAAGGGTCGAGTCTGATGGATGATAGTGGGGCCTTGTCCAATCTAATGAAACCAAGTTCTACTTTGTTAGCCCTTGGCCTTTTGAATCATCTTGAAAATCAAAGGTTGGAAAGGAAGGGATCAAATCAATTCCAAAAGTTGGAAACCTTTGGATTCCATCGGACATCACCATTCCAGGATCAGATAGATGATAGGATCAAAATTGGAGATTGCATCTTGAGTATATCACACATAGGATAAGCTGCACATCTATTGTGTTGGAGGTATGTAGGAAGGAGTGATGCAAATTATAATATCAGAATTGGCAACAGTGGATTCTAAGAAGGAAGAGGAAGATCCTACAATTGAAGACTTAAAAAACAAATAATCCTTTGAGTCATAAAACAATTGATTTCCAATGACTAGTCCACATGGTATGGATGAGTTGTTTTGGGGGCGGGATCATGAAGATGTGAATGATTGGGTAGAGCAATTAACCATGGCAATAGAGGTCAGAGATTTAAATGCTAACAAACTATTTAAGATTGCCAAGCTAAACCTAAAAGGTAGAACCAAGGAATGGTTCAAGAAATTAAACCTAGCTCTAGCTGATTGGATCAAATTGCGCATTTGGATAATGCAACAATATGGCAACATAAATGTTGATGACATCCACATAAAGTTGGATGCTATCAAACATGAACCCAAAGAGAGAGTACAAAAATACTATGAAAGGTTGGATAAACTGTTTTAGTGAGGATAAATCCAAGATGTAGAACAACATTAGAGGTTTTTGGCTAGGTTGAGGCCAAAAATTCAAAAATTATGCATTCTCAAGATTTACACTAACATTGACGAAGCAATTGTTGCAACTGTTGAAATTCAGTGAGTGTTGGAGAACTTGGGGAAACTCCCTATGAGCCTATGAAGGAGGAGTAGGATGAAATGGCATTTGGAGAATCTACTATAGACTGACAATTGTTGGCTTTAAATGAAACTTTAATTAACTTCTTTAGACAAGGGAGTGATGGCAAGGCATGATTTAGTACAAACTTTTCCACCAACAACTGTTGTCAACTATGGCACTAAGAAGAACATGTGGCTTGAGCATGCTTTAAACTAATTGACACAAGGCCAAAATGTGCCAAGTGTGGGAATGGGCATAAGACTAAAAATTTCGGTTTGAAGTGTTCATTTTGTTTTGGTCTGGGACACACAAAAAATAGGTGTTGGAAAAAAGTTTGTAAAGGGTCCTGTAGCCACCACAAACTTTCTTGAAGTTTTGGTTAATGATGAAGAAATAATTCTATCATAATTGAACTACATCTGTGGAGAGGAAGAACATGTGTTTTTTGGGATCAAAATGCCAAAGAGTAGATTACATGTGTCTACTAGTATGGCAGAAGTTTAGGAGGAAGGGTTAGTAAAAGAAGAACACATGGAGGTTAATATGGGAACTGAGGCTTTAATAAAATCTAAAATATTACCACTTTCATCAAAGGGCAAGTTTCTTTGACTCCTATGGAAACTATGCTCATTATTCCAAAGGAGTTGGAATAGTTAAAAGGCCTGGTAAAACTTGTAAGGAGGAGGAAAGACATTGAAAACATAACAATCAAATAGCCACTGTGTATCAAACCCCTACAATTAGGAGAGTGAATGTCAATAGGGTGCATCAAAGTAAGTTGCTGCATTTGGGAGTGGAAATCAATCAAGCCTTGATTGAAAGTCTGGTAAATATAGGAGTGTCCATGTCAGTCATGGCAGTTAACATGGCGAGAAAGTTCACCATCATGCATTTAGTGACTGGCAATGAATTACTGATCTTCCAGTTGGGGTTGGGGGAATCATTTGTCAAATGGTGTTTATGGTGGTCGACACATACAATTACATATTTGTTATTGTGTTTGGATTTTCTTATGAAAATCCAAGCAGTTGTTGATGTAGAAAAGGGTTCATATAGGTGTGTAATGGACTAGGGATGGAGGTAGAGGTGTTACCTTTGAATGTGGTGAACATGTTGTAGGTGATGGAAAGGTCAGCATAAGAAAAAACTAGGAGTGAATTATTCAATATGAAGATGGAGCAAGTAAAATTGAGTGACTAGATAGATCTAAATCAATCATCAAACCCTAATGGTTTGCATAATGAGGCTTTTTCTAATGATGAAATGATGGAATTTCAAGTAAAAGAAGAGGATAACCCATAGAGGGTCTTGCATAATCTGGAAAACTAAATAGAAGAACTACGAGACCATGGGATGGACTTGGATATTAATAACGAGGCATCCATGCATATTTTGAACCTAATCTTGTAAAAACATGATAAGGACATTTTGGAGGGACAGTTGATTGAAGATGATGATTATGTAGATTGGCTTAAATGTGTAGCAATAGATGAAGATGATCGAATGCACCAAAAACTAAATCACAATGTTAAATTAAAAGTTCGTTTATATCTAGTTCAACTTATTAATGAGTTGACAAGAGAAGAGGACATGTGGAGCTAGATCAAAGCTAAAATAATGTTGGATGAATCTTTGGATGAAGTACAACAAAAATAATTATGGGATTTATTGGAGGAATTTCAAGGGGTGTTTGCATGGCATAAAGGTGAATTGGGATAGTGTTCTGTGGGAGAACATTCCATTGACACATAAGGACTACCTCCTTGCTAAATGATTCTTAGAAGATTGTCATACTTGGAAGAAGCAAAGGTTAACATGCAGATACATGCATTGGTAGATTTGGGGAAAATGTGTAAAAACACATTTAAGTATACATGTCGGGTTAACTTACTAATCAAGAAAGATGGTAGCCGAAGGTTTTGTGGGGATTATTGTCCATTGAATTTTCAAGCAAGATAAGATTCTTTTCCCATGCTTTTAATTGAGGATATTCTGAATCAATTGGGAAGCTTTAAATGGTTTTTTGCACTAAATTTATTGTCGGGTTTTTGGAAGATACCCATGGCCCTTGATGATGTGAAAAAAAAAATTGTGATCACCACCAATTTGTATGAATGGAACGTGATGTCCTTTGGTTTAAAGAATGCCACAAGCACATTCTCATGTACTATGGCTGATATCTTCAAAGAATGGACTAGTCAATTCTTGAAGGTGTTTGTTGATGACATCAACATACATAACAACACATGGGTTGAATACTTGCATCATATTTGACTGGTTCTACAGAAGTTGGCAAAGATGAATTTCAAGCTAAACGCAGGGAAATGTTGCTTTGGATCTAAAAAAATTACTTTCCTAAGACATGTGGTGGACTATTAGCTTTCAACCAAACCCCAAGAATGTAACAATAATTACAAATTTCCTTACACCTAAAATTGTGATTAATGTCAGGGCATTCCTGGGATTAATAGGATATTAAAGAAGGTTTATTGTAGGGTATGCAAAAATTACAAAGCCATTTTTTGCTCTAACAAAAAAGGATTGCAAGTTTGTTTTGACAACCATCTATCAAGTGGCTTTTGTTGCATTAAAAATGAAAGTAGTGGAAGCACCCATCTTGATCATACTAGATTTTAGTAAACCATTCGCTCTAGATGTGGATTAGTCAATATGGGGTGTGAAAACTATATTTTCATAGAAAATTGGAAGACAAGAAAAGGTCATTGCTTTTGCTAGCAAAGGCCTATCACCTATACAACATCACTATCACCCTATGGAGGGAGAATGTTATGTTTTTATTTGGGGCATAATGCATTTTAAGCAGTATTTCCATTAGACTTTGTTATTATTACGAATAGACCATAAGCCACTAGAGTGGTTAATCATGGTCTCAAATGCATATGGTCATAGAGGGTGTTACATTGCCATGTTACAAGATTTCTAGTTTAAAATTGTTCATCGAATTAGTAATCGACATTTGAATGTTGATGCATTGAGCAAGAACCTAGTCAATACAATAAAGCAAGATGAGGATTTTGGATGTGATGTAATGGAACATGAAACTAAAGCAAAATTTGCATCACCACATTTTGGTGATAATCCACACAATGAGGCTATCATTAATTTGTTTGCCCTACAACTTGTCGACAAAGAAACAATTGATGAAGAATTACATTAGTTGGGAAATGAGGAGCAGAGTGTACATTATTCGTCAAAGAAAAAATTGCAGCAAATGAACCATGAAGACTACCAAAGGATGGTTGTTGAAGCACAAATTATGGTGGATTGGGCCAAACAAAAACAAAAAGGAAAATGCCTTGGAATTGTTGAGCTATGTCAAATGAACAATTGAAACAAATGGACATATGGGAAAACAAAGTAGTAATTTTGCTACTCATTGGTGAACAGCTGGAAGTTGGTGTTTATGATGATGCCAACATAAACAAGGCTAAAAAGCGAGTAATGTGGTATCATTGGTCGAACGACAATATGTTCTTTCAAAATTTAATAATTCTTAAACTTGTAAAAAGGAAGAGCTTGATTGAGAATGTGCTTGAGGCAATTGACGATTATTCCAAATGGTGTGAGGCACAACCTATCAAAGAGCATGATGTTATAACTACTTCCAAATTTTTGGAAAATGAAATGATCTATAGATATGGGTTATTTAACAACATTTTGATGAATAATGGGACTGAATGGATGAAAGAATTTGCTAAAACATGCCAAAATTATGGCATCAACCATTAATTCACTACTCATGTTTAGCCTTAGTGCAATGGCATGGTTGAATGTTTCATCAAAACTATTAAACAAGGTTTGACAATCATGGCTACTACAAATATAAATAGTTGGGACTTATTGTTACCTTAAATACTTTTTGGGTATTGTTATGGTTTTCAAGCCAACACAAAGTATTCACCTTTGATGACATGCTCCCAAGGTCCTTGATAGACTCAAATGTGAATATGAGGTGAAAACAACAAAAAAATATGGAGTTGGGGCACATTCCTTAGCTGGTAGCACTTTGGGGGTAAAGGGGTGTGTTGGAACTTCGGGATGGGACTAGAAAGAATGACAAGTAATCATTCACTCACACGAACCTGCACAAAACCAAACAACAAGTTGGTTAGTGCATAACTCGAGCACTTTTGGTGTTAGATGAGCCACGGGCAAACTTAGACTCAGAAAACTCACCACGGCCCAAACTTGGGGGAAGCCATCACCTTCCCCCTTATCGTATACTTTGTGCTTGGCCACAGGACCAGCACCCAAATGTCATTTTGTCCTGGGAGTCCCGAAATTCCCACAACTGGGATTCCTGCAACTTTGGGGGTCCATAACTTTGCGTGCGTACCTCTGATTGAGATGAGTTTTAAAGCAAAGTTGTAGCCCTTGTTGAGATCTTTCCAACGGTATGTCGCACGCCACCTACACATGACGAAATCGGGGTGACTCCTGACTTTTAGTGGTTAGGAGTCAAATTGCCAATTTGATTCTTGAGCTTTCTATTGGCTATAACTTGTGTTTGAAGTGTCCAAATGGGTCATGCGAGCCCATTTTAGACATCTAAGTTCTAAGAGCTTTTCAATGATATAAAGAATTGCTCAATCCAGTGAGTTTTGAACGATAAGATCATGGTAGTAGGATTTGTATTATCAAAGATCTTAAGGAACAACATTGGGAGCGTGCAAAAAAGGATTTGCAACTAAATCATTCTACTAATTGATGTTTGATTTATGGGGACATAGAATTTTTTGGGAGTGGTGACACATGTGACACAAACCTAGTGTCAAATAGTTTCTGTGGATGTGAAGTCCTTAGTTTGTGGTTTGGACATAGTCAAAGATAGGAGTATGATATTGTTTGTAATTGTTATAATAAATAACTTGATGTAATGGATGTAGTAAGCTTGATGTTGGTACCATGAAATAAACATAAAGGGTTTATTGCTTAGTCACCCCCTCCTTTTTGGTGATAATATAACCACACCACAAAAAATAACCAAGTTATAACTAAATTTGTGATTAAATGAACAAAAGGGTCTATTCTTGGATGAATAACCCAAGAAGTTAGTCAATATGGAAGGGTGTAAAATTTAGTTATTGTACCATAGTCACAAAAATAATAAAAAGATGATTACTAGTTGTAAAAGTTATCAAACATAGTTGCAAATGATGGATAGTTGAAAGTAGTTGCAAATTGAATAACTACATAATACAAGATTTCTTGTAACGAAAACAATGTTGTCCAATTGGATTTTTGTTTTGAAACAATGTTGATGTAATTGCATCCTTAATAGTGGGACAATGATGGATGCCTTAAAACTATGTTAACAATTTGTGAAAATTTCATTTTTAGAGTTTGAAAACTTGAAAATTCAATTTTTATAGTTTTTTATTTGAATGACATAAACACTTGATAAAAACTTGATGTATGTATATGAATTTTATTTATTTAAATTCACAAAATTTCACCTATTGATCATTTCAATGTTTTACATCTAAATTTTAAAAGAAAAGTTATCACTCTTAAAAAGGTTTGTGGTCCACTTGATGGGCACCGGATTCTCAATCAAGTTTATTTGAATTTGTATAAATATTATGATCATGTGGGTGGCCACTAGGTTCTAATTCAATTCTTTTTCACTCCTTAAAAGGGTTGTGCTTCACAACATGGGCACTAAATTTTCATCCAAGTCCTCCGTAGAAACATTTTGATCTTGTGGGGTGGCCTCTAAGTTTGAACTCATCACTTTCTCAAATTTTAAAAGATTGTGATGCATCTAGTGGCATTATGGTTCTTAATCAAATGTTTTTCAATCCATGATGTTTATGGTTATTTTTAGGCTCCAAATTGTTTATTGCTATTTTTGTACCTTTTAAAAGTCCAAAAATAATTAAATACATGTTTAGTGTTGGGTGGCTAAATAAAAAATGGTTATTTGATACCTAGTTTTTACTTCTTTTCATATATATTAATTATATGTAAATATTTCTTTCAACTAAGTTGTTATTTTTTGAAAATATTATTATTATTTTGATTTTTAATATATAGAAATTGTGATAAAATCTTTGAGCACCATTTCCATTGATTAACATGAAAAATATAATTTTGACCATAAGATATTACAATAAATACATATAACTATTTCTCTACAATAAACAAATAGCAACAAAATTAAATGTTGTTAACCAACCACACAACCTCAATGAAACCAAACTCTTAAGAAAAATCCTTTGTGAATTTCCTTGGGGGATTTGGTTTAGTGTTTGTTGAAATTATTGGTTCTTCACAAAAAGGCCCATGTTCACATTTTGATTCACCTTCACACATGATGATCTTTTAAACATTGGATGCTGATGGCAACATTATGTACAAATTCTTCATGTTGTTCATTTTTGGCAAAGTCAAATTATGATAGGCATCTTTAGATTTCTTTATATGTTTGCTTTCTTTTAATGATCAATGCATAAAATTTGGTGGTTCTCACTTTGATATAGAAATGTGGGCATTCACCATGACCTGAAAAGAAGATCATTACAAATCTTTGCAATCCTATGCTATTTAATTTAAAACAAACATGATCCATACAACACCCAAAATTACAAACAATAATCCCAATAGCAAATTCCAAAGATTTTTTCTATCATAGTTTTTCTTGTACTTCAAGTTGTTGCATATCTATATTTCCTTATAATATTTCATGTTAATAACTTGGCATTGTTTCAAATGTATGTTCCTTGGGATTGCAAGGATCCTTTTAAGGTTCATTTTGGCTAGATTGTGAAATCCTCTTTGAGAAAAAACTTGCTTTTTCAACAATTTTTCTTTCCACTTCCAAGAAATTGAAAAAAATGGAAAAGAAGAGCATTGATGCATAATTGTGTGACTATGTTTTTTGAACGAAAAAGCAATCGTGCTTCCAATGTTTTTGTTTTATATTGGGGTTAAGACCTCCTCTTGCTCTGTCATAGGCAGGCTACCATTTTGCTGCAGAGGAGGTAAAATTCTGTGCTTATAATATGACAGGCTATTTCAATTGCTTGATATGAAATACGACCAACTTTACAACTTGGGCTATTAAGTTTTTTTAGTTATGCTTGTTCACTTTAGTTAAAGGCCCCACCTTAGTATCTTACATTAGACCACCAATTATGTCTTATGAGAATTTGAATTTCCCCATTGAAGTTTCTATCATGCATTTACAAATTGTCATCAGATGATTATGATGGTAGACTCAACATGCTAAGATGTATTATATGAATGCTTTTGGTCTCTAGTATTGGAGTTTAGGATTATATGTAAATCATAGTTGGAAAATTAATCAACTAATGTGTGAATGTAGGTGGGTTAGATGATGGCTTTTTGAACATTTTCAATGAACTTTGTGTTCAAATTTGATTAGTATGGAAAGAGGTCTTTTGCTATGCAGTGAGTGTGATGAGTACACTTGTGAGTACTAAGTAACATTTCAATGAGCAAAGACTTGATGCATTTATTGGCCTTGCCTACCAAGGTAAGCATATTGTGTTTAGATTCATTATAGAATATAGTAGCTTAATGGATTTTGGCCCCTAGGTTGTAGGTCTATTTTTATATGAGGATTTATGAAAGATGATAGTTTGGCTTGTGTTGAAACTTGAGATTAGTTATGGACTTATGGTATCTTGAAAGATTTTGGTTGTTTTTTCTTTTTTGAGAATTTTTTTGAAGATTGTATTTTTGCATGGTGAAATATTTGAGTTTTCATAATTCTTCTTTTGCCTTAAGATACTTTTAGTTGTAAATGGCAAGGCACCAGTGTGACCCACCCCTTGTTTTGGTTGCTTCTATCAATTTGCATCATGAATTAAACAACCCAGTTCCATTGTGCACTTTTCTATTTCAAGCTTTTGTTTTTACAAATGAGCAAGCTAGTTCATAAGGCAATTTCAATTTCCAAGAAGATGCTTGTTTGGCAACACCAGTTTTCTAAGAGCACAAATAATTGGTCAAATGACTTTGAGAACAAATTAATTGGGGCAACTATCTTCAATGATGTATAAAGTTTTGTTTTAAGAGCATTGAGACCCAATATATTTTAGCATGCATAGGGAGGGGTGGACCAACCGAATTGATGCAAAAGATGAGGAGGTAAATAAGCAATGGACTTATCTAAGAATATGACTATCATAAAAAAGACCGGAGAGCTTAATGTGGCTATCTCTTCAATAACTAGCTCTACAAGGTGATTTCTTACACCTTGTTGGGGATGTTTTAGGCAAATTTGATCTTGTTTTTTAGTATCATTTCTTTGGGAGAGGTACAAGTCACATATTTTATGTTGAAATTTGATGAAAATTTGTCAAAAGACAAAAACAGAAAAAAAGAAAGAAAACACTGCTCTACTTGCTCTTCTTCTTCATTTGTGAGAAGCCCTATGTTGAGTTCATCACAACAAATGTGTGGAGGAAAAGCAAAAGTTGATGTCGTCAAATAGAAATCAACAATTCGTATTTGAGTAGTGGGGTGGATCCTTTCTATTTAAAATCGTGGGCCTAATCTTTGACTTCATTGCCAAAAGTGATATGTAAGGAAACAATAAAATGAAAGATCAACGCTTAGTCTGACAATGCATGTACTACGTTAGTACTAGTTCAGTCAGTGTATCTCAGATTACCCACAACCAAATAATTCCTTACTAGGACCAGCTTGTGATGCATCATTTTGGGATTTTTGTTTTTGGGAGTCATGCCATAATCAGTGGTTTTTTTTTCCCCAAATTTGTGATGTTGTTCAAGTGAAAATCACCCATGAGTATACTTAGCAATATTTGGTTATATTCAAAATATGAAAGTAGCAAATCTTAAGAGTAACCTTACATATTGTAGGCAATTGTGGTGGATTCTGGCAATTGTTTTGGATGATTTTTTCCCCCATAAAACAGGGACTTTATGAAAGCTTATTTTTTTCAAAATATTTTTCTCAAAATGCAAAAAAATCACCACAAAAAAATCACTGCTCACAATTCATGATAATGCCTTTCTCAAGAAGGACTGATATGAAAGGTGGATGTAGCCTGCATGGAGACCATTCCATCCCAGACTGCACAAGATGGTGGCTACTTTTTCCCACAATTCCAAGATCATTGGCATCTGAGAAGAAGGGAATATTATGTATTACTAGTGTGGCCTGTGCTGTTGGCCCAAGTGTTGCCACCTCCTCAACGGATTTTTCCTTCCAAAACCTGTTTTTTGGAATTTATTTGAATTTTCAGCAGCAGAAACCACTTTAAAATCAATATCTCCCAAATTCTGAATCCAAATCTTACCAAATAAATTCCACTAAATCCTGCTCATCAAGATCTTTCCAACAAACACCAAAGGTACATTCCAATTCTCCAACATTTTCAGCAACGCTTTAATTTAATTTTCAGTGAAGAAATCATCCAATATTCAAAAACTTTTGCGCTGCATGTCCAAACATCATGGAACCAAGCCCATGCACCCCACCTCGTCAAGAGCTTTCCAAAGACACCAAGAACACGATCTGAAGCATCCCCTTTTGGTGGATCTCATAACTACAAAACAAAACAAAACAAAACAAAACAAACCAAACTACCTTCGTAGATAGATGGAGTCACAATTTTCGTCTAGGTACATGCATTTCTGTGAAGAAGGGAATATCATGTATTATGGAGTCACAATTTTCATCTAGATGCATGCATTTCTGTGAAGAACGCCTATCCATCATATGCACACATACTACTTCAGATGTCATTTACATGTTCCGTCAAGTTGGAGTCAAAAGATTTGATGCCCAAATCTTACACCAATGTGGAGTCTCTTTCCTAGGGGCCGAGCCAGCAATAAAGAAGCAAAAAGAGATTCAAGTGCTTGAGTGCTCTTCAGTGACTTGCAAGCACAAATAGTGGAAGAAGAGTCCAGCAACTTCCGGATGAAAGTCGTATGCTACCTCTCATGAGATCAGCAGCCAAGAGGACGAATCTCAAGTCTCAGCAGTACTCACTTATTGTTTTGAATAGCTGTCCATGAGGTGGTGAGTTCATCATTTCTATCATGGATTCTGGTGGAGAAGTACTTAAGTCCCGGTGATCTGCATAAACTCTGCTCTTCTGTTGAAATGGGTGCAATATGCAGTTGGAAGAGAGAGAAAAAAGCCCCTTGTATAAAGTATAAAGTTTGCATATACTCTCTCTCTCTCTTTCTCTCTCTCTCTATTCCCTTACCGATCAGTGGATTTTATTTTTTATTTTTTCCAATTTTTGTGATGTAGGTAGCCAAAGTGGCGATCAGCTAAAAGAAAATGAGTCAAATTTGACTTTAACCAGATACGAAAGTAAAACAAGGGCTGTGTCACACACTGTGGTCTTGCCATTTACATTGAAAAGTATCTTAAGGCAAAAGAAGAATTATGGAAATTCAAATATTTTCACCATGCAAAAATATAATCTTCAAAAAAATCCTCTACAAGAAACCAAAAGCCTTCCAGATATCATAACTCTATAACTAATCTCAAGTTTCAACACAAGCCAAAATATTATCTTTCAAAAGTCCTCATATAAAAATAGACCTATTATTACCTAGAGGCCAAAATCCATTAAGCCTACTACTATACTCTATAATGAATCTAAACACAATATCCTTGCCTACCAAGGCAAGGCCAAAAAATGGAAGGAAGGATCCTTCTGTTCTTGACTAACTATTGGAATCTATTATAAAAAACGTAGCAATTGGATTTTTTTTGAAAACTGACAACTATGGGTCATTTTTTCCATGAAAGATCCTTTGTGTAGGTCGAAATCAGATTTCCCAGGTCAAAATTTGGCAAATATCTGCCAAAAATAAAATCACTGCTACATAACAGTTTTTTTTTTCCCTCCTCTTTTTTTCTCCCAATTTTTTCATTTTGCCAAAGTGGCGAATTTTTGCTATAAAAACATATTTGATGATGTACTTAGAAAATATATATTTTCCAAGTTTTTCCTGAATGAATTCTTTTATAATAGGAAATTTTGTCACAAGAAAATTCATTGCCACATTGTACTTTTAAAGAATACATTAAATTTCAATGTGTGCAAATGGCAAGAAATTAAGTGCTTTTGTGTATGGTGTGTGTTTTTTGGGTCCAAATTTTCACTGGTTCTTTATGCTTTGCAAAATGCAAATAAAATGGTTTTTTGGGGTTTCTACTCAACCCAATCTCAAAGTTTAGAAAAAAGAAAAGAAAAAGCCCGCCAAATTCTAGGGAGCAACTAACAATATAGAATGCCTGCATGATGCTCGAATGATGTTACTTTCACATTTCACTTATAGCCAAATTTTGACTAAATCATCTTACAAATGATTGTTGCTAGTGTTTTTATGGTGAAATTTCATCAATTGGCAACAAAGAAAAAACCCTTGTAAAGGCCTTTCAAGAATTCGGGCTATCAAATTTGGAACTTTTGTTGAGAATCAATGGTGAGCAATTAGGTTATTGCCATCACAAACCAGATTTGTTCTTCTTGCTGGTGATGTAAGGCCATCATTGGATGCTTCCATATTACCCTCTCATCACTACATCCACTCAATTGGACGTGCTTGCCATCACCAATTATATTGCAAGCTTAAAATTTACAAATTGCTTACACAATGAAAGTCAAACTTTCTATGTTCATAGCTTTAGTAGGATGAATTTTGGTCATTAAGGGCTTAGGTTTTGAAATGAATGTTTGGAGGGTTGAACATTGAATCTTGGAGGAGAGGTACAACATTAAACTTGTAAGTTGTGATTATGTTTTAATTATGCCATTTGTAATGCAAAGTGCTTTGGAACTTGGAAGTTGGATTGTTGTTGAATTGACTCGCTATTTCATCAAGTGCAAGGTCCATTTGGTTTCTTGTTTTCATGAAGTTGTGGAAGTTGCAATGACAACGTGCAAAAAAAAAAATTATGTACACAATCCAATGTTGATATGCTTTATCCTTCCTAGGGTTTTTTTTTTGTGATTCAATCATAGAGAGATGAATTTTGAAAAGGGGCAATGTGCAATGTTTCACATGACTTGTACATAACCTTGGAGGTACATAATCAAATCTAAGGAGGACATGTTCTGATTTTGGTGTGTCCTGTTTTCAAATTCTTTGTGTTTTGTGCAAAGTTTGTTTGTGTGTGTGCAATCTTGTTGGTTGTGGCCCTTTAAACAAAAACCCTTGGTTGTTAATACTCATCACATTGTTGACTTTTCAAATTTTGTTTTGTTTTGGTTTTTGCATGTTATTTAACTAAGGTATGGGTGCAAGTAGGGGTGTGAATTGCAATGGCCAAGGTCTTAATGATTGTGGTTTGAATCCCCCTCACACTAATGGGCCACACAAAATTTATTATTGTTAGCAACGGGCAAATTGATGGAAGAGAATATGCAAGTTGCTTATGGTGTGCTTTATGTTCTTAACCTTGATCATTGTTCAAACATATTTCACATTAACTATCACATCGATGTTCACATTCGACATGTTAATTTTGGCATCAAAGCATATGAGAACCTCACTATATTATAGTAAAAACATATATTATATTTATTATTTACATTTCACTTAATAAAATACAAGGTAATAAAATTGATTCAATAAAATAAATTGCAAAAAAACATATTAGTAAAAAAATGCTTAATTTACATGTGATTCAAATTGGGACCAAAATTGAACATGGGACTAAAACTTCAATCCATCTAGATTGTAATTTTGGTCCCAATTTTAGTTGCATGTAAATTGAACATGGGACTAAAACATCAATCTATGTAAATTGTAAATTCAGTCCCATGTAAGTCGAAAATGGGACCAAATTTTCAATCCCATTTACATGTTTGTGTTAAACATGGGACTTGCAAAACAAAAAAACCTAATCCAATAACCCATTAACACATACCTAAGGTGTTTGCAAGTTAAAATGTCCATTTTTGGACATCATGGTGTCATTTTTTTGACACCCATATGGATAACACTTTATTTATTGTCGAATGTTTTTTCAATTTTATGAATAGGGACTCAACTTTACAATTTTTGTATAATTTCGTGTGATAAAATAGTGGAATCATTTGAAACCAATACTTTTACATAAAATGGGGGATTTAAAATTCAAAACCAAATGTAAGGTCACAGTTTTTATAAAATTAGAAATGGATCCAATATGATTAGAATTTGTAATGAAATAACTTGCATGAACTTTCCAAAAAATTGAACCTTGGTTTGCAATTCAAAATAAGGTCCTCCAAAATTTTTCAACATCATATGAAAGTTTTATGGATTTTAAAAACACCAACAACTAACAAAAATGGCAAAGTCCTTCATATCATGATTTTGTGAAATGAAGAAAAGTTTATTCAAATAGATTGTAGCCTAGGCTATATTACATGGTCATGTCTCCTTGATATATCAAAAGATGAATAATTTTACAAATACACAGTTTACATTTTTGGCCTATAAAAAAATACACTATCAAAAATCCTAAAATGGATTTAAAAATGAGTCATTCTAGTTGGAAAGTACTACTTATGAGATCAAGTTTTCTTTTCAATTGTAAACCTTTTTTTTGTTGCCTAATGGTTTCAATGATGATATAAATAGTTTGTGTTTTTGGATTTTGGTTCATGTGAATGTATGAGTGCATTTTGTCTTTGATACTTTACCATTTTTTGTTGATCCCTAGTCATGAAATCTTTTTAATCCTAATGTCTTGGTTAAAATGGATAAAATTTAACGACACATTTGCGACGGAATCAAAAACCTAATAGCCTTGTGCCATGAACATCAATACACACCTTGGCATTGGTTGGTTGAAACCAATTTGAACTTATTTTAAATGTTCCCTTTTTCTTGGGTGAATATTCTTTTACATTTCCTTGTGCTTGAACTTTGTGTTCTCTCTAAGCCAACAATTTTCACTTCACCATATCTATAAAGGATGTTTCCTTATTTTTTAGAGTGAAGTAGGAAGGATGGTTTGGAAAATTTGAATTATGTGCTCATGTACTTCTTCTACAACAAGTTAGTTTGTTCCAAGTTGTGTATATGCATCTTTCAAGAGGCAATGGAAGTGCACCAAATTGGAATTTCATTAACTACTTTAAAGGTATGACATGGGCCTTAAAATGTAATGGAATGTGAACAAAGATGATGACATGTGAATGTTGTTTTAATACATGAATTTGTTTTAAATTTTTTTTTGTTGTTGGTTCATTGATTGGATGTGCAAATTGAAGATGTTGTCATCTACACATTGTTTAGATGTTGATATCAAGCATTTGGTTAGGTTAGTTTCTTTCCACTTCTCATATTGAACATTTAATATTCTCACCTACAATAGTACCGCCTAAACCCCTTGCCCCCAACTACACACTCTATTTTCATTTAGTTAAATGCTTCCAAATGAGGTATGAGGTTTATAACCACATTGTAATGACAAGCACAATGTCGAATGGTTTTCATTATATGGAACTATGCATTTCTAAACTTTAATGCTACCGTGTGTTTTTAAAAAATTAATGGATACGTTTTGTTCTTTATACAACACCACATCAATGACCTATGTTTTGATATGTTTAATTAATGAAACATACTTCCATCCATTTATATGATGGGAATATTTTGTAGATAGCTCCACAATGAACTTTATCCTTATCCTTTATCCCTTTTATATTGTGTTGTAAACAAAAGGGAACACACAAGGACACATTAATTAGGAAGGTAAACCTCCTTTGTTTGTCCCATCTACATACACAAATAAGGTTTTCATCAACATGTATACAATTTATTTAGTTTTGATTTTTTCTACCTTATAGTAAAAAAAAAATTGTCCATTCTAATTATGTATGTGACTAAAGTGTGATTATTGTTCAAATCAACTCATTTCGCAATGATTTTTGTAATAGTCTTGTGTGTCACCATAGTTACAAGTGTTCATACTTACATATGCAACTATGTTACGACAAATTCAAATTTTAATCATATGTACAACTATAATTTGTGACTATTAGAAGTTTAGAGGAAAAATTTAATAAAAAATGAAAATATGTCATCCATTATTGGTGGCATCTATTGATGGTTAACAACTAAAGTAACTATATTTGTAACTACATATGGCAAGGTGGTTTGGTCATGTAGATGACATGTGGCATTTTTACTATTACAATTGAATGTGTACAAGTTCATTTATTGGCTTTTAGGTACATTAAAAAAGGTTATTATACATAATAAATAGGCTAGGCTAGGTAGGTTATGAAGCAATGTTAGGCTAAAAGGCTAGGTTAGATAGGCATGATAGGGTAGGAAAAGGTAGGCACCTATTACCTTCCTACCAATTTTTTAGCTAAGTAGGTGGGTAGGTAAGCAAGCCATCTACCTAGGTTAATGAGGCCATTTACTTAAACTAGGTAGGCCATTATGTAGGTAGATAAAGAGTAAATGGTTGGTAGGTATGTTATTTACCTAGGTTGGGTAGGCCATGTACTTAGGGTAGGTAGGCCATTACCTAACTACCTACCTAAAAATTATTTATGTATTATCTACCTTACTAGATATTCACATAATTAATCTATGTAACAAGGTGTGAAATAAATAAGTTGAAAATTTTTATCACAATATAATTACTTAGTGCAATAGTTAAAGACTTGGTTTATCTTTTTTGCAGTGAAAGGCTTAAATATTTATACTTGCATTGTAAGGGTTAACTTAGGTTAGGCTAAATAAATTATGTTAAATTAAGCTAGGTACATTAAGCTAGGTAGGCTAAATTAAGATAGGTAAACCTAGTAAGTTAAGCTAGCATGGGTAGGATAGGCACTTATTACATACCTACCTATTATTTTACCTAGATTGACTAAGGTAGGCACCTATTATTTACTTGGCTATAATTTCACTTAAAACTAAGTAAGTAGGTAACTAAGTTAGGTTAGGTTAGCTAGAACACTTGGTATCATGTGATTTTTCATAAGGTAGTTGCAAATGTGGTCACAAATGTAGTTGCAAAATTGGGTTTTATGTAAACCATATAGATTTACATCCATTACTACAAAATGTGGGTGCAATTCACTAGTCCCCATTCACTAGACCAATGAATTCATTGCTTCTTCATTGGTCTCTGTTCATTACAACAAGTGAATTCACTCAAAATCCAATGAAATCACTTGGTCCTTGTTCATTACAACGAGTGAATTCACTCAAAATCCAATGAAATCACTTGGTCCCTGTTCATTACAACGAGTGAATTCACTCAAAATCCAATGAAATCACTTAGCATACAAGGACAACTTCTGTTGTAGTGAACATATTTATGTTCATCCATAGTAATGAATGAAAAAATGAATTGTAATAACAAGGGTTTTGGACTTCCATGTCACATGATTTTTTTGTGACTAGTTATTTGATGGCACTTGTTTCATGTGATTAGAACATTTTGTAATCATAAATATTTATTACAACAATAATTTCATTGTACATTTGATTTCCAAATATTTTTTAGTGTTATTCAACACACACAAAAAAAAATTTGCTAAGCTTTCTTTCCTCAATGATTCATTTTATGTTTTGAAGGTTCTAAAAAAAATAGAACCATGAACAAAATAGACAATTTTTTGGCATCAATCGTTACATGCAAGCTTTCAGTTATAGAATACATCTTTAAATTAAAGTCATTTTTATGTATTTGTTTTGTAAGCTTACATTTCATAACCAAGTGTTCGTATTGTTATTGTTGGCTTGGTACAATCTCTACAAGATTATTGAACAATAGAAATGCACAAACAATATTTCATATGCAACAACAAAATAAATAAATTCTAATTCGTATTTCAAATTCTCAATCTTGTCCTATTCATTTAATAATTTTTGTATGTCCTATGTCCATTGATCGACTTATGAATGATTCACAAACTATGCAAATGAATTTTATTTGTTTATTACCATTGCCTATTGCACACTTGGCTTGTATAACAAGCAATGGTGATCAACAAGTACGATCCAAATGAACTTATTTTTTGTTTTAAAGAGATAGTCTAATTCACAATTGGTTTTCGCATGGAGAATGACATGTTTTAAGATTTATTCTTCATACTATTTAGTAGCAACACAAAAATTATTGTGTTCAAGCTTTTGTCATGTTGTTTTGCCTCAAATCATGTCTAGTAGCCCCTTGTACTTAAGTGTGAAAAAAAAGTAGCCATTTGAACCTAAGACATTCTTTGGGTTCTCACTTCTCACCACAAGGTTATGAACAAAGACTACTTCACTAAGCCATTTCTAGAGCTAAATATTTTTTTCTTAACCAATCAAAATTGTCAGCCCAAATACAGATTTAACACCTTGGCATATCACAATTCAAGAAGCCCATGGCAGCCATCCACCTTAATTGGAGAAATTGAAAAAAAAACCCCACTGATTGCTAAATTGTAAAACTCAAAAGAGAAAGCAAGGAAAAAAAAGGGGGAAAAAAAATAGTACATGATGTGGGGAGGCTCCTAAAATGGTTTGGGTGGGATGGAGAAGAGGCCAAACAGCCAAAGACATGATGCAGTCAGTAACATGACGTGTGCAAGTATGTCGTAGAGCTAAAAATGGAGTTTGTCAGTTGGAAGCAAAATCTGGATGCTGCACAACATGGTACCTATTATGCAGTTCAAAAAGGGCCAGGCTAATTGGCGCCATTGAAATCATGGGATTGGGAATATATAGCATTGAGAATCTATGCTGCAGGCTCTACTACTAAAAGTGGCTCTCGACAGCATTCAACCAAACACACACAGCCAGAGCTTGTTTGTTTCCTTGACCTCTGTTGAGCTACTTTTAGTGGCCTCCTTGGGTGAATGACCTACACTTGTTCCATAGTAAAAACCCAAAAACCTCAAAACTATTTTGGGTTGTTTCTAAACATTGTAAACATCCTCTAACTAAATCAGGTTCTCTGGGGTCCAAATTTAACTTTTCTTGGGTTAAATGTAACCTCAAACTGCCTCCTCACCCAACAAGGTGGAGGAGGTACCAGTGTAGGTGTTGGTAGACCCTTGGTGCAAAGAAGGATAGTTGTAGTATTTGAGGGCCAGGGTGAACCAGCACCAACACTAGTACCATTACCTTCTTGAGTGAGGCTTTCCAGTGGCCATATTTAATCCAGGAAATGTTTAAATTCAGACTCAGTGTTGCTAATTTAGTCTTTGGATGAGATAATTACCATGGTGGGATGCAATCTCAAAATAATTTGGGATTTTTATCATGGTCCAGTGTAGGTGCTGGTTCATCCAAGGCGTATTTGAGAAGGTTCATCTTCAGGCTCAATATTTGACTAAGATTACACTTCAGATTACATTATTAAAGATATAAATAATAACTTATATTAGCTAACAAAACAAAAAAAAATTCAGCTAAGATTGCAGAAGAAAGAAATAAAAATAATTACTGAAAAATAAATGAAGTATCATAACCACTTGTCTTGGCAAGTTTTTTCAAATTTTTTTATAAAAAAAATGAAAGAATGTTGTCATTTGAGGTTTTTTCTGCCATTTTTCACAAAAAAAGAGAAATTTGTTAGATTTAGACCTAGGTATTACCTAGAGCACTAGATTACTAGCTATAGCAAAGAATCTAAATTTTTTACAGTCCATTCAAATGCCTCTCAATTTTTATTATTATGGTAACTTTTTAGGTTTACCTTAATTCAATTTTTCTTGAAATGCTGAATTTTTTACAAATTATTTTTTAGAAATGTCAAAATTTGAAGAAATTACAAGGAAAGAAAAATGCAAAACTTGATGGAAACCTAGAAGCTCTTGCTTAATGCTAGTCCGCCATTACAGAGCAAGTATCCAACAATTGATAACATTTTTTAATCCTATAATTTGGTGGAATGTTATGTCTCCCCATTTTTGCGAAAAAAAGAAATAAAATTTGTTGGAAAAGTCTCATTATTTTAGAGGTTTAGATCCTAAAACACCTGCCAAAGAAGTTCCCTATATTTATTGCCAAATTTTCATAAATTAAAATTTTTAATACTGAAGTGGATTTTGGAAAAAATAATAATTATTCAGCACTCAAGCACCAAAGTTGAAAAGGTTATATATATATATATATATATTTTTTAAAAAATTTAAATAGATGTGCTTGAAAATCACCTATTTCACACCATGCGGCTCAAGTTAGTTTTAGCATTGAAGTGTTTGTAGAACCATGTGAATACTTAATTGTTACCTAAACACATGGCTCAAAAAACCATCAAAGTTTTTCAACAACCTATTTTGGGATGTAGGCTAAACTCTTATGTAGGAAATAGGCTAGGGGAAACCTAATGAAATCTCTCTAGGTACTCAGCAAAGTTGCACAATACAATTGTCGTCAATATATGTAGAGCCAAATTTGATGGGTTTCATGCATGTGTAGTTTGTGTAGTTTTTACACTATAACGAATTTTACCCATAATAGCTATGGATGGGCTTAACTTGCAACTTCATTGGCAACTTCAGCATCAGGCCACATTGCAATCATTTGAGTACCAACATATTCAAACACGGCTATGAAATGTTTTGCAAGGGATAAAGAAGGATTTGCTGGGATAGGGGGCACAAGTGTGGGTATGTCAGTACCTCTGTGAGACAATTTTGTGACGAGATTGAATTTTTGTCATATTCTAAAATGAAAACCAAGGTGTCCTTCAGTCCAAACAAGTCATGGTCCTGGAAGAATTATGCTAGTCCTGAGATGCCTGTGTACAAGAAGAACTCAAAGGAGATGGGGATGAAGAAGAGGCACCTGTCTTTTGGGTTTGTTTCATGATTCTTGTCCATAAGCCATTGTCTCTTGTGTATCCCTCCCCATGTTCCAAAAAGGAGAAAAGGTATGGTGACCATATAGAAGGGACTACCATAAGGGCCATTTCTCTACCTGGCCCATTTTATGGATGGTAATGAGTGCGCAAGCTCAAAACATAAAGGTAAATAGCTATATGAAAGTTAATAGAGGATATATATAGATGAGACAATTGTGTTGCAATGAGGAAAAGAGAAAAGTCATTTTATTGGGAGTAAAGAATTTGAAAAACTATAGCTCTCATAGCAGTATTTTATTGGTGTAATGTAGCTGAGGTGGCGATCAACCATAAGCTGATTAGCCAAATTTGACCATTTAAAAAAAAATCTTGAGGAAAAAAATTCCATATCTTTTTTTCTGGCTACCTATTTGAACTATATATAAAAATTGGTGTTTTCTTAAGTGTTTTTAAAAGCAATTTTTAGAGAAAAAAAAATTCCAAATAAATCATTGAATCAAGTTTGCAGGAAATCCCTAAATTTTCACAATAGTGCCAAATTTCACGCACAGAAAAAAGGTTGTCTTTTAGTATTGTAGTAACCTAGCAGGTTTGGCACTAGATAATTATGAGAAAAACCAAATTCTGGACTTTTGAGAAATTATTAATGTGTACTTAACAAATAAGAAATACAACTTAATAATTTCTTAATGGTTATGCT
>Ga0209208_10000691_pt1 | contig 45277 bp, 31 predicted proteins | sample S1TSphfallax_3_FD_187694 | JGI IMG/M metagenome (GOLD analysis project Ga0209208, IMG submission 187694) | Host-associated microbial communities from peat moss isolated from Minnesota, USA - S1T2_Fd - Sphagnum fallax MG (SPAdes) (version 2) | ecosystem: Host-associated > Plants > Peat moss >...
GATAAAGGTTTTATACTTTTACATGGATATTTCATATTCAATATTTCTTTGTAGTTTATTTTTTCATACCCATATGCGAATAATGCATTGACTACCCACAACCAGTGTGGGTTTTTTGGCTTAAGGTAGGTATTGCATTTTGCACCTTTCAAATAGTGTGCATTAACTATCATTATGTGGGTATTGCACAATGTTCATTTTGATCTTTGGTTTGATTCTTACATCTCAAGTACTAAGAAAATTATGACAAAGAAGACATATGCTTAACCGTATACCCATAAAACAAGTGTGAGTAGAAGATACTATTATATTGATAAAAGATGTACAAAAATGGGTGCATGAAAAATTACTAAAGAACCCAATGAAAAAAAAACGTTGGTTCTCTATAACATATCAAAGGATCGAAATTCAAAATTGGGTAGTCCAAAGAAAAAAGGGTTACAAAACCTAACTAACTATATAGAGTGAAACCCTAACCCATATCAATATCTACAATCCCGTGTTTAGCTCAGTATGCAGCTGCTGCATTTGCAGCCTTTGTTGCATGACGAGCAATGTATAAATGGCGGCGTTGCATCTCAACTTGAACTGCAGTTGCCACAAACTCTTTTTGTGTTTGGCCCTAAACCCTATAAACACCCAAAAACCACCAAGTTAAACCCTAACACACCTTGGATGAAATGCAATAAAAAAACAATAAACATTGTTTATTATTGTTTCTTACCTTCCATGAATCATTCTAGATTCATGAAAATCCAAAACATTTGCTAACTATTTTGTCCGACTTGTTTTATTGGACTTTCAATCTCAATATTTAACATCCCATGCCATCTTCAATTGTCGTGCATATACACAATGGGTGGATCGGATCATCCCGTGTAATTCTTCATCCTTCTCCATTCATGATGTTGCATCTCGAGGCACATTGCCCATGCCCCAAGCATTAAGGCCCAACACCTTCAACAATTGTTCTGAAGCTAATCTGACCAAAGGTGGTTTTGGGAGTGGTGGACACTATTTTGCAAGAGTTACCAAGTGATTCCATTCGCGTTCTGCTTTGGCACGAGCATGACTAGCAACTTTCTGATCATTTCGCCTTTGCACAGCCATCGCATTTCCCAAAATGCGAGCGTTCATCTTGGCATGGTCTTGATGTCGAGGACCTCCTGCAGCAGTTGAAGGCCTTCCAGGTTTGGACTTTTCTGCCACCAAGCCGTGCACCTCCTTCAAATGCTTGGTCAATAGCCATTTCGCACAATATGCGACAGTGCAATTGCCAACTTTGCACTCCCATTTGGACCCAACCTTTGTCCATTCCTTATCCTTCCGAGCCAAATTAGGTGGACAAAGAAGTGCAAGTGGTTGAGAACCTTGCTCGGTTTCCAATTCCGGACCTAAACCCAAAAAATGAAAGTTCAAAAAACAGAATGTAGGTATTGCAAAACATAAACTCACTTCATCACATACTACTTTTATAAACATGAACTATTTTAAGGTATTACAATAGAAAAATTTTGATAAAAAAAATCCCGCACCTTCCAACAAATGATGGAAGGTGCGGATATAATTACACTTCAAGAGACTTGTACAATTTTTTTGATCTGTCTTTAATCTAATGTCCATAAATTTTAAAACAATCTATACCAAACTGTCATCCTTGTCTCACCAATTGGTTGATTTGTTGCAACACTATTTTTGTCATTAGATTCTTCATCTGTTGCGACCATATCTTGCTTGGTAGTTACAACAACATGTGGCTCGACATCTGCTTCGTCTGACGCAATAACATTTGGCAAAAGAATTGCCTCGTCTCACATAGCAACATTTGACAATGGAATTGCGTCATTTGACGCAATACCATTTTCTTTATTCATTTCCAACTCCCCACCAGCGCTCTTCCTCAATCTTCTTCCCCTGGCCATTACAACCCTAAAGAAAAAACCACCAAGGCTAATTCTAAGGAATTATTCTAATTTGGAGGTGCGTTGCAGCTCCAAAGCTCCAAAGTAGGCAGAAGAAGGCGACGACAGCTGCCGTCGCCTTCTTCGTGGAGGTGCGTTGTAGCGCAACTCCAGAGCAGAAAGAAGAAGGCAACGACAGCTGTCGTCGCCTTCTTCTTCCTCTTTTTCTTGCACTGCACAAGAAAAAAAAGAAAAGGCGATGGCAATTGCCGTCGCCTTTTTCGTGGAGGAGCTACTACAGCGCTGCTCCATAGCATGGAGGTGCGCTGCAACGCACCTCCATAGCAAGAAGAAGAAGGCGACGGTAGCTGCCGTCGCCTTCTTCTTCCTCTTTTTCTTGTGCTGCACAAAGAAGAAGAAGAAGGCGACGGCAGTTGCCGTTGCCTTCTTTATGGAGCGGATGCAGCATGGAGCTGCGCCATGGAGCTGCGCTGCAGCAGCTCTGCAGCAGCTCCGCAGCGTGGAGCCGCGTTGCAACAGCTCCTCAACGTAGAGCCACGCTGCGGAGCTGCACCGCACTGCAACAGCTAGCATGGAGCTCCGCAGTGTGGAGCCGCGCTGCAACAGTTCTGCAGCGTGGAGCGACGCTGCAGTAGCTCCGGAGCATGGAGCGGCACTGCAACTCCACAACATGAAGAAGAAGGCGACGACAGCATAGCTGCCGTCGCCTTCTTCTTTGTAACTTCTTGCGTTGCACAAAAAAGAAGAAGAAGAAGGCGATGCCATCGCCTTCTTCTTCTTCTTCTTTTCTTGCAACACAAAGAAGAAGAAGCAAATGTTGTTTGTGGAGCTGCGCTGCAACATTGCGTATCTTGTGCAGTGCAGCTCCACAAACAAACAAACAAAATAAACACAAAAAAAAAAATGCTTACCTGGGTCCTGCGTGGGTCCGGCTCCAGCCGCTCCGAGCTCGAAACTCCAAGCTCGCTCCCATTCCAAGCTCGCTCCCGCTCCAAGCCGGCTCCAAGCTCCAACCTCGCTCCCGCTCAACGTCTCTGGAGCTCTGGCGATGGAGTGAGGGGGGGGAAGGGTTGGTAGGTGGTAGGTAGGAGGGGGGAGGTAGGTGGTATGTAGGAGGGGGGAGGTAGATGGTAGGTAGGAAGGGGGAGGTAGGTGGTAGGTAGGAGGGGGGAAAATTTTGGCGTAGAGAAGAGGTGGAAAAAAAAAAAAAATCTGGGCAGGGAGGATGGGATTTTCGTTCATCCAAAAAACGGCCTCAACGGGCTCATCCGCAACTGGTGCATTGGTGGCTGCTAATTCACTCCAGGCGCAGGGAAGACCCTAACAACAAAACACCACATATCTATAAAAGACAAAAAAACAAATGAACACAAAGAAAGTGATAACGATGCAATGGACATAGTCAAAATTAACATTTCAGTATTTTTTTGGGTGATTTTTTTCCAAATGGTGATCTTTTTTACCACGCAAAAAAATAATGTTCTTTTAACTTTGTAGTTTAGAATTTTCGAAAAATAAAAATTAAGCAATACTTTAAATCGCCAGAATCTGCATTAGGTTCCAATATGTAATAAAAAAATATATAAGAATTTTTTTAATTTTCATTTTTGTAGCCAAATCTGGCTAAATCATCTTATGGATGATCATCATTTCAGCTACATCATAATATTGGAAAAGTATAAGTTAGAGTTTAAAAATAAAAGATAAGAATCCAAATTATAGCAATTTCCAAATGTTTCCTGATCTTGCTGCAAATTGCAAAACGTTGATCATAAAGCCCAAGTGCAGCCTTGTTTTCACTGACATAATTGAAAATGAAAAATCTCTAAGTAGAACTTACTTTTTGCTTTTGAAGGTTTCAATGGTCAGACGTCAGAAAAAAGATAGGATAAGTCTCCAGACTGCTATATTCGAGTTCTAATAATTAGCCAGAAATATAAAAAGGATGATGAAAAGTTTATTCTTCATCTCTAGTCTATAGCCAGATTTGACTAAATCTTTCTAGGGATGACTGCCACTTTTTCTACATACGCCACATAAGCCAAAATTGTAAAAATCCTAAAAACACTGCTCCAGTCAGCAGCATTAAGCTTTTTAACTAAAATCATTTTGGGAGCACCAGAGAGCAGCAGGACGTACAAAGCATGTGGCATACATGATGGTACTGGAGATGCACTGCACCCCTATAGGCTACCAGCGGGCACCCCTGGGGCCTCATCATACCTGACCTCAAGGAATCATTGTCACTGGTAGTGGAACTCTTGTAATTGTACAGACTACTTTACTTAAGAGAAAGCAGTGGTCTCAAATCCTAGAGACTCCTGTCAAACAACTGTTACCTGATCAAGCCTGAATGGCTTGTGAAAGCAAAGGAAAGAGGTTCTGTGCAGGGTATGACTGCTGTTTAGTGTCTCCCTGACTCCTTTCTGGCTGTTACAAAACCATGTTTTCCTAAAGCTGCATCTAGATCGGTGTTCAAGAAACCCACCAAGCGAGGAGGCAGCAGCCACATCACAATTAAACCAAGTCAAGCAAATACAACGCCAAAAGAAAGCATCACCATAGGCCAAAGATGCCCACGTTGCATCAAGTAGATCTGAACAATTTATCAATGCTCGCATGTTTGCTAGCTTCCATAGAGTTCCTATGCTTATCAATGGCCTGTCAAGTGGGGATGGCCACTTCGATAGTGGGGGTCCAAGCATGGCTCAGAATTTTAGCACTACAGTACTGCCCATCGATGTTGTGACAACATCTTTCAGCCCACCCAAAATCCAAGACAAAGACTACAAAGAATATGAAGGGGCTGCCTATCATAAGAAAACCCATCAGCATGCAATCTATGGGTAAAAGGTTCATCTTCGTCTCCTTGAAAAACAATCTCTCCTAGAAGAAGGTAAGACCATGTGAGATAAATATTTGTGTGAGCTTCCCATTTGGTCCAAGCTAATTAAGAGTTTCCCAAGCTTATTTAGTTGTGGAACTGTCCATAAGAAAGTGTTGGGGGGCCTCATTAATGATGTCACCGGGACAAATTTAGCAATTTGAAGACACATGTAAGCAAGCCATGAATATATGACTGGAAGACTGTAGTTGATAGGTAGCAAAATGAGAGTAGAGACCTTGTGGGGTCTTGAGCTATGCCAAAGTCTTGAGAGGATTTTTTGAGGAGAAATAATATCCAACTCAAGCTACTGCAAGCAAGTCATCAAAATTGGCAAGGCTAGTTTTCACCCACCATTTGAAAGGTATCCTCTTTTGGTAGAATACCCCGAAAAAAAGTGCGTACCCAAGTGGGGGTATGCTTGGTCATCAAAATTGGCAAGGTTACTTTTCACCCAATATTAGAAAGGTATCATCTTTTGGCAGAATACCCCAAAAAGAAGGTGCGTCCCCAAGTGGGGGCATGATCGTCCAATGCGACTTTCCATGATCCCATGGGAGATCATTGATATACTCAACCTCAAAGAACCAAATGAGAGTTTTTGGGGGAAGGAGAACCTTGTCTCTGTCCATCTTCAAAGGTGCCCCGTGTCACTCTTGAGTGAGCACCTGGACCCACTTAAGCCACTGATTTGGCAGCCTACCTTCATGCTTACTAGGCTGAATTAGTTGCCTTTAAGGAGAGATTCTTTGAAACTCAAAAGCTAATTTGGTGTTCAGAGGAACTCCCTATGGGGTAAACACGCCATCACCTAACAAATATCTAAGACCAAATGTCCCAATACTGCAAAGGGGAGCTGGTTAATGAAACCACTTACCCTTACCACCATTCAAAATAACACATATGACTAAACATTGGGTTTTGACAAATTGTGTTGAGATTTTTCTTAACATCCAACTAAGGTTGATGTCTTCTGTGTTTGGTTACGTGTGTGAATTAAGTATAAACGATTTTTCCATCCTTATGGTAAGGAAATTTTAGTGCATACAAGTAACTATAAATGTAATATAACTATCCTACATGAACAGATGTGTGCTGAACCATAAGCCAATTCAACATAGCAACAAACAAACAGCCCTAAAATGCAAAGGACACAATGTTAACTTTGGTACTATAATTAAACACATTAATGATGTAGAAGATATGTTGCAATGAATTATGTGGGTATGAATATCTATCTAGACCCTTCTAGATTGGGTATGAAAAATATTCCAATATAAATTTTTTAAATCCTTTAGTATAGGGTAAGGACCAATGTTGTCCATTTTTGTGGTTTAGGACTTAACATTTTGTGTAAGTGTATAAGGCCTATCTGTATCTATGTAACGCCTGATTCAAAATTGGGGTTCTTGAAAAAGATAAAATGATATTTCAAAAAAATTATTAGTTTTTTACAAATAACACTTACACAAGACAAATTTAAGTGAGAAAATTTACATGGTCCAAATTAAGATAATTCATGTGGTGGTGGTGATTTCTCACATGTGTACATTGGTGTGCATATAAACTTTAATTCAAACCCAAAAATATAAATAATGTTTGAATAAGCTTGTATGGACAATTTGTTTTTTTTTTTTGCATGATTATTTCTTGCACATGTGATTTGCATTTTAAGTTACAAATTGAAGCCAAGGGAATTCAAAATATCAATTAAATGGCCAAAAAAATTAGTCTTTTTCCCTACAATTTCAAATTTTGAATTTTGTTATTATCAAAATTCTCATATGGTTTATTACGTGATTGAATGCATCCAATGAACATGGCCAAACATAAGCATTATTTATTCATTAATAAATTGACATCAATGCATTATTTAGTACATTCATTTTGATTTCTTTTATAAAAAGGTGTAGTTTGGACACATGATATAATTAGTTTCAAGGATTCAAAAAGACATTTATAGTGTCCAAACTATTTGTAATATTTAATTTAACATGACATCATTTTAAATATTGGCATATATCAATCCACTACAATTATAATGATGCAAATAGAAAAAAAATTCAAAGTTGTCCTTTGGAGTCATTTAAATTTAAACACTCCTTTTTGGTATTGCAATTGTGAATGGCCTCATAAATGTAAAACAAATACACTTACATGGTCTTGCAAGACCATGTAAAATAATGTAAAAATGTGTAATTGCTATTTGGGGGTGAGTGGGCCAAAGTTTCAAAAAGAACATTAGTGATGGACCAATAAACATTGTCCATCACCTCCCCCCGCAAAGGTTTTAGGATGCACCACAACTAATTATTATGAATCAAAATAGGTACCCTTGAGCTCTTGTAAAAGCTTAGGCCATAAATGGTGATGAACAAAGTTAGGAATGGAAATTCTACTCAAGCAATGAAGTGGCCCAACATGAACCAAATATGCACACAAAAATGTACACCCAAGATACTCATAATATCACTACAATTTGTCCCATATCATATGTCAAAGGTGTGGGCTTGTATTGTATATGGGCGGGCTAAAAGGAAGTATTTCCACAATATCATATTGGCAATAAAAGCTTTTATTTAGGGAGGATGAAAAATATTATAATTGGCCCCATTCACATCAATTGGCCCCTATAATTAAAATTCCATCCCAATTGTGTTGATTCACCAAATTTTTATTCACATAAGGCTAGATTACACCCATAGTTCAAGGGCATATAGTTAGCATATTTAAAAACTAAAACCTTATTTATGGTTGTAACCACCAATGTGACAACAATCTTGTCCACCATTAATCAATAGATGGGCAAATCAAAGGCCAACAACAAAATTTACTTTTCTACAAGTTAGAAATTAAAATTTTACTTCAAAAGTTTACAAACCCAAAGCTATTTTTGGGTTTCCTATGGTTTGGGTTCATATTATCATTAAGGATTTGAAGGTCATTATGCCATGTTTGTTTTGACAAAAAATTAACAAGCACGCTAGTTTATGTGGCTTGTTGTTTTGATTAAAAATTAGCATATAGGTGCTAGTTTTTTTATTAACATGTAACATAAATAATGACTAGGATTTTAGATTTTATTATTGTAAATTCTTATTTATTATAAATATGAAATAGGTGTGAATAACTTGCTTAACCTAGCCTACCTAGTCTAACCACTTTATAGGTTGCAAGCATCAAGAGTTGAGCCCCTCACCTTTGCAAGGTGAAACCAAGTCTTTAACCAATGCACCACACCATTTTAAAGGTGTTAATTAACTTTTGTCAACATATTCTTATGAACATGTTTATTCCACATATTTTACATTTATTAAATTCACATGAATAGGTAGGAAGGTAGGTAATGGGTAGATGGTTGTAAGTTGGTAAATGGTCAGTATTTCAATACACCTACCTACCTAATGACTACTTATTACTAACCTCAAACCTATCTATCAATCACCTACTTACCTCCCAAGTAATGTTAGCTTACAATGTTCAAATCTATAATTATCATCATTAAAATTTTAATTAAAAAGGACAAATTTTTTCATGTTTCATTAATATTCCATATGGTCAAAGATCGGCCAATATGATTGTAGCCTTTAAGGTTCTTATAGGTTCCACAAATGTGTGGAGCCATTGAAATTTCACACATCAAGCTTGTTGAAAAGTTGGCATTAGAACTTGTAATTGTGGCAGATTGTTGGAATAGGCATGATCATCATAGTGTGATTTTGCAAAATAATTGTGATAACAACCTAATTCTTTGGGATGTGGTTGTTTTGGCCTTAGGTGGCAAACATGATGCAACCCACCTTTGGGCTTCTTCCTTGTATATGGGTTTTCTGCATAGGGAAATATCATAAGACCCTATTGTGACCACTGGAGGCCAAGAGGTGTGACCCAACATTGTTACTGATTCCACCTATCCACATCATGAAGGTTGACATGCAAAAAAAAATCAAAGGATGAAACAAAAAAATTTCTTGACAAGGGACTATGAAAGGGGCATGTGAAGATCAATTTTCTTTTTTTCACATTTTAAATATAGGTCATTAGTCTTAAAATCTCAATTTAAAACTTCATAGTCTGTTAGTCAAATTTTAAATCATTAGGGCATGTTGCATTTGAAATAACTTTTGTGAAATGCATAATAAATGGTTGATGACAGATGGTCCAATCATGGATGTTCACATCTTCACTTGAATGATTTGCATGTGATTTAACTGTTTGAAGGCAAACAAAGTTCTAAACTAGCATCTAAATTTTGGATTGGTCATGTGTTATTTGAAGACTAGTTGAAACTTGAATCTAATAAAAGGTTAAGGATTTTTAAGTTCAAAATTTTAACTTCAAACATTTTTTTATGTATTATATTCACTACTACAAAAATAGATTTTTAAACTATATTTTTTAATAATAAAAAACCAAAAATGATAGGTGTAAAAAATATTACCTTGTCAATTTGGACAAATTAATTTGGACTTGCCGTTGTGATTAGTGTGCTCTTGTTTATTAGCATAATAGGAGACTATTTGATTGGTCATTTTGACTAGCACATAATGAACGATTTGATCAATTGAATTTCTACCTAAATTTTAATTTTTAAAAAATACAAATTAGTTAAATAAATAGCAAATAGGTTTAGGTACGTTGTTAAAAAATTGATCAATTAGGTAGGTGATATGTTTAACCTAGCCTACTTAACTACATTAATTTAGGTTGCTTACTTTAGTCTTCTAAGCATGCACAAAAGTTACAATATTATAAGGAATTGAACCTCTTACCTTCACAGTGATAGATCAAGTCCTTACTAATGGACTACACCTCCAAAAGGTGACAATTTTTATTAAGTTTTTGAATTTCAAATCACTATTTATCTAAGTAAGTACAAACGTCAGGTAATTAGTAAATAAGTCAAAGATGGGTTGGTAAGTAGGTTACAAGATGATAGGTAAATAAAGGAGGTATAACATAGGAGGTAAGAAGGTACATAGGTAAACCTAGGTATAAAGTAGGTAGAACTAAATATGTAGGTAAACCTAAGTAGGTAAATAGGCCTCAGCTACCTACTTGAGGTCATTGATTATGCATGCTAACACGTTCTTCCATGTCACCATTGTTTGTTGTTACATTTCCATGGTTTGTTGATGTAAATCTAATTCCATTACTCGGCATTTCAAATGCATTTGTTGGGGTGCAAGTGCCGTGTGGTCCCAAATCATTTCTAATTTAGTTTCCTCCGATGCCACCATTTAGGGATATGTATTCACAAATTAGTCCATTGAGCTTGTGGAATAGGCTTAGAGGAGATGCTAGGCCTTTTACTTTTACATTTCCTACTTAGCTTCCTTTCAACACCAAAGATTTTGCAAACTTTTTCATGAAGGAATCAACTTCAACTAGTGTCATTTCTTGGGTTTCAAGGGTTGAATAAGGCCTTAAAACTCTCCTTGGGGGACTAAACACCTCACAATCTTCATTCAGATCAAATAATGGTTTTTTTACTTCGTGCCCATATTGTTCATGTTCTTCAAGGTCAATTGTTTTTCATGTGTAAAAAACTTCAATGCCATTGTCCATAACATTAAACATGTTTGGATTTTTCATCCATATATATATGGTTGGAATGGACAAGATTTCTTCTAGTGTTTTCCAGGCTATTTTCCTTAAAAGGTACAAAAACTTTCACTAGTTTGCTTCTAATGGTTATTACTAGAACCATCTCTACAAGAAAACATTATTTTTTAAAAGGTCCAACTTGATTGAAACGTCCACATTGACCAAAGGGGATTGTGATTTTGATTAAAGCCTTGGGGCATGAAAGACAAAAGTTACATTTGATTGGGACATTTTATTAAAGTGACATTTTTGACCATGTGACTAACCAAACATTTGGTCAAAAAGGCCAAAGGTCCATCAAGATGACCAAAGCTTCATCAAATTGACCATATTTAATGGCCATTGTGATTTACAATTAATTAAATTGGCCATTCTTATTTGACACTTAGTTAAATATACCACACTAATTTGGTTATTTAACCTACAAGTTTATTTTGCGTAAGGTGCATACCAAACCTAAGTTCATAGTTAATAGGCTTTAGGTTGGGCATATTACACATAATAACTACTTGTAAAATTTAATATATTACTTACATGTTACCTTTAAACACGCGTAGGTACTTAAACTTAGTACATTAATTAGTTAATATTTAATATTTAATAGTTAATATTCAATAATTTATTATTAATATTTGGTATAATTAATTAGTTACCAAATGAATTTCAATTAGTAATCAACAATTAATTAATCCATCAACTTGTTAACTACTTATTTTTATTATCTAAATTTTTGGCTAGTACTTGATAATTATTTATAATAATTAATAGTAGTCAGTATATAATTATAAATATTATTTATAAGTGATTATTTAAAACTATTTTTTAGTTAACTATATATATCCATAATAAATTATCAATAATCAATTATCAATAATCAATTATCAATAACTAATCAATAATCAATAACCAGTATTTTCTAATTAAAATAATAATTAATAGAAAATTATTATTATTTCATGTTCAATATTCAGTATTTCATAGGAAATATTCAATAATCAGCCACTTATATTGAATAATTATTAATTGATGGTAAATAATCTTTCTTTAATATTTAATATTTAGTGATTCCTAGGAAATAATCATTGATATTATTTATTTATTTATAATTTTATAGTAATTCATCAATCATTTTTAATTATTTTTATTAGTTACCTATGGGTAGCCTATCTTACTAACTAGGTTAGTAACCTAAGCCACCTAAGCCTAACTACTAAGTAGGTAGCCTAACCTAAGCCATTTAGACCTACTAGGTATGGAACCTAGCTTAGGCCACCTAGGCTTACAAGGTAAATAGCCTAACCTAGACCACCTAGGCCTACTAGGTAGGTACTTTAAGCCTAGACCTATTTAATAAGCTAAACTACCTATTTAATATGCTTAAATTAGGTTTATTAATAGGTTAATAGTGACATACATAACCTATTAAATAACATAGGCATAGATAACTTACTAGGTAGGTATAAACATAGACCTAATAGGTACCTATAAAGCTTAGTAGACTATAACCTTCATGTTACCTAGGTACATGCATTTATTAATAGGTACCTCCTACCTAATTAGGCTACCCTACCTATAACCTATCTATTTATGTAAGTAGTGTAAAATATTCAAGTGCATTTAGTATAATATGCATGTTGAAAAAAAAATTCATGGAAGTTGATTACAATATGTTGGTCCAAAATCATGTTCATTACAAATATGTTATCCAAAAAATTCACCTTATGAGGTGGTTGTGCAATGGTTAATGACTTGACTCCTCAATGTGAAGGTGAAGAATTCAAATCCCCACACTTGCAACTTAAACTACCTTGGCTAGTTAGGTGACCTAATTAGGTAGCCTAGGTTGCAAAAGCTACTAAACCACATAACCTTTGCTACTTGGCTTAGCCTAAGTGGTTTGGTCTAACCTAGGCTTAGGACATAGGGTTGGTAGGTAAATAGATAAATAAATTTTTTGCATTAATAATTAGGTTTATTAATTAGGTAGGTAGGTAGGTAGGTATGGTAAGTAAGGTAATTAATCAATTAATTTTTATATTAATTTTAAATAAAATAATTTAAATAAAATCTATTTTTTTCATTGCCCAAATTATATCATTATCATGGCGGTTCAACAAAAAAACTTGGTAAAATAAACCTAGTAAAAAAACCAACCAAAAATACTTAGTCAAAATGGTTGGGTCCAAAATGACATTTTGGTCAAGTTGGACATGAGGGCAAAAAAAACCATATGGGGAGTTTTTATAACCAAAATTTTTGATTAAAAAAACCATGATTTCTTGTAGTGCATGTTGACAACAACATCCTCTATCTTTGTTTATGCATTGAAAGTTTTCCTTGAACATCTCATGTGTTGCTTGTCTTTGACAACAATTATTGATCTTGTGTTCAGTTGATCCACAAATGAAACAATGGCAAATTGTTAATGACATTACTATTTTGATTACAGTCACTTTATTTAATGGACTAATTTTTTGTCCTTTGGTTTGTTATGCAAAATCTTCATTCACCGAAAAACCCTTCTTTTTTTTCAACTTGTTGGGATTTTTAAGGCATCTTTCCATGGTATGTTGGTCTTGTGGCAATGGTTATATATAAAGTTTGCCATTTTTGGGTGAATTGATTTTTCCAATTTTGCAAATGGTAATTAAAAAAGGTGAATACCATGTGTTCCAAGAAGATTTTTAAAATCCCATCCAAGGTCCTCGAATAGGTGTAGTATTTCCTCCCATATGTCTTCCTCCATATGGTCCACTTCCATTACCATGGGGTCCATTACCACCAAATGGATGTCTTCCTTTGATAAGTCCATCATTCCTTCTAATGGGGTCAACACCACCTCCAAGAGGTCCACTGCCATTTCCAAGCGGCACATTACTTTTAAGGAATCCACCATGTGGTTTCCAATTTTTAATAGATGGGTTTCTAATTAAGTTTGAATTTTCCTTATGGGGCACTAGTACAAAAAAAGGGTGTAATTCACTAGCCTAAATCATTATGGGACCTTCATTGCGCCTTAGTGATTTCACCCTAGTTAAAATTATATCATTTTAAGGTCAATATATTATAAACATCATGTTTCACTATTACTTGACATACACTACCAAAAATCATGACTTTTTTTACTAAGAATTTTGGTCAACAAAACCCCCCATATGGTTTTTTTGCCCCCATGTCCAACTTGACCAAAGTGTCATTTTGGACAAGTTGATTTAGACCTGACCGTTTTGACTAGGTTTTTTTGGTTGTTCTTTTACTAGGTTTTTTCACTAAAGCATCATGACAATAATATAATTTGGGCAACGACCCAAATATATATATTATTTAAATTATTTTATTTAAAATTAATATGACCTTGGTCTCTTGCATTTTTGACCAAATGTTTGGTTTGTCACATGGTCAAAAATGTTACTTTAATCAAATGTCTCAGTAAAAAATAATTCATGTCTTTCATGCCCCAAGCTTTTAATCAAAATGACCACCCCCCTTGGTCAATGTGGACATTTCAATCAAGTTGAAACTTTTTTAAGTCGTGTTTCTTGTGGTGATAATTCATTATTATATGGTAAATAGTTTTATTTCTATGTTATTTTAAATACCCTAGGTTATTTAAACCTACCTTATGTTATTTTAGGTTACCTTTGTTATTTTAATTTATATTTTAAGTTATTATAAATTATTATGCCCTTGGTTATACCTTAAATTATTACAAATTATTCTACTATAAGGTCTTTTAGTTTATAAGTTTTCTATTTTTTATTATTTTTAATTAAACTATTTAACTAACTTTAGGGTATACTTAAAATTATTTTATTTTAAGTTAATATAAGTTATTTCAAATTATACCTTAGGTTATTCAAGGTCATTTTACTTTATGTTATTATAAGTTATTTTATCCTAAGGTATAATAACTTAAATAACCTAAAATAAAATAAGCTAAAATGGTATAAATAACCAAAAATAGCTTACGAAAAAATAGTTTAAAATAACCAAATATATTTTAGAATAATGAAAAATAACTTACAATAAAAAACCAATAATAAATAATATATAATAATTCTTAATAACAAATAATAACCTATAGGAAATAACATTGAATATCCAAAAATAACTTAAAGTAAAATAATTTAAAATAGTCAATAATAGCTTACAATATAATAACCTAAAATAACCAACAATAGACAATGTTAAAATAACATAAAAGAACCAATAATAGCTTATAATAGAATAGCCATTAATAGTCTATGGTGATATAACTTAAAATAAAAAACATTAGTTTACAATAGAATAACCACCGATAGCCTACGGTAATATAACATAAAATATTCAACAATAGCTTCTAGTGAAATAACATAAAATAGCCAACAATTTTGTACAATATAATTGCCTAGAAATACTAAGAAATAGCCAAAATTTGCCAAAATTTGTCAAAAATTGCTTAGGGTAAAACAAAATGTGCATTATGATATTTGATGGCAAAAAAAATATCATTCATTTAAATAGTGGTTCAATGGTTAAAAACTTGTTCCTTTAACATGGAGGTGAAAAGTTCAAACCTTCACACTTGCACTTTAAGTTGTTGAATAAAGTGTTTAAGTGGGTTAGGTTTCTAGTGTAAGTTACGTAGTCTAGTGAAAGTTCCTATGTGCCTAACCTAGGTTCGTAATTAATTATTAGTGAATTTGATTAACTATTGAAAAACTACTTATTAATGAATTAATTTGTTTAAAGCATTTTGTCCATGTTTACTAAGGGGTTGCTCACCTTCAGTATGATAAATTTATTCAATTTCACTCAAAATCTAATGAAACATACAGTGAAGTTGGACATATATTGGTGTAGTAGGGGGTATAATTGTCAAGTTTTTCAAATCATTTGAAACAAAACCATCTTTATTTGACAATCCTTCATCACCTCCTCCAACAACTACAACTCTTATCATCAAAATCATCAAACATTGTCTTAGGTAGACAAAAAAATATTTGCCAAAATAAAGATGGTTCATCATAGACCATGGTGTAAAGATTCTTCTTAAAGTTACAAAATTATGATTATACGAAAGAAGTTGTGTTCATAGGTTGGGGAATACATTTCCAATAAAAGGTACTACCAAACTTTTATCCCTTGATACTCTAATAATCACAAAGGGTACTACAACATATTAGGTGGAAGTAAATTCATTCCAAAATCAGGTATTGCAGCCAACATTCTAACTCTAGTTTTAAAGGTATAATGGTTTAAGATGGAAATTGAGAAAGAATCGTGGTGGAACTTGAAACAAGGTTGAACATAAGGATGGTAGTTATAGATTTACTAAGGTAGTTCCTATGACATGTCCAATTCCATGAAAAAAAGAACAAAATGGAGGAGTATAACAAAAAACTTTTATATTGAAAATGGGAGGTATTAGAATTTTTGTGTGTTAATCCTTTTCATCCATAAGGCTCATCCTTGAAGAAAGTCCACTAGGTCTACCATCTGAACTTTATTTTTCTTGAAATTGTCACAATTCTTTCAAACACTTCTAGAGTTGAAGTTTTTCATTGTCCCAAGTTTGTGAACCAAACAAAACAATTTCATGAAACCAAAAACTTTTTTTTCAATAAGGTCTCCAACAAGTTCTTGAAAGGTCTCCAATTTTGACATCATAAAAGTCCTTTTTGGTAAGGTCCTTCCGATTTGTTATGGTACCAAATATCCTCTAATTTTTTATGTTGGATTTTTAGTAGTCACCTTCAATTTTTTTGGTTTGCCACTATGGAAAATAACCTCATGCTCCAACTCCATTTTCGATAGTTGCATTCCTTAACTCCCCAAGGTCCCACCTTTTGCACTCTCTTGCAAAATTTCCTTTAGTTTTTTTTCATGTTTTAAGTTAGCATTGTTGGCATACTGTTATAACAAACAACTTAACAAAAGAATGTTTTTTAAAAAATTAAAAAATTGAACTTTTTTAGTATGAATTTTGACAACAAACAAAACAAAGACAAAATCATTTTACAAAAAAAGGAACCATTTTTTTAGTGGAAACAAATAGTTCCAACTAGAACTTTCAAAATTAAACGTATTAAATGAAAACAAATTGTTCTATATTCCAGGTGTGGTCACCAAATGTAAAGGCCACCACTTAATAATATTCCAAGATTGGGAAATGAAAGCAATAAGGATAAGAAGTGAAATACACTTTCATAATTTTAAAGCGATAAATAGTCACAATGTTTTTGAAAACAATAGTAAAAATAGACTATTGAATTTTTACAAGAACTCAAAATATCAAAACTTAAAAGGAAAATTGACAACATTTAAAGTTATGAATCAAATAGAACTTCAAAATGCAAAAATAAAATAATTTGTAATGAGAAAAACTATTTCAAGAATACAAAAACTTGAATTATGCTCAACATCAAAATACAATATGTAAGGTCTATCAAACGTACACAAAACCTAACGTCTAAATACATCAAAACTATTGGTGCAAATCTAAGTCCAAAATGATTATTTCATTGAAAATAGTAGATTTCCTAAAATCTTTTTTAAACTCATAGAAATCAATTTTGTTTATAGTTAAAATAATCCTAACAGTCTTTTCTAACCTTTAACACTAAGATGAAGTGGAGAATGGAAATCGATGCATGAAAAACAATAAAAACAAGGTATTTTGTTTTGTTAGACATTTCCACATACACAATTTCTTATACATTTTGTTTCTCTCAGCTCAAGTAGCATTTTATTTTTAGGGGAAATGTTTATCTTTCCCATATATATATTTTTTGAAAGTTTTCATTTTCTTAGTGTAAATTCAAAAAAAATTGCTAAAAGAATGAAAAAAGTGCCAAACTTTTGAAACCACAAAAAAAACCCTGATGTCAGCATAATTGGTTTTAAGAATTTTGTACAAAATGGTAAATTTGTATGTCCATAACATTCAGGGTTAATTTTGCATCATATCAGCACTTTAAGCATTGTACTAATCATCTAATCTCAGGTGTTTATATCTCCATAATGCATGGGTTAGAACTAGCTTATTGTAATTACTCCAAGTACATTTTGATAGTTTGTGTACATCCCATATGTTGAAGGTGAGAATGTTGTTAATGTATCAAAGAAAGTTTTCACCCAACCATAGCTTATTAAGGTTTTCCACTCATTCACTTTGTATATGTTGTGCCAAAGGTGGGAAATTTGAAATGGGAAAATGTTACCCATGGGACTCTGACATGCTAAAGTGGACATGCATATGTGGTATCATGACATTACATACATGCTATGTGCATGCATGCATGGATTCATATGGTGTGGTATAATTGCTATGGGGGAATAAAGACAATGGGTGGCATGCCATGCCATGTGTTTGTGTGTAACTTGTAACTTGCACACATAGCAACCATGCCAACATGGTAAAATAAATTCTTGGAAGCCATGAATGGTACACATTGTGCCTACTTATTGCACACATTGTGATGACATAGTTCACTTTTGCACTAGTTGACCTTAAAACTCTTGGGCATCCTTAACATTTCTTCAACACTAGAGGCCCGAAACATCTTTCCCCATCTTTTCAATCATTTCATGTAGGCAATGGTTTATAATAAACATTTCAATTTTAGGCATGTTTCCTTCTATATCAATAAATGTGGCAATAAATTCCTCTCCTTGTGGACACACCAAGCCAGTGTGTCCTTTTAATTCAATTTGGCTACAAATCAGATATGAAACTAAAAAAATTGATCATCCTTCTATATTGTTGACTACCTACTCCAACTTAATGTAAAGATCTGGTGATTTTAGTTTCAATTTTGAAACTGGCCATTAAAAACCCCAAAAATCACTTAATTATCAGAATTTTTATTCTAGAACTTGGAAAATTTTGATTTCAATGTTGTGGAAGAAATGCTAAAGCCATGCACTTGTGCAGCTAATCTCTTCTTAATTCCATCCTGGATAAAAGATGAACAATCAATGCATCTGGACTCTAATGAATAGAGAAGGAAAACAAAAAAGGGTTTTCACTGGAGTTCGATAGTTATTTGATTATTTAGTAAAGTCTAGTTATGGTTATCTGGACAAACAAAAATGAAAGAACCTTTGGATTTTTTTTTCCCCAAAAACCTCTCAAAGACAAGCATTTTTTTGGTGAAATAATTGGCAAAGAATTGATGGGTTTCATAAGAGGTTATTTCACCGATTCTTATAATTTTTTGAGAACCATGATTATGAGATTTTTTATAACCATGGCTATATATATTTTTAATTGTCATTTATTTGGTGTCATTTCTAATAAACACCCAACACTCATCTCACTAGCCTTTTTTATACTAGCAATATATCACCAAAATGTGAATTTTTGAAAAAAATGATTTTGAAGGTTTTCATTCATAAGAAGTGGGGGAGAAAAAAGAGTAAAAATTGTCAGATTCACATATGTGATTTTCATTGTGGAGCCAAACATATAGAAGGATGATTAAATATTTGTAGTTTATTTCTGGTTTATAGCCAGAGTTTACTAAATCTTCTTCAACTTCCAATGAATGATCACCACTACAAACAGAAATTCCTAGAAATGACACTGGTTCTCACTGCCATGTATAATTGAAAGTTCACCAGAATACCCATGGATCATGGTATTCCCCAAAGAAGGGGGCCTAGGATGAGGCAGTACCCTAGTTTCAGCTTGGTAATGTATCCTGTAAAAAATAGGTCCTATAGGGAGGTAAGAAGGTGGCTACCAGGTAGAATATGCATGTACCATAGTACCATGGCAAATTCCACATTTCAGTGTCAAAGAATTAATTCATTCTGAAGATCCCATGTCAAAAATTGGACACTCTAGAATAATTTAAAATGTTCTCTATTTTCCTTCACAAAAATAATTTCTTTGAAATTTTCTTGTTGGTGAAAATTTCAACATTTCTGAAAACAATATAATAACTGTCAATGATGCCAAGATACTACAGTACATGGGTAGTATTAATGTTTGTAAAAGGATTCTGACAAATAGTCACTGAAATTTTTTATAATGGTGAGTATGTTCAAAATCAAATGATAATGGGTTGCTAAGTAGATAAGTAGTAAAAACTAGAAAACAAAAACCTAGTTAATTAACCACCATGGTTAGCTCAAGAACTGAAACATGATGACAAAATGTTTCCTATCCACTACCATCCACACCTTTTGCTGAATTGATTCTTCATTTTGGCACCTGTACCTACCTTGATTTAGAGTATCTCCACCACCAGTGGCCAATATGTTTTGGATGAAAAATAGTCAATTTTATACCAATTGGGATAATAAATTGGCTTTGGGTTAGTATATGTGCACAACTCTAGTGCCTTCAGTTTACAGAGACTGTACAATATAATTTAATTGCTCTTGACTGGCTAGATAGAATGATTGGTCCATGTATTTTTATTTAAGTATTCTCTCACCTTTTATTGTCCCAATTTTCATCTTTATGTGCGTGGGGTTGGGAAAGGGTCAAGTAAGCCATCTAGGATGTGAGATTTATTGTTGAGGGCCAAATAACAAGCATGGGTGGCATAGAATGGAAACAACTCAAAAAAATTAATTATGGACAAGATTTTGCCCAAAAGAAAATAAAAATTAAAAATTTGGAAATGAAGTGATCTTGGAGGTTTTCAATTACCAGAAGTAAGAGAAAAAGTTTTAAATCATCATATTTTATATTTAGTTTTCAATGTGCTCCAAAAATATAAAAGGATGATTAAAGATCTGTACATTATTTCTAGTTTATAGCTACATCCCTAGGAAGGGATGATTGCCACTTTGGCTTTTTTTGTTTTAATTCCTTAGAAAAAAACACTGAAGCAACTTGAATTCCTATAATGAGTAGGTGTACTATCTATAAGGGATATTCATAGATACAAAGTACTTATAGGCCTAGGATTCCTCTAGGCTTTCACTAATGGGTACCCACTAAGGAGTAGGTGTAAGAACCTCTCACTCATAGGTAACTAGTACCTACTTGTTCCCCCTCCTCTGCCCTTGGATGACTTCTTATCTGTCGTGCCGGAACGAACTACCAGTACCATGGTTCCTGGAGCAATAAATCAGGGCGACATGTCTGGTTGAATTCATCATATCTGTTTCAATGATGGGGAACAACACAAAGTGGAATGTTTGAAAAACTAAGTCTACAATAAGTTATCCGTAAAGTCAGGCGATTAGGGGGCGAGAACGGCCAGGTCCGGCATAATAGGCCATCAAATGTGTAACTGGGAATGAAATTTTACAAAACGAAATAACTCGGACCCAAACTAGTTTTTCCACCAATTTTGGTAGTAAACTGAGTTTCATCCCCTCTTTCCTTTCTCCTGGGTTCTCTTTCCATTGCTGCTACATATATTTACACAGGTCCTACATGTACAACTGCTATAATTAATCTCGAACCTTGTGCATTAAATGCTGAGTTTCAGTATTTCATACTGAAATTTAATAAAGTTTCCTTACTTTGTGGATACCACTGAAAGAGGGGATAGGGGATGAAAGCAGAGGGGACAGGGGGTGAAAGATAGGATGACTTTACAGATACCTTTAATATATGGAAACAATCTTTTTGTTTCTTTTTCTTTTTCTCTTTGGGAGATATGTGCTATCTCGTTGGGCCATTGTTTTTAACACTATCTCCATGCAGACTAGGGGGTTATAGGAGTAGTGTAAAAATATACACAGATTGTTCGAATGAGAGCCTCAAAATGTGTTGCGTACTTAAGTAAACTGATGCTTAAATGCTGTAGTAGCATCTTAGGCTTGTCCCTAGACTTAAAGAAAAATTATGACCAATGAGATTGTTGAAATAGGTGCCTTGAATTGTTTTTGAGAATTTTCTTAGTGAACTAGTATCTACATGTCATGTGCAAATTGCAAGGAGCAATTTGACAGGAATTTGGAGTTTTTACACATCATCTCTCTGATTTTACTATGTCTTGCAGTTTGTGCCCTTAACATCAGCCCATGCCAAAAGTGGTGATAAACAATTTTGGAAATAAAAGTTTCATGCAATGAAAGAGAAAGCTTAGCCTGCACTCACAAGGGGTTTGGTTTATTCTTGGGGGAGGAGAGGAGGGGGGGAGGAGGACTTTTTTTCCCCCTGTTCCTAATGTGTTCTCATGATGTGTTCAAATAGTTCCCCAAGTTCTCAAGTTGTTCCCCATGACATTCCCAATAGCACCTCATGTTTATCCCATATGTTTTGCCCAAAGTTCAACTCTCATGAATATAAATTGAAAAGATGGGTTGAAGAGCACATTTGTTTCTATTTGCAGCTGGGGGTCTAAAGAGGTGCTTCTATTGGGGAGTACCCAATGTTCCAAAAACATTGATGGTGAGCCAATCAATATGGCTCCTTCAAACCAAAAAAAAAGTTTTGAATGCACCCATCAACTAATTAATATGAATATGAACTATTTTACTTAGAGATTTTATTCAAGGTTTTCTCCATATTAACATATAGGGTTCTTGCACTTTACTTGCATCATTTTATTATATTGAGTCTTTTGATTTTGGACCAATTGAACTTAAGATTAATACAACTTAGAACCCATTTTTATAGATGAATTGGGTGTTGATGTTTAGAATCAAATGTTTGTATTTAATTTATTTTGTTACAAGGTATATGTACCATCAAGCCACTGATCATGAACAATGTTTTTTTTGCAAATTTTTGCAAATTTTTGACTTGTTATTCAAGCATATGAAACATACAAAGGAAAAAACCAAGAAAAAAATTACTCGAATCATCATCATTTGAGGAAACATGATTACTATTTCACCTTTTAAGGCACAAAGATGTGTTTGTTACCACTTGGGTTGGAGAAGTGAAAGGAGTTAAAACCCTCAATGTTGAATGCTGATAGTATTGCAAGTTCACTCCTTCCATTTGTTCTTTGCTCATCACTTTAGGTCCAATTTGGTCCACAATCGTAATAACATTCATCAATTCCAACCTTTCAAAACTTGCCTCACAAGCATTCAATCCTCTTCCTAGCATTTTGTAGTTTGTATTTGATAAGGATTGCATAGATTTGAAATTTTCTCAATTTGAAACCAAATCAACCAATATTTTCAATAATAAAAACAAATAATGTGAGCTTGTTGCTTCACAAGAAGTACACAAATTTCACGCCTTCCCTAGAAGCTCAATTTTTTTCTTTTGTTTACACGATTCATCAAGGTCATGTTCATTTCTTGTATTCTTGTTCATATTAGCACCATCATCATCTACTTAGGCCTTCATCATCATCCTCTTGTCTTATTCGTGTTCTTATGTATATGTTTTCCTTTTTGTTTTTTGGTCATTTCTTTTCTTGCACAAGTTCCATGCCATCTATATGGGTGAAAACACATTATAGTGACCCCCTTTGAAGTGTCATATTGTATTACTTTCAAAAAGTGTGCATGTTTGAGTGTATCCCACTTCAAATTTTTTAAAGAATTTCACAATATTTTTACATATTATGTTAGAATATAGCCTAAGCAAAAAGAAACAATTTCATTTCATTTTATAAAATGAGAGATTGAAATATATTTATGAAAATAAGTATAATGTACATGTGTATTCAAAAACAAAAACATATCCCAAAAAAATTTAAATGGTTTTTAATCTTTATGAAAGTTGAAGGTACATTGAACCATATCATTTCACATAGTTTGAACCATGTTTAGATGTCATGTGATTAATTTGAAAATTTTCATTTCAAGAAATGAATTTTTCAGCAAAAATGTGATAAATGTGTGGTAAATTGAAATTTTGACAAATAATCGCATTCACATTGAAAATAACAAGCATAACTAAATGGGCCATTTTCTTATTTCATTAAAATTGATTATTTTAATGACTAATGAAGCCTTAAAGTTAGTGCGATCAAAACAAAATAATGACCCTATTATACCATATATATTATAAATGTACTCATAGATCCTTCAACATAAATAATGAAATTTATCCAATTTTTTAAATAATATTATCTAAAATTAGTTTTGTAAATATAATAATTATAGGGCTTAAAAACCAAAATTAATACTCAAAATTAAATGTACCATAGTTTTAGAATAATTATATTATACTTGACCCAAAAGTGGCCCTAAAGGGGTCATTGTAGTGTGCTTTCACCCATGTCTATATTACGTGGTCACCATTGTCAATGCCTTATTTTGTTTTTGTTTGACAAATTTCTTCTGTTTGAAACCCACATTGTTTTCCTCTTGTTGTATTTGCATTTTCATTCACACCATCACCACCTTCTTGAACCTTAAACCCTTTGTTTTCAACAATTGGTTCAAATCTCAAAAAAACCTTGTCATCATTTTCTTGTGTTCATTCTTTGGTCACCATTGTCAATGCTTTATTTTACTTTTACTTGGGTGATCTTCTTTTGTTTGAAACCCACCTTGAAATCAATTTGCACTCTCATTCACACCTTCACCATCTTCACCTAAAACCTTCTTGTTTTTTGCAATTGGTTTGAACATTAAAAAAATCATGTTGTCATCATTTTCATGTTTATTTTATGTTCACCCTCATTTTCCTATATCCTTTCTTAAAGCAACTTTATTTTGGTCTTCTTTTGTTCATTTTCTTGTGTGAAATGGTTCCATTGAAACCATCTCAAAACTTCAAGTTTGGGCTTTTCTTTCATAAGAATGTGTTTGCACCTTCAATAGGTGGATAAGGTGAATGTTTTTCACAACTAGTTAGTTAATCCATCATTTCTTCATTTGTTGCTCATTGACTTTCCCTCTTTTAAAGTAGTTGAAAAAATAGTTGAGGTGCTTATGGATTCTGACAACATCAAATAGGTTGTGAACATCAAGTTTGTTATTATACTTGAACCAAAATAAAAATAAAAAATGAATGGGAAACTAATTGGGTGTATTAGGACATGTGGACATTTCATTTTTGTTGGCTAATACTTGTGCGAGCTACAAATGGGCAAAAATGTCCAATTCATGGCCATTTGGGTGATGGCAAGGTAAAGTAGACAATTTTTGCTTCTTGTCACACAAAAAAACAAATAACCATAAACAAGTTTTAATGGTTTGAAAGTAGAAATGTCTTTTTATTTAATGAACAACATGAAGATAATCTTTAATTTTATCATAATGATGTTGATTAATCACATATCTAATATGCATTCAAGTAGATTTTTTTAAAATAATTGTATTGTTTCCAACTTTTTAAGTTGTCCAAACTTGCACAAGTAGGTGAAAGTAAATGAATTATTGAATATTTTCCATTTTCAACACAAAGTAGTTTTTAATTGTACTTGTAAGTTCTTATCGTTTAAATATTATTATAAAATACATCAAAATTTTAATGGAAAAATAGGTTTAAACTCAATTTGACCAATCATTTTCAAATATACTTGTTATCTATTTTTATTGTGCTAAAGATTTTCAAATTTTGTAAATCACCTCATTATAAACTCAAAGAAAAGCACCATGTTTTTATTATGTTATTTTAAATTTACCATCTTTTCACCCATTTGGCATCTTTTTTGTTAAGGGCATCCCATGATGAATTTTGAAAACTTGGAAGGTTTATTTTTGTTTCCAACAATACCAAATACACCAACGAAACATTGGTTTGACTCTTTAGGCTAAAGTATTGCACCAAAAATGAAGAATGTGGTTTTGCAAGCCACCAAAATGGTTGTATAAAAAACCAAGTTTATTTCTATCAACTACGATTAGGTGACCACCATCAACAACCAAGGTTGGATTTTTATACATGTTTCAGTGATGTAAGTTTCCATTGTTTATTTATTTTGTTGAATGTGTTATTAAAAATGACAAAATGTTTTGGAGTTAACAATTTAACAACCATGATTATTAATAGCCTTGTGTCATTTGGGGGGTTGGTGGAATACGATGCTACAAGGAAGTTTGTTTGTTTTGGTGTTGATGGTGTTGATCAAAATACAAACCATTACTTATGAAAATGAAGGAAGATGTTGCCATTATTCACCATGCAAGACCAACTATGAATTGTTGTGCAACGTGGATATTTTGATGGGGTTGTGTATTGTCATTGCTTGAATATGTGTAAAGCCTAAGAAAGTTTGCACAAAACTACCATGTTTTTGTTTGCAACTTCATTGTTACTATGAAGATCTGACAGTATGACTTGTTCAAGATGTAATATGATCTTGATCACAAGTATAGCTATGATGATTTTGTTGAGTTCTTTTGTGTATTAGTGAAACTTTGTCAACAACTTGGTGGAAGCAACCTAACTTTGGATTTGTATATGTAGTTTTCTAGATCAAAGATAGGTTGTACGTGATGCATAAGAAAACAATTGGCTTTGGGAGTTATGTTTATGGCGAATTGAGAGGATTGAGATTTGGCTATTTAGATTGTGAAAATGCAATGCACTATTACAACCACTTCTTTCATTGCTAAGTTGGGCAAGAGGTTTTTACATCAAGAATTGATGATGTTACTAGGATTGTGTATTCACATTATTAGTGACGCCTTAAATTTGAGCAAGATTTTGCCAAATATTTAGTTATCTTGAAGGTGTATTTTGGTCATTAAAAGCCATTGGGTCTTAATGAAGCTTTTGTTCCCACCTTGGTTGATGAAAACTCCTTGAACAATAATCCAATTTTTTCAAGGTCACCATGCAACACCAATCTAAGGAAGCTATGGAACCACCAAATTGCAACCCACATTTTATATGTGCGAAAAGATGGGGTCATTTGCAATTTTGAACCAATGATTATCAAAATGGTTCAAGTTGGTGGACATGTGCTTAGTCATTATCTTGGGCAATGTTGAAGATGAACACATTTTCTCCAACCAGAACTTTATGAAATCCAAGTTGTGAAATTACTTAATGAACAACCCACTTGGATTTGGATGTCCACATGTATGCACATGATTTCTTCAAAACAAAAAAAGAATCTTTTATATTACAATCACAAATTGGAACAACAACAAAGTCTAGTATGAAATTCATGTATAATCATTAACTTAGGTTGTTATTCACATGTAATAGTTGCATTTTTTCCTTCCTCTTTTAGGTTTCATTGAGCAACAATCTAGTTGCTTTGCAAGCTATGGTTTTGTGGTGAACTTGGAATTGAAAGTTTTGAAACCCCCTTTGTATTTTTGGGTTTGAATGAATTGAATGTATGCATGATGTTTTTTGCATGCGAAGGTTTTTTTGGTATTATGTTTTGGTGGCGACATTGTTGACATTCATGGAAGAATTATAACTATCAACAACTTGTCTTATGGGTACTGTGTAGGCCAACTTCCACTGCAAGTACGAGCAAACTTTGGGGTTCAACTCCATTGGAAGGTTCTTTGAATAAAGTTGAAAAAATTAAATTAGCAACATTGTCGCCATTTGCACTACATGCATGCAACAACCAATGATTCACCACTTGCATTGCACACATGCCCTAAAGAATTGCCACTTGCATAGAGATGTAAATGTAAGTATAATCATCCATTGCACATCTCGCAAAGCAGGTCACAACACCATAAGGCCTATCTGCTACTTGGATAGCCAACACAAACAAAAATGAAAAAAAAAACGCTGATCATGAGTCGGAGGAGGAAGAAGAAGATGAGAAAATACAATTGCCATCCAGGTTCATTCTCAAACTTCAAAGTGTTTTTTGCCATTACACATGGTGCATACTGCTACTGTGCATTGAGAGCAATGGTGGCTCATGGTTCAGGTAAAAGACTGCAATGTTGAGAGACCACACACAATATCACTACTAGTTGAGGGGACAGGTAAACCAATGTTTCTTGAGACAGATAGGCTTGGAAATTGCAATAATGGAAATAATTTTAACCATCTTAAGAAACAACAATCTTCTTCTCACACATTCAAATGGAAGGAGCAATCTCCAAGATTGCACCACCTTATTATTAAGAACAATGTTTTGGGGGACACCCAAAACCTGTAATGAGCTGTAATAAGTGTACACACCATTTGGATCTCCAAATACATTTGTGTTAGTGTTCACAGGAAACTGCAAGTTTGCTATGTCTCCTGACAGCAGCATTTACAAGACACTTTTGGCACAGGATGGGTGACAGTAATATTAATTCTGCAACAATGGCTCAAGTATTTGATAACCTACCCTTATGCATAACCAATGGTTATTACCAAAAGTATCGATAGCCTATCTGACTCCCAATTTTTTTTAATTTTGATATTGATAACCTAACCAGCACAAGAATTTTTTAATTTATTTTTAAACTTCCAGGTGGTTATGGAAAAGAAATCAATAACCAATCAACACTGGTCCATATACCTGCATGCAGATGTCTTTTGCTATTGACATTATACTTTTGACAGGAGGAGGACTTGCAGACTATGGTGAGCCACATTTCCCACCTTGCTGGTGCACAAGTATTGTTGTTGCTTTGTATTGAAGAGTAGGGGCTGCTTAGTCTGTCAGTCAGTCAGTCATGATATAATTATATACCATAATTAGTTTGAAACATTATTTGTGAAGTAGCAAAAATCCTCGATCTGGAACTTTGTCATCCGGAGGGGGAGTGCCTCATATAAGCTATGATACAAATGATGAAGAAGAAGACCAGCTCCACTTCTGGAGCTTATGGCCAAGCTCTTCAGATGGGTGGCTAGTGGGTGATCATATCAGTTACCTGTCTGAGAATCGAAAGTTGGACTCTTAGAGAGAACATCATGATGAGGTGATAATTGGGTCCAGTGGTGCTGTTCCAGGATTTGGTCAATTACTGAGTACTTGATCTTCCAGTATTTTGTAGCACTTGGTTCTAATGGTGTTTGGGATTTGGCTCTTTGCAGGCTTGCTGCTATGCAACAAGATGTGTAGGGTCAAGACAAGCAATGCATCTGCAAATGTTCATAAGGTGAATTTCACCTGTTTCAGAATCCCCTAAAAGAGACTAAAATCCAACTTCTTCTCATGAAGTTGCAGTTTCACTCTTGGGAATGTGTATTTTTCAAGGTTAGCACCAAAAATTTCTTTGGGGTATTTGCTATTACCCATTGTTGGTCTTAGCAGTCTTCTACATGATTGAGATGTCACTTCAGGTAGGAGCATTCACAATGGCTTCAGTGGTGTGCTTCTGATCCTTTTGTGCATGCTTAGTGCTCTTCTTTGAAAACTCTGTAAGTCTTTCTACTTTTTTCTTCCTTCCCATCTTCACCAAAGTTATTTCAGAGGTGTTGCCATCATAGCAATACAAAAGGACTTAGGGCTGCATAGACTTTTGCACTTTTGCAATTGCAAGCTCCTTTCAGTGGTAGAATTTCTCAAGTTTGAGAGCTACTTGTCTCGGATGTTGCAAACTCCACTAATGTATCTAGCTCGGCATGATGGAAGCAGTTTGTCATAATATGGAATTTGGAGCATGTGGGGAGCCAACTATCTGTGCCCACCCACTGCCTCTTATCTTTTTGTATTATTTGACAGGTTGGGGGACCTCCTTCCTTTCTGTTTCTCAACTGCACACAATGCATTGCTTAATGCTAGAATAACTGCTGATGAGAATATCCACTTTCCTACGGACAAAAAAACTCTTGAAATGAATGCAGGTTCTCACATATCATAATTAGTCTCTCTGGGAATGATTGTGAAGGGAATTAACTTCACTTGTGTGCTAGCCTCATGAAGTATATGGTGTGCAGATGTGTTGTCTAGACCTGAGCTAACCATTTTTGGCAGATAGGTCAAGAGACAGGGTGGTGGATTTGTTTGTTTGTGTAGTCCCTTTTGTGTGATCATGCTTGACATGCTCTTTCTTACCTTCAGATTGGTTTCTAATGGCAGGGGAAGCAATACCCTCACTTGTCCAGTACTATGGGCGAAGAGAGATATGCCTTCTTGATTTTGAGGGATCATCCCAGTTGTAGTGGTCACCCCATCATGCTTGACAATTTAATTGAAAATGGCCTTGAACAAGCCTTGATACCAAATGCACTGGGCCCATACCCCAATTGGTAGTATCAACATCTGGCCAACAATATCTTCTGCTTTTGGGTCAACCTTCCAAATGACATCTCTCCACAAGAATCCACAGTACAAATCAACAGGAGACAATGATATGACCTGAATGTTGACAAGCCCAAATTGATGTTCTCTTTCTACATGCAAGAGCCTGGCATATGTAGTATACTTGTAAGCTGCTCTCCTCTCCTCTCTCTCTCCACCTGTTCTCTGAAGCCTGCTGGACAGGCGAGCTTCACAAAGGGGCATATCACAACCCAATATAGCTGAAAAAGGTTAGTACAATAGTTATCTCTCCTCCATGTCTCCCAGTAATTCCTGGATTGTATCCTCATTGGATTGACCTGGTCTTTAACATGGTTTGGTCACTGAACACAAAATCATCTTTAAGGAATAGAGAATAATTTAGTTTTCATGTGTGTGTGTGTATGTCCCTCTCTCTGCTCTTGCTTAAGTCAAACTTGAGAGTCTTATGACTACAAGTCATATCTGCACACATGAATGTAATGCATGTAAGTTGAATATAAGGTTCCTGTTTTTTTCTACTATATTGACACTGTCGTGTATGTAATTCTGTCAACAGGCGGTGAAAGAAAGGGTTTAGACTGTGAGATGAGAGTTCATTTTTCGAGAACTTCATGGAACTTTTCTTAGTATTTAAAAAGTTGCTGGTTTTTTTGAACTTTCAGTAAGGGGCAGAGCCATAACAGGATGAACTGCTTGTTTGAGCTCAAAAGGACAGAACAATTACATGATGAGTTTACTTCAGAACTTGTGATTTAAGGGACGGATAGAGTCATTATGGGATGAGCTACTTATTTGAAGCTACCATTGACGGACAAAACCACTCCGCGATGAGCAGTTTGTTTTGCATCAGTGGTACTTTATGGAGTGCACAGTGAACAACAAAGGATTCTGTATGATTGTTAATGTCCTCTGGAATGGTCAAGCCCCTGCTCAATATATTGGGTGAGGCACAGGCAAGCCAGGCAAGGGCCCCAACATAATGGGCAAGGGCATGACCATTCCTTGACATTAAAAGGTCTGCCGTCCATAATGGGCAAGGGCGAGACCATTCCACGACATTAAGTTCTGGTGTGGCAGATTCAACAAAATTTCGCATAAAAAAAGCATGTTCAACAGGACACACTTTAGTCACTATTACGAGTGAATGATCATCAGTGGAAGATTTGTCATATAATGTGGTGAAGAAAATGGCATAATCTGCCACCCTAGACCTTAATGTGTGTGATGATAATGACGGCGATGAACTGCGGCCTGAAAACCGTCGCCTAGAGCCCTAGCCAACGGCGGAATACAAACAGCCGGCGCCAGATCAAGAAAAACCACTAGATTATGGTTTGGCTCGTCCCCAAAATCTAGCATTATGGGGTGATTTCCGCACAAGAACCCTACTACCAAAAATAGAGCAAGCAACGAAACAAGGAAAAAGTATCGGGAAACTTTTTCCTAAAATATAGGAATTTCTCAAGATGTGAGGGTTTCTTAAGGGGAAGGAAGGAGGAGACGGAGGATGCAGCAGCGATGGCGCCATGGGCTCTCTTCTGTCTTCTCTTGCACCCTCGTCTTTTGTCTAATTTTCTCTTACACGCTTGAAGTCATGCCCGTGCTTCTCGCGTTCCAATCTAAAATGCTCGGATTTTGTGGTTTGTTCCAAAAGAATATTTATTGAGTCTCGCTGCACCTCTCCATCTCCAAAAGAAAAGCATTGTTTTCAGGTCTTCCTTTGTTGTTTCTTTTTTTCGCTGCCTCTGTTTCCGATGCCTACAAAGGTAGCGTAGGTATTCCCTTTGTTTCCAGAAGGAGAGAAGCTCTAGAGTTGGAGAGGGAGGCGCTTGCAGTTTTGGTTCTGCTGGCCAGGGGGGCGGGGGAAATGGTTGCTGTAATCTGATGCCAAGTCTTCTGTACTCTTCCCTTCTCTACACCTCAGCGAAGAGGTTCATCGTGCCAGCGACGATGCAGAAGCTTCAGGTGTCTACTCGCACATTGGAAGGTTCGTGTGAGTTTTTGCTCCAGCGAAGAAGAGGTTCGTCGTTGGGAATAGGGAATTGCTTTTGTGGCTTTCAGTTGAGCGCACTTGTACGCAACAGGAGTGTCTTCCGCTCTTCCCTCCACGCTGTTGGGCAACCTGTCTCATCAGTAGCAAACGCTCTAGTACGTGAAGTTCATGTCCCGATCAAGCCTCTCCCCAAAGGGCTTCCACAAGAATGGACACTCCACAGCCGGAGAGCTTTCTCTAGGTCTGGATGCAAGAAGCCTTACGGTACAGCTCCTCATGTGGATTGCTTGAGAGCTCCAGATTCAGAAGCTGATGGACAACTGGGGGCCAAAGAGATGACACTTCATGTTGATAGCCCCGTGGTGGAGGCTGAAGTCTCTGGAGCTGTACTAGCAGAGGCTCCTGGTGAGAGAGAAACAGCTTCAGGAAAAGAGGAGACTCCCAGTCTCCATAGGGACTTGGACAGTACTGCTACAGCGAGCTCGGGAATGGATGCTGAAGGTTATTTACAAACTCTAATCTTGAAGTGCCTGTTTTCTTGTGTCTTCCTGTGTTTGTTTTCTGTTTTTTTAGGGTTTTTTTTGCAATGCACACTACATTCCAAAGAGATGGGCATGACAGTCAGACTAGACAACCCTTCTTGCACCTTTCAGTAATGTTGCAGGCATGTCAATTTTAGCAAAAAATTTAGAGAAATTGACAGACAGAAGAAGAACTCTGCCAGTGTTGTCATGCTTTCTGTATCATTTGAGGAACTTAGTTTGCATGGGAAGAGAGCAGCAGGTAGAGCACGGGAGTGCCAAAGGCGACCAATTGGGGCAAATGCTGCACGAAATGTGGCCATTCCTTCACCTGACCTTCTAACAGTTCCTGGAATTGGACCCCGGAATATGGAGAAGTTGGTGGCTAAAGGGATTGCCAAGCTGGTCGAGCTCAAGCAGCTCTACCTTGATAAGGTGCTCTTATCAAATTGTTTATAGTGCTGCAAATTTGGCTGAGCATTATTGCCAGAGTTTCCTTTGCTATAATGGAAGCAATTTCTGAAAACCTTCACCCAATATTTTGGTCTAAGAAATTCTCCATATCTACCAGTCCATAGCCTGGATGCAATTCAAGAATATGATTTAACACATGGTCCTTCCTTCATTCGCAAGTCTTTCATTTCAAGGATGTATCATTAGGGTAATGTCCAATGTTGTAGGGGAGTTCAAGTGGAGCCTAATGCTCAAGAAACATACAGTCACTGGTGATTGTCCAGCTACATCCTCGTTTCTCGATTTGCACTTTACTTCCTGGGCATGAGTTCCTTGGGAATTCGAGAGGAAAGGACATTACTTACATAGCATGTGATAAATCATTTTGCTGATACTGTTGAGAGAGAATCTTATGGTGATGGCTCAGAAGATGGCTCAAGGTATCATTTTTTTGCAGTTTCGTCAAGATGGCTCAGAGAAGATGGTAGAATATTTGCAGAGCTCAGTGGGCATATTGCACAAGAATCATGCTGAAAGTATCACCAACTTCATCAAACACACTGTTGATGCAGAGCTGGGTCCTAAAGAAGATTGCCCTCCTGTCAAGAAGCGCCTCACTTTCTGTGTGGAAGGCAACATCAGTGTTGGAAAGTCCACATTTCTGCAGAAAATTGCAAGTGAAACCATTGAGCTTCAGGACCTGGTTGAGGTATGGCGATCTTTTCATTATCAATGTTTTCATCTACATATGAAGAGGTGAACATAAGTAGTAGCTGGGAGATTGTGTTTGAAATGGTTATGCCACCTGCTCATTCTGTAGAATCGGTGCACAGATTGTTCCTGAGCCAGTTGCAAAGTGGCAAGATGTGGGGAAAGAGCATCACAATATCCTGGAGTCTTTTTATGCAGAGCCTGAGCGATATGCCTACACATTCCAGAACTATGTGTTTGTTACACGTCTCATGCAGGAGCGTGAATCTGCAAATGGGGTGAAACCCTTGCGCTTGATGGAGCGCAGTGTCTTCAGTGACCGCATGGTGTGTATCTAACAGAATCTTCTCCTTGGACCCATTTTTCAAAAGCTTACCTCCAATGGATAGGGTATCCTCAACCATGGATGGACATCTGGGGGGTTTTTTGAAGATGTACACTTTCAAGGGAAACTGAATTTATCCAAGGCTTTCATAGGAGAATAAATTTGAATATTGATATGAATGAGTACCAATTTCTTGAAAATTTGAGGTCAAAAGAGCAAGCAACAATTCAGTCCACATCTAGGAGGTGTTTTGAAGTGCACACAGGTGGCCACATCCTATCATAGTCTCATCTCATGCTAGAGGAAGAGGGCATACAGATCCTTTGCCCTCTATTCAACCATCCTGAATGCATTTCTTATGATCATGTGCTATATTGACAGAACAGGTGCATAAGCACAGTTGTGGGTGGGGAACTATAGATGTTTTTTCAGTCTTTTTAGTGTCCTTTTGATCATGTTAATTGTTACAGGTGTTTGTGCGGGCAGTACATGAGGCAAAGTGGATGAGTGAGATGGAAATCAGCATCTATGATTCATGGTTCAATCCTGTTGTTTCAGAGCTTCCAGGTTTGGTTCCAGATGCATTCATCTATCTGCGAGCCAGTCCTGACACTTGCCTCCGACGGCTGCAGTCACGCAAGAGGTAAGCTGTCAGCAAACAGCACTTCTCAAACCTCTCAAATAGATTTGTGACTACTTCCTTGAAAAAGTGGAACATAGCCACTAGAACAAAGGGCTTGTCATCAGATTGGTCCCATCTTGCCAATAATAACTGCAAAAGCTATTGACTCAACAATGAAGTATCATATCCTGCTGAGAGGCATGGGTTTCTTCATGCTAAATTGCTATCCCTCTCTGCAGACCTGAGGAACAAGGGGTGAGTTTGGAGTATCTGCGGGGCCTTCATGAAAAGCATGAACAGTGGCTCCTCCCTGCAAACTCAAGCAGTGCAGGAGTACTCTCAGTGAGTCCTGCCTTGCAAGAGCCAATGTCAATGCGAATTCGTGAACGTGTGTTTTATCTGGAGGGTGATCATGTTCACTCATGTATCCAAAAGGTCAGTCTTGCCAGCACTGAATCATGTCCTTGATTTTGCTTATTCTCACTTCCAGCTCATTGTTCTTAGCACAAGAATTGTAGGCAGCTTGCTGTTGGCTAGTATGTATTTGGATCATCTGCATTCCAGGGCCCTTTGGGCTGCTACTTTGTTAACTATTCTTGCCCATGTTCTGGTTGCAGGTGCCAGCCCTGATGCTTGACTGTGATGCCAATATTGATTTCAGCCATGACATTGAAGCTAAAGCAGAGTAAGTATGAGGCCTCCCTTTCTTCCCAGAGGAACTTCTGTGAATGCTTGTATGGAACCCAGTGTAGCCCACTTTTTTCTCTGTGAACCACTGACCTGCAAAAACAGGGCCCCCTGGAGTTCATAGTATTCTAATGTGTACCTCACTATTGAAAAAACTTGTAACCCCTTGTGGAAAGTCACTGTTATTTGCAACTGTGTTTGGAAGTGAGTCATGCTATCTATTTCACTACAGTTCTTGAAATAACACCGTCGAACTTGGCTTTAAAGGTATGCGAAACAAGTGGCAGAGTTTTTTGAGTATGTCCAGAGGACCAAGGATAACTTCCAGGGACCAAGGCAGCTGTTGCCCAGTTCTGGAGGTTTATTGGGACCAGATGGCTCACAATTACTGAGCAGGAACTCTATTAAGGCTGGAGACTTCAGTGAGCAAATGTCATCTTACTGTCTATAGTCTCTCATAATGTCATTATGTCCATTGTTCAAATTCTGGACATCAGTTCTTCCCTCTCAGCCAGCATATTGTAAAGGCATTGGCAAAGGGTTCTACACTACCTTGTTTTTTAATGAGGAGGCAAAGGAGGGAACCTTTCATCCAGTTCACCAATGACAGCACATTGTGGGGTCTTCAGCAACTGTCTTGAAGAGTTGGCTGCACTATTGACCTTTCCAAGCTTGGTGGAGGTCAGGTGCTGGAGAATGAAAGACAACAGGAAAAGCCGCAAGGTTATGAGGTCTAAAAGAGGTCAATAGAGCCATTTTGTGCTATTTGTCTCTCTTTTAAATCATGTGAAGTACTTCTCAAGCAGCAAATCCCTTGCGAATGAACTGAGGGAGTAGCTTAGGCAGGAGGTTCTTCAAGACATGGAGAAATCAACCAACTGTAACTATCTTTTGACCATTGTATCATATTCGACTTGTATTCTCTGTGCCATGTGTCAACACTGGAACGGGAAACTGTTAGGTTTCTGAAATTGTGACATTCAGGAGTAAGAAATTCTTTTTTGGGGAGATGGCAGGTTCTTCTTGATGGAAGAATCATCCTGGATGCTGTCAAATGCTGACAATTATCATATGTTCTAAATACAGAAATTGGCCGGAAAAGAATACTTCTTGAATAGTTTTAGTTCTCCCTCTATAGACAAGGGCTATAGTATCAGTATAAAAAATGCACAGAAGTATGGATTGCCCTTGGAGTAGGCATTTGCTTACAAAGAAGAAAATTTCTGGCCAATGAGATTGATAGAATTTGTGGTTTGAATTGTTTTGAGGAGAAATCTTAGTGAACCAAGTGTAATGCCAGAACAGGCTATTATGGGCTTGTGCCTAGGTGTAAACAAAAATCCTTAAGATGAATGAGATTGTTGCGATTGGTCTCTTCAATTGTCTTGAGTGAACTAGCAGATTAATGTTGTCATTGAAGGAAGAGTTTGTTTGTAGTATTTGCATGTGTTTTGTATGGGGCCTGATTAATTGCACCCAAAAGACATGCAAATTGGAGTGAAGGGTTGTGATTGAGTGAAGGTGTATAATACTTGCAGACTCTACCTGCAAAGTTTCTAGTGTCATACTTGTGTAATCATTTCACAATTCCTTAATTTAAAGATGATTTGGTTGTACATTTCTTTGTTGTATGCCTTGGGTGGAAGCTGAGGCTCTTCACAATGATGGCAAGGAAGTTGGAGCTCAGACTATCATCAGACCATCAAAGGCAATGTGGCAAGTTAGTTGCCTTCTTCCATCTACATTTTGATGCAGAAACTGTTGGCATGCAGACTGTTGTCAGTACCCATAGCAACAGCCCTTGTAAAAAACATTGCCACATGTGATTTGAGTGATACTTCTCAGAAGAGGGAGAGTGCTGAAAGTGTCAGTCAGCTGATTTGCTATGGGAGGAAGAAGATTGTCTTCTACATGCACCAATGTTGTGGTTTTGAAATTAAGGGAGATGACCTGTTTTTGGCACAAGCAGCAATTTATGAAGATTCACAGAAGATGTGGATTTCATTGCCAACAGATCTGTTGTGCAATCTAGATCCATGTAGTGTACTGCTTGTGAAAATTGAGTCCAGTAATAACTTCAGAGTGGGGACCATGATCAAGTAACAAAGTCTGCAAGCCACATCAGAACTGCAAGTGCGCTAATCTGCGAAGCACAACGAGACACCAAACTAGAGATAGTCCCCAGAAAACAGGCCAAATTACACTCCAAATGCACATTATATGTAGGGTATTTTAACCTGCATAAGCACGATCTATTCCCTAACTGCTTCTCAAACCTTGTTCTAGACTGCCGCCAGTGCCATCACCGACCTCAAACCCAAACCACGCCGAGTAACAACACCAGACAAGCATCACCCATAGAAAAAGAGAGGCCCACTCAGAAAAGACATACCAGGCCAACAGCCACTAGAAGCCTATAAACAAACAACACCAGAGCTTCAATCTCCCTGATTAAAGGTGGTGTTAAAGAACACCATTTTGCTTTTTTTGGCGAAAATAGGGCAACAGAGCCTCCTCCCATCCACTCACAACCTTTAACCGCCAAACCCATACAAAGTACGTCCCTGCCTCTTGAGCGCGTACACAACATCCATAGCCGTCACAGTCTTACGCCTAGCATGCTCAGTATAGGTCACAGCATCACGGATGACATTTTCCAAAAAGATCTTCAAGACACCGCGAGTCTCTTCATAGATCAACCCGCTGATTCTCTTAACTCCTCCCCTCCTTGCCAACCTCCTAATGGCCGGCTTGGTGATTCCCTGAATGTTATCCCGCAGCACCTTCCTGTGCCTCTTTGCTCCTCCCTTTCCGAGCCCCTTTCCTCCCTTTCCTCGTCCAGACATGGCGGCAGATAGAAACTTAAGCAACAATGTAGTACAAGTCCCGACCTCAGACAACACTTGCAAAAACATAAAAGCAGCAAAAACGTGAAGATGCATAGCTACTCTCCTTTTTAAACCCTAAGAATCGCTTCAAAGTGTTTTTCCTTTCATCGGAGATCGATCCGTGTGAACTGGGGATCTGGACCGCCGATTCTACCTCCTGTTCCTCCATGGACGGCTCTCATGCTTGTCAAGGCAGCCAGGCAGATTTCTGTCGTTGGATGCCCGATCGTACGGCTGCTGTAGCGTAAGAAAATCGTTGTTGTTAGATGTTCGATCCCGCGGCTGCTGTGGCACAGAATCATTTGTTTGTCGGATATTGGATCGTACGGCTGTTGTGGCTTAAATCAGGTGTCGTGGGGTTGGATCCTACGGCTGCTATGGCATAAAATCCTTTGTCGTTGGATGTTGGATCCCACGGCTGCCCTGGCTAGACAGCGGTGTAACAAAATCAGGTCTTGAAAAACCTCAGTAAAAGTAAGTAGGGTAAACATGGCCCCCACCGGTCATCACCCGGTAACCGAGCACCCCTCTTGTGCAGACCAGCGCCGGTGAATGGACAAAGTCCTTTGTGCAAGCATTTGAATGAAACCCTATGATCAAACACCCAGTCTTGAAAAAATTGTTTAATCTTTTCATATAATTCAAACGAAATCTTTTTTTTTGTGTGTGGTTATGGGCATGGGAAAAAGCAATAACAAAAAAAAACACAATGTCATATGTGGTCATGTTTGGTTATGGAAGGATTATCACATTGTATGTGTAGTCATGTTTGGTTATGGTAGAGGACCAGCCCATCGTAATGCACATACTTGGGTGGGTTTAAAGGTTGGTTTAATTGTTTTTCAGAGAACAAACATAAGCAAAATGCAAATAAAAATTTGACTATCTGCTTCATGGGGGTTTAGGCTCACATTAAAGGGCATGAAACTATTCATTAATAAACTTTAAACCTAACAAGGATATAATGCACAAGGATCAATAAAAAACATCTTATCGCAACCCTAGTCTTGGGCTTGCGACCAAGGCAAGGGCTTGCAAAGTTGCAAGCCAAAAGAGGAAGTCTAAGAGTGAAAGAAAGTGTGAAGGAATGAACCTTCACACTACCAAAGGAGCTTCAACCTTGGGAGTTGGAGTCCCAGTGGACTATTGAATGTTCAGAGAGTGATGGCAGGGATCGAAACCCAATGGATTGAGGAGTTCTTTATACCACTAGAAAGTTATTGAAACGTAAATGTCTAAAATGGGCTCGCATGACGCATTTGGACATTTGAAACACAAGTTATGGCCAAAAAAAGGGTCGATAGTCAAATTGGCAATTTGACTCCCAACCACTAAAAGTCTAGAATCAACTCGATTTCCTTGCATGCAGGTGGCATGTGACATATCGGTGAAAAGCTCTCGACAAGGGCTAAAACTTTGCGTTATACCTCATCTCAATTGGAGGTTTGCACACAAAATTATGGGGCCCCAAAGTTGTAAGAGTCCCAACTTTGGGAATTTTGAGACTCCCATTTGGGAGTCATAGGACAAAATGCCATTTGGATGTGGGCCTCGTGGAGAGGCATAAAGTATATTATAAAGGGGAAGGTGGTGGCTTCCCCCAAGTCCGGGCCGTGGTGAATCTTGTGAGTCCGAATTTGCCCATGGCTCGTCTTAGCACCAAAAGTGCTCCAACTATGCACTGACCACCTTATGTTTAATTTTGTGCAGGTCCATGTGAGTAGTTGATGCTTGTCACTCTTCCTAGTCCCATCCTGAAGCTCCAACACGCCCCTCTACCCCCAAAGTGCTATGAACCAAGGGATGTGCCCCAACTCTTTGTTCTTCCGTTGTTTTCGGTTTAGACTCATATATGAGTCCATTAAAGAGCTTGGGAGCGCATCACATTCTTTCTTTGAATCCTTCAAGGCACCACATTTATTAGCCTCAAAGGAGAGTCCCCAAAAAAAATTATTATGCATAAAAATTGAACATTCCCTTCAAAAAGAAAAAAGGCACAAATCAAAGTTTAAACAACAACAAAGATTACATCAAATGAGTAGGTTACATCATTTTCTACTTTTAATCTAAACTCAAGGTATGTCCTTTTTACGAGTTAAGGGGAAAAAATTGTTCCAACTTTGCTTAGAATTCTTAGGTCCTAATGTTGTAGTGGTGAGGAATTTTGATTTACTAGTGATAATAGAACATGTATATAACAATAATCCAATTTTGAAAGTTCACTTATAAAAAACAGGTTTCAAAAAGAAAGTAGAAGAGTACAATTTAAGTTCAAAAGTAGATTTACAAAAGGTGAAAGTAAAGCACGTAGAGAAGAGATCAACATTAGACATATAAGTTCAAATTGTAGACCAAATTTACAATCAAAGGTTCCAAAAATATTTGGGTTACCATTGGATCCAAAAATCCATAATTCGAAATGTTACATCAAGGAGCTTCAAGAGAGCTAGATATCAACTAAGTCATATCAATCACTTTCGCACATTTCTCCCCACTATATGCATAGCAATAGAAGGTGTTAATTTAGATTGGGATGATTTTGTAAAATATTATAAGTTATTATACGCTACTATAGAAATCTTTAAATATGTTATAGAAAAATTTCCAAATTTACTACACTTTTTGGATTCTTGGGTTGTTTATAAAGAAAAAAAAGGCATACTACCATTAGTCATGCCAAAACAAACCCCACCAAGTTGCTAGAGGCTAGGACCAATAAGAAATAAGCAATCATGAACTTGATAGTCCCTCGTAGGAGATAAAACAACATGTTGGACTTGCAAACAATAGACCTTGCAACTAACAAGGAAAATCTTCCCCCTATTATTAACCCACAAAGCAAAAAAACAACACCACGACTAAATCAAATGCCTCCAAAACTAGAAGAGGCATGTGGATAGATGAAGCATTAGAAGCAACAATCGATGTTGTTGAAAGAAGGACACATTCCCTAAGGAAGGCCATCAAATCATGGAACATCCCAATGAGCTCCATTATTGACCACCTAAATGGAAAAACCATATCTAGGAAGATGGGGCCAAAAGGTGTGCTTACAAAAGAAGAGGATGTTGTAGTGATCAAGTGGACCTTGGACATGCAAGAATGTGATTGTCCATAAGCCCACAACAACTGAAGATGAAGGTTACAAAGCTAAGATAAACAAGTGATACACCATTCTGAGATGGAATACTAGGGAATAGCTGGTGGTATTGGTTCAAACAAAAATACCTAGAAATGAACATTCGACAAACAAGTCTAGAGAGCACAAGGACTAACACTTGTTTCTTACAATTCATTTCACACCAACCTACAATCACTATATAACCAACACAATTACACTGCATATCATGTATGGAATTCAAATGAAACAAGAATTTAAGTTGGTAAACAATCTAGAGCAAGGGTTCTAGCTAGGAGAAGATCAAATGCAATTTATGACACCATCCCCCAATGAAATGACAAGATTGGTCAACTGGTAAATACCACAATGTTGGTTGGTTCCAACTTTTAACCATACCCTTGGATTTGGGTTAATGATTTTTTTCTCTTTTTTTTTGGGTGTAAAGAAAACCTTAAGTTATAGTTTTGTATTATTTTTTCAAAAACTGAAATTGTTGGTTTTTATTTTTTGGGTTTTTTTTCATACCAATTCTTGGTTTTTTGTTTTGGAACTACTAAAAACCTATGGTTTTGGGGACAGAGTTGTGTCAAGCTCAATCAGTTCTTGAACCAATATTATTATTATTTAAAAATCAACTTCATGTTTTTCATTTTTCATTTTCATTGTTATGTGAAGCAATGTGAATTGTGTAAAAATATCGTTACACACAATTATGTGCATACCTTGTAATGTATTTCAAAATTTTAAAAATTTGAAAGCATTTTCAAACAAAAATCATGATGACCATGAAACATTAGTTTTTCAAATTTAGCCAAGTGAAAAACATGGACTTGAAAATTATGTACCTTTCACTTTGGGGGCAAAGTTAATCTATGTTGCCATCAATTTTTGGAAACATTTTGTTAACGATGATTTTGAAAAGAATTGGCTATGCATCATTGTTGGGTTCTTGTCTACCAAACTACATGCAATACCACATACCCAAGTAGTAAAAACATGTTATATGTTGTAATTATTATTAATAAGCATTGTAAGAAAATGGAACATTCATATTAAAAAAACCCTCGTGATCATGAAAATAAGAATGTAGTGTCTATTCACAGGTCTGAGTACATAAGTGTCATCATTTTAGGTTGTTTGGTAACAATTACTCTTTGCCTTCCCTTATATCTCTAACCTTCCCCTCCCTTCCCTCTTCAAACCTTCAAATCACTATGCCTATGTCATTTCGACAAGTCCTTGAATTCAGCAGGTAAATGTGTTGACAACTAAACCTAGTAGTTCCTATCGAATATTGATGACATGTTTTCCCTAGTTCAATTATAGCTCACTTTGACATATAGATTACTTGGTTTCAGCAAGGTACTTACCAAGACTTCTATAACTACACAATATTCCTTATTTGGTAAGCATTATGTTCCTAACATTATCCCCCCCTTAGGACCTTAATGTCCACACAAGGTCATCAAATTGTCGAGTAAACTTATTCATTGCATGGAACTATTGCTTGAGATCAAGAGATGTTGGCTAAGTTTAAGAAGTCATCAATATCATCATTCGAATTGACCTCTAACGCAAAAATTTCTCCATGCATCATCCCTAGTAGAAATTTTTGATACGCCTTGTCCTTTCCTATTACCAATGGATGTGGCAGGCATTACTAAAACTCGCACAGTGTCAAACTCCTTGGGTTTCTATGAAATTGTCTAATTAGATGATTTGCTTTGGAGATAACATCTTGTAATGTCATCGAAATCCTTCCAAGATGCGCTTTGGCCACATGTAGATTTGGTCCTTTTGTTCTGCAATGCCAACAACTTATTGATGTCATTGTTTCCTTTATTATATCCTTGACTACATAACTCTCAAGTAGAGCTTCCAACCTTTGTGCCCATAATCGTGCCTCCATGGAGTCCTCCTTCACCCTCTTCTCAATGGTATCCAATATAAAGTTTCTAGCCATGACATAGGTCAGCTTATGATTGATTGCCATGGTGTGCTTCAAGTAATACTTGTTATACGCCACCTCCAACTTGTAGTAATATTGCAATGCCTACACACCTAGACAGCTAATCAGATGTTCCAACACACCATACCCACATCCTCATTGTTAAAAATAATGTAACTGTAAATAATGTTGTATGTTAAATACTCCCAAAACTCCCTATCTAGGATCTTCCACATGTGCTCAAAATACTCAATGAGGATTTTGGCATTCAACATTAATGGAGTGAATCCTATCGAAAAACACGTTTGCAAGTAGTAGATGAAATAATATTCCTCCGGATGGGAAATGATTAAAAAAGTATACTCCAACTCTTTCAAAATGTGCAAAGTGTCACTCATACTACATGATTTCATTCCCACAATTTTTGCATTAAATGTTGGAGGAATAGTCCTTACTTGTTCATTACAAATGGGACGACATATGCAAGTTTGGTAGTGATTTGTCAATGGTGAATGTTGTCATGGTGGGGAATCTTTGGGTGGCTGCTCTAAAATCCTATCCCTTCCCACATTTTTGCCTTCATTAGGATTTTTCTCCCCATTCTTACCACTCTCCAACTGCTCCTTTCTTCCAATTTGCTCAACAAACTCAATAATTGTGATTTCTCACACAATATCTTTATCTTCTTCCTCTTCCTCTAATTTTATGCCTTCGGATTCTTCTTGCTCCTCAAACTTGTGTGTGCTACATCAAGCTACATCACCATATTTTGTTTTTTTAGGTAATACAACCGTATCATTAATAATCGAACTTTGATAAGGTCTACAAAGAGCTCCTCGCCTTGGTTTTCCAATAGTTGATCAAAAAACATTCCCTTAGTTGAATGTTCCAACACCGGCACCTTCCATTTCATTGATTCAACATCTTGTTTATTTTTTGCTTCCCTTTGTGCAGCTACATCCTTCTCTTTAGCATTGGCAAGTCGAACCTAATCCTCCAAACCCTAGATTTTTTCCAACATAGTTTTTTCACACGTTTCACTAGCTTGTATGGCATTCTGATTTTGTTATTTTAACAGTTGTACCTTCGACTCAAAGCTTAGGCACTTTACACGTCAAGTCTCCTTTATATTTTCATCAAAGAATTTTTACTTGAGCTTCTTCAAACACTCCATGACCAATTCCATCTCTTCTTTAAGGATAAAATATTGAAAAATCATCTAATATTTTATTCTAGATATGAGCTTTTTAATGTTCTCAAGACCTTTGGACGAATGTTAGAAATTGTTGTATACCTCCCCAAAGCTTTGATGTGCTCAATGGAATAATCAAACTTCCATTGAGTATTTGTAAACCTTCTTTAGGCATTGTTTTTGGAATTAAAACTGTTTCAAGAAGATTTTTTTTACTATTAGGTTTGATGAGCTTTCTAGTGCCTTTGATAGCTCTTGACAAGTGTAGAAACATTATGCATACGTCCCCAAAACTCTAGGTGTGAATAAATTATCAAAAATTTAAAGAAAGACGAAACCCTTATTGAGGAATGCGATTTTGAGCACCAATTAGCTCAATAATGCTTTCAAGTGCTCAAGAGAGCATTCAACATGCCATCTTTCTTGCTACAAACCTGCTCCAAACTTGCACTCCACGAGAACAACTCAAGAAAACAAAAAAGATTCTACTTTGGACCTGCTCAAGATGCCACAATGGGAAATAGAGGCTTTGCATAAAGGTTCTACCTATTTCGAGCACTCTTGAACTCTTGAATGCTCACAAGAGCACCCGATGTGTAGCACCACTTGTTGTAGAACTTCAACAATCGTGGGTTTGAAAAACCCGTAAATACATAAAAGAAAACAAAAAAAAGTTTAGTTACATAGGACGTCATGTCAAACCTTCTCATCTAGCCATGTTGTGAGAAGAACAAAAAAACTCGTAAAAGAAAATAAATATGAAGTGGAATTTTCCAAATTTCAAAAAAGAAATATGTGCTCAAAATTTTAATTCAAAAAAAAGGCTAAAAAGAAATATAGGAAAATGTCTTACTTCTTGGCTTATGGTCGTCATTAATGGAGAAACCTCATCTTGCAAATGGACAAATCTCCCCTCTTGTGATTTTGCCCTAAAACAATGCCTTAAAAGCTTCGATGTTTTGGAGAAAACTTCAAGAACATAAGAATTGAACTTACCTCTTCGTTTATTTTTTCTTAATGGGGGAGATTGAGATTCCTCTTCTTTATTCTTGCCATCTCTTTCCTCCTTTTATGTTACTTCGATCATGTCCACATAAAAGATTATTTTCACCTTCTTTGAGGAACGGGTTTTACTACTTTGTTTTCTTCTTCCTGTCATGCCCGTATACACGGCCTCATACATGATGGTTGGTTACGGGCATGCCAGTCATCTCTTTTAGGGTTAATGTATGGTTGTAGGGTTAATGTACGTTCTTAAATGACTGTACGTTATCAGGTGTTTAGGGTTTCAGCTTTTTGGTGGTTGTATAAAAAGGCCAAGCTCTTCCCTTCTCCTTTAGTTTTTATAGAATTCCTTTGTATGAAAATTGCCTCCATAGTCTACTTGGATTTTCTA
>Ga0209208_10000692_pt1 | contig 45262 bp, 38 predicted proteins | sample S1TSphfallax_3_FD_187694 | JGI IMG/M metagenome (GOLD analysis project Ga0209208, IMG submission 187694) | Host-associated microbial communities from peat moss isolated from Minnesota, USA - S1T2_Fd - Sphagnum fallax MG (SPAdes) (version 2) | ecosystem: Host-associated > Plants > Peat moss >...
GTAGCAGGAGGCCGTGGCCAAACAGAGCAGGAGCGCCAGAAGAATTCCCATCCACATGCTGGGCGCGGTGGAATGTCCGGCCGTGCCGGTGGTGGCCTGGGTAAAAAACGTCAGCCAGAGGAACGCGCCGGGGGCGATCAGCGCCATGGCGTTCATGGTCAAGCCGGTCAGGCCCAGGGTTGGTTTCATTTCTACGGTGTCTGCCATTGAAAAAAAGCTCCTTCACAGCGCAAGCAATGTTTGGTCTGACAGGGACCGTCACGGATTATCAATAATATCCTGTCGCGGGGCGCGCGGGAAAGTGGCCTAGACTGGAGGTGATGAGCAAACAGTATTCAGCACCACCGACCATGTCTGTCGATCCGGCGAAAAAGTATGTCGCCACTATTGAAACGTCGCGCGGCACAATTGTCGTGGACCTTTTCGCCAAGGACGCGCCCAAGACAGTAAACAACTTTGTCTTTCTGGCCAAGGAAGGATTTTACGACGGCACAGTGTTTCACCGCGTGATTCCCGACTTCATGATTCAGGGAGGAGACCCGACGGGAAGCGGCCGCGGGGGTCCCGGCTACAAGTTTGAAGACGAGACCAAGGGCAACCCGAACAAGCACAAGCCCGGGACTTTGTCGATGGCAAATGCCGGACCGAACACCAATGGCAGCCAGTTCTTCATCACGCATGTGAAGACGGACTGGCTGGACGGCAAGCACACGGTGTTTGGGCAAGTGAAGAGCGGGCAGGATGTGGTGGATCAGGTGAAGCAGGGCGACAGCATCAAGGCTGTCACGATTGAAGAAGCGTAGAACTTAATGGCGGTCGCGCGCGATTTTGAGTTCGGTCAAATCGCGCGCTAACGCGTCGCGGGCGCTGGCCTGCAAAGTGTTGTGGTCCAGGATGCTTTTGACGCCGTCTATGCTGTCGTTCAAAGCGCCCTTGTTGTACTTGCCGTGAGCCAGGCTTTTGTCCAGCCGGGAGAGATGGTCTTGCGCTTTGTGATAGCGGTCATTTTGCTTGTTGCCATGCTGCAGGTCCGACGCCATCTTCAAATCTGACTGGGTTTTGTCCACCAGCGTGCGAAGATCGCCATATTCAGAGTCATGGGCAGGCCGCGCCAGCATGACGGTGGACAGCGCGGCGAGCATGAAAAATCTTCTGGGACAAGTCATAACACTATCTATTATTCTAATCGGAGATTAGGCGTGCTGCAGATTGGCTTTGGCTGAAAACTCTTCGATAATGGCCTGATTGAAGGCGGGAATGTCGGCCGGTTTGCGGCTGGTGACAAGGCCGCGGTCGATGACCACTTCTTCGTCGGTCCATTGTCCGCCAGCGTTGGCGATGTCGGTTTTGAGCGAGGGCCAGGAGGTTAAGCGGCGGCCTTTGAGGACGCCCGCCTCCACCAGCAGCCAAGGGCCGTGGCAGATAGCGGCGACAGGCTTTCCGGCATCAAAGAACTGGCGGACGAAACGGACAGCTTCGGGGCTGGTTCTCAGAATGTCCGGGTTGCGAACGCCGCCGGGAAGAACGAGCGCGTCGAAATCCTCGGCTTCGGCGGTGTCCAGGGTGGCGGCGACGTGGACGGAATCACCGGGTTTGTCGTGGTTCCAGCCCTGGATTTTTTCGCTCTGCAAGGAGACGATGACGGTGTTCGCGCCTGCTTCTTCCAGTGCCTTGCGCGGCTCGGCCAGCTCCACATATTCGAAGCCGTCAGTGGCAAGGATGGCCACGCGGATTCCCTGCAAACTGTTTTTCGCCATTGTTTACATGCCTCCGGTCATTTTGGCGTGAATGGCCTTGATTTTTTCAAGGTGGCCTTGCAGGACGGGCAAGGTGTCAGCCGCAAACTGCTTAATTTTAGGATCGGTACCAGTGTTGGCTTCTTTGGTGAATGCCCTGATGTCTTCCTCGTGATCCTTCAGCATGTCGGCCACGTATGCCTTGTCGAACTCCGGTTCGGGCATCGCTTTGAGCTTGTTGTACATGGCTTGCTGCTTGGGGTCCATGTCTGCTGGCAGGGTCATGGACTCCTGCTGGCCAATGGCCATCAGCTTCTGGTCGGCTTCGCCGTGGTCATGCACCATCAGTTCGCCAAAAGCCTTGATGTCCGGGTTAGTGGATCTTTCCTGGGCCAATTTCCCTAGCTGAACTTCGGCGTCGCCCCCATGCGCGGCCGTCATGGCGAATTTGGAATCGGCTGGAGAAGCGGCGAACGCGGCGATCCCGAGACCGACCACCGCGCCACAACAGAAAGTAGTGATTATGTGTTTCATTTCAACCTCCGACTGTTGGAGGCTGCTAAGGCACTTAAGTTACTCTGTCAGAATTTGTAGTCGGGCGGCTTGATGCCTTTCAGGCGCAGATAGACTTCCGCCTGGCCGCGGTGGTGCGCAGTGTGGGTGAAGCCGCCCCAGAGCAGTTCGAACTTGGAGATGGTGGTGCCGTTGCGGGTTGTGGTTTTTTCCAGATCGGCGTCGGTCATTTTCTGGATGCCGGAGATGCAGTAATCGAAGGCGGCGGTGATGTCTTTGATGGCGGTGGGCTTGGTGTCGTCAGCCGGCTTGGCCATGGGATTTTTTTCGCCAAAGGCGGCTGAGCAATAGTTATAGTCGGCGGCGGCGATGTGGTTCATCTGGCCGCCAAAGCTCATCTCCGGGTCGGTGGCTTTAAAGGAGTAGCTATCGGCCGGCATGGCTTCGGCCACGGCCAGCGTCAGTTCTTTGGATGACTGCCAATGCTTCAGCAGCGAGTTGACAATAGCGGTGCTGCCCTGGGCAAAGAGGGTGTGCGCGGCCAGAAGTCCGAACAAACAGCAAATGGTTGATTTCAAAATATTCCCCTCGACATGATACGACAGTTAGACTAATTGAATGCGCGTTGCCATTATTGGGACCGGTTATGTGGGACTGACCACCGGCGTCTGTCTTGCCTTCACTGGCCACACTGTTTTTTGCCTGGACACGGATGAAGCCAAAGTGGAGGCGTTGAAGCGCGGCAAAATTCCTATTTATGAACCGAGTTTGGAAGAGCTGCTGGAAGAAGCCAGGCCAAACCTGACGTTTACCACCAGCTATCCGGAGGCGATTCCGCATGCGGATGTCGTCTTTATTGCCGTGGGCACGCCGCCGACGCCGTCGGGCGCGCCGAATCTGGAGTTTTTGTCGCAAGCGGCGAGGTCCATTGGCCAGCATATGTCGACGGGCTTCACGGTGGTGGTGAATAAGTCGACCGTTCCGATTGGGAGCGGGAATTGGGTGGATTCTTTGCTGCGCGATGCGGTGTCGACGCGGGCGGACAAGAACGAGGTGCATTTTGCCGTGGCTTCGAACCCGGAATTTCTGCGCGAGGGTTCGGCGCTGCACGACAGCTTGTATCCGGACCGGATTGTGATCGGGGCGGATGAAGCGAAGGCGCTGGAAGTGATGTACACGCTCTATCGGCCGATTCTAGACCAGACGTTTTCCGCTCCGACTTATCTGCCGCGGCCGGAAGGGGTGGGGGCGGTGCCCATGCTTTCGAGCGATTTGGCGTCGGCTGAGCTGATTAAGTACGCTGCCAATGCCTTTCTGGCTTTGAAAGTGAGCTTCATCAACGAGATTGGGCTGGTGGCGGAGCGAGTGGGCGCGGATATTTCGGAAGTGGCGCGCGGGATTGGGCTGGATTCGCGGATTGGGCCCCGGTTCTTGAGCGCGGGCATTGGCTGGGGTGGTTCTTGTTTCGGGAAGGACACGGCCGCGCTGATTGCGACGGCGGGCGAGTATGGGCTGCATTTGCCGATAGTGGAATCAGCGCGCAAGATTAATTCGCGCCAGCGCGACCGGGTGGTGGAGAAATTACTGAACGAACTTAAGCTGCTGAAGGGGCGGACGATTGGGCTGCTGGGGCTGGCGTTCAAGCCGAACACGGACGATTTGCGGGAGGCGCCGGCGATTGAGATTGCGCAAAAGCTGATTGACCGCGGGGTGCGGGTGAAGGCGCATGATCCAATTGCGATGGGGCGATTCACGCGCGAGCACGGGAATATGGGAGTGACTTTGTGCGACACGCCGGAAAGTGTGGCGGCGGGTAGCGACGCGCTGGTTTTGGTGACGGAATGGAATGAATATCGGGATTTGGACTGGGAAACGGTGGGAAAAAGCATGCGCTCGCCATTCATCCTGGATGGACGGCATGCGCTGGATGCGGAGAAAATTATTCGTTCTGGGATGCGCTACGCGACTTTAGGGTAGCGGCGGCGCTCGACGGAGGGTCGGGCTTGGGAAGGGGCGGACGGCCGCGCTTTTTTCCTTTCTGTGAAACCGACGAGAGGCGTTCCAAGGCAAGGATGGCTTCATCAAGCCGTTGTTTCTCCGATTGCAGTTCGGAAATGATTTTGTGGAGGTCCATGGCAGGTTTCCAGACGATGCCGGGCGTACAGCCTAGGGCAGCGCTGATTTGACGCCCTATTGTTGATCTCACGTGCAGCTTAGTAGTAACAGTCACTACAGTACCAGAGTGGGTGGGCATTTCCTACGACCGAGAAAATAAAAGCCCCGCTGATCCTTTCGGAAGGCGGGGCTTTTGATTTTTAATCGGGCGATGACCTACTCTCCCACACACTTGCGCGTGCAGTACCATCGGGGCTGAGAGGCTTAACTTCCGTGTTCGGGATGGGAACGGGTGGAACCCTCTCGCTATGATCACCCGAAAGTCGTAAAAACTTGTCAGGGAAGATCTTTATGAATAGTTATTGACGGGATGCCTACGTAATTTTGGTTGCTTGTCACAAGAACTTACTCAAACAGCAGAATAAATTTTATGGTCAAGCCGAACGAGCTATTAGTAACAGTAAGCTCAACACATTACTGTGCTTACACATCTGTCCTATCAACGTGATCGTCTTTCACGGCTCTTCAGGGATATCTCATCTTGGGGAAGGTTTCGTACTTATATGCATTCAGCACTTATCCTGACCAGACTTCGCTACTCAGCTGTGCCTTTGAGACAACTGAATCACAAGAGGTCTGTTCACCCCGGTCCTCTCGTACTAAGGGCAAGCCCCCTCAAATATCCTACGCCCACCACAGATAGGGACCGAACTGTCTCGCGACGTTCTGAACCCAGTTCACGTACCGCTTTAATGGGCGAACAGCCCAACCCTTGGGAGCTTCTACACCCCCAGGATGCGATGAACCGACATCGAGGTGCCAAACCGGAGCGTCGATATGAACTCTTGACTCCGATCAGCCTGTTATCCCCGGCGTACCTTTTATCCGTTGAGCGATGACCCTTCCATACAGAATCACCGGATCACTAAGTCCTGGTTTCCCACCTGCTTGACTCGTAGGTCTCGCAGTTAACCTGGTTTATGCCTTTGCACTCGCCCTCTGATTTCCAAACAGAGTGAACCAAGCTTCGAGCGCCTCCGTTACAATTTAGGAGGCGACCGCCCCAGTCAAACTACCCGCCTTGCAATGTCCCTCTTCCCGGTAAGGGAAGTAGGTTAGAACCACAGTACCATCAGGGTGGTATCTCACCGGTGGCTCCCTCAAGCCCAAGAGCCTGAGATCAAAGCCTCCCACCTATGCTGCGCAGATGGCACCATAGTTCATTGCAAAGGTATAGTAAAGGTGCACGGGGTCTTTCCGTCTAGTGGCGGGCATCCGGCGTCTTCACCGGAACCACAAGTTCGCCGGGCGGAGCGCGCCGACAGTCGTCAGATCGTTACGCCATTCGTGCAGGTCGGAACTTACCCGACAAGGAATTTCGCTACCTTAGGACCGTTATAGTTACGGCCGCCGTTCACCGGGGCTTCAATTCAAAGCTTCGCTTGCGCTAACCTCTCCTTTTAACCTTCCGGCACCGGGCAGGCGTCAGCCCCTATACGTCGTTTTAGACTTAGCAGAGACCTGTGTTTTTGTTAAACAGTCGCCTGACGCGTTTCACTGCGGCCCACCGAAGTGGGCACCCCTTCTCCCGAAGTTACGGGGTTAATTTGCCTAGTTCCTTCGCAACTCCATCACCCGAGCGCCTTAGAATACTCATCTCGTCCACCTGTGTCGGTTTGTGGTACGGGTACAATTGATCTCCTTAGAGGCTTTTCCTGGCACACGAACCGGCGGATTTACCAATCCGGCTCTCACTTGCGTGGTGCGTCCCCCCATCGGTCTTGATCGACCAATCATAGTCACGGAATATTAACCGTGTGTCCATCAGCTACGCCTGTCGGCCTCACCTTAGGCCCCGACTAACCCTGAGCGGATTAACCTTTCTCAGGAATCCTTAGACTTACGGCGGGCAGGGTTCTCACCTGCCTTATCGCTACTTATGCTGGCAGAGTCACTTCCTAACAATCCAGTACTCCTCACGGTATACCTTCAACTCGTTAGGAACGCTCTCCTACCACCCCAATGGGTCCATAACTTCGGTGACATGCTTGAGCCCCGTTGGATTGTCGGCACCGAATCCCTCGACCAGTGAGCTATTACGCTTTCTTTAAAGGATGGCTGCTTCTAAGCCAACCTCCTGGCTGTCTGAGGAACTCGACTTCCTTTCCCACTTAGCATGTACTTGGGGACCTTAGTTGATGGTCTGGGCTCTTTCCCTTTTGACGATCAAGCTTAGCCCTGACCGTCTGACTCCCGTATTACTCGTTCTCGGCATTCGAAGTTTGGCTGAATTCGGTAACCTGGAAAGGCCCCTAGTTCAATCAGTTCTCTACCACCGAGACGGACCATACGAGGCTAGCCCTAAAGCTATTTCGGAGAGAACGAGCTATCACGGAATTTGATTAGCCTTTCACCCCTACCCTCAGCTCATCCAAGCTGTTTTCAACCAACACTGGTTCGGACCTCCATCCGCTGTTACACGAACTTCATCCTGGCCAAGGGTAGATCATCCCGCTTCGCGTCTAATCCCAGCGACTGAACGCCCTGTTCAGACTCGCTTTCGCTTCGGCTCGCTTACGCTTAACCTTGCCACTGAGACTAACTAGCCAGCTCATTATTCAATAGGCACGAGGTCAGACATTACCCTTGCGGGTCATAGTCCTCCCACTGCTTGTAAGCATGCGGTTTCAGGTACTATTTCACTCCCCTCACAGGGGTTCTTTTCACCTTTCCCTCACGGTACTAGTTCACTATCGGTCGCAAGAGAGTATTTAGTCTTGCCGGATGGTCCCGGCAGATTCCCACAGGGTTTCTCGTGTCCCGCGGTACTTAGGAGCCACTGGAAGCTAGGATTGCATTTTAAGATACAGGGCTGTCACCTTCTTTGGCCGGCCTTTCCTGACCGTTTTCATAACGCTTTCCTATAACCTCTTTGTTAATAAGAACGATCTTCGGTTGCCCGAAGACGGCTCTTATTAATTGTGGTCCTGCAACCCCGCGCTCTCCTTTCGGATTGCACGGTTTAGACTGTTCCGAGTTCGCTCGCCACTACTATCGGAATCACTTTTGTTTTCTCTTCCTAGGGGTACTGAGATGGTTCACTTCCCCCCGTTCGCTTGAATCGGCTATGTATTCACCGAGACATAAGCCAGTTACCTGGCTTGGGTTTCCCCATTCGGAAATCCCCGGATCAAAGATTGCTTGCATCTCCCCGAGGCATATCGCAGCTAGCCACGTCCTTCATCGCCTTCTTGCGCCAAGGCATCCACACGCATGCTCTTAGTAGCTTGACCATAAAATTTACTCTACGTTTTGAGTTTTTTATTCTAAACTTGGTTTGGCTATACCAGTCCCACCGCCGGCAGACTACCGACGGCGGCTTTATCAGCCAGACCGCGCTATTTGTCTAATAATTTTAAAATTAGCAGAACTTGTTATTTGCAACCTTGTAGTTGCCCGTCAATAACTATTCAATTGTCAAAGATCCATATAAGACCGCGCAAGACGGCCACCAAACGGCCTTTGCGCTCCGGAAGTCCGGTACAAAGGTGCATCCGATGGCACACGATGCGGGCCTCATGCCCTGGTTGGATGGTTTCCCAAACAACAGGAAGCAAACGCCGATACTATCGGAGGTTGGTTTCTGTGTTTTGGATAATGCTGAGTCGCACTTGAGATTGGTGGGCCTAAGTGGACTTGAACCACTGACCTCACCCTTATCAGGGGTGCGCTCTAGCCAGCTGAGCTATAGGCCCAATAAGATATTGGTTGTCGCAGAACTGGTGGAGCTGGTCGGGATCGAACCGGCGACCTCCTGAATGCAAATCAGGCGCTCTCCCAGCTGAGCTACAGCCCCTTATTGAAACGCGCAAGACGGATACAAACCATCCTTTGCGCTCAAGGTCTAGTTTTGGCCAGCCTGTTTCCAGGCTGACCTCACTATTATAATCGAGGCCGATTGAACGCAGCCACTCACGACCAGCATGAGCAGCATGAAGCGCATCAGAATTTTCGAGTGGAGAAACCGGAGGTTTAGGTTGTTATCTTTCGACAACAAGACTGATATGGACTGGAAAGACTGCCACCTACTTATTAAGACCGCCCGGCTAAGGGCTATCATTTTCAGTGACTCCAGCCACTTTCTCTCTTAGAAAGGAGGTGATCCAGCCGCAGGTTCTCCTACGGCTACCTTGTTACGACTTCACCCCAATCATGAATCATACCTTGGACCGCTGCCTCCTTGCGGTTAGCGCGCAGGCTTCTAGTACAATCCACTTTCGTGATGTGACGGGCGGTGTGTACAAGGCCCGGGAACGTATTCACGGCATCGTTCTGATATGCCATTACTAGCGATTCCAGCTTCATGCAGGCGAGTTGCAGCCTGCAATCCGAACTGAGAACGGTTTTTTGCGATTAGCTCCCTCTCGCGAGTTTGCGGCGCTTTGTACCGTCCATTGTAGCACGTGTGTAGCCCTGGACATAAAGGCCATGATGACTTGACGTCATCCCCACCTTCCTCCAACTTATCGCTGGCGGTCCCCTGAGAGTGCATCTTTCGATTAGCAACACAGGGCAAGGGTTGCGCTCGTTGCGGGACTTAACCCAACATCTCACGACACGAGCTGACGACAGCCATGCAGCACCTATACTACAGTCCCTTGCGGGAAAGCCAATGTTTCCACCGGCGGTCTGCAGCATTTCGAGCCCAGGTAAGGTTCTTCGCGTTGCGTCGAATTAAACCACATGCTCCACCGCTTGTGCGGGCCCCCGTCAATTCCTTTGAGTTTCAGCCTTGCGACCGTACTCCCCAGGCGGCATACTTAACGCGTTAGCTCCGGCACCGACCAACTGAATGGCCGACACCAAGTATGCATCGTTTAGGGCGTGGACTACCAGGGTATCTAATCCTGTTTGCTACCCACGCTTTCGTGTCTCAGCGTCAGTAATGGTCCAGAAAGCCGTCTACACCACAGGTGTTCCTCCTGATATCTACGCATTTCACCGCTACACCAGGAATTCCGCTTTCCTCTCCCACACTCGAGCACTCCAGTCTTCGGCGCACCCTCCCAGTTGAGCCGGGAGATTTCACACCAAACTTAGAGCACCGCCTACACACTCTTTACGCCCAGTAATTCCGAACAACGCTCGCTGCCTACGTATTACCGCGGCTGCTGGCACGTAGTTAGCCGCAGCTTCTTCTTCAGGTACCGTCATTATCGTCCCTGCCGAAAGAGCTTTACACCCCGAGGGGCTTCATCGCTCACGCGGCGTCGCTGCATCAGAGTTTCCTCCATTGTGCAAGATTCCCCACTGCTGCCTCCCGTAGGAGTCTGGCCCGTATTTCAGTGCCAGTGTGGCCGTGTGCCCTCTCAGGCCGGCTACCGATCGTCGCCTTGGTGAGCCATTACCTCACCAACTAGCTAATCGGCCGCGGACTCCTCTTCCAGCGCATTGCTGCTTTCCCCGTAAGGGCTTATGCGGTATTATCCTCAATTTCTCAAGGTTATTCCCCACTAAAAGGTAGATGATCCACGTGTTACTCACCCGTACGCCGCTTTACTCAGGTTGCCCCTTTCTCGCTCGACTTGCATGTGTTAAGCGCGCCGCCAGCGTTGATTCTGAGCCGGGATCAAACTCTCGTTTGATCTGTTAGAGTTCGCCCTGACTGGGCCGAGCTTGGTAGCTACTCCGAAGAGTTCGCATCGCCCGACGGCCAGGACTGTTTATTACTCCGGTCGTTATTACTCAAAAAAATTCTGACGAATTACTTCATTGCGTCCAACCAGATTGTCAAACAACTGCGCAAACCACAAAACGATAACGGATTGCTCCGCAAAGTTCAGCATCTGCCGGCCTCGAAAGCCGTTTGGATTTGAGCGGAACCGACCACGCTCGGTGGCCAGCCCGGATCTTAATCCAGAAACTGTCGGGATTACATCCCTGTTTAAATGTCGGTAGTTTGGATTACTTCAGGACCGCTTGAATACTGCTATGGTGTCCGAACCGACGCTCACCGTGAATAAGTTCAACGGTCGGTGATTCCTACCCTACTACTTACCAGCGATTGAGACTGCGTGACAGCTTCTATCGCCATCTGCTAATCTATCAGAACCGCCTCGTTTTTGCAAGCCGCCTTGAATTTTTCAAGGAATCGAACTCGCTTATTCGAATCGCCGCTTCACTCTCGCTTGCGGCGACTTGACCAGAATATCAAGATCCCCCTTCTTTGGCAAGAGATATTTCAATTCAATCTGTGGAAAAGATCAAGGTGCATTGAGTTCCATGCGCCAGATTCCTGTTTTCATGGGGCTAGACGCGAAAGTTTTTGGAAGTTTTTGTGTTTTCCTCGGTTTTTACACAGTTTGCAGCGCAGGGGCGGCTAGGAAGCGCGTCGCGGAGGCGCGAAAACGGTCCGCGTTCGTTTGCTTGTTCGGAGAGCATAAGTTTCTGAGCGGATGGTGGGATGAGGGGGATTGCGGATGGGGGTTGAAGGGCTGGTACGGGATTGACGGGATGGGCAGATAGTCGTTATGGTTTTTCTGGTGAGGGGTGGCGCGGGCGCGAAAGTCAGTGGCTTAGACCTGGAGGTCAGCCGCCCGACAGGGAGTCTTATCCCACGCAGAATGAGTTATTTGCGAAACGAACTTGGGGAATGGGTTCGTTTTTGCAAACTGCTTAAGCGCGGATTCGGCGCAGGATGCCGTCCCACAGTTGAATCCGGGCTTCGAGCGCAAACTGGGCGGCGTCAGCGGCCTCCTGCCATTTGCTGTCGTCGAAACCGCAGAGTTCTTCCACCATTTGCAGCGCCATCGGGCCGTGGCTGTCGCCGTCCATTTCGATGTGGCGATTGAGATAGTACTCAAATGAATCTACTTTCTGCAGATTGCGGCGCAGATCTTTTACCAATTGCTGGAACATTTCCGGGATCAGATCTTCGCGGCCGAAAGTGAAAGCGGCGGCGGTGGCGTGCAGCTTGTTTTGCGCCAGGATACGGAAGGTGGACTGAACAAAAGCGGCAGCTTCGGGCGGGGGCGCTGCCAGTTTCAGCGCGTCCGCGAGGGTTTTGCCTGCCTTTAGTTCCGCGAGCAACTGGTCAATGGACCAGGTTCCGGCGCCGGATTCAGCCATGGCCGTCAGGTAAAGCTCAAGATGGCTGATGGCGCTGGTTCCATAGGTGTCGCTTTCTTCCCCCAAAACAATTTCGTTGATGAGACGGCGGGATTGGGGGTAGCGGCCTGGAATCCAGGGCACGGTGACACAGGTGATGCCGGCTTGCAGCGATTTCAGCAAAGACATGAAATCCCAGACGGCAAAGACGTGGGACTCCATAAAAATCTGCAGGTGATGGAGAGTCTTGACCTGGTGATAGAGCGGGTGAGTTTCCAGGCGGTGGCGGGCGGGCGCGATGGTGTCTCGGAGGCGCGTAAGGGGATCAATCTGGGTCAGCACACTTATGAGATGCGGGGAGAAGTTTGGGGACTCATTGCCGCTTGAAAATGAAGGCCTGCTGGCTGGCCAGGTCGTCGACGCAGTCCACTTCTCTCAGCCCGGCGGCAGCCGCTAGTTCCCGGAAATAATCCGGGTCCATGTCGATTCTGGCTTCGGTGCCGCAGAAGCGATGGCCGGGCGGGACGTTGTTGTGAATGCTGAGAATGGCATGGCCGCGGGTGCTGAGAGTTCGTCCAACTTCCTTCAGATAATGGATGGCGTCGGGTTCGAGAAGGTGCGTGAAGACGGAGGCGGCAAAGACCAAATCGGCTTGGCCGTCGGCGCAAGGGAAGCGGAAATCACCGGCCCTGAGCGCGCCGTTGGGATTGTACTCGCCGGAGTAGATATTGAAATGATGGAATTCGGCAACACCATGCCAATTGGGAGCGATAAAGCGCCGGCACCACTCGACATTTTCGGCGACCACATCGAAGCCGATGTAGCGGGTGATCCAGCGATTGTTGGCCAGGACGCGGGCTGTGCGGCCACAGCCACAGCCAATGTCCAGCAAGGTGGTGTTTTCCTGGGTGTAGCGGCTCACCACCTGAGCCCAGGCGTCGCCCACAATGATGAATCTCTCGATGTTGTCCCCTCCGACGCTCCACATGAGGTTGTCCGGAGGCAGAGGAATCACGTATTTCCAGGCCGGATATTTGGCGTTTGTCTGATTGCTGTCGGAAGAGGAGATTCTGGAAATGGCGAGGGCATTTTCGGGCATGGCAGGCTGGCTGGGGGGTGTTGTCTCTACTGGGACAGCCAAAGGTGACGCCAATACCGGGGCTGGCTGGAGGGAAGCGTTCGCGGCCAGGCCTGTGTTCTCGCTCATCCCGGTGTTCTGAATAATAAGGATTACTTCGTTATCGCTGCAGACGGCGGCGAGGAGGCTAAACTCGATTTGGAAGTCGCTTCTGGCGCGCAATAGCTGGGTCAGGAGGCTGTCGACGGTCCAGACGTTGTAGTGAATGCTGTAATCGGTTTTATCCAGGAGCGATGCGCGCAAAGCGGCTTCCTGACTGCTCAAGCGCTCGACGCAACGCACCCATTCTTGAAAAAGCTCAGAACGATTTGCGCGCACGCCGGTGCGGCAGGTTTCGCGCAGCGTGTCGTATTCGGTGCATGGCCTGTCGAAATCAAAAGTAAACCGCTTATCCGGCACTGCCATAAATAGCACGCCCCCGGCGCGCAGAACTCGCAGAAAATTAGACAGAGTCTTTAACGGGTTCTGGCAGTGCTCCAGGAAATGGTTTGCTATGACAAAATCCTGCGAGCCGCTGGCGATGGTTGACAGTTCCTCCCCGTTGTCGATAATGTCCGGCGCTTGCAGGGGAAGGCCTTTCAATTCCGGGTAATGGTGAAGGAGGTCCGCCAGAGCCAGCCGGTCCACATAGCGCACACGGCAGGAGGCTGGCAGCGGAAGGGGCTTTTGCAGGGCGCCTATCTCAATGCCAGTTCCGCGCAGGAACTTTCGGGCCAGACCGAGCCGGGGGGTTTGCTCATAATCTTCCAGCGGCCTTTCGATGGATAGTGCGGCCGCCGCGGAATAACGGGAGTGTTCATCCATTTGCAGGACACTCAGCGACAGAGCCCCGGCCATGCGGTGGTTCAGCGTCACCAAAGCGCGGAAGCCGCTCATTTCGAGGGATGGCTGGCCAAAGTGCTGGCTCACATCGGGCCGGCGGCAGCGGAACGCCTGGTAGCAATCGGTTAGTCCGGTTCGGTGATCTCGAACTTCGACGTAAACCAGAGGGGGCACAGCCAGCGGAGATTCCAGGAAGGCCCAGCCGCAAATGAGATAGGTTTGTTCGCCGGCGGCACCGCAGGAGGCGAATGCGGTTGAGACAGGATCGATGGCGGCAACGGCGGCGGCATTGGAAGGCGGAGGCCACCAGGCAGGCTCTTGAGGAGCGTAACGGCGCGCATTCACGGGACCAGCGCTCCAGATTGAATATGCGTTTGCCAAGCCGGCATAGCGATAGCCAAGCGAGTTCATATGCCGGTAAATGGCGGCGCGAGCGCTGGCATCGCCTTGCAGGTCTTCGAAAACGATCAGGGCGGGCTGATGCTTCGCCGGATCAAGGCCGCGGATGACGTCCAACACCTTGCTGGCGTTGTTTAGAATGAGCAGTTCGAAAGAGGCGGGAACGCCGTGGCTGGTCAGGATGTCGCTGAGAGAGGCACCGCGACTGCCGCCCTGGAACGCGCGCAAGACGGCGGCGCTTTCCAGGAACAAGGAAGACCAGCCGGATTCGATTTGAGTCTTGGAGAGGGACCAGGGGAGGGCGTCGCCCGAATCCACGTCGACCAGGAATCGGGGCCCGGCGGAGGGCAGCAGACTGCCGACGATCAAGGCTTCCCCGGCGCATGAATAATCTGTCGGTGAAGGGCGCAGAACCGGTTTCAAAGGAGCAGGTTGCAGAGTCAAAAGAGCCTAACGGTCATTGTAAATGAGCGTTCCACCAGGAGCGCAAGCCCAGGGTCCAGACGGTTCGGCGGCACTTCTGTTTTTTTTGGGCGAAGATGAGAAGCCTTGGCGAGGACCTAAGCGACAATAAAAGCGGTTAACTTGAATTGGCATCCACGCAAACACGTTCGCTTGAAATTGCTTCCTTGTCGGATCTGCCTACCCCATCTTTTGTTCCCATCCGCTACCGGCCTGGCGACCTGGGAACATGGTCGGGACATCTGGCTTTCGCTAACGACCTGATTGCCGATGTTCGGCCTTCGCTGCTGGTGGAACTGGGCACGCATTGGGGCGAATCGTATTTTACGTTCTGCCAGAGTGTTTTTCAGAATGGCGTGGATTGCCTTTGCTACGCGGTGGATCACTGGCTGGGAGAGCAGCATGCGGGGCACTACGGGGAGGAAGTGTTTCAGGACGTGCAGCGGTTCAATGAAGCGCATTACCGCGGATTCTCTTATTTGCTGAGAACCGGGTTCGATGAAGCGCTGCAGCAGTTCGCCGACGACAGCATTGACTTGCTGCACATCGACGGGCTGCACACCTATGAAGCCGTCAGCCATGATTTTCAGGCGTGGCTGCCCAAGGTGAAGCCGGGCGGCATTATCCTGATGCACGACATTGCAGTGCGGCACGCGGATTTTGGGGTTTGGCGTTTTTGGGATGAACTGAAAGACGAATTTGCGCATAGCTTTACGTTTCATCACTGGTGGGGGCTGGGTGTTCTTCGAAAGCCCGGCGGCAGCGGTCCGCAGTCAGCATTTCTGGATTTGCTGTTTCATAGCTCGCCCGTCATGGCGGAACGAATACGGCGGCATTACCTGATGCAGACGGCGTTTCTGGAAAATGCGCGCCTGGAGGCGACGCCGGCGGTTCAGGCGGCCCCCGCCGCAGCAAGCGCGAATATTGACTCCGGCGCGCAAAGCACCACCGTCCAGATCTATCCGTTTGGCTCCGCCGGCCACTCCGAGGAAAGCAGCATCAGGCAGACGATAGAGTGCGGTTCGTGGAAAGACGTCACAGTCACAATGCCGGCGGGCACGGGCGCAGGACCGATACGGATTGATCCGGCAGATTGCGTGTCGGTGATTGAGATTCGCGGAATTGCCTTGAAGGATGAGGAAAGCGGGGAGGAATTGTTCAGCGCCTTGTCGGCAGACGATTTCAAGGACGCGCAATTCTCTGGATCGGCGCTGGTGTTTTCAGGCGACTCCGCTTGCTGCATTCTGAGTTGTTCCAGCGATCCCTATTTTTTCCTGCCGAGCGGATGGAAAGCGGATGGCCCGGCGCGGCTGGAGATTTCGATTCAAGTGCGGACGAGTATGGAGGCGGCGGTGCCGGCGTTTCAGCATTTGCATCACGCTGCCAGGAAGTCGACTGCGCATGCGGAGGAGAACGGCAAGCTTAGGATTGCTCTTGCGGAAGCGGAAAAACAAGGCGCGGAAGCGCTTGCTCAATCAGTGCGACTGGAAGAGCAACTGGCAACGACAACCGTCCGAATGCGGGAGGTGCAGCGCGAGGCGCGAATTTTGCAGGAACTGCTGGATAGCGCCGAGAATCGCGCCAAAGAAGAGGCGCAGACGAGAGAAGCTAGCGCAGCTTTTGAGGAAGAGTTGCAGAGCACGCGGGCGGCGCTTGAAAACGAGCGCGCGCTGCTGGTGAACGAGCGGATTCTGCGCGCAAAGATGCTGCACTCGAAGTCGTGGGTTTTGACGAAGCCCTTACGAGGCTTTATGCGCCTGTTCAAGGGCGGGGACTGAGGCAACAGCCAAGCGCCCATCGCGGAATAGGGCTTCGATCCAGGCGGCGCGCAGGCTGGCCGCATTGTGCGCCAGCGTCCACTCATGCCGGCGGGCATGGATTTCGTTCGACAAGCGATGGCGCAGGCTGGCGGATTCGCACAGCAGCAGCAGCGATTCAGACCATTCCGCCGTTGTGTTGCGGACCAGCAGCCCGGTCTTGCTGTCTTCAATGACGTGGCAATAAGGCACAACGGCGCTGGCGATGGTGGGCAGGCCTAGCGCCGCATATTCATAGGCCTTGATGCCGCTCTTGTGCGTGTTGAAGCGGGATTCGTGCAGCGGCGCCAGGCCGAAATCCCAGGGGCCGCCCGCAGTGAGCCATTTGACGAAGTTGGGATAAGACATGCCCAGATGATGCGGAACTGGCGCGCAACGGTACCAGGGCGAGGGTCCGGCATCACTGGAAACGCCGATGACCTCGAGTTCGAAGCCAAATTTTTCGCTGACAAGGCGGACGGGCGCTTCGAGAAGCGCGAGGTCGGGAAGATGGCTGGAGGTGCCCATATAGAGTCCCCGCAAACGCTTGGGTGCGCTGCGCTGGGCGCGGTCCGGCGGAATCCAGAGACGTTCGTCCACGTAATTCGGAATCAGGATGACGTTTTCGTTGTAGCGCAGAAGCATCTGGCGCAGCGCTTCGGTGGAAACGGTGACGGCGTCGGCGGCGCGCGCTATCAGCGTGGCGGCGCGCGTTGTTTCCGCGTAATGCGCATGCTCGGGATGTTCGACGGGAAGGCGGAAAAGGTCGTCGTCTATTTCATAGACGAGACGGATGGCGGATTTGCGGCAGTGGTCAATCAGGCGCGCGGCGTGTTCCAGGCTGGTGACGGCGGTTCGCTGGACGATGATTGCGTCGGCCTGCGCGCGCAGGGCAGTTTCGACATCGGCGGCGTGGAAGCTGATATCGGAAGCAATTGCTGGATGAGTGAGCGGCTGGACGAGACGGACGTAGCCGCAGGCCTGCACCTGCCCGCTGGGGAAGGCCGAGAGGATGGCGAGAACGGTGCGCTTTGCAGCGAAGCCTGCGGGGTTGAAGCAGGATACTTCACCGGAGTTTAGGAATTTTTCAGGATAAAAGGCTGCTTCCACTTTGCGGGCGGTGCGGGGCGGCGCTGGGCTGGCGGCTGGGCGGAAATTTTCACGCCGGATGCGGACAAAAAAATCGAGCCATTGGCGCGGCGTGGTGTCCCAAGGCAGGACCCAGCTCCATTCGCGGCCGTCCAGGCGTTCGGCGAACGCGCCCAGGTCGGGGACGGCAACGGGCAATCCGGCTTCCAGGCAGGCGCTGAGCGTGTAGCTGAACGTTTCAGGCCAGGTGCAAGGGAACCAGACCAGATGCGGCGCATGCTCTTGCAGAAGGCCGGGGAGGTCTTTGGCCCAATAGCCGCCGGTGCTGACAATTTGATGCGGCGTGGAGCTGGTTTCGGAATTGAAACCGCCGATGTGGATGAATTCGACAGGGGCGGCGGTTTCCGCGGCGAGATTGACGCAGTCTCGCAGGTTGGCGAAGCCTTTGTGCAGTGCCATGGCGCCAAGGACGGCGACCTTCAGACTTTCGCCTTCGGCCACCAGGCGGGGCGCAACAGAGGCCGCATTTTGCTCATGCCAGGCAGGGATGACGTTGAGCCAGGGGAAGTAGCGCTGGATGCGTTCGGCGGCGTCGGCCGACGGGGCAATGACGCGGGCGGCAGCGGAAAGAAAAGCGCCGTGGACGGCGCGCCAGGAAAACAGATCGAACTGGCCATTGCCGTTGGAAGCTGCTTCTTCACAGCGGCAGAACGCTTCCCCGCAGTAACGCCCGGCGTCGTCTTTTAAATTAATGCGCGGGCAGATGAAGTAATAATCATGCAGCGTGACGTCGTATGGAACGCCGAGTTCGCGGATCAAAGGCCGGACATCCAGCGGCAGCCCGATGATGTGGTGGACGTGGATGCGGTTGAGCCTCAGATAGCGAAGCATTTCCAGCAGCAAAGGCCGATCATGAATGGTTTCGAGCGTGACGGAGAACTCGAAGCCCGGTCGTTCGCAATAGAAGCGGAGGTCGCCTTCCGCTGCTGGCTCAAGGTTGACCCAGGCGACATGAGGCAGGGTGAGGCGCTCCAATTTGCGGGCGTGCTCGGTGGTGCCGCCGCCCAGGCTGTGGAGGATGTTGAGCCGGACGGGAAGGCCGGTGTGCAGCAAGCGGTAAAGAGTGGCCGCGATGCGATAGGCGTTGGCGGGATTGATCTGGAAATGCCAACTGACGTGGTCCATGTAGCGCGGATGCTTGCCCAGCAGCGCTTTCATGGCCTGCTGCTGCGGGCCGGTGGCGGGCCCGAAGCTGACCGCGCCCGCGTGGTAAACGAACGTGTCGGCGGCCAGCAGATTCGACCAGCCGCGATAAAGGGCGCGCATGCAGAAATCATTTTCTTCGCCGTAGCCGCGGCCGAAGGTTGCTTCGTCGAAGAGGCCGACGTCGTCCAAAGCGTCGCGGCGGATGTACATGCAGAAGCCAACCGCCGTCGGGATGACCACGCGGCGGCCGGCGTTGGCGGTGAACAGGGCGAGGTCAAGATCCGCAGCCGAAGTGTCAGGCGGAAGAGTGTTGTTTTCGCAGAATTTGGGGTAGCTGCAAATGGTGGCGTTATTGGAAAACGGAGTGACGGAGGCGACACGGCCGCTGTAGGCATGCGCGGCGAGACGGTCCAGCCAGTTGCCAAACACCTCTGTGTCGCTGTTTAGCAGGAGCACGTCGCTTTCCGGATGAAGCAACATTCCTTCATTGACGCTGGCGACGAATCCTTTGTTCGACTGGTGCTCAATCAGATGAATTTGCTTTTGCCCGGCGAGGGTTGCGAGATAAGCGGCGAGTTCGGGCTCGGGCGTGGCATCGTTGATCACCGTCACCGTGATGCGCGCGGTGTTATCGGAAGCGAAGAGACTTTCCAGACAAGCGCGCGTTTCAGCGAGTCCGCGATAAACAGGGATGACGATGTTGACAGTTTTCAGCGGTGTGGCCACAGCGATTGCGCGGTCCAGCGGGAGATAGCCTTTGGGATCGCCGCTCTCCAGGCGCGGCGAGCGGGTGCGGCGGCCCTCCGCCTTGCCGTTCTGGACGTAATGCATGAAGGGCTCAAACCGGGCGCGGGCGACATCCTGATGAGTTCGCAAATAGTAAGCGGGATCGAAGTCAACGGCGGGACTGCGGCCTTCGCGAAAGCCGTGCTGCTGATAGTGAGTAATGGCGCCGCTGCGATAGGTGTCCACCTGCGTGGCCAGATAGAATTCCGGGTCGAAAAAAGGCGTGGGCTGGCGATGCTCGAACTGGCCGTGCAGCAGGTAATGAATAAAGGGATGGAAGGCTTGCTTGAGATCGGGATAGCGGGACACGTAATAGCTGGTGTCAAATAGCCAGTGGGGATTTCTGCCTTCGGCTGCGCCAAAGCGGAGGTAATGCAGGAGCGGATTTTGCGAAGACGCGGCCACGTCGGGATTGCGCTCCAGATAGTAGCTGGTGCTGAAAAGCGGATGGGGATCGCGGCCTTCTTTTGCGCCGAACAGGAAGTAATCGATGGCGGACAGCAAGCCGGAATCAGCAATGTCGGGGTTGGCCTGGAAATAGTGGTCGGCCGCGAAAACGGCCTGGGCCGCGGCGCGGACATAGGGGTCGAAAGTCCGCAGCAGAAGCCGCCGCTGGATGGGCTTGGCAAGAGCCAGGACGCGCTTGACAAGCCTGGATGTGGGTCTTTTCACCGGCATGAATGGAAGAACTCACAATATGGCATAGACGCCGAACACAAAGGCTGGGCAAGCGCTTCCCTAATGCTAGAATCATGCTCGATGAGATGCAAAGCTTTCGAAATAACGCTGCGAACTGGGGTTTTCCTTGCGCTGCTGGCAGCAGTGGCGTGCGCTCCGGAGAGGACTCCGACGCCGGCGGCAACGTCAGGGCCAGTTGCGCTTGGAACGCTGACAGTGGATGCTGAGATCTCCAAAGGAACGCGCTTCAGAATGTTCGCTAACGATCAATGGACTGCCCCTGAGATTCAGCGGGTGATCGAGGGTCAGCGGGCTAAATACACGTTTTCCTTGCCCACCACGCTCAGAACTTTGCGCCTTGATCCTGGCGAGATGCCCGACACGCATGCGACGATTTATTCGGTTGTCATTGCCTTGCCAGGCTTGGCGAAAAAGAGTCTTCCGCTGACGGATTTGACCAGCTTTGTTAAATATCATTGCGATATCAAGGCGAATCCGAATGCGGCGGATGTCACAGCCACCGGGCCTGAGATGTATTTCATGGCCAACGTTACTCCCGCCATCTACCCGGCGGTTCCATAGAATCATTCATGGTCTACAAGGTACGCTAAAGCTGATCGCAAAGACCCGAGGCGATATTCAAAACCCGCGCGTTCCACCGCCGGGGGCGTGACGCGGAGACTGTCGAAAAGGAATTCCGACATTTCTCCCAAGGCAGCGCGCAGGGCGAATTTCGGCGCAGCCAGAAACATTGGCCGGTGCAGGGCTTCCGCCAGCGTCTTCATGAAAATAGCGTTGCGAACAGGCTGCGGACTGGCGCCGTTCAGAACTCCGGTGATCTCCGGCTTCTTGGCGGCAAACAGCAGCAGGTTTATCAGGTCGTCCACATGAATCCAGGACATCCATTGCTGGCCATTGCCAAATGTTGCGCCCAGGCCGAAGCGCGCGGGCGTGGCCATCAGCGGGAACGCGCCGCCGTCTTTGCCCAGCACCGTGGCGAAGCGCACCGGAACCACGCGGACGCCCAATTCGCGGGCCTTGATGCCTTCGGCTTCCCAATCGACACAAACGTGCGAGAGAAAATTCTTGCCGGGCTGGCTGTCTTCGGTAAGCAGCTCTTCGCCGCGATCTCCGTAGTAGCCAACCGCTGACGCCATCACCAACACCTCCGGCTTGTGGCGCAGTTTGGCCAGCGCGGAGACCAGATGGCGGGTGCCATCAATCCGGCTGTCGTAAATGCGCTTTTTGGCCGCTTCCGTCCAGCGCTGCGCGACCGGCTCGCCGGTGAGATGAATGATGGCATCCAGGCGCGGAACGCTGCTCAAAGGGGCTTCGTCTTTCAGGTCCCACATGTGAAACGCCACCTGAGAATCGAATTTGTTGCTGCGGCGGCGCGCCAGATAGTTGACCGCTTCGCCATTGGCGATCAGGCGGCGAACCAGTTTGCCGCCAATGAATCCGGTTGCTCCAGTGATGAGATAGGTCATTTATGCTTTCAACGGCCTCATTATCTTAAGGAAGAGACCTGCTCTATATAGGCGCGCGTGTTGCTCTTCCGTTTCATGCCGTCCAGCGACATGTAGCGAAAGGTTCCAAACACCGGGCGCGAAGGCCAGGGCCGGTCATGCAGCCCCAAGCACCAGAAGATGTTGGTGTAAGTGGCGGGATCGCGCCCGTCCAGCGCGTATTTGCCGTGAATGTCGATCATGATTTTCGCGGCTTGCTCATAGCTGGGAGACCACTCAATGATTTTTTTGCCCCAATACATGCGGTAATAACCGTGGATGGTGCCGGCCTTGAGCATTTCTTTTTGCGTGGCGTTCCAAAGTTCGTCGTGGGTTTCGGCGTCTTCTAACTGTCTTGGCGTGTAGAGCGGGTCGCGCTGGTCGCGCAGGTGTTCGCGCATGTTTTTCTGGCACCAATCGGGGAGATTGGCTAAATCGCCCGGATCTTCGACAAAGCGCGCATAATTGAACGCGAGTTCGCGGCGCACAATGAGTTCTTCCAGAAATTCGGCCGCCATGAGCTTGTGGGTTTCGGCATAGTTTTTGGCCGCCAGCGCAACTTCAAGCGAAGAAATCTGGCCGAAGTGAAGGTACGGACTCATGCCGGAAGTGGCGCGCAAAGCCGGTTCGTTGCGGCCGGTGGCGTAACGCCGCAGATTTTCCGTGAGAAAAAATTCCAGCCGTTTTTCCGCTTCCAGGCGGCCGCCGGCGTGCTGTTTGGAAGGTTTCACCGCGTGATCAATCTCGCATTCAGCAACCAGCGCGGCGATATTTTCGTTTGTGACTTCCGTGTGGAACGCGGGGATGGCTTGCTTGAAATGGTGCTTTACCTTCAGGTCATCGGCCGGCTTCAGATACTTGCCCAGAACCTTGTTGATTTTGGGACGGATGGTGTAAGCGCCGTATTGGCGGGATGGAATGACGCTCATGGGAACCACGCAACTGGAATCGACGATGTAATAAGCGATGCCCAGTTTTTTCGGAACCCTTTGATTGTTGTGGCGGGCAATGAAAGTGGGGTAATCGTCGGTGACGACGGCGGCGGCGTGCTTGGCCAGTTGATAGAAGACGTCGTTGGGCGATTGGCGCGTCTTGCGCAGATAGAAAACGTAGCCGATGCCGGCCTTTTTCAGGCGCTTGGCGGTTTCGGGAACGGCTTCCAGCATAAACGTGTGCAGGCGGTCGTTGGCGTATTCGTAGGCGCAGGTGAGGCCTTCATAAAACAGGACGGGAAGGTTGTGTTTGTTGGCCAGCTCCACCGCGTAAAGCAGGGCGTGGTTGGAATCGGCGCGGCGGTTCATTTGCGACCAATAAAGAATATATTGGGCTGATTCCGGGCGTTCGGGCGCGTCGTTCAGCTTTTGAATTCGTTCTGGTTCAACGGACATCTTTATTTGAGAGGATGTTGCAGAATTCGGCGGGAGTTAAAACCTGGTGCGGCACTCGGGCGCAATTGATCTTGAACCGCATGCGCGTGATGCCGACAACGGGGCGGTTGTTGGCCACCAGCGGGATCAGGCGCGCGGCTTTTCGGGCCAGGGATTGGCGTGGCTTGCGGAAACGGGCGCCGTCTTTGGGCCGGTATTGGGCCCAGCCTATGGTGTGCAGAAAGCCGGCAGGGCCGAACTGATCGGACCTTAGCATGTTTTCGACGAACACACGAATGGGGCCTTCAAATTCGTGCAGGGTGTCGTGGAAGGCAACGATGGCGCCATCCATCAGGAACGGCGTGAAGAGGTCGAAATCGAGCTTGGCGCCGGCGTAAGTATGATCGCCGTCAATCCAAAGCAGGCGAATGGGACGGTTCCAGCCGACAGCCACATCACGGGAAGGCGCGCGGTGCGCTTCCACTTGCTGCTGAAGGCCGGCATTCGCGATATTCGCCTGGAAATCGTCGAAAGAAGTTCCAGAAGCGGGCAGATCTGGGTCGGTTTGCGAGGGCTGGTTGTGCGGGTCGATGCTGACGACGGGGCCCAGGTTATAGGCTTCCGCGACAGAGGCGACGCCAATGGTGGATTTGCCTTTGAAGCTGCCGATTTCGACCGAAACACCTCCCGATGGCGCGGCGGCGGCCAGCATGCAGAGCGCGCGAAACTCGCGGTCGCCTATGTAGCCTTCTACTTTGCTGGCTTTGTTCCAGGCGGCGGCGGTGACGGAGTCGAAATCGGGGGGAAGCAAGTTTGAGGATAACAAGAACGGCGTTAGGGAAATTTCACGGTTCCGGTCAATTCCGCAACGCTCGAAACGCGGAGTTTGCGCAGGACTTTGGCCAGTTGTTTGGCCACTTGCAAAGGGGCATCGGGCCGCAGAAAAGTTCCGGTTCCCACTTGCACGGCGCTGGCGCCGGCGATGAGGAATTCGGCGGCATCTTCGCCGGTGACGATTCCCCCCAAGCCGATGACCGGAATTTTGACGGCGCGGCTGGCTTCATACACCAGGCGCAGGGCGAGCGGCTTGATGGCCGGTCCGGAGAGACCGCCGAAGCCTGCGCCGATGCGCGGCTTGCGGGTTTCAATGTCGATGGCCAGGCCGATAAAGGTGTTGACCAGCGAAAGGGCGTCCGCGCCGGATTCCTCAGACGCTTTGGCAAATGGATCAATTTTGGCAACGTTGGGCGAGAGCTTGACGATGAGCGGCCTCTTCGTCAGCGGTCGGACCTGGGCGATGAGCGTGGCCAGCAGCGCGGGATCGCTGGAGAAAAAAATGCCGCCTTCTTTGGTGTTGGGACAGGACACGTTTAGCTCATAAGCGGCGATGCCTTCCGTGTCTTCCAGCGCGCGCACCACTTCCAGATAATCTTCAATGGCGTAGCCGAAAACGTTGGCGATGACGGGAACGGTGTACTGGCGAAGCTTGGGAAGTTTGTCCGCGATGAAGGCGCGCACGCCGACGTTCTGGAGGCCGACGGAGTTCATCATTCCCGCTTCGGTGTGCCATAAACGAGGCGCTGGATTGCCGGCGATGGGCTGGCGCGAAAGGCCCTTGGTGACCAGCGCGCCGAGCTGATTCAAGTCGAGAATTTTTTCAAACTCAATGCCGTAGCCGAAAGTGCCCGAGGCGGCCAGCACGGGATTGCGCAGATTCAAGCCGCACAGGCTGACGGCCAGCTCAGGCATTGCTGTCCGCCAAAACTTGCGGCAGCCATTGGTCGAACCAGCGGCGGTAGCCGTCGAGCGCGGCCTTGGTCTGATTGTCGAACGGAAGCGCGCCCGCATCTTTTCGCCAGCCGCGCGCGATGGCCGCCTGGACGGAAGCAACAGGCGCGGGAAAGCGGCCCAGCGTTTTCAGCAGAGTTTGCAAATGGCCGTTGAGAATGCGAACCTTGGTGCTGTTGCGCGCCAAAATGGCCCGGTCCAGCGCGACAATCAGTTCCGGAACACCGGCCGCCACGCCGGAGATGATGCCGTCTCCGCCGTTGGAGCGCGCATAAGCATAAATTCGTTCGTTGCCCGCCAGGTTTTGAAACGGCACCTGCGCCTGAAGCTTTCGCAAGGCGCGAAAAAAGCCTTTGCGTCCGCTGGATTCTTTGATGCCCGCGTATGCGCCGGTGGAAAGCAGGCGCTTCATCAGGTTTTTGGAAAGGCGGCTGGTGAAGAACGGGATGTTGTATATGTAGACGGGAAGCGCGCCATTGATGGCTTTGGCGACGCCGGCGTAGTAAGCAAAAATATGGTCGTCGGAATAATGGAAGAAATGCGGCGGCATCAGCAGGACAGCCGATGCGTTGCTCTGAATGGCATGCTGCGCCAGTTCGATTGCGCCGGCTAAAGACGAGTGCGAAATGTTGACGGCGACCGGCACGGAGCTGTGCTCCAGGGTGAGCGAAAGCGCGCGCATTCGTTCGGCCATGTCGTAATGAATGAACTCGCCGGTGGTGCCGAAAATCAGCAGGCCGTCGACACCGGTAGCCGCGACGGATTTGATGCAGTATTGCAGCGCTTCGCCGTCCACGCGGGACGAAGTGCCTGCGCGCGGCGTGGAGAGCGAGGCGTAGACGCCTTTAATGAGGCTGGACATGCAGGGCGGTTTGCTGAATCAGCTTCCAGGTGTCGTGGACGTCGTGGTCGGTGGTGAGATAGTTGCCGAAAGCGCAGCGGATGACGAATTGGCCGTTGAGCATGGTGTGCGAAAGAAAAGCCTTTCCTGAAGCGTTGATTTCCGCCAGCAGGCGCTGGTTTAGTTCGTTGGACTGGCGATGCCGAAAGCAGACCAGCGAGAACGGCACGGGCGCGGCGATTTCAAAGCTTGGATCAGCTTCAATCAGGCGTTTTAGAAGCTGGGCCTGGTCGATGGATTTTTGCAGCAGATCAATCATGCCTTCGCGGCCATAAGCGCGCATGACGTACCAAAGCTTCAGCGAACGAAAGCGCCGGCCCAGTTGCAGGCCATAATCCATGTAATTGACAACCTGGTCGTCTTCCGGAGTCTTCAGATAATCGGCTGAGAGCGAAACGCTGCGGCGCAGGATATCGGGGAAGCGGGTGTAGAGAACGCTGCAATCGAAACCCACGTTCAGCCACTTATGCGGATTCAGAATCAGCGAATGGGCGCGCTCGACGCCGTCCAGAATATGGCGGTATTCGGGAATCACGGCGGCTGATCCGGCATAAGCGGCATCGACATGCAGCCAGATGCCGTGGCGTTCGGCGATATCGGCAATCGCCGGAACAGGCTCAATGGCAGAGGTGCTGGTGGAGCCGACGGAAGCGACAATGCAGCAGGGCGTTTTTCCCTGCGCGATATCGTCCTCAATGGCTGCCTGAAGAAGCGCGGGCTGCATGCGGAATTCGGAATCGACCGGAATGCGGCGAATGTGATTGCGGCCGAACCCCAGAAGCAGCGCGGCCTTCTCCGACGAGTTATGCGTTTGTTCGGAAACGTAGATGGTCAGGCCGGGGCGCATGCCTTCAGTGCGGTATTCGGGATGCAGCATTTCGCGCGCGGCGGCCAGGGCGTGCATCACTCCGGTGGAGGCGGTGTCATAGAGGATGCCGAAGAAATTTTCGCTTAAGCCGAGCCACTGGCGGAGCCAGCTCAGGGTGACTTGCTCCAGTTCCGTGGCGGCGGGCGATGTGCGCCAAAGCATGACGTTGGCGTTCATGGCGGCGGAGAGAAAATCGGCCAGGATGGAGGCAGGCGGCGTGGAAGTGGCGAAATAAGCGAAGAAGCGCGGATGGTTCCAAAGCGTCAGGCCGGGAAAGATGATGTCTTTGAAGTCATTGAAGATTTTTTCAAGCGGTTCGCCGCGTTCGGGCGCGCTGGCGGGCAGCAGACGCTTGATGTCTCCCGGCTGGACGGCGGGAAAAACCGGGTAATCGCGCGTGCAGTCCAGATACTCGGCAATCCAATCGGCGTGGGCGCGGGCGGCGCGGCGAAAGTCATCCGAGAAAATGTGCGGCAGCGACATCTGGACTTAGGTTCTCACGCTGCAGTCAGCCAGAACGGCGGGCAGCCACTGCTCAAACCAGCGGCGGTATTCGGCAATGGCGGCCAGAGTTTCGGCGTCAAAGGGAAGGGCGGCGTGGTCCAGCTTCCAGCCGCGCGCCACCGCCCCTTGCTTGATGGCAATGGTGGCGGGAAACTGGTACAAAAATTTCAGGAACAGCTTGAGATGGCCGTTCAGAAGCCGAATTCGAAACGGGTCGCCGCTGAGGACGGCCTGGTCCAGCGCAATCATCAATTCAGGCACGGCCGCGGCCACGCCGGAAACAATGCCGTCCGCTCCAGCCGCGCGGGCGCGCGCGTACATGCCGTCGTTGCCGACAATGTTTTGAATTTGCACCTGGCCGCGCACGCTTTGAATGGCTTCAAACAGCGGCCATTCGCCGCTGGAATCTTTGATGCCGGCAAAGGCGCCGGTGGAGAGCAGGTCGCGCAGGAGCGTGGCCGACATGGGATTGGTGAAGAACGGAATGTTGTAGAGATAAATGGGAACAACGCCGTTCAAGACCTTGACGAATTCCTGGTAGAAGGAAAAAAGCTGCGCGTCCGAATAGCGGAAGAAATAAGGCGGCATCAGCAGGATGGAGGCTGCGCCCGCCTCCGCGGCGTGTTCAGCCAGATCCACGGCCGCGGCAAACGAGGAGTGGGAAATGTTGACCGTCAGCGGCACCCGGCTGCGCTTGATGGCGAGCGAGAGCACGCGCATGCGTTCCTCAATATCGAAGTGGACGAATTCGCCGGTGGAACCGAACAGAACCAGGCCATCCACTCCCGATTCGACAATTTTGTCGATGTAGTCCAGCAGCACGGCGCAATCGGCTTCAATGGCGTCGGGCGCGCGCGGCGTGGCCAGGGCAACGTAGACGCCATGCATGGGTTCGGGAGCGGTTGACAGCTTATTTGACATTAAGGCGGCGGTCTTTGGATTTTACGATACCCAATAGTGGCCAGCCGGCTGAGAATTTCCTTTTTGCGCTGCGCATCCGGCTCATCGCGCGCCAGTTCAGAGAGCGCCTCGCCATTCTGCTGCACCACCAGGACATCCAGAACGGCCCTGCGCACGCCGTCGTCGCTGTCCGTTCTATAAACGTCCGTCAGCACATTGCTGCGTTCGCCCATAACGGCCAGGGAACGGATGGTGGCGGCGCGCACTCCGGCGTCGGGCTGCTTCTTCAGAACATCCAGCAGCACCTGGGAATTGGCCGCCAGAAAAACGGAGTTTAGAATTTGCTTCTTTTCAGCGGTGGGAGCGCCCTTCAGGGTGAAGACGGTGACGCGGTCGGGAACAGCCACTTCTTTGCGGGGACCGCCCTCGCCCATCACAACCATCATCCGCACGGCTTTGGTTTGCAGCTCTGGCTTGGCGGCGTCGCGGGCAATGTTCATGAGCGCCGCGCGCGCATCCGGTGAATCGCTCTGGGCCAGCACAAACAAAGCGTGCTCTTTGGTTCGGTCGGAAGTTTTGCCGTTGACCATGGCCAGCACTTTGGGCAGAGCCGATTTAGCGTCAGCCTCCAGCAGACTGTTTAATGCCAGCAGTTTTTTGTCCTGTTCGGCATCGGTGAGCACGCGGACCGGCCTGGGCTTTTTGGCTGCCGGCTGGACAAGAACAGGAGCGGGCGCATGAACAAAAGTTACTTGCAGCGGAGGCACCTCCTTTCTCAGATGCTCAGTCCACATGCCAGCCGCAAACATCACTGCCAAGCCTGCCGCCAGCGCCGGAACCAGCAGCCAATTCTTGCGCGCCTTTGCGGGCAATTGCGCGGAAACTCTGGCCCACACTTGCGAACCATAATCAGGCCCGCGCGCAGGCACCGGGTGGTCAGCCGCCATTTCCAGCGTTTCGCAAATGGCCCGATACAAAGCACGGCATTCCTGGCAAATTGCCAAATGCTCCTCAAAACCGGCTTCGGCGTCCGAGTAATAGCGGTCCACCATTTCTTCCTCAGTCGGATGCGTCATCTTGTTTCCACCTCCCACACCGGCTGCAGCGCCTTTCTCAGTTTTTGCACGGCGCGAAAGACGCTATGTTTCGCTGCGCCCGCCTGCACACCCAGCACTTCCGCAATCTGCTCAATCGGGCAGCCTTCGTAATGCCTCAGAATGAAGGCGTGGCGCTCGGTGTCGCTCAGCCCTTCCAGGGCCGGCCGCAAAAGATTGGCGATTTCCCGAGACTGCGACAGCCGTTCGGGCGACGGTTCGCGCGTGGCCACCTGTTCCAGCCACTGAGGCGTAGCGTCCATGCTCTGCTTGCGCGCGCGAATCAGGTCCAGGCTGCAGTTCATGCAGATGCGGTAAAGCCAGGTTGCGAAAGCGGCGCGTCCATCAAAACGGTGAAGCTGCTTATAGGCGCGCAGAAACGTTTCCTGCACCAGGTCTTCGGCGTCCTGCTCATTGCCGCTCATGCGGAAAGCGAGCCGGAAAATGGCGTGGCTGTGCCGTTCCACCAGGAGGCGGAAAGCGCCCTGGTCCCCGGCACCGGCGCGTCTGGCGGCCTCGTGGTCGGTCCACTCCATTTGTCAGGTGTTTAGACTCGGAAATAGGAATCCGGTTAGCTCGGACGGGTGGTAGAAATAGAAGTATGGACACGGTAGAGTCTTCCCAAGCAAACGCCCGCGAGATTGCTCACAGGGCGTTGATGGCGGATTTAGACCGCCAGCTACAGGAGCAGATTTCTTTGCTTAGCGCACGGATATTGATCGGCGCAGCTTGAAGAAAAAACTAGCCCCGGCCCGCGTGGCCGCATTTGCTGTTCTGGAACAAGTGGCCGGCGGCGGTTATGCATCCGACCTGCTGCGTGATGCCACCCGAAATCTTTCCCCGCGCGATGCCGGTCTGGCCGGACAAATTGTTCTGGGTTCTTTGCGCGTTCAAAATCAACTGGATTATCTGATTCAGCATTATTCCGGCCGGACCGCCGAATCGCTGGATCTGCCGGTGCAAATCGCGCTGCGAACCGCGATTTTTCAGCTTCGCTACCTGGAACGCATTCCGCCGCACGCCGCCGTGGATGATGCGGTGGAATTTGTGAAGAAGCACAAGCGGGCCGCTTCTGGATTGACGAATGCGGTTTTGCGAAAGACGAATCGGAATCCGATCACGTGGCCCACGGATGCGCTGGCGGTGGCGTGTCCCGAATGGCTGCTGAATCGCTGGATCGGGCATTTTGGGCATGACCAAGCTTTGGCTATTGCGGCAGCGGCGCTGAAGGAGCCGGATGCTTATGTCCGCGTTCTTCCCGGTGAGCCGGTGCCTGAGTCCGCTGAGGCAACTGCGGTAGCGGGGTGTTACAAGTTAGCAACGCCAATGGATGGGATGCGTTTGCAGGACATCAGTTCGCAGTCGATTGTTCCGCTGCTGGGCCTTTCGTCCGAACATTCCTATTTGGACTTATGTTCAGCGCCCGGAAATAAAACCGCTCAGGCCTTGGAAGCGAATCCTGCATTTGCCGTGGCTTGCGATATCAGCGAACGGCGTCTGAAAACCGTCCAGCGCCCCTCGCTCAAAGTGGTTCTGGATGCATCGGAACAGCTTCCCTTTAACCGCCAGTTTGACCGCATCCTAATTGACGCGCCTTGTTCGGGCACCGGAACGCTGGCCGGCAATCCGGAAATCAAATGGCGGCTGACGGAACAGGATCTGGTTCGCCAGCAGGCGCGCCAAGTCAATATCGTTAAGCGCGCGGCCACCGCTCTGGCACCCGGCGGCAAGCTGCTCTACGCCACCTGTTCGCTCGAATTCGAAGAGAACGAAGCGGTTATTGAAAGGTCTGGAATGGTCTGCGAAAGCCAAACCTGGCGCATTCCGGGGCGCGATTTAGGCGATGGCTTTTTCGCGGCGCTATTGAGCAACCCGCTTGCCGCTCAGCGCTGATCCCGACGCGCTGAGCCAGGCGGCCAGATAAAACAAGCCGCCAATCACCAGCGTCATTTTCAATCCCAGATAGATGGCCAGAAACATCGCCGCCGCCGACCCAAGAACACTGGAAGCCGCGTTAATCGCCCAGGCCCAGCGCACGGCCGTGGGCATCGCTTTTTCGAGCAGCGTCAGGCCGGTGGGAAAGGGCATGCCCATGGCGAAACCAACCGGGCTGATGAGTGCGACGGTGATCAGCACTTTCAAGGCAAACGGCAGCGCCACGCCGCCTTCCGCCACCGGCGTCACCACCGCCGCCAGCGTCAGGACAGCCGCCACAATGAGCACCATGACCATGCTGAGACGCCCAAAATCGCCTTTGATCATGCGGCGGCTGGCGAAGCTGCCAACGCCGCTGGACAGCAGCATGGAAAAAATAATAACCGTCAGAGCGTAAGTGGGATGACCCAGGAAGAGCACAAATTTCTGGATCAGCGCCACCTGAATCAAAATGTAGCCCGCGCCAATAAACAGAAAGAACAGCAAACCGCGCGTGCTGCCTTTGCCCGTGGGCAGGCTTTGTTTCAGAACCAGTGGCGGCAGCGCCAGCACGATTATCGTGGCCACCAGGCTGATGGCCACCAATCCGAAAAGCACGGGCAGCGCGGTGTTGACTTTGTAGTCGGCCGAATTATGCGACGCGTGAAAAACGAACTGCCACAAATCGCGCGGCTGGACGGTGTAGAAGAAGAACGGCTTGTCGTCGCTCACCGGGCGGACATCAAACGGATAAGAATTGAAGAATTTTTCCAGATCCGGCGTTATCAGCAATTCACGAAACGGATTGGCTACGGCGCAGCCGGGCCGGTAAACCATCTGCATTTTCGCGCGCGCCACTGAATATTCAAGGTTCTGAATATCGGCTGCGGTGAACGGATTGCGCGAGATCAGGATAGTGTCCTGGGCGCCCCAGCCGCGCAGCTTTTGCGCATCGGCGCGGACCACGGCAATATTAAGCGCCGGATCATTCTGTCCTAATTGCTTCAACGCGTTTTGCGCCAAGGCCACCACCCGCAGTGATTCGCGCGGCGGCGCAAAACCCCAGCGCGTGAACGCCATCACGCCATCGGGCGTCAGGTGCGAAAGATAATCGACAAACGCGTTGGTGGTGTAAAGGTTATTTTCAGAAAGCGCAAAAGCGCCAGCCGCAGTGGAAGCCCAGGTGTCGACGAGAGTGGCCTGCAGCACTTGGTACTTCTGCTGCGAACGGCGGACAAAACTGCGCCCGTCTTCCACTTCAATATGCACCTGCGGGCGGAAATAAAGGCGGCGGCTGTACTCGGGAAACTTTTCCCGCATGATGGACGTGGCAATGATGGGATTGATCTCCACGCCCGTCACGTCCTGGCTGCCGGAAGCCAGCGCGCGCGAAACATCCCAGCCGCCGCCGGGTCCGATAATCAGCGTTTTCGCGGCCGGTCGCAGTACATAAGGCAGACCGGGTCCATCGTAAGCCAGTTCTTCTTTGTCCTTGGGAGAAAGATGTTCAAAGTCAAAAGAAGCCACGCCAGTGGCCGCGTCGGCATCAATAACAATGCTCTTCATGTCGGTGCGGCCAGGTTCAGGCTTCAGCGCAATCCGCGAAAAGCTGTTCCACTTCACGAACTCTTCGTCCTTGATCTTGACGCCCTTGGCGTATTTCACGTCAATCAGCGAGAATTTCCAGTTATAAGTAATCAGCCCCACCAGCAGCAAGCCGATGGTGACAGCGGCCACGCGCCCGCGCGTGATGTGGGACAGGTGAAACCAGATGGCGGCGGAAACGGCGAACATGGTGGCGGAGACAAGAATGGTGTTCGGACCGCCCACCCAGTTCAGCAGCGAAACCAAGACCGCGCAGCCGGCAGCCGCGCCAATCAGGTCGAAAAAATAAACGCGGTTGACGCGATCAATGGTTTCGGCAATCGCCAGCGACATGATGGTGCCTGAAAGAACAAACGGAATGGCCGCCACAAAATAGGCAACCATCATCTGCCAGGTGTTCATTTCGCCGCTTTGGCCCAGCAGGAACGACAGGCACAAAACAATGGCGATGGCGTTGGTCAGCGCCAGTCCGCCGAGTTTTTCAAACAGCGGCCGCTTCCAGCCCGCCACAACGTAAGAGAAAACGCCTCCCGCGCCCAATCCAAACAGCGCGATGGAGATGGCCAGGAACGCGAAGTGGTAAAAGTACACCACCGAAAAGACGCGCGTCAGCGCCAGTTCCAGCAAAAGGGTGGCCAGCGAAGTGGCGGCCACGCCGAAATAAATTTGCGACCAGGGGCGGCGCGCGACGGGAATGTTCGATTCGCGCCGTAAAGATGGGGTGATGGTGGACAACTTCCTATCCTAAAGGACGCAGGAAATCTGCCAGCCGTTCCGCAATCCGCGCGCAGGCTTTCCCGTCTCCGTAAGGATTATGCAGACGCGCCATTCGTTCGTATTCGCCGGGGTTGTCCAGCAGCGCACAAGCTTCTTTCACAATCCGTTCGCGGTCCGTTCCCACCAGCTTGACCGTTCCGGCATGAACGGCTTCCGGGCGTTCGGTCTTGTCGCGCAGCACCAGAATCGGCTTGCCCAGCGACGGGCCTTCCTCCTGCACGCCGCCAGAATCGGTGATCAGCAAATAAGCGCGGCGCATCAGGTCGACGAAGGGCAGATAATCCAGCGGCTGCATGAGCGTGACATTGCTCTTGCCGCGCAAATATTGATCCACAGCCGATTGCACGTTGGGGTTGGGATGCACCGGCCAAATAATTTGCACATCCGGCCGCGCGGCCAATTCCGCCAGCGCCTGGCAGATGCGCACAAAGCCGTCGCCAAAACTTTCGCGCCGGTGCGCGGTGACGACAATCAGCTTTTTGCGCTCATCCACCGGAACCGACAAACCGGTGCCACGGCCGCCGCGCTCAATGGAATCGCGAATGGCCAGCACGGCGTCAATGCCGGTGTTGCCCGTGACTTCGACGGAGTCTTTCGCCACTCCTTCGCGCAGCAGATTTTCGGCCGCCCAATCAGTGGCCGCAAAATGCAGGGTCGCCAGGCGGCCCGTCAGCACGCGGTTCATCTCTTCGGGAAACGGCGCTTGCAAGTCAAATGTTCGCAGACCCGCTTCCACATGCGCAATGGGAACGCGCGCATAAAAGGCCGCCAGCGTTCCGGCCAGCGTGGTGGTGGTGTCGCCTTGGACAATGGCCAGCGCGGGCTGCACATCGGCAAAGACCGGTTCCAGCCCCGACAGCAGGCGGGCGGTTAAGCCGGTCAGCGTCTGTCCCGGCTTCATCATGTCCAGGTCGAAATCGGGTGTTATTTCAAACGCGCCCAGCACCTGATCCAGCATCTGCCTGTGCTGCGCCGTGACGCAAACCAGCGTTTGCAAATGGCGGGTGGAGGCGTGCGTCCGCAGCGCCGTCACCAAAGGGCACAGCTTGATGGCTTCGGGCCGCGTGCCGAAGATGATTAAAATTTTCTGGCTGGAATTTGGGGAAAGGTGCGACGGATTACTTGTGGCGGTAGGTGATGCGTCCCTTGGTGAGGTCATAAGGTGACATCTCAAGAGTGACACGGTCGCCTGCCAAAACGCGAATGCGGTTGCGCCGAAGCTTGCCCGCTAAATGCGCCAGAACTGTGCGTTCCGCGTCCAACTGCACACTGAAAAGACCGCTTGGAAATTTTTCAACCACGGTTCCTGTTACTTCTATACTGTCTTCTTTGCTCATTCGCCTCTTGTTTGGTTTTTGGACATGGCGGGGCTACCCGTAATGGTCCTCCGTACCTGAGTATAGCGCGGCAAAACCGGCTGCTAAACTGAACTCCAATAAGGGTCTGGGGTGACAGGAGCGCGGTGTGATGTTTCGATTTGGTTTAATGACGGCCCTTTGCCTGCTGGCTGGGCAAATGACGCCAGCCCAGGAGGCGCTTGGCATTTTTGAGGGCCAAGGCGACGTGGGCAAGGTTTTGCATCCGGGTTCGGCGAGCTATGACGACGGCTCAAAAACCTACACCCTTTCCGGCAGCGGCGACAACATGTGGTTCGGCAAGGATGAGTTTTTTTTCGTCTGGAAAAAGATCTCAGCCGACGAACTGACGTTCAGCGCCACCATTTCGGTTCTGGGAACGGAGGGAAACGCGCACCGCAAAGGCGTCTTGATGGTGCGCCAGAGCCTGGAGAGCGGCTCTCCTTATGTCGATGTGGCGCGGCACGCCGAAGGCCTGACCTCACTGCAATACCGCGAGAAGAAGGGCGCAGAGACGCATGAGATCGAATCGAATATTTCCGGCCCCGCCGCACTAAAAATAGAAAAGCGCGGCGACCGTTTTTATATGTGGGTGGGTGAGAGCCGGAGCGGCCTGGAATTCGCCGGCGGTTCAGCCTGGGTGGAAATGCGCGCGCCGTTTTATGTCGGCATTGGCGTTTGCTCCCACGACAAGGACGCGCTGGCGAAGTTTGCGTTCTCCGATGTGGAATTGGACCTGAAGCCCAAGCATCCGAAGAAAGGCAGCTACAGCACCATTGAGACCGTGCTGCTTTCAGGCGATGCGCGCACTGCGCTGGTTTCGCGCCGCCATCTGACCGGGCCTGGATGGACGGCCGACGGCACCGCTATTACTTACGTCGATTACACCACCCATGAGCAGACGCCCTTCACGCCGCTGCGAACGGCCGCTCCCGTGGGGCCGCCCGTTCCCGTCGTCCCCAGCGATTTCAGCTACTTTTCGAGCAAAAGCGGCGAGACCATGCAAATTTGGCGCAAGAGCGCGGACGGCAGCCAGTCGAGCCAGTTCACTCCGGACGATTTCAACAACACGTCGCCGCATCTTTCGCCCGACGGAAAATCTCTGCTTTTTTTGAGCTATTCGCGCGAATACAACAAGCTTTCCGACGATACACCCGTAATGCTGCGGCTCATGAATTTGAGCGACAACAGCATTAAGACGCTGGTGACATTCGTGGGTGGCCCGGAATCGCTGGGAGATCTGCCCTGGTCGCCCGATGGCAAGCGCATTGTGTTTGTCAGTTATCAGCCCATGTCGGTCATCCGGTTCTAGATTGTTCTCAGCGAATGTTCTAACCTGATGTCGGGTGCCTAACGCCACAACCGAATTCAAAAACAAGAACGTTCTGATTACCGGCGCGGGACGTGGACTGGGAAAACGTCTCGCTTTGGGCTTCGCCCGGCTGGGTTGCCGCATTGCCCTAGTCAGCCGCAGCAAATCCGAACTGGATCTGGCGCATATCGAGATTGAGCAGGCCGGCGGCAACGCGCTGCGCATCAAGGCCGACGTGACGGACGCCGAGCAGTTGATAATGGCGGTGGAACGCGCGCATTTGGCTTTTCAATCGCCGCTGGACATCCTGATTTGCGCCGCCGGCATACACGGGCCGGTGCAGACCTTTTTGAAATCGCCGCTGGGCGCCTGGACGCAGGCGGTGAACGTCAATTTAATGGGCGTGGTGCATGCCTGCCGGGCCGTTCTGCCGCATATGGTGAAGCGCCGCGCGGGCAAGATTATTGTGCTGACCTGCGACAGTGACCGCCCTCCCAACAGCCATCTGTCGGCTTACACAGTTTCGAAAACCGCGCTGGTCCGGCTGGCCGAATGCATTGCCGTGGAAGTGGCCGACAGCAACGTCCAGATCAACTGCCTGGACCCCGGCCGCGCGTATACCACGCTGACCGATGAACTGATTCAAGCCGAGGACCGTTTGGAACCCGCCGTGGTGGCGGAGGCGCGCGAAGTGCGGCGCACCGGCGGCGCGCCGGCCGAACTGCAATTGCAGCAGGCCATGTTCCTGGCTTCGGAACAATCCAACCACATCAGCGGCAAGCTGATTCACATTAACGACGACTGGCAAAAACTTCGCAACGCCACGCTGCGCCCCGACGCGCTCACGCTGCGCCGCGTGGCGAAGTAAGTTGCCTACTGTTCCGTTCTAAAGCGGAAAATCGTCGTGCTGTGAAACGTCTCGCCCGGCTCCAGCACCGTCGTCGGAAAATTCGGGTGATTTGGTGAATCCGGGTAATGCTGCGTCTCCATCGTCAGCGCGCTTCTGTAAATGTAAGGGCCGCCGATGCTGCCCACCACCGAACCGTCCAGAAAATTGCCCGTGTAAAACTGCAAGCCCGGCTCCGTTGTGTAAACTTCCAGCACGCGGCCCGTGGAGAGGTCCTCCACTTTCGCCGCCAGCGCCTTCAAATCCCCTTTGTGGTTCAGCACAAAATTGTGGTCGTAGCCTTTGCCCAGCGTCAATTGTTCATTCTTGTCGTTGATGCGCTTGCCCACCTCGGTGCCGTGGCGGAAATCGAAAGGCGTTCCCGAAACCGTTTCCACTTTTCCAGTCGGTATCAGCGTGGCGTCAATGGGCGTGTAGTGATCGGCGTCAATGGTCACAATATTTTTGAGGATGCTGGGGTTGCCCGCGCCGGAGAGATTGAAGTAGGAATGATTGGTCAGGTTCAGCACCGTCTCTTTGTCGGTGGTGGCAGTGTAATCGATGTGCAGGCCATCTTTTTTGTCCAGCGTGTAGCGCACAGTGACGCTCAAATTGCCGGGAAATCCTTCTTCCCCGTCTTTGCTCAAATAGCGCAGTTGCAGCGCGGGGCCATCCACTGTCTGCATCGGTTTGGCATCCCAAACTTTCTTGTTGAATCCGCTGGTTCCGCCGTGCAATGAATTGGGACCATCATTTGTCGGAACGTGATAGGTCACGCCCTTCAAGACAAACTGACCCTTCGCCAGCCGGTTGGCGTAGCGGCCAATAATGGCGCCAAAGTAAGAAGTGTTCTTCGGCTGCTGGTAGCCTTCCACGTTTTCAAAACCCAGCACGACATCGGCAAAGTTGTGGTCACGGTCTGGCACCTTGATGGACTGGATGGTGCCGCCGTAGTTAGTGATCTTCACCTCCATGCCGGAAGCGTTTTTGAGCGTGTAGAGAAAAACCTCCTGGCCATCGGTGGTCTTTCCGAAGGGCTGTTGATCAATGGGAATGGGCGCGGCAAAAACGCTGGAAATGGCGAGTGCGAGGAGTATGGGCTTCATAATTTGAGCAGCTTGGCTGTCATTCAGTGTATTGTAAAGGTCCGGTGGAACACGGTGACGCCAATGGCCGGATGATCGCGCGTGCCGGTAATGGAAAGCGGAACTTCAAAGCCAGCGCCGTCTTTTTCGAAAAAGCGGTCCAGCGGCTTCAGCAGCAGCGACTTGAATCCCGATTGCGTTTCCGACAGCGTGGCGTGCATCTGGAAGTCGCCCTTCATGTCCACGGCCGAGGAAACCAGGTTGAAGTTGCCGGCCAGTTGAATTTGCGCACCCGGCACTTCGAAAGACAGCTTTGCCAGATGAACATTGCCATTCTTCAGCACGAACCGGGCGAACAGGTTAGAAGCCACCTTGCCTTTTTCACCCTGGTCCTTTTTGGTGATTCCGGAAGCCCGTTCGCTGAGCAGTTTGAGAAATCTGGCATCCCTCTCGTTTGTCAAAGTAGCTTGCGTCAGGTGGAACTGGCCGTCCAGGTTCAGCTTGTCGGCCACCTGCTGCTTGCCGGGCGGAATCAAGATGCGGCTTTGGAATTCCACGTTGCCATTCAGGATGGGCTTGCCATTGACCACCAGCCTCAGAATGTCTTCCATGCGGCCGTACTTGGTGCGCGCCTGCAGATCAATGGTTTTGCCGCGCTCACCGCTCACCTGCTGGGTAATTCCTCCGCGGCAAAGGAATTCAGAATGGCCGAACTTGGCGTCCACAGGATCAAGAATTGTGTCACCGTTGGTGCCGTCAACGATGGAATGGAACTTTGTGGCCAGATGAACGGCCGCCCCGCCTTTCTTTAAAGAAAAGTTCGGAACGTCGGTTGTGCCTTCCACTTGGATGCGCTGCAAAACGCCGCCGTACTTGCCTTCCGACGAAAGCGTCCCGCCGATGCCGTTGAAAACCGACAAGTTGGCATTGTGAAAAGTATAGACGCCGGAGATAGGCGTGGCGCGCGGGTCGTCACGCTGCCAGGGACCGAAGTGGCCGCTGGTGTCGATGGCCTCCGGCGGTTTGGCATTCGTCAGCCGGACGGTGAACGTCATCGCTTCGCCGGGGCCGACCGAGTGCATGGTCAGGTTTTCTATCGGAAACTGCAATGGCTCTTTGCTGGGATCTCTAGGCTCAATTTCAATCAAGCCATGGCGGGCCACGATGGTTTCAATCAGGAATTTCAGGCGCGTGGTGTCGTGACCCGGCTGGACACCGGCGCCGGTGGAAGGGCCACGCGGGGGGATGTGCAGCTCCAATCCGTCGAGCACCACTTGATTGACGTGGTTGCGCCAGTCCAGAAGCGTGGTGAAGTCCGTCTGCGCATGAAAATGCTGAATCTTGATCAGCGGGTGGCGTTCATTGCCCCATTGCTTGTGCTGAATCACCAGCCCTTCGCCATCCACCTGCGGCTCTGGAAACAGCGAGAATTGCAAATCGGCAAGCTGGACATCGGCGTCGAAGCGCTGCTCCATGGCGCTGATGACGCGCTCTTTCAGGCGCGGGCGCAGCGTGGGCAGGTAGAAGGAGAGAAAACCGGCGCCAGCCAGAAGCAGCAGAATGACGGCGGCCAGAAAATAGCGGAAGAGTCGGAGCATTTCCAGTTAAGGGATTCACATTCCCCAAAAACCGTTACTCCCACTTCCAACTTCGGGGACGGAGAGATATGGTACGAAGTTAAAATATCTTCACTTCGTACCATATCTCTCCGTCCCCGAAGTTGGCCCCCCGAAGTTGGCCCCGAAGTTGGCCGAAGTTGGCGCGAAGTTGGCGAGGGTGCAAAATGGATTGATGAAAGAAAGTATTTTTCCCCCGAAGCCCAAAGTGGGCGGGCCTTATTCCCCGGCAGTGCGCGCGGGTGGTTTTGTGTTCTTGAGCGGCCAGATTGGCGCGGATCCCGACACCGCTGAACTGGTGGGGGGCGACGTCCAAAAGCAATGCGCGCAAGTGTTTGAGAACCTCAAGCTGGTGCTAACCGAATGCGGTCTGACCCTGGCCGATGTGGTGAAGGCCAACGTCTACCTGAAAAACATGGACGATTTCGCCAAAATGAACGAGACGTACAGCAGTTATTTCCCGGTGAATCCGCCCGCACGAACCACGGTGGAAGTGGCCCGCCTGCCGCGCGACGTGTCCATTGAAATTGAGATGGTTGCGCTGGACAACAAGTAGCCATTCCTGTGCAACGCACGAATTCGCGGCAATATCCGCCGCATCCGCTGTTAGGCGTGGGCGCTTTGATTTTCGATGATGACCAGGTGCTTCTGGTGGAGCGCGGCAAGCCTCCGCTCCAGGGCTACTGGTCGTTGCCGGGAGGCTTGGTGGAAGCTGGCGAACGCCTGGAAGACGCCGTCGTGCGCGAGGTGAAAGAAGAAACCGGCCTGACCGTCACAGCTGGCCGATTGGCCACGGTGTTTGAGCGCATCATGCCTGACGCCGACGGCCAATGCGAATATCACTACGTGCTGGTGGATTTCTATTGCACCATCACCGGCGGCACTTTGAAAGCGGGTGACGATTCCAAAAGCACCCGCTGGTTTACCCGCGCTGAAGTGGCGGCACTGCTGCTCACCGAAGGCACCCGAGAAGTGATTGAATTGTGTCGTGCGGGCGATGTCACTCATCCCCTCATCACCCGGCCCTAAAATGTCATTCAGCAGTCTCAACACGCTTCAATTTCCAGAACTTCTCGACCTTCTGGCCGGCTATGCGGGCTCGCTCGCTGGCCGTTCGCTCGTCTATGGCCTGGAGCCCAACGCCGACCGTCTTGCCCTGGAAGCGGCGCTGGCAGAGGCTGGCGAAGCCATTGAATATCTGCGCGACGCCGGCGGTGATAGCAAAAATTCGCTGATTCGACTGCGCTTCGATCAATTGCGCGATGTGGAAGGCCCCGTGCGCACGCTGATGGTGGAAGGCGCTTCGCTCGACGGCCGCCAGATTCTGGATTTGTTTCACACGCTGGCGCTGGCGGGTGAATATCGCGGCGTCCTCACCGGACTGTCCGCGCGCTTCCGTAAACTCGCCGTGCGCGCCCATCGTCTGGCCGATTTGCGTGACTTAGCCAGGCGCTACGGCCGCGCGTTTCTGCCCGACGGCTCGCTGGCCGATGAAGCCAGCGTCGCTCTTGGACGCATCCGCCGCGATATCGGCAAGCAGCAGAAGGGCATTCAGGAATCGCTCGAAAAATTCATCCGGTCGCATCGGGATGACGGCACGTTGCAGGAAGATTTCGTCACCATTCGCGAAGACCGTTATGTGGTTCCCATCGTGGCGGGACAAAAGGGCCGCGTGGATGGCGTGATTCATGGGTCCAGCGGCACGGGTCGCACGCTGTTTTTGGAGCCGCTCGAAACCATCGGCCTGAACAACCAGCTCGTGCGTCTGCGCGAGGATGAACTGCGAGAAATTGAGCGCATCCTGGCCGAAATCACCAGCGCTTTGCGCACGCATTCTGAAGAAATTGCCGACACGTTCGAAGCGCTGGCTGATTTCGATCTGATTTTCGCCAAGGCCGCGTTCGCGCGCGATTACAACGCCGTCATTCCGCGCTTCAGTCCATCTGACTCGCCGCGCAAGCTGGCGCTGCGCGAAGCCCGGCACCCATTGCTCGAAACAGTCCTGCGCAAGCACCGCAAGCCGATTGTGCCGGTCTCCTTCGAGCTGAATGAAAATCAGCGCTGCCTGCTAATCAGCGGACCGAACACCGGCGGCAAAACCGTGACCATGAAGACCGCCGGCTTGCTGGCGCTGATGGCGCATGCGGGTCTGCCCGTCCCGGCATCGGAAGCCGAGTTCCCCTTGCTCGACGACGTGCTAGCCGATATTGGCGACCAGCAATCCATTGAAGAAAGCCTGAGCAGTTTTTCCGGCCACCTTCTTCACGTAAAACAAATGCTGGAACAAGTGACGCCGGACAGTCTGGTGCTGCTGGACGAACTGGGCCGCGCCACGGATCCCGAAGAAGGCGGCGCTTTGGGCGTAGCCATGCTGGATGAGTTTCGCAAATCGGGCGCGTTCTGCCTGGCGTCCACGCATTTGCTGCCGCTGAAGCTCTATGGCGCGCGCACCGGCGGCGTTTTGAACGCGTCCATGGGCTTCAACGAAACCACGCTTCAGCCGACTTATCAATTGCGCTTGGGCGTTCCAGGCAAGAGCGCCGGTTTGGATATCGCCACGCGTCTGGAATTGCCCGCTCCTTTGCTGGAGCACGCGCGCTCTGTGCTGCCGCGTTTGCAGGCTGATTTTCAGGAATTGCTGGCCGAACTCCATCGCCAGACTGATGAGAATGCGCGGCTGGCGAAAGACCTGGAGCAGCAGACGCGCGAACTGAAGCAGCGGCAGCAGACTCTGGAGCAGGAAGCATTGAAACGCGAGCAGCAGCGCCAGCGCGAATGGCAGAAAAAATCAGACAATCTGGTGGCCGATTTCGAAGCGCGCGCGCAACTGATGATGGAGCGCGTGGCCGGCGCCGGCGAACAAAGAAAAGCTCTGGATCAGGCGCAGCGTTTGGTCTCCAAAACCCGCCGCGAATTTCAGGAAGAAGCCCAGCAAGTGATGGCGCCGCCGCCCGAAGCCGCACAAGCCGTGCCCGACAAGCTGAAGGTGGAAGAAGGCTCCAAAGTCCGGCTGAAGGACATTCGCGAGGTCGCCACCGTGCGCCAGGTGCTGAAAAACGGCATGGTGGAAGTGCAAGCCGGCTTCATGAAAATGCAGGTGCCACGCGAAGACATTCTGGAAGTGGTGACCGGATCAGCCGCGCAGGCCAAGCTGCCCAAGAACGTGCGCTTCGAAGCCGGCCCCACCTGGGACGTCAGTTTCCGCGAACTGAACATCATCGGCCAGCGCGCCGAAGAAGCCATGGAGCAGTTGGACAAATTTATTGATTCAGCCGCATTGGCCTCCGTGAACCGCGTGCGGATTGTGCATGGGCATGGCATGGGGGTGCTGAAAAAAGCGGTGGGCGAGTTGCTGGGCAAGAGTCCGCACGTCAGCCGCTTTTATCCCGCCACGCAATCAGAAGGCGGCGCGGGCGCAACCATTGTGGAGTTGCGGGAATAAAACCTAGGCGTGCAGCACCGGCTTGGCTTTCAGCGAGAAATTGACGCCTTCAGCCTTCGCCAGCTTCGCGATGACACCGAACATATTTTTAGAAGACGGGTTGCCCTTTGGCCCGAACATGCGCATGAGGCTCGTTTTCGGGATCTGGGTTTCCTTCGCCAGCGCATCAAAGCCGACCGTCGCATTGATGTAGTTGCGGATGACGCTTTGCCCAAGTTCAACGTCGCCAGAAATCAGCAGTTCGACAGCCTCGCTCAACAGGGCGCGGCGGAAAGAGGCGTCACGCTGCGCACGCTTGCGGACCGTTTCGCGGAAATCAATTGTCAGTGGCATGGTTAAAGGTTACGACCATTGTGGAACTGCGATAATAAGAGCAGATGGCGAGAACCCTGGCTCTGCATGTCGAGATTCCTGCGAGCCGAGAATTGGCGATCACTCTACCCGCAAACGTTCCGGTCGGTCCCGCCGAAATTGGTATGGTTGTTACCTCCTCATGTGATTCTCAAGCTTCCACCTTGGGAGATCTCGCCAACTCCGAGTTCTTTGGCATGTGGCGGGAGCGGACAGATCTGGGAGATAGCGTTGAGTTCCCCGGCAACATTCGTTCCGAGGAATGGAAACGTCCGTGCTAAGAATCCTGCTGGAGAGTTACTCCTACGGCGCACAGTAAATTCCCGACAGCAAAAACTGAAATACTGGCTGGAGCGTCGAGAAAATATTCGAGTATTTTTTGCGCTCCAACCCAGCCCATCTCGGGCGTGGCAACTCCGGTAAAGATAAAGCCCAATCGTACTGGTATGGGAAACCAATCACCGAACCTTAGCCAGTGAACAATTTGATAGACAATAATTGCAGGGCCACCAAGATAAAGAACTGCGCCGACATGAAAAACGACATTGGATGCTTTATGTTGAAAGGCTTCGACCAAGGTTCGTGTGCGGAATTTGTCAAGATCTTTCGTTATCAAAACGGTCAGAGTTTATCATAAGGGTGGACTGAGGCACTTGCTTGCCAAGCCTCACATGCCGAATCGCTCAAGGCGCAATCCGATTTAATATGAACGTGACCGATCAAGATTCAAAACCAACACTAGTACCCTTTGAAGAAGCCCGGAACCAGCTGGAAATACGCATTGAGAACGACTCAGCGGAGGCACCGTCTCCAAAGTCGGAAACAGATATTTACCTTGACGAATTAAGGCGCGGCGAGCCAGATCCGGGTCCCGACTATGACCAGCTCTGAGGCTGAATGAGATAGATCGCCAAGGTGCTGCTTAGCCGCAGCCCAAAATTGTTACCATCCAGCTGGCAACCCGCCATGGCAGAGACAAACTACGAAGAAAGACTTAGCCGGCTGGAATCCGCGCGCAAGGAAATGGAAGACACGCTGGTTGTCATGGTGCATCTGGAATCCAAGGCTTCGGAGCGCATCAAAGAGCATGCTCAATTCATCGCCTACCATCAGTCAGCCATGCGGGAATTCGACGATGAACTGAACGCGCTTATCAACATCGTCGGTCGTATGCAGGGCGGAATTGAATCCCATTAAAAACAAAGAGCCCTGGTCCTTTTTGCAGACCAAGGCTCTTTCTTTATCCAACCCAAACTAAACCCTTACGCAGCCATCTCCACGCCCTCACCGTCTTCATCCACCGGCTCACCAGCGGCGCGCTGACGGTCAATGGTTTCCTGGCAAGCCACGCAATACGCAGCCCAAGGCAGCGCCTTCAAACGCTTCTCCGGAATTTCTTCCTCGCAGCGCAGGCAAACCCCAAACGAATCATCTTCGGTCCGGTTAATCGCCGCCTGCACATCCTTCAAAAGCTTTGATTCACGGTCCAAATTACGGATCGCCACTTCGCGGTTGAGCTGCTGCTGCAATCGGTCGAAATCCTCGGCCGCGTTTTCAATCAAAATCTCGTCCCGGTCTGAAGTGCCAATCAGCAATTCCGCTCGCTTGGTCTCCAAAACCCGCCTTACTTCCTTAATTTTTGTTGCTGTCATTTCCTTTTTCTCCTCCCATCACGGTGCCGAATAACTTCGCTCCAGGTCCTGTTGTTATTCCCACTAAACTAATGGAAAATCAGGCTCTTACACTGCTTGGAACCGGTTCACGGCACTCGTTCAGTGTTTTGAGATGCGAACGCTCTCGTCAAAGTTTCACAGTCTACCAAATTCTGTGGCGCACTGTTTGCTGGTCATGTCTCTGTTTCGGCAAATTCCCGCCAGCTATTGAGAAATAATTGTACGCTTTCGCCGCGCAACTGTTCCACAATATTTCTGTCAACCCGGTCCGGGCCGCTTTTAGGTCCCTCAGTACTCGCTTAAACCCTACGTAATAATGGATATAGTACAACGAATCGTTCTTCTCTCTCACCACTCTATCTGGGGTTTCTTCACAATTTATCCACAAGATGTAGGACTATAGGTGCAATTCTGGGATTGACGCATCTAAGAAATAGGTGTTGAATAGGGACTGCGACTGACAAAACACTCT
>Ga0209208_10000693_pt1 | contig 45226 bp, 31 predicted proteins | sample S1TSphfallax_3_FD_187694 | JGI IMG/M metagenome (GOLD analysis project Ga0209208, IMG submission 187694) | Host-associated microbial communities from peat moss isolated from Minnesota, USA - S1T2_Fd - Sphagnum fallax MG (SPAdes) (version 2) | ecosystem: Host-associated > Plants > Peat moss >...
CGTGAAGGGAGCTTGGAGATTTACGGAACGAAGGCAGTGAACTGCAGTGGCGGAAATCTCCAAGCTCGGCGCGGAAACGGACGTGAAGGGAGCTTGGAGATTTCCGGAACGAAGGCAGTTGTCCGTCGAGGTCCTGAAACTCAAAATCGGCACCTCGACGGACAGACAGACAGACAAGTGAATTAATAAAGAAGATGTTATTGCTTGCTGCCATTTCTTGGTTTTTCTTGGTGGGCCAGAAAAGAGGGCCAGAAAGAGTATGACACCTCTACCAAATTTTACGGTCTCTTGTGTAATTTACCATCTCACCTAATTCAAACTCTTTAGGGTTTACAGAGCCATGGTGAGCAGGGTGAACCAGCACCCCCATTGGTACCATGGGTAAAAATCTCATAATCCGTTTGAATATTACAAACATAGAGTGCACCATGACGGATGAATGGTAAGTGGTCAGGAAACAGTTTCCTGTTGGCTTCCAGTTCATTAGCTAACCATGGTGATTAGCTCCAGTGCTTTTTTTCCCTACCTTCAAACAACCCACAGGCAAATTGTTATTAGATAAGTAGTAAAACAGCCCTTACCTATGTATAAACCATCTACTTACTCAGAAGTTACATATTTCCTTACCTATCTACCTATGTATGAGACCCATTTCATTTCTTATGAAATGGGTTACCAAGGTGAAACCGAATATTAATTCAGGTAAGGTTCATCCACAACTGGGTAAAAACTGGCATCCAATGGATGGCGGGCTGGTGGTTGGGTGCTGGTTCACTATGGCCCCATGGATAGACAAAATCAAGAGAGGTCTTGGAATTCAAATCCAACATTTTTGGGGGGCTTAAATATGGTCACTAACAGGCCTCACTCAAAAAGGTGAAGGTACCAACGTGGGTACCAACATGGTTCGCCCAAGGCATGCCTGGTTCAAAGAAAAGCTGTGTGTAAGTAGTAGGTATTTGGCCAGGGTATTCAAGTTCAAAGGGTTTTACATGTGTTGCAAGGGAGGATACAGACACAGTGATTATAAGAAGGTGTCAGGTGAGGTCTCAGGATGCTCTTTGTTTGTTTGTGCGTTTGTCCTTTCTGTTAGGTGAAGCTTGGCACTAGAATTCAGGCGGCGCCGCCCACTTCTGTTGTCATCTACCACTTAGGGAGGGGTAGTGCTTGTACAACTGGGTTTCCAAAAACAAATATTAATTTTTAAAGAAAAATAGGCCAAGGCCAAGAAGGCCTCTACCCTAAACCCTTTCTAGTAAGTAGATGTACTGCGGTACTGAAGAAACGAAGGTATGAAAATCAAGATTTCTTACAGCTGAGTCTGGATCCAGTTTCAAACCCCAAAACCATAAGATTTGTCAGTACAAATCTCAACAAGGGATATGTCACACTGTGGCCTTGCCATTTACATTTTAAAGTATCTTAATGCAAATGAAGAATTATGGAAACTCAAATATTTCACCATGCCAAAATATAATGTTCAAAACATCCTCTAGAAGAAAGCAAAATCTTTCAAGATATTTATAACTCTATAACTAATCTCAAGTTTCAACACAAGCCAAAATATCATCTTTCAAAAATCCTCATATAAAAATAGACCTATTACCTACACGCCAAAATCCCTTAAACTACTATACTCTATAATGAATCTAAACACAATATCCTTGCCTCAGTAGGCAAGGTCAACAAGGTCCTACTCAACAAAGGAAAGTCCCTGCAACCCACAATATCACCAAATTTTTGTTTGACCACGCAAAGAGGAAGAACTCCCCTTGCTTGGTGTTAGTACACATGGTACTAACTACTAGTCCATGCTGGGGTTCTCTTTCTGTGAATGGGTCTGGAATAGCAAAAAGGCTATTACCATTGGCCATAACTAGTGGTATGGAATATTCATATAACCAAGGGCTATGGGAATATTTCTATGACAAGGGAGAAGAACAGGGGGCTTTTTGAGAATATTCCTCCTAACTAAGGGTTGCTGGACCCAGCCTGAGCTTTTTGAGAATATTCTTCCTAACCAAGGGTCCTAGGTCCTAGGTCTTGGGATCCTTGGTTAAGAGGAATATTCTCAATAGGCATACGCTTCTTATCCCTTGTCATTACCCCAAGTTCTTTTCTCCCTGGCCATGAAAAATATTCCCTAATAATCAAATAGCCCAAACTTTTGAGAATATTTTCAAAAGCCCATGATTCCTAGGTATAAAAAATATTCCCAAAAGTTGGGTTATCTCACCTTTGGTGATGGGATATTCTTATTACCAAGGTCAAAGGATAGGGATCTTTTAGAATATTTCAAAACATTGTCTATAGCCAATGGGAATAGCCTTTCCATTGTTCCATACAAGGGTGCCAAGCTAGACAAGTTGGTGACTGAACACTTAGTGTATCAAAAAGCTTAAAATCTTTGGAAATTCTTTCATTGCTTTTGGAGTTCAAAAACATATTGTAGACTACCACTTGATGCACCCATAGCCAAGAAGAATGACGGAAAAAAGGACAAGAAATGAAGAAGATACAAGGTCTTGAAGTCAAGATGATCAATGTCCAATTACCGACATGTTGAAACAATTTGTGAGTTGGAGTTTAGAATATTTAGACATTGTTCCACTACCTCTAGATTTCAAAGAATAATTGCAAAACTCTAGTTGGCACATAGATTGCTCAAAATGAACAAAAAATGAGGAAGATATGAGGTTTAAAAGTTGGCAAAGTTTAACTTTTTTTTCCAAACAATTTGTGATTTGGATAGTTTGTCATGCCTTCGTTTTTATTTTCTTGTGTAGATCCATTTCTTCTAGAGTTCAAAAAAGTAAATTATAGACCCTTTTTAGTGTAATCATAGCCATGAAAAACACTCAAAATGGACTAGAAATGAGTAAGATATAGTTGATGTTTGCCTATCAACCTATGCTCAATGGAGGGCATGTTTACCCTAGTAGATGAGTAGGAGAGAAAAAGTGGCAATGGGTTTACAGTGACCTAGATAAGAATGATATGTGATGGAGCCAACCTTTTCCTCTTCTTTATGGAGGTGCTTAGTTGGTGTGCATTGCTTTAATTAACATTTGGTATTTTCAAAAACAAACTTGCAAAATGTCAGCAAAACTTGTTTTGATGTGAAAATTGATCCTCTTATCAATAGACTCGAGCAATTAGTATGATAATATTTGCAGTTTATTGTTTAGTTATTTATTTATCTTTAATATTGAAATCCTTGAAATATATATATTGCATATTAAATGATAACACCTAAGTTGTTAAAGAATAGGTTTTTAATCATGTCATAGTCTTAGCCAATTTTGTTTAAATGTTTTTTAATTCCTTAAAAGGAAAAAGGCCCAATTTTATATTGTACTTCCTTGATCTTTTGAATATATATCCATTTAAGAATTTTTTTACTAAATTTTGTTAATAATGTTATGCATTTAACATTTTGATTGAATGTCAATGGAACACCCAAGTGATGCATTATTAATGAATTAGTTAGGTTAGCAACATTCTTGAATCAGGGCACATAAACTAGCCAATTTAATTGGATTTGGCCTGCTGTTTTATTCACAAATTTATTTATGATTTTTTGGCACTATTTTGGAGGATTCATTTCTTGTGAACACTAGTTAATTCTGATCAAAATATTCAACTACTTATAGTTTAGAAATAAATGTGTATTTCATTTAAATTCCAATTTTCAATCCCTATACATTAGTATTGCTTCTTTATTGAAGGATATCAACACGTAGAAAATTACTGAAATATGACTATAAGTTGTGCTCACTATAGAATGGGGAAAAAACAATATGGGTGCATTCACAATATTACACACCAAAAAAATTGTAACAATGTTTTCTTTACATGATTTTTAGTTGTAAACTAAGTTAATGATGAAATTGATGTATATATATGTAAACATTTTTTTTAATTTGTTATAATTGTAGTATTTGGATAAATGAACCTAATGATCATAGGGCATGTGTACATGCACTAACACATGCCACAACAAAAGTAAATGTTTTTTTTGTGGAAAAATGGGGATTTAAAATAAAGTTGAAAGCACTACAAGGAATCCTAACCATTCCAACCCATTTGTTTGCAACTTGTGTTCAAATTAACCATTTTTGCAATTGCCAATGCAATTGTTTTTTATGGCATATGGTAAAAGTGATTTGTAATCACATATTCAACTTCAAAATTATTTAAAGTTACACATGCAATTACAACTTGCGACTAATTTGGATGAAAATGAAGATGAAAAGTGCACTTATATTATCCATTTTTAATGGTTGGGCAAAAAAGATGATAATGTTTTTTTTTTGCAACTCAACATGTGATTATGGGCCATTAAACACCACATGGCATCTTATGCAACTTGAATTGTGACTATAGATCATTAGTTGCAATATATGTGTAATTAAATGTGAAAAAATTATGAGTTGGCAATTGAAATTGCAAGATATAATGGTTTACATTCTTTTAAAATTCTATAATTAGTATTCTTGAATGAACTAAGTGTTAGGTGTGTAATAAGGTTTTTGTAGGTGTGAACATGTTTTTTCCTAAAACATTAAAAGGGATTGTTGGATTAGTGATTTTCTTTTATTTTTTAGTTATTTTGAGTGAATCTAATCAATTTATCGTAATTTCCATTTGCATTAGATAGGGCTTTAACGCATTACTTGTAAATGTACTTTGTTTTAAGTTATTAATTTTGTGCTAGATTTTCTTAAATAATATAATTACAACTTTATATTCATTTGTATGGTTAAAGAAAAGACAATTCAACTATGGCTTCAATTTTAAAATATCCACAATGAATTATAAATGGTTATCATGGTCATTCATAAAGCCAACAAACTTTCATCGAATATAACTTGAATACTTCATAATAAAACATTAAATGTAATACCTTCTTTTCAAGACAAAGCCTCTCATGGCAAAGCCACTTGTTAAATCAAGTTTTGTAAACATAAAATCTTATATATCTTCTCAGCATATTCCCAAATTCATTAAATACAATACCCAATTTTGTTGGCTTTTCAATTGCACCGGAATTGAGAATCAAACAGAAATGAAAGGGTAAAACTAAAGCCCAAAGGTAGGATGAATTTATCGATAATTTAAATATCATCTAGTTAACTTGTTGAAAGATTGACAAATACACTTAATTGTGCATACTAATGTTGTGTGGTTGTTTCAATTATTAAATAATTGTTAACCTAGTGTTCTTTTTTGGCCAAAAAATCAAAATTGAAAACTACAATTTTCATTTATTTAATTTTTTTGGCACAAATGAACAAATCCATGGCAAAGAATAAAAAGGAGTCTCATTTTAAAAAATTATTACCTTAAAACACTTGTGGTTTTCATGACAAAACTAACAAAGAATTAACAATCTTACAATTTATCATTATTTTATAAAAAATGAGATTTATGATCATATATCATAATTGGGTCTTTAATTCTTTTTGAGAACCATGTTTATCAATCATAAGTACCACCCTAATAATTATTAAAGGTGTGTTCCTATTTTCAATAATTACCCAACAATGATGCATACTTTCATTTGGGTTAGTTCATACTATCAATATGTATTATTGAGCTTGAAATGTTAGAATTCCACATGTGTAAGTGACATGCTAAAAATACACGGGATTTGTTGTTTGTTGCAATTTAGTGTTATGGTGTGCACATCAAGTTGAAATCAAGGTTTTCAAAATTGTTTCTTAGAGTTACATCAAACAATTGTTTTAAATGTTCTCATCTAGATCCCAAACACCTATCATGAGAAAACCCTTCATACAATAGATGCCATAAAAAATTTAGTCAATTTCCCCTTTTGTCTACATAAACATTCCCTACACATACTTGAAACAAAATTTAACACATTGTCAAGTGTTGGGGAGATGTTTAAGAATTTCTTTTTCCCAAACCATCCCTTTACAAATGTTATGACACGTATCACTCTTGTGAAATGCATACCATTCCTTGTCATCATCACCCATAGTCCTGACCTTTTCTCCACCTTTCAAATTTCAACCCTCACCTTGAGATATTTCTCACATCCAATCTTATACATTTCAAAATGTCTTTAACCTCGATGTCACATATGTAACAATTAAAGTAATTGATCTCAATGTTCTTCAAGTTCAAGCAACTCATAACAAAAGCCCAAAAAACTTGCATCATCACAACCATTATTCAAACCCTTATGCAGTTTTTACTTTTTCTCCTTTGATTTGGAGTATCATTCAAAACTATCATTAAACCTAAATAATACTTGGAGCACATTCGCTATCCCCAAACATTATCACATGGTTATCTTCTCATAAATCCTTGTTTTTCAACCAATGTTATGTCATGATTTTTTTTTCAAAACTTTGAAATTATTACCCATGGCCATCCCAATTCCTCTAATATCATGTGGTTCTTTTAGTTGGCAATTCTTCAAGCAGTAGATATAACATTGGGTTTTTTTTTCAAAGAATTAGTTTTACGATCATCCTAATTTTGAACTAGATTTTAATACATATTTAAAAAGCCATTCACACATGGGGGCAATGGCAATGGTAGCATATTGAGGCAATTGATAAATGTTTTGTTCAAACTACAATATGACCAATTAGCAAGTAGCTTATATGACAAGCCTATGTGGCATGTTATTAACATGGCTATCAACAAATGGTAAGTTATTGATAGTCCAATATTAGAAATGATTAAATTTTCATTTTTTGAAATTTGTTTTGGTTATCACTAATGACAACTTACCACCATTATCCTTAGGTTCATAAGATATTAATCTTCAAACTCCATTATACCAGTGACCACAAAAACCTTCACATTCATAATAATGTCACAACAACAAAAGAACATGAAGTTTTTCACATGTCATAGCAATAAAAGACCTTATTACATCATCTTGCATAACTTTTCATGTTGTCTTACATAGCTTCTTGCATCATGCAAGGTTCAATGAATCTTGATTGCAAACTAACATGTCATGGATCCCTACATGTGATGTAATACTATCAAATGTAGGAAGGAGAGCCAAAACTAACATAGGCAAAGGATCATAAAAAGGAATGAGTAACATAGCACATTAGAGGCACAAAATTAAAAGAACATCAAAATGTTGGGGTTCATCAAACATAAACACCTTGAACATGCAACTCAAAAGGAATTGATTGATCCAAAGGTGCACATGGTACCTACTACATAGAAGAATTTCAAAAACTAGTCCACGACAAAGTCACAAAAAATGGCAAGATGTGTAAGGGTGGAGGTAATCCATTCAATTCATATTACATAAAGTTTTATAACTACCGCAAAGGGGTCCAAACATCACACATCCTTTTAGAAATTGATGATAGATGAGTGCAAAAGCTTCATTTACTTCAACAATTCAATATGCAATAATTATATGAAGCAATAAAAGCATTTCAAGGGGAGTGCATCATCAATGCACCATTGCATGTGAAATATTTGTAGGTTGGAGGTGATGAAAATTAGAAAACAACAATGTTTGTAATTGAAGGTGACATGGGAAAAAAAGACTTTTGTGCAACAATGTTCATTCACAATAAATCATCTTGGTTAGGATTAGATACCAAATGAAATGACAACTCCAATTGAGCAATCTTGGGTGAATGTCATCCACTTGGATGACTTCATTTATCACAATCTTAGACCTAGACGTCAAATATTTTAGGAATTAAATGTTACCATTTTATGTTTAATCTTTTGGATGCTCCAAGCATGTGTGTTGTGTAATCACAAGGTCCTCCAATAATTCTACTTGCATTAATAGTGGGCGGTGTGTACAAGGCCCGGGAATAAAATTAGTAATAGATATGAGCCATACGTAGCTTTAGCGGATAAAGTGTATCCTAAGATGTACTACGATCATCAACTAGGGAGAGTTGAAGTGGACGAAACTCCAGCAAAAATCAAAACATAAGAATTGTAAATAGTTGGATGGATGTTAATTAAAAACCAACAATTGATGAAGCTCAATTCAAGAACTGATGTATAACCACAATTGGTGAAGATCAACGCATAGTTAGAGATAGGCAAAGTATTGGAAGAGGAGCATCTATTGAAGGAATTCAAAGATGTTTTTACATGGACATACAAAGATCTGAAAGGGATTCCATTAAAGGTTGCACAACACATAATTGAGCTAGATATTATTATACCATTGGCACATCAGACCATGTACATATTAAATCCAAACTATGCTACAATAATTAAACAATATATTGATAAATTGTTAGCAGTTAAATTCATCCAATTTGTAGAAAAGGTTACATGATTATCACCCATAGTAGTAGTACCCAAAAAGAATGGAAAACTAAAAATTTGTATAAATTTTAGAAAATTAAATGCAGCCACGATGAGAGATCCAGACCCATTACCTTTTTCACATGAAATTTTAAACAACAATAGTAGGGTATAAAGGATATTCCTTCTTAGATGGGTATTCAAGATGTCATCAAATTTCTATAACTCCAGAGGATAGATACAAGATTGCATTTGTTATAGACCGGGGAGCTTTCATATGGAAGGTGATGTTGTTTGGAGTTTAAAATGGACCTCTAACATATTAAAGAGTTTAATATGTTCAAAAAATATTTGGATAATTTTATGAAAATATCTCTAGATGATTTTATAGTGTACAATGACATGGATAGTCATTTGTAGAAGCTCAAATTATGTTTTCAAAAGTGCAGAGAATATGTCATTAGTTTGAATCTAGACAAATGTGCATTCATAGTATTTTAGGAATGATCTTGGGTTTTATTGTTTCCAAAGAAAGGAAACTACTAGATCCAAAAATGATACAAACAATAATAAACATGCCACCACCTAAAAATCTATAGCAAATTCAAGTATTCAATGGTATGGCACAATTTTATAGATGTTTCATCAAAAAAATTGTTACTATTATCGCACCTATCATTAAACTAACCAAGAAACAAAAAAAATTCTAAGGATAGAGGAGTGTCAAAAGGCTTGGGAGTTGATTAAACAAAAATATATTGAAGAACCAATATTGATATCACCAAATTGGCAAGTGGAGTTTCATGTTCATACATATGCATCATTACTAGTTGTAGGAGCTATGTTGTCTCATAATTTGATAAGAAATAGTGATCAATTGGTGGTGTATGATTTTAGACTTTTGAACGTATTAAAACATAATTATAATACAATAGAGAAAGAAGCTTTAGTAATGGTTTTTTTTGCATAAGTTCAAACATTATTTGTTGGGTAATAAATTTGTCTTTTATGTAGATCATATGGCATTAGTTTATTTGGTCAACAAACCATAGGTTTCAAGGAGAATAACTAGGTGGTTGTTATTGTTCCTAGAATATTATTTCACAGTAATGTATAAGCCATGCAAAACTCATGTAGTTGTAAATGCATTATCAAGACTACTAAACATTACAAAACCCATATGTGTGTTTGATCAAACCATAGATGTACGTTTGTTTTACATAGAGCTTGAATGGTTGAATGATGTAAATTGTTTTTTGAAAACAAGGCATCTTAGGAAGGAACATTTTATGTACAACAAAAGCAAAGATAAATCAAGAAAGCAAAACCTTTCAAATTGAAGAATGGTGAATTGTATAGAATGGGTTAAGACAACAGACTACAAAGATGTTTGACAACTACATAAGCATAAATAGTGATGAAAGAACTACATAAAAGACCATCAAGAGGTCATTTTGCAATTGAAATCACGCAAAGGAATATATTTGATGTGGGATATTGGTGGCTAACCCTATACATAGATGTGAATGATTAGTGCAAATCTTGTGATGCATGCCAAAGAACAAGAGGATCGGTGACTCAAAGTCTTATAATACTAATCACAAGTCTTCTAAAGGAACCATTTATGAAGTGGGGACTTGATTTTGTGGGGCCAATTAAGCTAGCAAGCAAATATATAAGAAACAAATACATTATTTTAAACCATATATTATGCTACCAAGTGGGTGGAAACAAGAATATTGAGAACCAATACTACAATAGTAATAGCAAAATTTTTATATGAGTGCATATTAATCAGGTTTGGATGTCCTTTGATTATAATCAAAGATCAAAGGGTTCATTTCATTAATGATGATATCAAGTATTTAACAGATCATTTTCTATTGCAACATGTGAGTTCTACAACCTATTATCCTTAAGGCAATGGGTAGGTTGAGTCTATTAACAAGGTACTTGGGACTCTCTTGACTAAGTTAATTAGTGATAATATAATAAATTGGGATGAACATCTATCAACAATGTTATTTTCATACATAATTGCATATAAAGTAGCAACATGGTACACACCATATCAATTATTGTATGGATTACATCCATTGATGCCCACAAAGTACATAGTGCTAATTGCTAGTGGCAATGAGAAAGATAGTACTTTAGTGACAATTTTAATTAGCAAAGTTTCAGAAATTGGAGAAATTGCAAGAAGCAAGGATGCAAGTTGCAAAAACTACTGGCATTCAGCAATGGAATAAAACATTATGGAGTTAGCAAAAGAATATAGAGAAGTAGTTCAATTGTGGTGATTATGTTCTATGGTTTCCAAAGGGAAATAAATCACACATAGGGAAGTTTACTAGGAAATGATCTAGCCCATTCATACAATAACAAAAAAACCACAAATGTGGGGCAATGACAAAGAAGAATGGATGGAAGATCTTGAGGTCAAACCAATATTGACTTCAAAACTTTAGATGAAGGACAAATCATTGGATGATAATTGTACAAGTAATAAATTAATGTTTCATGATGTGATGGATTATGAAGTATAGCACAAGGAATTTGTGATCCATAAATCTAAAGTTGGTATATCAGTGGTATTGGTTATTTCATAATCATGTATTAGCATAGCCAAGAGAAGAGGTATAGGGAAAATGATGTGGAATAAATACAACTAACCTAGATGAACTATGGATGTAGAATAATCATTATGAAAAAATATAGGGTTTTATAACTGGGCTTACAACTAGGCTTGTAATTAACACTTGCAACTCATGGCATTTGTATAGCCTTGAGTGCTATCAGACAAGTTGCAGTAGTTGCAACAGACACCTTATGTTGTATACAATGTTACATATATGGTCCAACTCACATGCAACTATATGCAACTTCTTTGCAACTAATCTCCATGTTAGATTCCTAGGCACATTCCAATGCGGCATTTCATCCATTTGTCGAAAAATGATGTATGTTAATACCTTTTCAATTTATTTATGATTGTTTTACAACTAGTTTGATGAATATAATCTTTAATTATTTCATTCATCCATTTGATGAATGAATTTTACTCTTATATTTTATATTATTTACAACTCTTTTACAACTAGTTCAACAAATATATTCTTTCATTATTTCATTCATCTATTTGATGTGAATGGATTCTATTCTAATCCCTTACAACATATTTACAATTCTTTTACAACTAGCTTGACAAATATATTCCTTTATTATTTCATTCATCCATTTGAAAAATGGATTTAAAATATCATTATCTTTTGCAACTTATTTATAGTTATTTTATAACTAGTATAATGAATATATATTTTAATTATTTTATTCATCCATTTGAGCAATGAATTTTGCTTTTATCCTTTGCAACTAACTTACAATTAAAGATAAAATGAAAATAAAGGATCTAGTGACTAATTTGCAATTAGGTGTTTAAATTTGGGTGTCAAAGTAGTTGTATGGGTATTGATTTTAGTAGTATTAAACAACTAAATTGCAACTTACCATTATTATCTAGACTTCACATAACCATTATCATGTTGTCTTGATTATAATAAATAATGTTGAATTGCATTAAAAATCACTATTTATAAACATGAAATGGATTTGAAACTTTAAATATATTTACATTCCATTTTGATAAATACATTACAAATTTTTTTTTAAATGTTTCTATTCAAAAAAAATGTAACTATGAATCTAAATATAATGCCCAAATTATATATAACAAACATTTTTCTCTATCTAAACAAAAGGTTAGATAAAAATGATGACCCACAACAATCAAATATTCTCATTTAAAACATTATGTTTTATAAATGAATTTTTTATTATATTTTTGCTGAAATGGAGCTTGAGCCATTCAATTTCTTTAATGCACCTTATCTACTTGAAATTTGTCATGTTAGGATTTTTATTTTCACATGTGAAATGAAATCAATAACATATCATAACATTGCAATGTCAAAAATATGCAAATAATCCCTTTAACTTGAATAAAACTAGTTTACAACAATATTACCACTAACATGCAATTTATTTGTCACTAGAATGCAATGTATAAAACATTGATATAAACTAAACTATAATTTTTACACCTACAAATAAAATCAAATATTGTGCTTATAATTAGGTAAATTGAATTACAATTTTAGATACTTTTGAAAAAATCTTACCTTGTATACATAATTTTGATGTTGATGGATTGAAAAATAATGAAAGTTTGGCCTTATAACATAAAAACAACATAAGCAAGAATCTTCAATATTCAAGAGTAACAACAAGAACTTTCAACATTTAAAACCAAAAGTAAGAACTTTGAACATCCAAGAGTAAAAGCAATAAATTAAAAAATAAAAAATAAAAGTAAGAACCTTCAACATCCAAAAGTATGAGCAAGGACTTTCAATATTCAAGAGAAACAACAAAAACCTTCAACATTCAAAAGCGAAAGCAAAAACTTTCAACCTTTTTAAGAGCAAGAACCTTCAACCTTTAAGAGCAAAAACAAAAGCCTTCAACCTCTCTAAGAACAAGTAAATAACCTTCAACCTCCAAGAGTAAAAACAAAAGCCTTCAACCTCTTTAAGAGTAAGCAAAGAACCTTCAACCTCTAAAAGCAAAAACAAAAACTTTCAACCTCTTTAAGAGCAAGAATAAAAACCTTCAATCTCCAAAAGCAAAATTAAAAGCCTTCACCCTCTTTAAGAGTAAAAACAAAAACCTTCAACCTTCAAGAGAAAAAACAAAAGCCTTCAACCCTTCAAAAAACAAGAACAAGAACTTTCAAACTTCAAGAGAAAAAACAAAAGCCTTCAACCTTTCAAAGAACAAGAACAAGAACCTTTAACTTTCAAAAGAAAAAACAAAAGCCTTCAACCTTTTAAAGAGCAAGAACAAGAACCTTCAACTTTCAAGAGAAAAAACAAAAGCCTTCAACCTTTCAAAAAACAAGAACAAAAACCTTCAACTTTCAAGAGAAAAAACAAAAGCCTTCAACTTCTCAAAGAACAAGAATAAGAACCTTCAACCTTCAAAATAAAAAATAAAAACCTTCAATCTCCAAGTTATTTAAATAAATAATATAACTTATAACCTTTTAGCTTTAGTTCTAAACTAATATATATATATATATAATCTTAATTATAACACATGATATGAAATTTGCATCACCAAAAGACTAAGAAATACACGAAATGTTTGAATAAAAAAAATAAAAAATTTAAACATCTTGAATTTTTTAAACAATAAGCATAAACGTATGAAGTCATTGATGCATTGAAACAAATCTATTGATATACTACCATGTGTCATTTGCTTAAGGTTTCATGCCCAAATTTCAAATTTTAAATTGAAATATAGATGCATATTAATTGCAACAAGTTGAAATGTCATATATATTGGGTGGTGGAAATGTATACATGTGCATGACCATATGTGTTATTCAAGGCCATACATTGTTGCAAAGTAGTCATTGATTAGTAACTAAATTTATCCTAGTTGTGATGTAGTTGTTACATGTGATTAAAATGCAACTTGTCAACAAAATCAAACATGGTTGACTACAACCGTCTATATAATGCATACATTGTAATGTATGAATATACATCTTACAACTAATTTGCAACTATAATACAACTCCTTGATTTTCTAATGTGGCATTTTATTTATTAATTTGTCATACTTCTATGGGACAATTGTAATGCATTTGTTTATTAGTTATTTTGGAGTTCTAGTTATAAAATAGTATAGTTGCTGCGAACGCAATTTTTCATAGTGAATCAAAATATGAGATTTGAAGCATTCATTCACAATGATGAGGTGACATGTTTCCATGTGGTTGTACAAAGGACACAAAAGATGACAATGATGAATTATCATAATTTCAAGGATGAAGCACTCATTAAAAGATGGTGAACAACCAAAAAAATGAATAAGATGCGCATGAAGTTAAAGGATGAAAATAAATGAAATAACCATCGCAAGTTATTTTCATTTGCTACAAGAAGTCGTGTATTTTCTCAAAGCTCTAGAATTCGCAAAAGTATGAGTGTAGAGAGCACAATTGTGAAATTGCAAAAAGTTGCAAAGGATAAAGAAACATAAAGAAGTGAGCATGGACAAAGACAAGAGGAGGAAGTAGAAGTGTTGAAAAAAAAGAACAGAAGTGTTGAGAACAAAGGAGAGTGTTGGAATGCTAAACATTTAGCCGTTGGCAGCGATGTCACTGTTGCATTCATTATCATTTTTGGAGTGTGAAAAAGGAAAGTAGTACCATGAGAAAATGCGATTTGCGGATTCTATAATTCAAGACATATATAGATCAGGAACATCTACAGTAGAGTTTTTGAGAAGATGAAAAAGAAGTTGAAGTTCAAGTGAACAAGGAGGCCCAAAAACAACACTAGTGGATTTGATATACATTTAAGAATTATACGAAAAAGAAGGTGTGGAACAACAATATGTGAAAGGATAGGTGTCAACACAAAAGGACGCAGAGGAAGGAAAAGTACCTGAGGCGAGAGTGCAACCATTGAGAGAAGTGTAACCAAGCAAAATGGAAATTGACATGACTACACTAGGGGCTACAAAGGCAAGGATAAAAACAACCATAATGGATAGAACAACATTACTAGATAAAGGTATTCATATTATAAATCTTGACAGATTCATGTAAATGCAAATGAAGAAGAATTATGATAAACATGTCGAGTGGTTAGAAAACTAGAAAGACATCAATGAAGAAAAATAATCAACTGATAAAACATGGCCTATCACTCTGTGTTTTATGAAGTGGGAAACATTAATTCCAAATATAATGTTGAAATTTTTTGACATTTTTTTCATCAAAGGCACAAATATCTATTTTGGCTACAAGGACAAGGTGTATGTGATTAGCAAGTAATTGATTATAGATGTCTTTGGAGTTTGTGCAAAAGGGTATGTAGAAAACTTGAAAGGGTAAATCAATAAGACGATAACATTATAAGCTTTACATAATTGTAGAATTACACCCATGAATTTTATAGGAGATCCATGGAATGTAAATACTTTAGATTTGCCATACTTGGTGAAATACCCTATAATTATATCTATGATCTATTAGAGAAAGAAGGTCACTTACTTTAATAATAAAAATGCCATCACATTGATGAAAACAAAAAAGGGGAAGAAGGTAGATTGGGCACAAATTATGTAGAATAGTTTGTGCAATGAATTAGATCAATGATAAATATGTTGAGGAAAATAAGAGGGACAAGGACACATGTTAGTCATCCCTAATCCTGACAAAGATTTTTAAATATTTGTTTATTCACCAAAAGGATCATCCATAGAAACCACAAACCAAGGTCAAGATAATCAAAGAGGAGATGCAGGCAACATTGGGAAACATAAAAAAATTTGCAACAAAATCTCAAAGGAGTGCTTTCAAGAGGAAGAACATAATTGAGGAAGGTGGAGCCTCACGATCAGGGGTAAAAAAAGAACAAGAAAACACAGAAGCAAGGGCTTAGAAGATGATGAGAAGGAGAATGGCACCATTTTTAGTGCCAACATTAATACATGCAAGTAGGTTGAGTGTTGGTATACCACATATGTCATCTCCACAAGAAAGGTAGATGAGAGAAAAAAATTAAAAGATCAAGAGGGAACATGATACCAAGTCTCCAGAGGTTGAAGAACATTCGTCTATAGATGGAGATAAATATGAAGATTGGATGGACAACAATGAAAGTCCACAAAATTTGCAACAGTAGCAACAACAATAGTAAACATAAGGAGGTTTATAGGCCATTGATTTATAGAAGGAGAGGATGGAAACATAACCTCCTTTAATAGTATTTAGATCACCAAAGTTACAAGTACTAACCAATAAACTAGGATTTACAAAAGGACAACCATTTGAGTTTGGGTTGGGGAGTAGAATAATACAAGAGTTGGGATTTTTTGGAGAGGAATCCAAAAATCCTACAACATAAACAAGTACACCAAAATCGGTGGAAAAGGTAATTGCAAAGGTGATGCAAGTAGATAAAATAGCTAAATTGTTTTAGACCATGGCTATTATGAGTTTAAATATGGGGAACTTGAATTTGGAGGTGAACAATATAAATAATAGATTAGCCACGAAAGAGAAAGAGAAGACAACATTACAGTAGGAATTGGACAAGGAGAGAGACTTCCAAAGAAACATAATATAAAAATTTGGAAAAAGAACATGATAGAAAATGAGCAAAAGATCAAAATGTTCATATTGAAAATAAAAGAAGAGAATGAAGAGCTCAAGGAGAAGATGGGGCTGATGAAATCCCAAGCTGAAAAATTGAAGGAGTTGAGGAAGACGGTTGAAGCTTAGGAATCTATAGAAAGAAAATGGATAAAAACATTGTTTCATTACAAACAACAGCAAAAGGCCTTGAATAATTAGGTGGAGGAATTGACTAAATAAAAGAAGGAAAAGGAGAATGTACTAATAGATTTAGAATTGATTAACTTGAAGAGTGCTTTTCAACTCAATTTTGAAAAATTCAAAACAAAAAATAGAGGTAGAGATAGAAAAGCTAGTGGAAACAAATAAGGAGCATCAGAGGAATCTACAATAGTTGTAGGCACAACTAGAGAATGCAAATGAAAAAAAGAAAAATTAAATCCAATTTGTGTAGAAAATATTCGAGGATTATGAATAGATGCCACAATATTATACTTTAATGAAAATTAAAAACACAATGAAGGATTATGATGTAGAGTTTGAAGGGTGGTGGGAAGTTATAGAATAATATTATAATAAGGAGTTAGAGAAAAATATGGGCCAACATAGAGTTAATGAAAAAACATACATGTACAAGTTGGAAGTATATCACAAAAACTTTCTAGACTTTCTATGTGGAAATCCAGCAAGCATAGAAACATGAAGCCAATACGAGGATAATGAAATAAGGCCCAATGGGACAACTCAAGAGGAAGAGGTGCAGATTAAGGAACCACATATACTCAAGGAGGGAGGTTAGGAAGATAAAAAACCATAGATGGATAAATAATAATAATAATAATAGATGAAGACCACTCCAATAGTAAAAGGCATAACAATTATAGATGTAGCCACTAAACGTGGAACCACGAAGTCAATCAATGGAAGAGGAGGTTAGAACTATAAATTTAAAAATAGGTGCATAATTGCAAGTTGCTATGTAAAATGAAAGTTCAAAAGTTGTAGTTGAACAATTGAAAGCACAATATATTATACAATGACTACATTTTCATTTTTTTACTATTCCATAAGGATTTCGAGGATAGAATCCAGAGTACAAGGGGGGGGGGGGTAATGTTAAGGGAGAATGCAAATTACATTGGTTTTGGGACTTATAAGGCATTATAGATAGGGATAGGTCATTAAATAATCAACAGTTTGAATTTTGAATTCCTGTTGATTATTGTTTTGTTTTGTTGATTCATATTGATGGTGATTTGGGGATGGCCCAAGAGTGGGAGTTTTGGGAAAGTGAAAAACATTCATAGACACACAATTTTGGGAGTAAGGATAGATATGGAGGTACTTTGTAGAAAAACTATAGATTTTGATGTTTAATACTACATATTTAATTTTGTTGTTTGATTACATTTCAATAGAACATGGGTTTTGTTGCAATTTTGTTGAAGTTTTGAGTAAACCAAGAAGTACAAACTTCTTCATGGATTTCCATATTGAATTTGTTGTGTGAATCATCTATGGTATTGAAATATCAAGAAAATGAATTGTAATTTTGTTTGTAGTTTTTTTTTTCATTGTATTCTGGAACGCATATTTTGGTTATTAGAAATAACCATGAATCTGGTGTGTTTTTCTTATGGACTACAAATATATGTGTGTTTAGAATTAGTGTAGAATTATGGATGAGTGTATATTTGTAGTGCAAATATGTTGTTATAGTAAGTGTGGAATAGTTTTGAAGGAATTAAATCCACATCTACTAGTTTGTTTTACATGAGTTCTATAATCCTTTACTTGTATTTGATTTTGATTAACTTCATGCACATAACCATTGATGTTTCCCAAATCAAATCATTAGAATTTCAATGTCAAGGTATTTTTCATCCAAAAACATGTTGTAAATAATACAACAAGAGACCATTGCATTAAGTAAAATAATAATATGGAGATTAGTTTTCAAAACCTATTTTCGAAAGATCTTCTTCAAGATCCCAAATGCATTTTGCACAATATTTCTTCCTTGGCATAAAAATTTGTTGTATAAATTTGAAGGACAATATTCTAAACATTCTAAAAAAAATTTGGTGGAATCATCAACCAAGGAAATAGAAAGTAAATTTTTCAACAATCAAGTAAGGTTTAATTACCTTTTTACGTTTATTGAAACAAAACAAATATCCAATCACAACTGTCTTGTACAAGTTGGAAAGGTGCAAAATCCAAGTGTCATTCATTGAATTAGGCATTTTCATAAAGACACCTTGGAATTTCTTTTGACAATCCACCACAACTTATAACTACATGTAAGCTTTCAACTTGAAAGAAAAATAGTCCCTAACTAAAAAACCTTAAGGTTTTTGAATATGGATTTGAATAACATCAATGCCCATGGATAAAAAGTAGACCACATAATTTTTCAAACCCACTCATCACCTCTACCAAATCTTTTTGTTTAAATCATGTCAAAGATGAATTTTGAATGCCAAATTGATAACAAAAATGAACTTTCACAAAACCAAATGGACTATTAACTGCCAATGGTGAAAAGCTTGCCACGATGAAAACCATCTACACCATGAGTATATGTTTGTACATAGAACAAGCTACATAGATCCCCACAAGTACAACACATATACCTTGTCCTTTTGCATCAAATGTTTTAGTTTCATGGTCAAGCAAAATATTAAATCCTTGTTGAATCTAAAGTGTTCAATCCATCACAACTTGTATTAATCATAAGGAATAACAAGTAATAGACTTGGTTTTCACTTAATCATTAAGGTCTTTGTTGAACAATAATTTGTAAAGACAATAAAGTCAATATTGATGCAAAATCATGGAATTGAGCATGATGTAAAAACATGTTTTTTCCCATTGGAGAAGGGAATGAAAACTCACAAGTTGATTCACTTTCATAGCATAAAAGGAGACTATTATGCACTTGTACAATCACCAAAATGAAATATGTCAACAAAACTACCTTCAATGTTGAATGGTTGCATGTTGAAAAACCTTCACAAAACAACGACATAATAATTATAAGAACAACAAAAAATTTGTTCAAACACCTACAAGAACAACACAAAACAATAGTTGGAAATTGAAGTGAAATGAAATAATAAACCATCTCAACTTAACAATAGCAAAATTGCAAAATGAAAAAAAAACACAAGTAAAGAAATTTTTTGAAAACAAAAAGGAATAATGCTCAATGGAGACACAAATGAACATGCATGAATGAACTTAGATGAATGACAAAAACATAGATTCTTACAATGTAGTAGTAGCAAAGGTGAACAAATGTGAAAAATGATGGAAATTAGAACTCAAAACAAAAAGATGGTGTGCTACTCTTGAATGGAAATAAATGGAGTACTTAATAGTGGGCATGTAGGACTATTTTGCTATCACTTCTAGAATGGTGGTATCATATATAGTAATGATGATTAATGTCATAAGAATTAACCTTAATCCTAGAAGCCCTAAAAATAGGTGGTAGTTTTTAATAATAAGCCCAACTATTTCAATAGTTTACCCCTATGTGTGCAAAGTACATAAGGTGATTATCAAGTATTTTGCTATATTGTGATAGTTACATGATGAATATAATGTTATAACAATTAGCGGAAATGACAATGACCTTGATTAAGCCATTGAAATAGGACTTGATTAATGAATACAATCAATTATAAGATGCATTATTGTACATGTAAAAGAGGTTGCTTGCTACCACTTTTGTATTGATGCAATTGCCTATTTTTGAAAGATTTAAAAAATTAGTGCAAGAAATACAAAGTGGTCCATAGAATGGAAGATACTTGGCAAAGTTTTTAAAAAACCAAATGCAACAATAGGAGCCATACGTGATTACTTTGAAAAAATGGATGAATAGTCAAATTGATGTGGAAAAGAAATATTACTTTTTTTGGGGGGGTAAATATGTGATTTACAAACCTACATAAAGTTGTAGGTTTAAGAACCCAAAAATGTTGTGCTATATTATGTAAAGGCATATTTTATTTATTTTCATGAATATATAGTTTTTAAATAATTTCAATTCAATTAAAAATGAAAATCTAAAAATGAAATTGTTGGATAATTTTTTTGAAAAAATGTTTTTGGATATTTTGTATGTATTAGATTTAGTTTTAATTTATCCAAATGTTTCCATAATATATAATAAATTTTGCTATATAAACACATTATAGATTTTAGTACAAGACATTGGCAAATTAATGATCAGATTTACAACTAATGTTTAATCATAAATGAAACATGTGATTTGTTACATTGTCTAGTCACCTTTGACAAGTCACATAAAATTAATCACAAAAGACAATGTGTGGCACCTAGTTAAAAGGATAGTTACATCAATATGCAACTAATACCAACTTTTCATCCATTTGACATAACATGGTTATTTGTGATTATTTTTACAACTAAAATGTGTAGTTACATATGACAAAGAATAGGGATGTATACACCTAGCAAAAATTTGTCCATTGGACTTGGATATAAATTGTCCACTAAATGATGTACACGTGGCAATACATAATAATCTAAATTTTTATAGTAAAAAAAATATAATCATGACAATTACCTACTCAAAGTTAAGTTAAATTAAGGTAGGCAATTATCACTACTACAAAATGTGGGTGCAATTTAATAGTCCTTGTTCAAAACTAGACCAATGAATTCATTGCATCTCCACTAGGTCATATTCACCACAACCAATGAATATTCACTCAAAATCTAGTAATTTACTTGGTGTATAGGGACACTTTTTGTTGCAATATATCTTTGTGTGGTTTAGGTTAAATACGCAACCTAACATAGGCTAAAAAGGTAGATAAATAGGTAGTAGTTAGGTATTAAATTAAATTTATGATAATTATGTGGATGTAGATAGGCTTAGGTAGGTAGGTAGGATCTTGGATTTATTTTAAGGAAAAAAATGTAGTAAAGTAGACAAAAACATTAGTTTCCCTAAAATCTAGTTTATAATTAATGTAATTTTTAATATACACATTAAAAAGTAAATAGAAAAACTTTACAAATAGAAACATAAAACCATCATTATTTCCATTAGGTGTATGATAAGTTGAATACACAATTCTAATAAATTTTGTGTAATAAAAAAATAGGTAACAAATAGCTTTGAAACTAATTAGTCAATATGGTGCTCAAACAAAATTTACATAAAAATTCGATATATTATGACTATAATATGTACAATTTGAAAACATGTAAGTAATTTTAAATGTCAATTAACTTGTGAGTAAAGAAAAATCAATATTTGATTTACTTATAAACAATTTTGTAAAACCCCAACATTTATGCAAATAGATTCATTTTTTAAAGATCTATTTATATGCATATTAAAAATGTTGTTTTTGGAATTTATTATAATATAATATAATATAATCTTTATATTAATCAATGAATAAAACAATAATTTTCCTTTCAATACATCAATGGCTACTTGTCATTTCTTGTGACAAGGAGCAATAATTGTTTATTTTACCATGATTTTGCTCTTCATTGGTACAAGCCTTTTTAATTTGTTCATCCATCCCATAAGATTCATGCATTTTGAATGTTTAAAGTGTAAACCATGAAAATTTTATTTTTTCACTTAGTTATATGTTTCACAAAATTGAACTTGTCGACAAATGATATTAGATAAATCCAAATGAAAAGGAACCACAACATTATGTAATTGTAAGGTAAACAAATTGACCACCATACATTTAGAAATTCAAAGGAGTTTAAATCCTCACACATCGTTCCTTTGTTCTAACATTAAAAATTATTTATAGATTTTCACTTAATGTTTCCAATGCCACAAAAAACATTCAATTTGGTCAAGGAATGAAGAAGATATAATTTTTTTTGTGTAAGGGGGTTTATTGATGCACCTTTGACCTTTTGAAAAGACTCGAATGCAAATCCCAAAATGAAAACAATAGAAGAAGGAGTTGGGGCATGCTCTTAAATTTGTTGCAATTTTAGGGTAAAAGGGGTGTGTTGGAACTTTGGGATGGAAACTTAAAAAAATGACAAGCGGGTCAATTATTCTTATGAATCTACACAAGCCAAACAAGTTGGTTAGTGCATAGTTGGAGCACTTTTGGTGCACAAACAAGTCACGGGCATACACAAACTCACAAGATTCACCATAGTTCAAACTTGAAAAAACCACCACCTTCTTCGTTATAGTATTTTTGTGTTTGGCCATGGGGGTTGCACCCAAATGTCATTTTTCTTGGGACTCCCAAGTCAAGAGTCCCAAAATTCCTAAAATTGGGACTTCGACCACTTTGGACATTCATAACTTCTTTTGCAAACCTTTGATTAAGGTGAGGTCTAAAGCAAAGTTGGAGCTTTCATCGAAAGCTTTCCAACGATATGTCACATGCCCCTTTCATGCGTGTAAATTAGGGAAATTCCTGAATTTTAGTGGTCGAGAGTCAAAGTGACAAATTGATTCTTGGCCCCTTTTTCTTAGCCATAACTTATGTTGTAAGTACTTTAATGGATCATGAGAACCCATTTTGGATATTTATGTTTTAAAATTTTTCCAATGGTATAAGGAAGTCTTCAATCCAATGAATTTTAACTTGTCAAATTGTTATTTAAAAATTTGGGACTCCATAAGGACTCCAACTCCCAAAATGGGAGTCCATTTGGGAGTGTGTGGGTCCATTCCTTTATATTTTCCCACATTGACATTCCTGGGAATGTCAATGTAATTCCCGGGTTGCATTCCCAACTCGCACCTTTCCATGCCCTTACCTTGGTCGTAAGCCCAAGGCTAGGGTTGTGACATTTATGCTTTATCATAAGCCTAGTAAAGCAATTTTAGGTTTTGGCAAGCTATGGTCTACACAAAAAATTGTTATCGTTTGACAATTTTCAATACTTATCCAAATTCCATGCATCATGGTGGAATTTTGGAAAATCATTTTCACTAAAATTTTGTAATAGATGATGGTTTATATCCCAATCTAACATTATGTTATGAAATTAATGCACATATGAATGATATAATAGTCCAACAAAGTATTATTTTGATTTAAAAAGCCTTGTCACATTTATGTAATTCCAAAAAAGGACTAAGAAGTACTAAATTTGGTAATAAAATTTCCATAAAAAAACATTAAAAAACCATAAATAGAAATATTTCACATTAAAATTTTCAATTTTTCTTAAGGTTGTCAAATTTAGATAAAATGATTTAAAAATGTTCATTACTACATTATGGTATAAAAATGTTGATGATTATGATTTTTTTAGGTTGAAACATGTTTTTCCATTGAAGATTTATATGGGCTAAATGCTTTTGTAGTCATTTGACAAAAGTAATATGAAATTTTGAATTTTAAAAAATGGAAAATTGTTGTCAAATAAGGGTTTTAAAAAAACCTTTATTAAACTATTGATATATATTTACACATATGTACAATTATGTCAATTTTATATTCATAGTTATTGTAACTTCTTTTAATTTTGAAACCCAACTCGTTCACATGCGATCTTTAAAATTATTCAAAGTGAGTGAAATCTTACGTGTTGCTACTTTTAATATTATATGTAGTGCCACATTTGCCTCAAATTGTGTGGACCATAGTTGCCAACACCCTTTTGAGGTTAAAGATTTTGGTTGTTGTTCCATTGCTTTGGAGTACAAAGATTCTTAGTGGTACACCATAAGTTTTTATATCACTCAAAATGAAGTAAAAATGAGGAAGATATGGGGTTTCAAACTAGAAAAGGTCTAAAGTTGTTTTTCAAAAAATTCAAGACAAAATATCATAGTCCTCTTCCTTTTTCTTTTTTTTCTTCATTGCTCCTTTTCTTTTGGTGCTTAGAATTTTTTTGTAATCCTTTAATTTTCATTACTAATGACATAAGAATTGTTCAATTTGGTTAAATCATGATGAAGATATGGGGTTTGAAACAAGAGTGTCTAGAGCTTTGTCTTCAAAAAACTTTAGACAAAATATCACAATTTTCTTCTTTTTCTTCTTTTGTTCTCTCCCTTTCACCTTTGCTTTTGGTGCTCACCAAAAAAAAAAGTTTTCCAATTTGTGATCTCAATGACATAAAATTTACTCAATTTGGTTGAAGGATGAGGAAAATATTAGAAAGTGTTGTGTGTAAGCTTGTGTTTGGTGTTGAATGGTTTTATCATATCACATCCTTTGTCCCATGCATAAAAACATTGTTACATATTCACACAATAAAATACATGCTATTTAACTTACTTAGTATGGCCTTCATTTAGTTTCAACATACAAATATGAAATAGGCAATTATCCTTTTGATTCAATATCTTATTTATTAGATAATCATTTATTATTTCTTGAATTGAGGCAAAATAACATAGCACATTAAAATCCATGTTTATTATTGAATACTAAAAAAGCCAAACAATGTTGTATTCGATAATTAAATCCAAGTTTTTTGTTTGATTTGCATCAAGGCATGGTCACAAACGAACATCAATGTGACAAAAAATGGCTTTTAAGTGCTAGTATGGGAGGTTGTGAAGAGATTTCATTGCAATATTTTGGATAATTGAATATTTACAAAGGCCAATCACATTTGGAACAAAATATCAAAATGTATTATGTTTCAATATGGCATGGATTTTCAATCTATCCCCTTACATATAACGTATAGTTCTCAACATTTTGAATCAATTCAATATGTTAATGGTCTATCTAGGTTTTTGCCTACTTTTCAAATTAATAATCCCAAAGTTACCATAGATTTAAATGATTTTCCATCTTTTTTGGAATCAAACTACTACAAATTCCACACAAAAATATTCACTAGTTTAATGCATTTAGCCATGTAATTAATTTATTAAACAAGCTAGGTAGTAAGGTAATTAATTGATTAGGTAGGTGAAGTAGTAGGTTCCATGTAATAATTAGTAAGTAAGGTAGGTAGGAAGTAGTATCACAGATTATATATGTAATACACATTTTATTATGTCGATATGTGAAAGTGTTATTTTATTATTTAATTAATTAGATAAAATAGGTTGTAGGTAATAAGTAGATAGGTAATAGATAAATAGTAAGTAGGTATGTTAAATAAAAGAAATTTTATGGTGTGGATATATCATAATGTTTTTGTTAAATATGTTTAACTAAGTTAGGTAGTAGGAGTTATTAATTATTTAGATACACTAGGTTGTAGGTAGTATGTATGTTGGTTAAGCAATAAAGATTCTATTGTGTTGATATGTGATAATGTTTTTATATAATATTCTTACTTAAATCTAGGTAGGTTATGTAACTAATTTATTAAATAAGCTCAGTAATCATACATGTTCAAATGATGAATCAACAAAATTTAATAAAGGTGCTTCCATTATTATGAATTTCAATTTAATGGATATCTATATAGCAAAAACATGGTTCCCACATAAACACATTCAAAAAAATAAATTCGATGATTCATTCAAGATTATTTACTTCCTTTTTTTTGGAAAATTCCTTTCATTTAAAAAAAAAAAGATTAGAAATTGCTTTAATTGAAAAATTCCTAATATTGAAAATATTAAATTAGAAAAATATTTTCATGAAAAATTTGAATGCATTGAAAAATTATTTCATTGAAAAACTACTTACATTGAAAAATTACTTGCATTAAAAAATATTTATATTGGAAAATTATTTGCATTGGAAAACTACTTTCATTGAAAAACTTATTTGCATTGAAAAAAATATTTCCATTGAAAAACTGCCACAAAAGGAAAAAAAAAAGAAAAAAAGAATACCTACCCCCTTTTCCCAACCACCCCACACCACCAAAAAGACAAATCCTTGAAAATTTTAAATAATCCCACCTTCCTAACTTTAGCAACAACCAAACTTCTCCCTCCCATCCTACCCAAGAAGAAAACCCTTGGGCTAACCCAAAAAAAATTCACTTCTCTCAGTCCCCTTAAAAAACACTCCTTCAGAAAGGGAAGGAATTACCCCATCCTCCCTTCATGATCCAAAAAAAACTCTTTTGAAAAAGATTTTTTTTTTTCTAACCCTTTGTCCCCTTTTCTTAAAGCTCCACTTACAACTTGTAATTTTTTCAGTTAAATTGAATTATCCTCTCTTTATACCCATTAAAATCCCATAATAAAAAACAAACATGTAAAAGAGGAAAATAATTAAATATTTAAACCCTTTTGCTCTCCCTAAATATTCACCTATAAACCCCATTGTACCCCACCCAACTTTATAAACTAGTTGTGTTTGCCTCATGCATGCTTGGTAAAACCTAAAATCATACATGCATGTCTACTATCTTAGGGCAATAATAAAATTTTATAACATAAAAAGAAAAACAAAAAAAAAAATACAAATTCATTATGATTTTTGTTATTAAATCTTCATAAAATCCTTATTGAATTTTAAAAAATAACATTAAAAATTAGAAATATTTATATCTCAAAAATATATATTAAATTAAAAATTAAAAATAAAATTGATGTGTTTTATTTTAATAAAAAAATTCATAATTTTTCAAATCTCATTTAAATAAGATTTAAAGGAATTTAACCTAATTATTTGTATGTTTATCAAACAAATTTCATTTAAAAAATTAGTCATATGAAATTTGTTTTACATTTCATAGTGCTATGAAACCTTGCAATATGAAAAGGCAAGTGACAACCCAAAAAATAAATGTTAGAAAAACATGATTAAATCAGTTACCCAACATTCATATTTTGAGAAGAAACCCAACAAGTAAATGGGGATACTTCAAAACAACCCATCAATTGGATGGGTGCACCCAAAATCTACACATGCCTGTCCATTGGCTTGCGCCAATAAAAAATTTACATGCAAACCTATAACCTTATCCATTCAGCCAACTTTTGATTCTCTGACCCCTATACCCACTCAGAATGTGTTCCCTCAATGCCTCTGTGGGACAGAGCCACTAAAGAGTATTCATGAGCAACAATGGATGTAAGGCAAATCCAAAACTTGGGGTGAAACTGTTTCAAGGAGGACCAATTTAGGTTAGAAAGACACCCACCCTTTTTCCAACATATTTAGGTGAGAAAGAAGTTTGATCCTTTCTTTCTTTTTATTTTATTTTTTTCAATAGAGTTATCCTCAAAGTCAGCCAAATTGAGGACAAGAACCCTGGGTATGGTTGGAATTAATGATGTGAGGAAAAAATTGTTATGAAAAAATACATTGTTAGAAAACAGCAGTTCAAACTCCTCTTACCAGCAAAATCATGACATTTTGAAATTCATCCTGCATCCTCAACTTTCTTTAGGCATCTTTCAATCTTACCACTAACTACTCTAAAAGGTTTTCAATTCTATTGCAAGAAATTGTATTTGGTACTCAATTTCAGTATTTCATCCTGCCTTTAAACCCACTTTATGAATAAGCAACAATTGAGGATGAAACCTGGGATTGAGAATGAAATGGAGGTCCAGATTGAGGATCACTTTAAGAATAGCTCTCATGTAGAGTTTTCATCCTGACATTGGATTGCATCCCCAATTTTAGGGTACCTTTATTATTAAGTTTAATCTTATGAACTCTGTGAGAAACTTTTGGAGGTACCATGTATAGTTGCCTTGTCTACCGAGAGGGCTAAGAAAGAACAGTAAGAACAGTATGTACCTTCCACATGTGTGAACTTTTCTTCTGGCAAGTGTCTGTCACATGAGAGATTCTCAGTTCATTGGAGACTTTGTTGCATGATATGATCATGTCATATTAGACTTGTCATCTCCTTGAAACCAATTGATATGACAAGTTCTGATATATGATCCCCACTGGGTGCAAACTTGGGGTAAGGATATTGATCAATGTGCAGTCATATATATATGTACTATGTATGACTTACTCTCTCTTTTTGCCAAGTACTTAGAGCTTTCGACTTCTTACCAACATTCGGACCTCTACAGTACTTACTACAGCCATGCTTCTCCTGAAGCCCTTGTCATGCATGTGAATTGGAGGCACATTCAATTGGGCAAGTGTTAGGTTCATTGCACGAGATGTACTACTAACTTACCCAGATTTGAGCAAAACTTTCTAGGGTTATTTTACATGGTGATTTGGGTATGACTTTCCCCTTTTGGCAGATTTTTCCTACCATACCATTTTAAGTCTTATTGAATCCAACTTCGGCTATTTTGGTTTCGAAAAACCACATTAGGCTCTGTGTTTTGTATTGTTCTTGTGGTACTTTTTTTTTAGGAGTGCGTGGGTGGGTGTGAGTGTGGGTGACTACACAAGTTGTGTGATTCATTGTAAGATTCCCCTCCTCTTTTGGAAGTTATTCATTCTTTTAGCTAAACACTCATTACACATTGTAGGAATAGCACTAACATCTCAGGTCAGGTGTAAGTATGGTGGCTAAGCTTTGCTTGCACCTAGTAACGGGTGACACCTAAGTTCTCAATAGAACATAGGGTGATGAATAAACTGAGTACACTAGCAAACTGCAAAGTTTCCTTTCCAAAGTATTTGTCTGGATTATTATGGTATGGGGTACATCCATGCAGGACATGATTAATCTTTCAAAACTGGAAGTAAGCAAAATCAGTCAGTAAGTAGTGTAATACATAGTATTACAGACACTGTTTCTTTTTTGGGTGAAATTTCACATTGTGACAACAATAAAAAAAGGCCCTTGCAACAGTTCAAAGGCTTTTCTGAGATAAAATATGGCACATTTTTGTCCTCATAATATGAGGACTTTAAAAAAAAAAAACTCGCCATATTTAGACAGTAGGTTCTAGCATGTTGCCAACATATAGTATGATTCTTAAACTTTTTTACTTTCCTGTCTAACCTGTAGCCAAATTTGGCTAAATTCTCTTTTTGATGATTGCCAACACACCTACATCACAACTTTGAAAGAAAACACTGATTAAAGGTTCACTTAAAATCTGTGCACTTGTTTTTTTCATAACATAGAAAAAGATGTGATGTGGCCGAAGTAGCGATCTTCCACAAGATAATTTAGCCAAATCTGGCCATAAATAAAATATGGCAGTAAAAATAAAATAAAAATAAAAATCTATTGCTTGCTAGCTACTGGAACTCAATGCAGAAGTCTGGAGATTTTTTTTAATTTCGAAATTTGGCGACTAGAGAGTAGTCCTGTGCTCTGAAGTAGCCTCCTTGATCTCTAGAATTGCAATTTCACCCAATTCTGCTGACTCAAGTACATTTGTTCATAAACAATAAAGTTATGGGTAAAGTCATGGCCTGTTGGGCCTGAGTTGCACCCCCTCATTTGATGTTTCATCCCCTCCTGGCTGTTTTGTCCACAAAGTCATGGAATTTTATTAAATAAGGGTATGAAATACTGAGACTTAAGGGATTAAATGCACCATGCTCGGGAACATTTATAGCTACAGTACACATAACAGCAGCAGTGATTGGTTGAAGGCGTTCAGCAAAAAAAAAGACCTGGGCAAACTCAGATTAGCACCAAATTTGTTGCTAAACTGCATAACTGACTGTAATGAGAATTGACACAACCCTATTTTCATCCATGAAGGGAGAGTGACCATTACATTTCCATCCAAGAAGTGATAGGGTTATGAAATCATTGGGCCCATGAAAGCCAACATAGGTACTTTTTTGGTACCTTGTGCTGAGTGATAGGTTGTTAACTCAACGATGGTTAAAGGTTGGGGGTAATTGCATGTAACTCATCACCTAATACCCAATCAGGATGTTGAGATTCTCATTACGGTCCGCTATGTGTCGGGTAATGCTTGAGGAGTGGGGGTGTTCCTGAAGTATCCAGTGGAGCTGAGGGGGGCTTACTTTGGGGCCACCTCGCTCCTTAGGTGTTACCCTATCAAAACCTATAAGATTATATATTTTAAAATCCTCTTACTACCCAATGGGTATATCGGGGAAAAAGAGGGTGGCTGTTTTGGAACACAAAATGCATGGACATTTCGTTTTTCAACTTGGTCATTGACATCAAAACACTACGCAAGGTTTAGGGTTCAGGGAATTAGAAAAAAAATCAAAGGTTTTTATTAGTGTTGTCCAGCTCTTATTTTTCAAGAGAACCTTCAATCTTTTGGGGGGGGAGGGGGAAGAACCACTAGCTAGAGTTCAAGAATTAAAAAAAAAAGAAATTGATAGAACCTCCAGTTCTAGATCTAGTTCTTCACATTTCAAGTTCCTTGGTCTTCAAAAAACTTTAATGCGCCAAGTCCAGTTTTATCTATGCCCAAAACTTCTTTTGTTTTTTTAGGTACAAGCATTTTACAACTAATAAAAATCAACCACCTATATCAACTACATCCTCCCACCACTACCCCCAAATCTATTACTTAGAAAATTTAATACTGAATTTTCTAATGAAAAACTAACATGTTTAACCACATTGGAAAAAATTATTTGTTAAAAAAATGAAGAATTATAACTTGCATAAAATTAATTTTGGTATCAATTTTGGTTCATGATTTAGTTCTAGCTAGAGCATAGTTCCCAATTCTAGTTTTAATTCTAATTTTTTTTTTTCCAAGAATTAAAGCTGATAATCCATCTATCTAGTAATTAGTTTGAGAATTGAAACTAGAACTGGAAACTAAACAATGCTAGTTTTTACCAATGTTGAGTGGATATCTTAAGAAATTGCACATCATTCTTACAATGAAAAATCGATTTTATTTTTTCTTGTAAATGTTTGCATTAATGTTTTGTAGGCATTCATATTTCACTTTAAACCCTAGACTAAGGCAATTGTTTGCAAAACATTTTGTTTGCTTGAGTTTCTCACCTTTAACCTTGTTGAATATTGTATAAAAAATGAAAATATTTTAGTCCAAAAATGAAGTGTGTGAAATGTTTCTGAGTGAAGCAAAAGGTGAGGATAAAATAATGAAAGAAATCCAAGTAAACTCAAGATTGCAAACTAAAGAAATCAAAGTTCTCAAAAAATGACAAAGAAAAAATTAAGCAAATTTTAGAATTATTGCATTTCCAAAGGAAAAAGTGAAGGGTTCATAATAGGAATGTTTTATGTTAGTTTTTTTTTGTGAATGACAATGCAAGAATGACATTTGATGCACGTGTTGTATGTTATTTTATTCAAATCATGTACTTTTCTTTAACCCAATAATGAAATTAAAGGAGTGTCCTATATTTTATTATAAGACAAGTGGAATAAAATGTTTGAGAAAACATATTGAAGTAGACAATTTAAAAAAATTGAATTTTTTTTCAAAGAAGTTTGGTTTAAAGTTTAAAGAAATTAAAAAAGTCAACTTGTTAAAAAAAAAGAAAATATGTCAAGTTCATCCATTCTATTTACTTATACTTCCAAAAGAGTCATTCAAAAAGGATAATGTGGAACAATAAAGGTTTTTGGAAAGTTTTGCACTTTTGTTTATAAAAGTCATTTGTCCTTGCATTTTGTGAAAAGTGTATGGTTAAATGTTTGATCTTGCATTTGTGTCTCCAAGTTTAGTTCCTTTCACAAATGTTTTTTTCATATGATGTTTTACCTAACATAGTGGATAAAATGAAACAAACATATGTTTTGCCTTTCTTTGAATAATGCCACTTTATCATTATTAGTTTTGATCTTTGGATGTTCAAAGTTGTTCATACTATCTTTGCCTTAGTTATTTTTTTGGGGGATGTAATTTAAAGTCAAAGCATGTAATTTTTGGTTTATTTGAAGCTATTGAGATCATAAAATAGACTTTGACAAAAAAAAATTGATTGATTTTTTGAATGAATATGGCTCAAGAAATAAGATCATAGAACATGTTAAAAACAAGGGTTCAAATTTGAGCACAATGACAAATGCTATCAAGTTTGTTGTGAAATGTGACAATTTAAGCTTGGAGGAGAACTTTTAGGGAACATGTTTTGGGCATATTTTCTCCAAATTTTGACAATATGTCATTAATGATGAGAAAATTAAAAAAATAATGTTTGGAAACAAAATTGGCCTAGTTGTCATTGGAATGTCATATATATATATATGTCTATTTCTGAAATTTGCAAGTTATTTTGTAACTAACCATCTTTTGCAAATAAAATCATATTGCTCTAGGAAACATTGCAATTTAGGGCAACAATTGTTTTATGTTATAATCATTAAACATGAGCGAGGATTAATGGCCATGTGCCTCCACCTTTACTTGGGATGTTTCTTAAGTCATTGTTGATTTTATTTTTTATGGTTGTGAATGCTTGTGTGTTTAACAAATCCCATGGGCATTGGTTACTTTCTAATGCTTTGCATACAATAATTACTATGACTTTGAAAGTAAAAGAATAATATGGAATGGCACTCTCTATAGCTAATTTGATGGAAGATGATATGGTTATGATTTTGGAGTTGTCTATGCTTGCTTTCAATATCATAAAACAAATATGTGATGTTTTAGATGGTTTTCTTTCATTTCTAACAAAATATTAAAGAAAAAAACATAACATGCTATAGATCTAATGTTAGACCCAAGAAAAAAAAGTCTTAGGTTGGTTTCTTCTTTTATTAGTTTCTATGTTGGAAGATCATAATAGACAATCTTTGCTTATGATGCTATTGAAATGTTGCCATGTATTTCACCTTGTGTTAGAAATTGAAAATATGATAGATCAATTGAATGATGAAAATTCTTGTTTTGACATTTTTGAGATGATTGCTAGGATTGGTGAGTTAGCCAACTTGGCAACTAAGGAATTACAAATGTTCTAAAAGTATCAAGTTGATGCAAAGGACATTAAATGTTTGTTGGAATGGTGGGGAAAATATGAGTCCTTTCCAATTGTTGCTTTCCTTGCCCACCAAATCCTTGGGATTGTGAAATCCCAAATTGAAATTGATTTTTTTTTTCCTTGGTCAATATATTGATAAATTTGAGAAGATGCAAGTTGCAAAAAAATAATCTAGATAAGTTAATGTTTATAAGCAAGAACTAGCCAAATGATCTTAGGGTGAAAAATTCTTCACCTTCTAACTTGATGGAGTTGATTGAAGTTGACACTTCTTTATACGAAGAGCTAGAAAAGTATGAAGGTGGACTTGTAATTTTTAACTTCATCCCTTTGTATATTATTGCTTGAAATTTGTTGTTTGGGCTCTGAGAATTGCCTTGAACATCCGATGGATATTATTTTCTAGGATATTTGGAAATGTGAAAATCAATTTTAAAAATTGATATCTTTTGACAGATATTATAATTGAGAAAAATAATAATAGAATCTAAGATCTGACCTGGTTCTTAAAATTCATTTAAAGAACAGAACTGTCAGATATAAAAAGATTGATATACACCCAACACTGGTTAGAACCGCCAATTCTGATTCTAGTTAGTAAAAACCAAACTATAACCAATTCTAGAACCAAAACTGGAACTAGACTATTTTAAGAACCCAACTTGGAACTATGTTCTTAGTTCTATTTATGTGTGAAACTAGAACTAGAACTGAGATTTTTGGAAAATAAATAAATAAGAAATTTATGAAAAAAAAGACAAGTAACCGGGGGTTAACCAGAGGTTAACAACCTTGGTGAGTTCCAATCTACTCAAACTCAGACTGGAATGGGGTCTATTTTGACCGAAACTGCAATTTTTGTGGAAGAAGGGGACCCAAAACTGGATTCCTGGTTCCATTTATGTGCGGAAACCACAACTGGAACTTGTTCTAATTGATTTCTATAGAACTGGAGGTTCCTCATCAAAGTCAAGAACTGCCAAACACTGGCATTTTATTTATCTCATGACACAAGTAGAGTCATTCCTTCCCATACGTGTAAACTCATTATTTAACTCATGGCTTTTTATAGATGTCACTAACACATACCCTTCACATGAGAAGATTTGAACTACAAAATCCAACAAACCTTTTCCAAAAATTATTGTAGCCTGTAAGTAACATGATGTGCTGACTTCAATTGTGAGCAAAGGACAGAGTACCTGGAGCTTTTAATGCCTAAGGACCTGTTAGAATGAGGGTTTCTTTTTTGCCTGCATAATCATAATAATAATAATGTTAGTCCTGGTAACAATTAGTGCCTAATCACTGACAACTTCAGCTTTTGCTGTGGACTTTGATGATATGAAATTGAGTACAACACTACTTGGCTACAAGTAAGTTAAGTTACCTACAACAATTCCATTTCCATAATTCGCAGAACTTCAAGGCTATGGGCATTATACACACAAGTGTCAGGATATACATAGGCCATTTGATGAGGCCGACTATGAGGCAGTGTTTTTTTGGGGGCAAATTTGTGTTATAGCCAAAGTGGTGATGATCCACAGGAAGTTTGAGCCAATTTGGCTACAAGCTAAATATGAAAGTTAAAATTTAAAACTTCTATACTTTTGGCTACCTACTTGAACCATGCATGTATAGAAATCTGGCATTTTTTTCTTAAATTTTAGTCAAATTCTAGCTATTGAAAATCTCAAAAAAGCACTTGATTTTATCACTTTTTATTTTTAATACAGAATGTTTGCTATATATAGCCAGCAAAAGAGCGCCTGCTACGAGGTGAAACTGAGTGAAACTAGTTACAAAGTTGGTCTTAGTTACAACCAAGACCACCAAATGATGATCCATGGGTCATGTGGTCACCCCAACCCCATGAGATCAAAATTCATGTTCATGGGTCATGTGGGCACCATGTTATAAGTTAGGAGTTAGTGTGGGTTTCCATGTTGTGCACTCACCTACTATTCCATCACGTTGGGTTTTCCATGTGGGAAAGGTCACCCACCCACCCACCATCCTGAGGATTCCTTATTGAGACCCACTGGAACAGGGATTTTATCGCTCCCCCCCCCCCCCCCCCCAAATTGTTTTTTGGGATGTAACTGAAATGGTGATCATTCATAAGATGATTTAGCCAGTTTTGGCTATATGGAATATGAAATTAAAAGAATCTAGCATCCTCTTATATATTTTGTCTACAAATTTACTGGAACTTAGGATGGAATCTGGAGATTTTTTAAGTAATTAAATACTTTTGGGGGAACTTTGCCTACTAAAAAAACTCAAAAAACACCTTTTTCGCCAATTTGAAAAACAAATCACCATTTTGCAAAATATTTCCAGAAAAAAAAAACCATTGCACTGGAGTAGTGGGTGTTCCACCCCACCCCACCCTAACCTCTGGACTCCTCCACAATTCCACCAGATTGGCATGTGGCACAAATTGAGAACTAGCCACCAGCTGACCTTGACCCAATTGCCACTACTGGAACTTTGGGCAAGATGGTTGCAAGAGACCCTTCAAGTGCAGTTGCCATGCAGGTGTGTGGCTATATTTTAGAGGGGATATTTCAATCCATTTTCACTATTTTGACCAACAATTTGATTGAGAAAAATTGTGGGTGGATGATGTAACATGAAAATCAACCCTTAGGAAACCAAATCTTGAGCGCCAGAATATATGTTAGCCCTTTGTTTTTTTGCACATATCTCATTTGAACAAAACAAGAATCTCTCTACTACTCTAATCTGACACCATGCTTGTGACTTTCACAACTTCCTTTGTGAGAAACAGAAGAAGACCTCACAGAAATTGAGTCAATCAGCAAAGGTCATCATGGGATTACATAATGCAATGATGCCACACAATCATAGATGAAGGAGAGACTCTCTTAGCAGCAGCACAAAGTTTGTGTATAGCCATGTGTGTGGGGGTGTGTTGGTCGCAACTTTTTGCAGGAGGGCCAGCTCTTCAAATTTAACAATGGGTGGCCCAGTCCTAATGGCTGCTTCTTTTCCTACCCCATTTTCTGACATGCCCAGCCTCCTCGGCAATGATAATCAGTGGTGCCTGCACTCTACAATCCAACAACATGACTATTGTATATCCTAAATCAATTGTTCTTAGGTGGGTTTTGCAAAGCATAATTATGTCAGAGTTGAACTTACATGTAATAGATTATTATACTTAGCAGGCTAGGATCCTAGTACAGCTGAGAAGGGAGTTGCCAATCTCTAGGAAAAATCATCTGTCTTATCCAGGGAGAATCTGTGAATTCTGAGATTGTACTTGCAAGATGTAGGTAATTGCGCACCTTGGCTTGCTTCTGTAATGAAACGGCTGAAGGCATTACTTGCTAAACAGGCAAGCTCCTTCCAGGCACATCATAAAATGTACTTGTTGCTTGTTACAGTAAAAACCTCAGCTCAAAACCATAGTGTAGTTTGGGTAACCTCCTCAACTAGAATTTCATGCTCTTGAATATTTCTCATTATTTCCGTGTAGGGAGGGGAGACTACAATAATGAGAAAGAACTCAAAAATATTTCAATTGGGTTCACAATCATGATTTTATGCAAAACCCTCATGCCAACATCTTACCATAAGAATTGTAGAACAATGCAACTAATAACTCTTGAAAAAGTTGTTGTTCAGAATATTAGACTTGCACTTCATTAATTGAAGTGAACCTCGCTCTAGCCTGATTGAACAATAAAACCCTTCTTTCCCAAACTCACTTTCAGTTGGCAAAAGGAGCAGAGTTGCCATCAACTTTGTTAGGCAAAATCTACTACAGCTTGTAAGTAAAGTCAACAATTGCAACTTGAACAATTAATCTTTTTGAAAATCTGGACGTGTACCAAATTTGTGTGTCCAAGTCTTTCCATGGCATGAGCTACCTATCAAATTATTCGTGGCAAGGCAATAGCTTTTCTAACGAATTTCTTCAGCCTTGAACCTTGGTTGACCAAGTTGCCAATCAAATATTGATTCACCACATTAAAAAAAAGAAGTAGACAAGACACCAAGTTCAATTTGAGAATTGTATGAAGACACCAAATAATTACTTTTGCTTCTAGCCCATCTTAGTAAACAAGATCCATGTTTGTCTTCAAATGTCAATTGAGCTTCTAAATCAAATTCATACATCAACTTGCAAATGTATGCTAGTCATGAAATTTTTGGGACAAACTACAGAAAATAAACTAGTCATGATAATTTCCATTCTTATCAAAACCCCTAGGATTTAATATTATTTGAACATCGTTCCAACTCTTCATTAAATAAGAACAATTGTTGATTTTTTGCTTGAAATTGGTTGAAAAATAGGAATGTAACTCACCAATTAGTAGTCATTGACCATGTATGGTGCTACTAGGTTGCAAAACCACTTAATCCAACACCACCACATGCATGAAATAATTATAAGAGAAAACTCCACAAACTTACATAGATGTTGAAAGGGATTACAAAAGTCAGGGAAAATTCTGATAATAGAGAAAATAAGAATCAATGCATTTGATGGGAAAGTATTAATTTGTAACTACCTGATTCCAAACCACATTGGGTGGGGTGTGTTGGTGTGCTTTCCAATTTTCCTCATGCAATTTGTAAAATGCATATTTTCAAGCCAACCCCTTTTTGCTATCTTGGTCATTGGTGCCTCTTGGGGTGCATTAATGGAGGTACATCAAAATCTACACAATTAGAATAGGAATGTAAATCATGCAATGTGAGCCCAAATCATGCCCTTTTTTGACTTGCATATGGAGTGGAATTGGCATCACCCATTGAATGTGAGAAAATGATTTTTCACGATGAAACAACATCAACATGGAGAAAAGGAATTTTAACATAAATGGCTTTTGAAGTTGGTGGACATGGAGGAAAGCCAATTGCAAGTTTGACAAGCCATTGAATTGGCCCAAACATATTAAAAACATTTTTTGAAAAGGTGGGACCATGAGATTTCAAGGAGATTTTATCATGGTGTATGATGGTCATCACGATAGAAATATTTTCAAAATTTTACCTTCAAAATGGTTTGGGCCATCCATCCTTTTTAAGGTCTTTTTTGACAACAACACAGGAATTGGTTCGCCTTTATGGAAAGGAATATGGTAGGATCAATCACAATAAACTCAAACATTTTCATAATGGCTAAATCATTATTTCAAAAACCTAATAACAAAATAAGCATGAAGTAACACCAAAATGGATTACTAGGGGTAGAAGTAGTAAATAATTTAATATATGGGTAAAAAGATCAATAAATATGAAAATATATAGTACAACTTATGTGCCTTACCTTACCTTGAGATTTTTTGACAAGGAACATAGGCTTGGACTCATTAATCATTTACTTAACTATCTTGGGTTAGACATATTTAAAAGTGCATTATGTGAACTTGACTAAATCCTAGGAAAGAAAATTTTAAATAATTTGATGATTCATTCGTAAGAAGGATGATAATTCTAGAAAGATAATATGTGACATGATACAATTGATTCAAAATTGATGAATGATTATGTTTGATAAATGCAAATGAATGGGACTGAATAATTATCCATTCCTCTTCTCAAGTATTTAAATGGTTCTTTTGGTGAATGATCCCAATGAAGCAAGGTTTCTATGTGAACCTAACGAGTTCCCCATTGGGTGTGGCTCACATAAAGGTCAAGCTTTAGGCATGTCAGTGATCATAGCCCAAAAACATGTAAATTTCAGCTCTTGTATTGTTTTAAGTGTTTTGTACAATGTGTGGGTGTTTTCTGAAAATTTGATTGTGTAATTTATCTATGTGTTAATAAGGATTCAATTGGTCACCCTCATAGATTCAAACCCTTCCAAAATAATAAGTACAACGTTTTTGCCTACCCTTGGGATGAACTTAATTGATTTTCAGAAAAAATCAACCTTAAAAGTAAAAATTATGTTTGGTTTATCTTTTGAAGACCTTAAGATAAAAAGTTTAGAAAGTTTTCTTAGAAGCAAACTTCATGGGAAAATCAATTCTTTGGATTTACATATAATCTATGGCTTTAAGTGATCTATGTAATGATGAAACTATATTATTTAAAAATATATATATTATTATTATTAACCATCAATTAAAATATCTACCTCTTCAAATCCTAGCTGCTTCATTCATTTCCAAATAATTATTTCATTCCCTTTTCCTACCCACCTGCATGAACATGAAAAGGAACATTAAACATTCAATGTACTTGGTCAATATGTCTTTTCATGAACATGTTATTTAACAAAATTAAATTTAAAATTAACATAAACTACTATTGAGAATCATATAAGAACATACAAGGGAATTTGGAACCTTGTTCAAAAATTAAATTCATGATCATAAATTTAAAATTTAAAGAGTAATTTAACTATTAGAGGACATTCCATAATTGTTTTTCAAATGATTATGAAATTTATATTGATAAAGATATTGCAACATGAAAATCATTTTTCATGTAAAATGATTTTAAATATTACAATACATTTTAAAACATCATTATAGAGGTTTAAGAAAAATAATTTATCTATTTATTCCCTTCTTTTTTTTACAATATATAAATCATAGGTATACATAATGAAAACAGGAACTAATGCAAGTGATATATCTAATTTTTTTTAGAAATTCCAAATTTCATAAATATCCCATGGTAAGAATCTAAATATAACATTTATTAGGTTTAATTTGGCAACTAATGGGCCTCACTCAAGAAGGTGAATGTTGGTTCGGCGTCTGGTGCTGGTTCATCCCACCCCCAAGATCTCCAAGGAGTGCAGTGAGAATATAATCCATTAAATCAAAGATCTTGACACCTTATAACAGAACTTAGCAAGTTCTTTCCTACTTTTACACTTGATTTGTCACTTGATAATTATGTCAAGCTACATCAAGATTCACAAGTTCATTCCTTTGTGATAAGTTTCAAATTGTAGCCTTGAAGCTGGGGTGCACATCTAGTAGATATCAACAAGGGACCAGCAAATGAAGAGTCAACGAAAGCACAAACCTTGTGTATAACAGTGTCACAAAACAGGTGCATACCTAATCCCCATACCAAATAGTTTTGGAGACAAGCCTCTATGATCTAGAACTTGCTGGATCACATACTTATTACTATAAGCATTGGAGCATGATGAAACAGTGGCAGTCAAAATCTGAAATGCTAGTGTACAATTGTTGGAGACATTGACAAAAATCTTATTACAAGATGCTCTGTGTTGCAAACAAAGTCCCATTGTCATGTAAATCTATCCTATAAACCACCCACTTAAAAGCTGACACAAGCACATTTATTCATCAGTAATATAGGCGCTGGTGCCCAAGTCCATTTCCTGCCAATCCTGCTCCTGGGTGAAAACCATCATAGACTCCGTGATTCCCTGCAGTTCCCATGGGAGGAGCTTGGCCCATCCCCAATCCTATACCCTGCTGATGTGGTAGTGGCAACAGTGCACCCCCTGTGCCTGCTTGGGCCATGATTTGGCGCTGGTATGCTAGTAGATCAGCAGCACTGTAGCCCTGGTTCATGCCTCCAGGCAATAAACCCTGGAAAGAAACTGTGGGAGGTGGGGGTGGAAGGGGCAGTGATGAAGTGCCTGGCAGAGTTGGCTTGCTACCCCAGGAGCACTGCATCAACAAGCAATGACCAGATTAGCATCTACAAACAGATTCTGTCACCGATTAAACCTAGAGGTCTTTTGTCAAAAAACTAATTTCCTCCTGATTTCTTTGCAATGGCGCCTTACCTTTTTTTGTCTTCCTGCTCACAAAACACACAGAACTCTGTACCACATTCCTGGGTTGTACATCATCAGCTTGATGTTTGTCAAAGACCATTTCCTTTACAGAAACACAGATTGACATGTCTTGATCTTTGAAGTGTGAGAATGTTGAGATTTCCCTGTTCTCAAGAAAAGGACAGGCCAACCATATCGCCCCATTGCACCAGGTAGCAAGTGTTTGGTAGAAAATGGTCAAATACTCTGGTTCAAGCATACAATGGGTGTCTTTGTACCCCCCCTTCACATTTACATTACACACATGGGGGGGAAAGTGCACAGAAATGCATACTTGACTGACAGAAAATAGACAGGTGCAGGAGACAGTCTGAAATGTAATAACTTACTTTGACAGACTTGCCACAGATGACCCTCCCATTAGCTGCTTGGATAGCAAATGCAGCCTCCTCATGAGAACGGTACCTCACAAACCCAAAACCCTTATCTCTCTGAACACGTACATCTTCAATTATGCCAGCTCCCAATGAATGGAACTGACGGTGTAACTCTGCTTGCGAGACCTGTGGCATGCTCAGGTCAGTAAGTGAAATTATATGTCTGGACGGATAGCAATCAATTGCAGAATGCTTATAGAAAATATTGTTGAGGAAATGGGTCTAAAGATATCTTGTGATGATCTATTTTCTAAGACTGCCAGTTGAAAATAACCCATATCAAAATCCAAACATTCTGCATTTATCCTACAGTCAGATAGCTCCTCACCTCATGGGCCAAGTTGCCTACATACACTGTAGTGTACTGAGGGTTGTTCTCAGGACCATCTCCTGTGACTTCTTGATGCTCTTCTTGGTGTACTTCTGCACAACAAAACATTGTCTAAAGGATACATGTACAAAGTTCATAATTTTAATTCTCACTCAAGGCTGGTTTCAGTCAGTGGAAAGAAGCAAATAACCAGATCAAAAATATCAACCAACACAGGCTGTTAGCTGATATTATTACCGCATCAACTTGCAAAATCTGCCAAAACAAAAAGGAATGGATGATGACAACACCTTGGATCAGTGGAGCCTGGTATCGTGCCATCTGATCAACAGCACTGCTCATACCAGTTCCATTTCCAGCAGTATGCACTTCATCTGCTTGAGGGCCCATGCTTGACTTTGTGGCCCAGTTGCACCGAATGGGTCTACTCCCAAGCCACTTTCCTGTCCTCACACACCACAATTCTGTAAACATCCAGGACTATGATGTATGATGTCCATACACATACTCATGACAACAACAACTTCACACACTGCTACCATGCAGCAGCCAGATTTGAAACTTGAAAAAAAAGTGGACATTACAACCTGTCCTATCTACCTGGGCTCAAACAGAGAAAATCAGCCTTACCTGTCATCTCACTTATGGCAATTTCTGCTTCCTGCAACACAAATAGAATTTATAGTTTAAGGAAACGCCAAACAGATATAGCCAAGTGAAGGAAAAAAGTGTTGAGCCCTCTGCACCTACAGCTTGAGTCAACCAGAATGGAAGTTGTGTCATAACCTGATAACACTAACATAACAGGAAAGCAATGGCAGGAAGAGAAGAGAAACACCAACAAAAATTTGAAAAACATAATCAAAATGCACTGTAAACAACGGCAACAGCCTCTCAAATACCCAGTGAACACAACAATGTACAGTAGTGACTAACTACTATAACATCCCCTGCAACTTTGTCCATTTCTGACAGTGGACCTATGCCAGTATCAAACATGAAATAGCATACAAACACGAGATTTCCAAAACCAAGAAGAAGAGTATGAACAAACATAAGTCAGAGTGCTGAGCAGAACTTTGTGGTGAGAACCCAGAGCTAGAAATTGAAGTTAAAAACATGGCAAGTGAGAGGGTCCAAGAAGGACGAAATATTCACAGATAAATTCATAGAATTTTACAATTTAAAGTTCCAACATTATAAATATAGGACCACAAGTCACATTATGCCTCACTTTGGACATCCTGCAGGAAAGGAACACTATTATTTCAGAAGGAAATAATTCTACAATTATCAGAAGAAACATATCTATATGATTGCAGAGACAATTCCACAATCAAACTTCAAAGGTAAATTGTCATATCAGCTCTATCAAAACCAGAAATAACATCACAAAAATGGGTGCAATCACACCATCAACTTCTTCATGAATAGCAGACACTAGCTGCCATGACTCCCACTGACTTCATTAGCTTGTCACAGTGGGTGTAGATAGTTACACAATAAACTGTCCAAAATGTCAGGCAAAAAAAAATACAAAAATCTGTATCCTGGGTGTCTGTTGCATTTCCAGAAGCAACAGGAAGAACTTGGTCAAGATATTGGCTAGCAATCAAAAGACAGATAATAAAAGAATTTAACGGTTTCCTCATCCAAGCTGCAAAAAGCTTAATGCATGTAAGCTTCATTTTAGCTTACCCCTTGTACAAGCAAGTGTCCAAGCCAAAGTGCCATAGAGAGAGGCCTACAGAACCAGTAGTACTTTTGTGAATTCATCAAGAAATTTAAGAAAAAAACCTGACCTACCTGCTGACTTCTGAAAGAAACAAAGCCGAAACCCCTAGAGCGACCTGATCGTTGATCCCACATCACTCGAGCATCTCTGTTCACCACCCAATAGATGTAATAATGAACCTCACTAACACATTTTGTAAGCAAAAATAATTAAAAAGGGCATAACCCAAGGTTCCTACATCCCCATATTGGCCTGACTAACCATATTAGTGCAACGACAGGTTTCACACTGCCAGCAGGTCTAGGCGGAATGACAAGGTCCATACCAAACAATCACAGGCGTAAATGACAGTCTAGAGGAATAAGATTGACTTTTGGAGCTTGCATCATGCCTTTGAAAAGCTGTATCATATGCCCAGCAGGTCATGCAGACTACCACTACTAGACCAACAATAAATGCCACCAAAACATCATTCTCAAACTAGTGATGGCAAAAGATTTTGACATTGCCACAACAGATTCAATCTTGCTCATAGCAATTCTCAACATGCAAAATTTAGATCTGAAACTGCAGGCACCTTCAATGTCCCCTGAAACCTCCCAAATCCTTGGGAAATTTCTGTGGGTACTGATGTATGTCATACTGAACTAAATGATACTCACCCACTTGGCTTCTCATCTGTGGCTTACCAGCATGTAACCAGAAGATAATCATGGTATTATGCAGAAACCACATTCAAAACATTGATCACCAATTTTACTTACGAGCAGCTGGGGTACATGCAGAAAGCTGCAAACAGAGTCGCATCTGTAACCTCTGGACTCAGATCACCCACAAATATGTTGTAGTGCCCTGCTAGTGATAACACATCAATGCTCAGTGACAGATGGATAAACCCCATAAGAGTGCCTGTAGATTTCGCTTGATAGCTTCATGCAACAGCTTAAATCCTACCCACAAGCTCAATCTGCTTTACAAAACTGAAGATCAAACAAGGCAAATTTTCCCTCTCACAGGCACAAGCAGTAACAAACAAAACCTTGCAAGAAGATAGATCTGTCTTTTATATCAATCATTCATTGCATAAACAAATGAGACAAGGGATTGCAAGTAACCTGTTGTGTCCTCCCTTTGTCCACTCACATAAGCCCAGTTAACCTTGATGGGCTGTCCAAACCTGCATCACCAAAGCTTATCATGGACATAGACTAATGAAAGATGGATGGTAATAGAACAGCTTTGTCAATCCCTTCTGTTGCTTAGAGTGGATGATCTGGCAGATCAACAAGTCTTTCAGTAGACACAAATATTTTGGATCTTTTGTCAACACCCAGTTTTAGTGGATGTCAAGGAATACATTCCTTCACAGCACACACCAGTGTTGGCAAATCTTCCACCTCAAACAACTAATGAGAAACAACCAGAAACAAATGTGTTGCCAGTGTCAAACTTGCCATTCTACCACAATTCAAATATCTTTCATAAGAATAGAGAAATCTCCATTCTCACGATAAAGAAGAAAACAGCAAGGTTAACACTTCCTCAGGAAGCCACAGAAAGAACCAAACAAGGGGAGACAAAAAACAAAACGAAAAACGAAAAACACACACCGCGGTATGAACAAAAGTGCCAGTCTCACACCTGTTCAGAGACCATCAACAGTAGTATGTATGATAGTGACTTAACTATCACAACTTCCCCACTGACTTCATCAGCTCCCTACA
>Ga0209208_10000694_pt1 | contig 45205 bp, 29 predicted proteins | sample S1TSphfallax_3_FD_187694 | JGI IMG/M metagenome (GOLD analysis project Ga0209208, IMG submission 187694) | Host-associated microbial communities from peat moss isolated from Minnesota, USA - S1T2_Fd - Sphagnum fallax MG (SPAdes) (version 2) | ecosystem: Host-associated > Plants > Peat moss >...
GGGGGGGGGGGGGGGGGGGGGAAAGGCATGTGCTAAATACGATCCATGTAAATCTAGCTGAGATCATGGCTGCTAATATACAGCCCACCACCCATGGACAGACGGATGTCGATGCCGACCCTTCGGATCAGAAATCAGATATGAAGATCACAATGAATCTGCCAAAAAAGATTTCATTATTGTTTGATTGTCGCTACAAATTTGATCTCATTTATATGTGTATTATGACCAGCGCCTTAAAAAAACAGTGTAGCGACAATTCGTGTCTGTTGGAAACTTGGAGTGTTAGAATTTGGGTGATGGGGCTGGGTGGCTGGGTGGCCCGCTGGGGCGGGGGAGGGGTGGTGGTCATCTGCATCCAGATGGCCGCTTTTGTCGACTTAAAGCAAACTATTGCTTCTAGATACTGTAAACAAATGCCAACACACAAGCCCGCCTTCAAAAGCAGTGTACACACTACTGTGGCGTCAACAGAATTAGGAGAGTTCATGCGGTCGACGAGGATTATAATATTGTCCAGCTGAAATGAGGACAGAGAAAAACGGGTCCCCTTCGCCCCCCCCTTTGACTTGACACTGCAAGATCAAACTGTTACACAAGTCTAGGCTGCTCTGCTGCTTCATGACGAATTGAACGCATGTGTCATAGTCCATGTACGTTTCCTTCCCCCCCACCCACCCCCCCCGGGGTCCCCGGGCCCCTCTCCTCCCACTCTGACTTTTTCTGAGTAGCTTGCATGCAGTTATATATCTGGTGGGGAAGGAAGGAGAATCCCTCGTCCCGAGATAGACATGCCCGCGAGGCAGTAGTCGCAGTGTAGCATTTTGAAACTATTATTTTATTACCCATTAGCTAAGCGGCGGGTCCCCAACGGCGCCCAGCTGCTTTTTCCAGGCGCCGGCCACTTTCACAAGTTCCAGATCAGATCAGATCATATGTGATCAGAAGTCGCTTCCCATGAGGCCTAATGGTTAAGTAGCTGCTGCATCCATTATGTCCTTGAACCATATAACATGTCCTAGAAATTATTGTGGGTGAGAGTCCTTTTAGGTGAGTGCAAAATATCGTCCTAAGCAGTTTTTTGGGCGAAAAACATTATAGATAACAATTTTTACAATGATTATACAGTTTGTTTTGAATGAAAAATGTTTTAAAGCACAATAATTAAATCATATTGTACCCATCTAAATACTCATATTCATGAATCTGTATTAGAAATCAATTAGGTCATGGTAAGTAATTGTTCATTGATCCTAACTTAGCGTAGATCAGCCAATATTTCGACCACTAGATCGCCAGCCGTGAGGGGCAATCGACCAGAGTTCTCGATCCGTACAGGTGGCAATAGCTTTGTGGATGATTAAGGAGATGGAAGAAAAGGAGGATTTTTTTCTCTTTCTTTTTTTGTTGTTGTTGTAGGTGGGCTGCTGCATCCGATCAGATTTGTTTTTGTGTACATGGGCAAAGGGGATTGGGGCGATGGGAAACTGACGGGTTGTGGGAGGAGGGGTAGTTGCAACAATATTACACTAAACAATCTTTGTTGTTGTGATAGATCGGGGAACCAGTAACCGTCGTCGAGCCGGTACTGGCCGCATATGACGGGACTGTGCTAGCTGCTGCTAGCTAGCCAGCAGCGATGGATAGTACAGCGTACCAACCCCCGTTGGGACCCCTTAGCTAGCTAGTTGTGGAGGCTCCTCCTGTGCACCTTTCCCTCCTATCTCGCACCTCAAGCTTATTCGTGGAAAACCTTTCCCTAGTGAATCCATCATCATTATCATCATCCAATATTTGGGGCCTCCAATCTTCCGCTTGTTCTGTGGCTTTTTTCTTTCAAAATCCATCATGGGTAGGTTGCCCGTTGCGTAGTTTTACTGAGTAATCTCCTCCTCCATTTGACGTATTGGCTGTTCTCTGCGGGGTGACTTTTTCAGCCTGTTTTCTGCCGTTGTTTATATGAAGTTGCCCGAATTCTCTGACACTGATCGTCCTGAAGTTCTACTGGTGAACTACATTCCTCACCGTCAACTACTGGCAATTTCCGGCAGTTAGAATTGTTACGATTCATTGTTATTGTCCTGTCTGAGTCTGTCTCCGCCAACTGCAGTAATTAAACTAGAGGGCAGCATGGTCCGCCTGCTGCATCTGAGAATGCTTTTTGGCCCGAGTCATGTGTGCGCGCGTGCCTGTGTGTACAGTAAGTGACAGGATTAAGAAATAAAAGAAAGGGAAGAAAGGACGACACAGGGCGAGAGAGAAGAGAGAAGAGAGAAAGAGAGCGTGAGCGAGCGAAGCCCCCCGGGGGGTACTCGTCGGGTTCCGGAGAAGGAGGGATGTGAGCTCATGGGACCCACATGCTGCCAGGGGCAGATCGCCACCAGCAACCGGAAAGAGTAGTGTAGTGGGCAGGAAAATCCAGGCCGCCTCGCCAGCCTGCCTGGCGTCCCCTGTTCTTCTTCCTTCTCCGACACTCAAGCGTGCCTGAAACACTGCGTGCATGCCCTTGCCCCAATCTTTTCTGTCGCACACGCACACCCCAGACACTAGAGCTCTCTAGCTAGAAACCGAGACCGAGACGCACGCGCGGTGGTCGACTGAGCATGAGTGGCAGCAGCAGCAGCAGCAGCAAATTAATGTCATCTACTGTACTAACGTCGTGCTCATAGTACTACTACATCTGCATCTGAGCAGGACGGCTTCTTGTAGGAGCCTGGAGAGCTTGAACAGGCTGGCGGGGCCAGGCAAAAGTGCGCTGCGGGAGGTCGCAGCGGCGGTTGGCAGCCAGTTCCAGAGCCGCGACCTGTGGCCAGTGCAGCAGGCATCATTGCAAACGGGGGACAATAGCCGAGGCGGTAAAAGACCGGCAGACGAAAACCAAGCATCTGATCCTAAAGTGAACGACCAATTGGAGACGTGGGGAAGAGAGTCTAGAGATCGTCCACTAGAACACGCAGCCAGCTGGTCGTCGTTCCAAAACAGGAATAATCTGGAGCAGGAGTGGAGGCCGAGAGGTGGTGCAACGGATTACCAACTGGAGCCAAATCGAGGTGAAAACACGTCGACGCGAGAAGGAGAGTCCGCGACGACGGAGAATCGAGGAGGGCTTGATTCTTCGGACCGCAACAAAGGAGGAGAGATAGGTTCGACGGGCTTAGGGGCGCTAGAGAGTGCTGCTAGGAGCTCCGCTAGGGCAAAAGGTGGGGCAGGGTCAGCAGCAGCTCCCCGGAGCAGCAGTAGGGAAGCAACTGCCGGGGGTAGTGGATCATCTTACACGGCGTCCATGAGCAGTGGAGCACCATGCGGGGCTTGCAAGTTTCTGCGACGAAAGTGCGTGCGAGGTTGCATCTTTGCACCCTATTTCGGGGCAGACCAAGGCGCGGCACGGTTTGCAGCAGTTCACAAGATCTTCGGCGCCAGCAATGTAGCTAAGCTTCTGCTGCATATTCCGATGCCACGCCGCTGCGATGCTGTGCTCACCATCAGTTACGAGGCACAGGCGCGCCTTTCCGATCCCGTCTATGGCTGCGTAGCCACCATCTTCGCTCTCCAGCAACAGGTGAACCCTTATTCTACCTTTCTCCTAACCCCAGCGTTAGCATGCTCCTCCCTCCCGAACCCAAAGCTGCGACCAACTGTGCTTGCCCATCATCTCTCTTTCTCTTTCTTGCTCTCTCGGGACTTTGCACCTAGATTCATCAGCCGTTCGGATGGCCTGTCTTTCTGACGAGGATGGCACCCGTGCAATCAAGCCTCCGAGATTGGACACCATGTGCGATTCTATATGATATGTGATACATGATCTTGGCTGATCAACTTGTTCGAGTGAGGTAATCGTGCACGACGATATCTACATCCACAATTAGCCAAAGCGATCTGGCCGCAACAAGTTCCGCCGCCATAAACAAGCGATCCGTCCTCCATGTTGCGTTGAAGCAATTCAATCTCTGTAACTGAATGCTAAACCTGGGGGCGTTAGTCTCATCCTAACACATGTCTTTCTTGTTCTCGCATTCGTGCGTTCGACGGGATTTGCAGTCACTCCTTGTGCAAGTGGTCACAGACCCAATAAGCCGCACAGTTTGTTTATGGTGTCGGCACTCGAGTACATGTATGTACATGTTCCCGGCGCTGTGATACTCCGTTTTGTTGTTGGATCTAGATTCTAGTGTGAATGTTCTACTATCACGGCCAAGCAAAGTCTTGTGAACTTTGATTGCCGCCGTATCATGACCGGAGGCATTCACAAGTTAGTCTTGATTAGGCACCCGTGGATAGAGTACATATTTTTTCTTTCAAGGCTGAAGCTCAGACCTTAACCAACTCTGTCTGCTCGCTCTTCGACTGACTACTGACTGAGCTCGCGCTTAAAAGATTTTCGTCGTTGAACATCGGCAAGTTATAGCTCAATGGAAGCTCACATGATGTCCCTTTTCCTCAAACTCTTTCTTTCCGTGATCCCGGTTGGTTACATGGTCTTTCGTGGACATTCACTGTCTCCTTGAGGCAACGAGTTTAAGTTTCGAGAGAGATCTGATTTGGACCCTATCAGCCATTTGAGCCTAAGCTAGAAAACGTACAAAACCTCGTTCAGAACTTCAAGGAGCTTCAGATGAACCAGACAAACTTCACTAGCTAGTACCACTGCCGCGACCCTGAGTGTTTTCCAAGCACTTGTAGTATACTCGACCTCGAGCACTGTTCGAAGACTCGCTTACAGTAGAGTCCTTTGCCTGTCCCAGAGGAGCCAGTGACAAGTTTTCAAAACCTGGAATCCCTTCCTGTTTAGAATCTACATTGCAGTTCTTGACTGTTATCCAAGAAAACCAGGAAACCAGCTGAGCTTTGAGAGTATCCTATCCTAAGCAGTACTAAGCCGTCTGAAGCTTTCGTTATGAGTTTATGAAATCCAGGGAGACCCATATCTTCAAGCTCTGTTCTATGCATTCTCATTGCGACTAGCAGCTGTAGTACGCGATGCAGAGGACAAAACTGTACTAGATTGCGTTCCATGACGATACCATTAGCTCCGCAGCTGCTGCTGTTCTGGATGTAGCCTTAAGCGTCAGATTAGACTCTAGATTATTTCAAAGATGCTGTCTGTCTTTGAGGGCCAGGGATTTTGTGGATCGCTTATGATGACAACGTGAAACGCCTGAAAGCTCTATAAGTTCAAATTGTCCACTATTCAGATGTTCCGGACTTGAAGATTTCATACGAAAACTTCGAACTAGACAGAGTCAACAGATTGATGTGGCCCGAACTTTGGGTGTCCACGAGCTGCATTCAAAATTGAGGAGACTTCGAAGACGGGTCCCGTAGATCCCAATTTCCCGTGATTGATCTATTTCTGTCTGGAGGATTAATCTCTTGACCTTGCTCAGATCATGACGATCTCCCGCACGGAAACATCTCGTATGCAGGGAGTACGTCCAGGATTCATTAACTCTCTGTACAAGGGACTGTCCTTAGTGTTTTAGTCTTCCTCAATGTGCCGTCTTTCGCTTAAGCTGATTACGAAGGTATGCTTTAGGGGTCAAGCTGGGCTTGAGCTCCAATCTTCGAATATCCTGAACTCCTCTCGTCCAATACACATTCTAATGAAGCCTTGACTAGGACTTTTGACTTCTAGAACTTCGAAGGAGATCAGTCTGGACCTTCAATATATCATAGTAGCTGTCTGTGGTTTAAGGCCGACCACTTCTTTCCTGAAGTCATCGCTTGTTTTCCTTTACCGGTCACGAGGGAAGGTTAAGCTCCTGACCCAGTGGGTGTACACAGACAACTGAAATCAATGCCGAAGGACAAACCTTGTGTTGAGGAATGCGAATCGGAATCTATTAGTGTAGTAAGAGAACCCTTAAACCCTTACTACACTAACCCGAAGATTAATATGGTTCAGGATGAGAATGCGCCTAGAATGTCAATGGCAAACCGCCGGTCAGATCCGAATGCATCACGTCTCAGGGTGGAATTGGCCTATCTGTATGACATTCTGGATGTCTGCGGATTCCGTAAGTGATCAACTCTGATATGGATCATGTCTGTTCTTAGAGACTCTAGTTATAATTAATGGCGTCGGTTAGGCCAAATAGAGAAATGTGCGGCCGATCGAGCTGGCTATGAATTGACCTCGTAACCAGAGCGCTGCAACAGTGGCAATGAAATACGGAATTGTCATCATGCAGGTGGCAAGTTTGCAAGCGGAGTTAGCAATGGTTCAAGCACAGTTAGCGGATCGACACGCCGCTGCAGCCCACCAGCTTCAACAGCAACATCAACAGCATCAACAAATGGGAGGCTTATCGGCCGCAGCCAGTCAAGCGGCTTACATGCAGCAGTTTGAGCAGTCGGAGCTAAACATGCCTCCAACCTCTGCTCTATCTATGTCCCTGCCCAGCGGCTCAAGCTCTGCAGCAGCGGCTGCACAGAACTATTTGAGAATAAAAGAGGAGGGAAGCAGACCGTATCATGGCATGCAGCATGAGTTTCAGTACGGCATGCCTTCCAACACGCTGGAGCCTCTGCAACATCAAGGCCTTGTGGAGTCATTGGAGAAGCCCAGGAGTGGAGGAACACAACTCTCAGATCAACCGGACGACGGAGAGCTTCAAGCTCTTGCTCATTCTCTTCTCAGAAGGTCCAAGTAGTCTCCTGCATGTATGGATCATCGCCAATGCTGTTGCACCAATGCTTAGTGGAAGCCACAGATCTTTAGAAATACAGAAAAATTCAGAGCTGCTGCAGACGTTTCAACTTGCTTAACAAGAGGAAACCTGCAGCGATTTGTCAAGCTAAAGGGGAGGAGGAATCAGTCCTACCAGTAATCACAACAGATCAGCTGATCTTCAGGTTTTGCTTGTTCGGCTCGTCCAGACGCTTTGGCGACGCTGCAGGTTCGAGATCAAGCACTTCTCAATGTTTTTTGTATACTAGTTCTGAACTGCAGTATCGTTGAATCATGAGCATGTTCAAAATCGATCCCGAAAGTGAATGCCGCTGCTAGCTCGTACTCGACATGCTAAGTCATCGAGTAATTTGATTTTGTCAGTCACTAGCCACCACAGTCGAGTCAGTCGAGTCCGCAACGCAGCGCCTTTCTTACTAACCAAGACTGCTCATTTTTCATGTCACTGTTTCATTAGAAGCCCAGAAATTCTAGCAAGGATCTCATGAGTTACCCAGCTAGTCCCGCAGCATCAGCCGGTAGTTTTCATGTTCCCCCAACAATTTGCTGCTGGCCACGCCGATGCTAATTAGGCTTTGCAATTATTGTAGCTACCCAAGTGATCAACAACTTTGTTTCTGCAGCTGTGACCCATCCATCACGGTTCTGATTTTGAAGTAGTGATCACGAGCTGAACCTGATCGAATCAGAGTGTTCTGCAAGAAACCTTGAACACTAGGTCGATCGTGTTCAATCTAGTCTATCATGTGATCACAGTTAGAGGATGAGCCGGCAGCAGCAGCAGCTCACATGCATGTGCATGACATGCTATGGAATTAGGGATTTACAACTTGCAACTGGAGCTGCTTCTGCCTCTCATGATTCCCTAATTAGGAGGTTTGGGGCCGTCATACATCTTCAGTTTGGAATTCTACTGTTTGAGATATTTCATTTCAAGATCTCCTGTTTGCCTCCGCGCGGTTATTTCGTGTCGTTAGGGCTTGCTAGCTCCGCCTTATATTTGTTAGAAGGATACTATCTCTCATGTTATGATGCACTAGTTAGCGAAATAGAAAGGTCCGGTTTATGGCTTGATGCATTTTACTTATGTTGTTTCTTCTGTGTTCGTCACAATTTCCCAAAACCCTTATATATGAAATTCGGGCTTAGACTCAGCTAGGGTGCCCATTCAGCCCGGCTAGTGTGCTCATCCAGCCCGGCTAGAGTTCTCATTTAGCTCCGCGACCATATTTCACAAGCATGTCGTAACTGACAGCAAAAGAGTCCCGAGCTTAATGGGCAGTCCACAGCGAGGGTAGAGCTGAATTGCAATTAAATTTGCAGTTCAGGGTATTCTTTGATCATGATGAACGGCTTCTGCCCTTTCTCTTCAAATCAGCAGTGCTAGGACGTTGTTGTCTCTCAACTGATCATTGGTACATGGAAGTTTGATTGTTCCTCGACCATGTTCAATGATAACGCATGAGTATCAGATCTGAGCATAACAGCATTCAACTTGCAGATAGCTCCTCGCAAGATTCTATTGTCAGTTGCTGATCGCGAGCTACAGTTTCAGGAGCTAAAGGTGACTGGCTATCACCAGCATGTCGGATTAGTAAACAAATTTCTTTTGTCGATTTGATGATCATCTTTGTTCACTCCGTTGCTGTCTAGCTACCTTGTCGGAACTACCCTTGCAATTCCGGATGCCTCGGTGTCTTTGCAAGATCCTAGCTAGCGAGATATATTCAGAAACTTAGGAATATTTATCCCTTGGATTTTTGCTCGATCTTTATGACAACTTCCTTGCAGGCTTCTTCTTCATGTCTGATGATGATTGATCCTCCCAAGAATCCAGAGGGCTAACAAGCCGGTTCCTACATTACCTTTCAGGGGCTCCCGGGCTCCGTATGTGAGGAAAATTCCAGACAATGTGCTTCCAGATTTCAGTTCAAAACTTGTCACCAATTCTTAGTATGTCGTGAGGAAGTCGTAGCTGATTTGAAGACAATAGCAATTTCAATACGACCAGCTCATCTTGAATCCTCTGAAGATCCTTGCAAACTGCATGACTCCACGGCTGTCATGACGTCGAAGAGCAATAATGCATAACCTGGATTTCATATCTCAATCCCTAGCTAGGCCTAAGCCGATGGAGAACCCTGCAAAGTTGTATGTCCATGTTGTGAATTACATATCTAAGCCTTGGCTGGATGTTTTAGGCCAAGCTGGTCATCAGGCGGTGCTTATAACACTGATGCAGTGGAAGTTGCAAGACGTCAAGTACGACCTGATCAGTACTCCCAAAATTCATGAAACTAAGTTGTCAACGAAATATATTAATCTTGTGACAGATTAGCTTTTCTCAGAAGATAGCTCGATCTTGCAAAAGGCCGTGTAACCTACATGAGAATATTTTGATTACAGAACAATGTAACTTAGTTCGAAGACTTTCCCTTCTGATAAGAGACAATCATAACGCACGAAATTCCTTACAAATTTCAGGTTTGCTGCAGCTACTTCCGAGGAACTATAACTGCAAATTTCTAGATCAGCTAATAAGTACCATTCAACTACACAATTGTATTTCACTAGCTACCACCCATGAGACCCATAGCTAATAAATTCATTAATTCTCTTACAATTTTGTTCATGATCTATGTGAGATCACATAATTACTTAATCTATTGCACAAATTGATTAACACGACTCCATGAGAGCTGCAAATAAGTATCATAAGTTTAGTAACACCTTGTTAATGCAGGCAGGCCACGATTTAATGGCTTTCCAGCTGCTAGTTGTGCCTTGCTGCATGCCGCGTCGTCAATCCTTGATCAGTCTTTGACGACTGGAACGAGAAGTCTAGATAAGCAGTCGCTGATCAGTCTTTGAAGACAATAGAACCAGAAATCTAGATAAGCAGTTCAGGATCAGTCTTTGAGGACTGGAGCCATAACCCTAGATAAGCTGCTGCGGACCTGTCTTTGAATTCTGGAACCAGATATCTAGACAAGAAATCGTTGATCAGTCTTTGAGGAGGAGAACCAGAGATCGCTGAGCAAGCAGTCGCTGATCAGTTTCTGAAGACTGAAACCAGATATCTAGACAAGCAGTAGCTGATCAGTCCCTGAAGACTGAAACCAGATATCTACATAAAAAGTCGCTGATCAGTCCCTGAAGATTGGAATCACTTACGTAGATAAGCAGTCGCTGATCAGTCCCTGAACACTTGAACCAGATATCTAGATAAGCAGTCGCTGATCAGTCCCTGAAGACTGGAACCAGATATCTTGATAAGCAGTGTCTGATCAGTCCCTGAAGACTGGAAACAGATATCTAGACAAGCAGTCTCTGTGATCAGTCCTTTAAGACTGGAACCAGATAACTAGATAAGCAGTTGCTGATCAGTCTTCAAAGACTGGAACCGGATAACTAGATAAGCAGTCTCTGATCCTGAAGACTGGAAACAGATATCTAGAATAAACAGTAGCTAATCAGTCTTCCACGACGGGAACCAGACATCTAGATAACCAGTAGCTGATTAGTCTAGACAGCAAACAGAAATCTAGATAAGTAGTCGCTGATCAGTATTTGAAAACTGGGACCAGCTATCTAGATAAGCAGTGGCTGATCAGTTTTTGAAGACTTGAACTAGAAATCTAGATAAGCAGTCGTGGATGAGTCTTTGAAGACTGGAACCAGAAATCTCTAGAAAAAACCAGTCGGGTAGTCCCATGCGTGCCAGCCACCACATAAAATTGCTTAAACCATTCTTTTAACCTATTGAAAGCATCCAGACGTAGCTGCTTTCTTTTTTTTTTCTTTTTCTTTCTTTTGTTCTTTTGATTTCTTCTTTTGAAAAAACTGGCGGAAGCAGCAGCTAGCTCCATGACCAAATGTTCTATCCAATGGAAAGACAAGGAACAGAGGACAACAGAAAAAACAGGAATCATAATTAGAACGAATATATATATATATATATATTTGCAGGTGTGCAATTAACTAGACAAATGCAAAAGAGAGGATTTTAGGTGTAACCAAGGCCAAAAGTGAAGAAATTGAATAAATTTCACTTTGCCACATAAGTTTTGGTTTTAATCTTTGCAATTTAAGCTTTCTTTCTTTTCGTAAAAACCTTTCCTTCGGACTTTCTTTTTCTTTTCTGTTTTTGTAAAAGTGTAGAAAGAGCCTGTCAAACCATTTTGGTTGAGCTTAGAAAAATAGTGTACATGATTACTTCTTCTTCTTTTTTAAAGCCTTGTGAATAAAAAGGTAAATATGTGTCTTCCATGGACCACCCTATTTTGGCAAAATTAAGATACTTTGGAAGCAGAGCTACTATAAGCACTTTGGTTTCTCATAAGAGTCCATAAGTCATTCAAGAAGGCTTCTGACTCTTCTTTCCTTTTGTCCTTTCTGGCAACTTGGCCAATGCTGGCCTTTAATTGAAGCCCAAAGCAAATATTACCATGGGACTTCTACTTTCCCAAATATTAAAAAAACATGGCGCTTTTCTGAATAATATCAAATAAAAGCCTGTCGTAAATTTACTGCAGTCTGTTGAAATTAGAAGATTTAGTTCTAATTGACAATTTAAATTCCTCCTATGAGTCTCCTACCCAATTAACAACACAGGTATCCAAGTGTTTTTTTTTACTTTTGTAGTGATATGCCTTTCTTCAGTGAGAATTTAGGAACCTTTATGTTGCAAATTCAATTCAATGTTTTGAAGAAATTTGTCTAAATTCAAAATAAATTCGAAAATTCTTTGGAATGAGTTAGATTTCTATACATGGTTCAAGTAGTCAGCCAAAAATATATAAGGATGTTTTTTGAGTCATAAAAAAATTTTAGTTAAAAAGTTGATTTGTAAATCACGATTTTAAACATATTTTATAAAATATTATGCTTTTTAAGACTCACTTAGGATGTAATCCTTAAGGAAGTGGTACCCAATACCCAAATTAATCAAATCAAATTATATTTTTTACCTAACCAACCAATATATGGGACCTTACATTTTTACTAAATATATTTTTTTAATTCAAAAAAAAATGGTCCCTCCAAGTAGCTAGACTATTTAATTCTTCAATACTTGGTTCTCTTATTTTATTAACTTAAGTTTCCTTTCATTCTTACCCCTTTCATCTCATATGTTCATCCATACATTTACTTGTTCCCTTGCTCTCCTAGTGATTAAAAGTTTATATAGCATTTGATCATGTGGCTCATTCACTTACAATCTTTTTGTTAATTATTGTCTACACAATAACCCCTTGTTACCAATTTCTTCAGTTTGCTTTTATAACTTATCCACGTGTTACGCATAAGGGTTGATTTTGAAGCACCTGATTTGATGCCTGACCTTAGAACCACCTACTTTAATGTCAAGGTAAGTAAACCTTTTCCCCCTCCCTCACCCCCAAAAGAAAAAGTCTTCATTTCCCAGGCATAATTGCCAACTCACACCAATCAAGTTCAAGCTAAAAGAGAAGCTGAAAATGGAGCTCAAATTGGAGAGCTGTAGCCAAATGAAAAGTGACAACCAAAAGTTTTAATGTTGAAGGATTGAAGAACTTATTGGGAGAAACATTGACTTGGGTGAAGGTCAGTTTTTGGTTTTCATTAAAGCAATACATGACCCATAAAAGTTTTGTCAAGTCTTTAGAAAATATTAGAGACCAGACAGGTAGGGTCTCTATGTGATTCTTAATCAATTTCAGGCCCAACATTGCATACACAGATAAGCTACCTTTGAACCCTTGTTGAGTGCTAGTCATTTTTTCCAATAACTGGCCAGAACTGGTTTATACCATTTCAATTCTTTCTTTTGTTTGCTGTCATTCTTCATGTTATATATGTACCCTTCTGACTCTTCCTTTGAATTTAGCTTGCACTCTTGTAACATGGTCTAGATTCTCACACCCCTTAATTTGATTGCTATTTCATTATCTTGCATTCTTGGTAAGAGTGTTCAAAATTCAAATACCTTTTTATTTGAGCCCTTGGTTATTAGCCTGCATATGCTTACAAGTTGTGAAAGCATCAATTGGTGTCAAAAGGTCACAATAATTTTTGTATATATGGTTTCAAGGGTTAGTACATATAGCATAACCCTAGCCCGGAAGAAAAAGTAAACTTTGGAAGCTAGCTGAGGTTGGTGTGACTAGAATAAACCAACAGCACACCAGACTTTCAAAGCCCTGTTATGAGTGTGTTCTAGATAAACCCCAAAAGTAAGGTGACATTGGGTTTCACCTGGATAACCAAAACTGTAAAATAATAGGTCTAATAGGACCTAAGTAGTTAGGACAATAGGTTCATACTTCATACTAAGTAAGTAGATGCGTGTGTAGATGGATAGTGCAAAGGTAAGCGCTAGTATCCTTATTGGTAAGTAGTAAACATAGCAACTGAGCTAACCACAGCGCCTAGATAGGGAACTGAAACCTAATGGAAAAGTGTTTCATGCCCACCATGCATCCATCCATCCCTCATGGTGTGCTAGGTGGAGGTTAGGTCAATCTGGCAACTCGGTGCAACGAGATAGCTCTCCATCATGGTGTCATTGGGTACTTTGTCACCAAGTTCAACCCCACCTACTTGGTTGCACCTACCCATATGGCTGCCACTCCAAAAGACCTCGCAATTGTCAAAGACCCTAAAAAATAAAATAAAATGAAGTTATTGCATAGAGCTTGGACTTGTTCACTCAAGCAATATTTGAAGGCATGATTAAAATATTTGTCATCACCCATATAAAGGTATTGTAGATATGCATTGGTTTGAAAAATTATGTTTTAGGGTGTTTTGAAGGTATTGCAAAAAGTCATAAAATTCAAGTCATGTGAAATACCTCCATAGTGGTAATGCATTTTTCAAAGGATGTTTTTTATTATGATGAGGGTATTGCAAACCTAGTGTAGGTGTCTAAAGAATATGGAACTTCACCTCAGCTTTGATGCATTTAATGCATGTTGTACTTAGTATAATTAAGAAACTAGGTTTAGATTTAGCAATTTGATTTTCTTATTTTAATGGTTTATTTCAAACAATGTCAATTAGATTTATAAATATTATGTTCATATAATTATTTATGTTGTTTAACACCATGGTCAACATGATGAAAGTATAGCCTATAAACTAAACCCTTGATGTTGGAAATAGAATCAATCTCAACATGATAAGGGTACGACACAAAATTATTAAACTTTGAGTGGATAGTAATGAAGGTATTGCCTATATACTAGACCTTTGGTATTGAAATGAAAACAATGTATTGTTTTCAACATGATGAAGGTTGAAAGGATTAAATGAAAGTATTTCCTACACACAAATGGCTAAAAACATGGTGTATGAAAGTATTGTTAATTTAAAAATTAAAATTAAAATCCAAAACACTTGGGGTATTGCAGACAAAAAATTGAAAAAAAACACCCCACCAACCTTCTTGGGAAGGTGGGGAAGTTTCAAAAAGGAAATAATTAAATTGATCACCATGGGGAAGAATTAGTACAACTAATTGCAATTGTTCATCTATAATGTTTGGATTGGAACATTTTTTTCAATGAACCAACATTTGATTCAAGTTGATCTTCTAACATAGATGTCATCGGTCATTTGTTGCACCATGCACTAATCCCTCAACCATCACCAAAACTATCCCATCCATGGTTGATTTTTTCCAACCTTGTGTGAAGCATCATTCTAATAAATTTAACAACAAGCAACAAATTCAACAACCATAACAAAAACTAAACTAAATAAAAATATTACCCATTGCATTTCTACACACAATGAATTTCAAACAAAATGTAGGTTTAAGTTGTCCAATTTAGGGTTTATAATTGAGGAATAATTTAAGGTTTATAATTGAAGACTATAGAAGCAAAGGAGGAGGTGGAGAAAAAAATTAAACAAAAAAGCCAACAAAATAGGACAAAAAGAAAACCAAAATCAAAAAATCAAAAAAAAACAAAAAATTAAAAACACACACCCGAAAAACAAAAAACACCAAAATGCAAAAAATGAAAAAATGAAATGAACAAAAAAAAAATTTAAGTAAAATACAATGAATTTTTTAAATAAAAATTTGAAAAATAGGCAAAAAAAACCCTAAGATTAATTTTTAAAACCAAAAAAAAGAAAAGAATCAAAAACAAGAAAACAAATGGAAAAGAAAACCAAAGGACTATTGTGCAAGCAATACCCGCATGATGTTGACATTGATTTCCTCTCTATTACTTGCCAAATCCACACACACTTGTTTGCTCCTCTGCATCATCCCTTATACACACATAGCTCACACTTTTACAAACTAACAACATTTGCTGTTGTTGAACTTTTCTTCCTCTATAGCCTACCAACATTAAAAAAATATGCAACCTAACAAATTCTTGTTACTATAAGGCTCCTCGTCCTTCAAGAACAAACACAGAAAGAAACAAAGAAAAAAAACATAAGAAAAGAAAAATGAATGAATGAAAAAACAACAATACAATTGGAAAAAACAAGAAAACAAGAAAGTGAAAGAAAAAATGGTGAATGAAAAAAGGGAAGCAAGAAAAAGGAGAAAAATAGGGGTTAAATAAGAACGAGGTTTAAGGGGTTTGGGAAAAAAAACTAAATCTTAGGGTGAAGGACATGGGGGAAAAAATGGGTCCAACTACATTATAAGGAACCACATGTGCCTCCTTAAACCATTGTTCTTTTTCCAGAATATTCTTAAAATCTTTTTAATAAAATTATGTTAAGATGTATATTAAAAAATATCCCAAAATATGTCATAAAAAATATTTTCAAATTGTGTTTTTATTGTCAAAAAAAAATTTAAATTGCTTTTAAACAACTTTTAAACAATGCTTACAAAGTTTTTTAATTCCTTACATGTATTTTTCACTCATTAGATTGATTCCAAATTTTTATGACATGTACATAATGTATTCATAATAATATTTTATAATTATTTTTGTTTTTGTTTTTACAATCCAAAGTTCAAAAAATTAAGTACTAGTTATGGCTATTAATGGTACATGTTAATATGACTACACCCAAATGCAATTTCACCCCAAGACCATGTCATGAGGTTAAATTGGGTTTCATCACATCCAAAATATTTCTAAACGAGATTTTTTAAATGATGCATCAACGGATGAAAATCCTTTAAGGTGTATCACATAGGATGAAAAAAGCTAATGTAGTCCTTTTTTACCTTATATTTTGATCTTCATACAAAATAATGAATCAAAAGTTATCAAATTTTTCAAAATGACTATATTTTAAACCATTACAATTCTAGATTCCATCATAATCATCCATAAGTGTGTCTTTACATGGTAAGAAATGACTAGGTAAAAAAGACAGAAAAGGGTGACACTGTGACAAGATTTTGGTGCACCTTAAAGAATTTGCACCCTAGTGGGTGTTGGGTCATTCAAGCCATTGGCCCCCCATCCTACTACCTTAGCACACTTACCTTTATAATCTTTATGAAATTATTGCTAGAACTAAACAAAAGGGTTATAGTTGGGAAGTTATGTCATAACATAAATTTACATATTCTTAAACATCAAGGTTGTAAATACATAATTTACTCTTGAAGTTGGTTATTCAATTTTGACCTAGTTATTAAACTAGTTATTAATAACTTACCAATAGCCAATTATTGATTTTATTTATAAAATTTGTTTGGTATTCAATTTTCAAAATTTTAATAAAACAAACATTTAATTAATTTAGGACTAAATTTTTAATTTAAGATTCCAAACAACATGGTGGATTGGATGAACTCCACCTGGTGGCCACTAATTTAACAAGTTTGTAATCATATTATACATGAAGGTCATTTAAATGCATGTTTTAATCAACTTATTGTTAAGTAAACATGAAAATGTCACCAAGAATTCCCAAAAATAACACCAACATGTACACATTGTGTCTAATGAAGGAAGGTAATGATGGTGGATATGCATGAAATATTGTGCAAAAAACCAAAGTTTGACAAATGTTCCAAAAATGTTGACTTCTCAAAAAAATTCATATCAATTTGATGGGACAATTATAATGCATTTCTAATCTATCTAAGGTGATTAAGCCCTTCAAATTGAGTTGTCTTTATTCATTTTCAAGCTACAATTGAAAGATGACACTAATATTATTTTTAACTATATAACACAATGTGTCTCAATTGTTTCTAAGATTTATTTCAAAACAAGGGTTAAAAATTCAATTCTTTGAGTTTTGCATGAGATATATCATGCTAATCCAGCAATGGATCAAAAAATGCTACCAATTGTTATAACAAATATATTAATATTTTTATTTAAATATAAATACCATGAAAGTAATATTTTGCCTCGTGGCCATCATGTACAACATAATATTTTATTGATTATGAAAGCCACAAATCAAGGCTCCCATTATTCATAAAGATAAATAAGTCTCAAACAAAGGACACAATGTCAATCCAACAATGGCAACAATGTTTATGGATATAAAGATGATGTTCATATTAAGACAAATACTAATAAAATTCAAATTCTATATACTATGAAATTGAAGAACATTCCACATAGTGGCCACCAAGTGACAAATATAATAACAATAATAATATATTATTGATAATGAAAGCCATGGCTTAGTGTTCCCACTAGTGACAATGAGAAACTAAAAAAAAGCTCGCCAAGCTTATTCAAATTCTATATACTATTATGTTTATGTTCACCATGCCAATCTCATAATGGTTACAATCATTGTGTTTATAGATTTTTAAATGGTGTTCATAGTAAAAAAATTATACTTTAGTAGTTTAAACTTTTATATACCATAATTTTCTCCTTGTGACCATTAGGTGCAACATACTAGATTATTGATTTGAAAAGCCAAGAATGAAAGGTCCAAATTTTTATTTCAATTAAAATCACAATTACCGAAATTTCACAAATGGAGGGACTCCAATGCCAACAATGAATAAGAATCAATTTCGATTGATACTAATTATGAATATTGAAAAAGAATCATGAATAATTTGTTGTATAACTAAATTCCTTAAATAACACAACATGTGGATGACAAAAAGTGCACCCAAAACATAAAAACAAAAGTGAAATATAAAAATGATGAAAAAAGACATTAAAAATAACCAATATTTTATTAGCATCACCAACATAATATTTCACAAATTATTCAATGCATTAATAGCCTCAAGATTCATTTTTGCTCGAAAACACGACTATCAAGAATAGTAATTTGACTTTTGTTTGTTGTATTTTTTTGAACAAGAAAAGATAAATGAGTAGCTAAAACATCAAATCACTATTCTGAATCTGCTAAATTACATTTCCACTTACCATGCCAACAATCTTCATACAAAACTCATTCATCTGAATTTGACTTTTTTTCATTAGAACCCACCATTACACCTTCATCATTTTGAAATTTTCATTTTGGTCATCCTTGATAACATCACTTTGTGTTCTTCCCATCCACACCAAGACAAACAAAGGATCATGCAGCCTCATGATAACAAAATCTCCATTGTTGAAATCTTTAAACAAGGTGCATGTCAAAACAAGCTTTTGCCCACAATAAGGACACATGACTAGGTCTTCCAAATCCACAACCTCCTAGGTGGGATACTAGTAAAAATATATAAAAAATATGTGAGTAAAAATATAGGGTGCAATATATTGGTTGTTGGGTAAAATTAATAAGTAATTAATTTAAAAATAGGGTACATTTTATTCAAATAATCAATTTAATAAAGGTTATGTAATAATCTAAAATAATGGATTATAATTAATATAGGGTGGCTTTAATATATTTATTTATTTATTTATTTATTTATTCAAAAATTAGATAATTATAGGGTCATAAAAAATAGGTTGGGCAGTTATTTAATACCCCTCCTAAAACTGGTCATTTAATGCATGTAGATCCCAAAATTTATATTAAGTGTCCCCCTTGGGCACAACCTCCACTGTGGATGGCAACAAATCCCTAACATAATTAGACCTCTAATTGCTTGAAAACCAAAAACTTTCCAAAGTGAACCTTTGAGGAGTTAATGGTTTTGACAACTGCAATAAAATATCTTCCCAATATTCCACATATGAAATCATCTTCATCACATAAGTTACGCTTTGTTCAATGCCTTGTTTCTAGAATTTCACGTATTTGGGCAATCCAACACTAATAACATTTTCCCTCTCCACAAACCTCAATGCATCATGGCACTAAATTATGTGATATGGAACAAGGCTTGGGATTCCAATAGGTAGCTTTAGAAATCCATCAAGATTAGCTTTCCATAATTTGGTTAGAAGACCATCCATCAGACTCCAAACATTATTTGTGGATGCAACTTTTTTTTCGGCAAAAGCTTGGGGTTAACAACATGGCTTGGTGTCTTTAATTTAAATGTGCGACGTGATTTGCCTTGCAGAAGACATGCAAAGAATGCATTATCTGGAAAGTGCTCAAACAACATTTTGGACTCACAAACTTGAGCTTTTTCCAAAGTTTGAAACAACTACAACAACAACCCAATTATAAAATTGGGATCAATAGGCCACAAATCATTAAAATACTATGCATATTTCTTATTTCCATGACCATGCACTATCATACTAGTTAGGTTAATGGGCAATTGTCTAATCCCAAAAATCATTTTGTTGGCCACTTGAAACCTTAAGAGTGCAATTTTTGCATGATCCAATTTGTCATGGATAACACATAAAAACTCATCCTTTGACCGTACAAACTCGAACTTTCAAATATGGTACATGTTTCTACATGAATCTTGATGTAAAATCTGTTTTATCAACTTCAATTCATATTCTTTTGCATCACTATTGTTATTTCCCAATTTCAATATTAAATCCGTGAAGGATTCACACACATTACATTTTGCAAAAATCAAACCTCTCTTTCATACATCAACATTAAGATGGTGTTTTTTCCTCAACCTACCCATTATAAATTGGAAAATACCTCCAATGTTCAACTCCTTGTTTATTTGCATTGAGAACAATTGAATTAACGAAACATCATTGTTCTCAATTTGCCACTTCAACACCTTCAATAATTAGGCAGTAGCCAAATTGGGAAGCACTAGAACTTCATATGGGTTTATGTGTTCTAGGGGTGAATGGGAGCATCTTGGCATTCTTTAAACCTATCGTCATAAAGTTGTAACTTACTTATCATTCCTCCACAATATTCACACTGGAAATCAAGATGGTCATTGTCCCCATTGAATGGTATCACCCATGATGAAAAAATCTCCAATAAAAGCTCATAATAAAGTTTAGGAACAACCCATTGCTCTATAAATCAAATAAGTGTCATCCTCACATAATACCTCAACAACTCTTTAAACCCATCCAGCCTTCCTATCTCCTTCTTTGCGACCATTTTAAATAGAATCATTAAAACATTGAACTTTTCCAACTACCACTCTTCCAACTATCGTAAGACTTTGTGTTACTTCCTATTGCAATGTAGACCCACCACCATGTTAGAAGGAACTATCTGACAACTAATTATGCCCATAATTGTGCAAAGAGATAATATATATCTAATAACACCTAAGCAAAATTTCTATAATTAAAAAACTTCAAAATCCTACATTACTTTTTTGCTATTTGGAGGTTTTTTGACTTTTACATGACTTCAAACGTTTGCGGTGAATTCTCAAGTTCAAACACAAAATTTAAAGTTTGGCACCCACATCATCATGGCTATGCATTTGCTATATACCCAAGCTATTACAATATCAATTCCCAAGTTACAACTCACCTCATGTTACATTCCAATGTGCATTAAACTTGGAAAAGGAAAAGTATTTAGTTGCAAACACTGAAATTGGTAAATTTTGCACAAATTCAAATGCATACACTTGGATCATTGTATTTTGCACATCACTTTTCAAAGATCGCAACCATGGTTGATAACATCAAAGATGAATTTGAAAATGTGAGGACAACTTTTTTCAAGCACTTACAACAATGCAATGCATTGTTTTCTTTCAAACACCCCCCAGATCCCCAAAAGTTTAAACACAAACTTGAAATGAAAAGCTAAATGAAGTAATTAGTTACAACACAATCATTGAACTTCTACCAAATATATCTAATCATCATCACCTAAACATATATGGGAATACATTTGTTGTAAAACCTCAAATAAAGTTCAAACCTTCATGCCCAATTTATGTTTCAAAAGAAACACACACAAAACAAATAGCACTTGAAGATTGAGGTGTTACAACAAACTTGAATTTGCCATAAACATGAAAAATCATTTGAAGGATCAAACCAAGAAAATAGAAGAAGAAAATGTCAAAACATGGCCTAAAATTCCAAAAAGCCGAACATTAGAATAACCCTAATGGGAGGATGATCAGCCATTGACATGCATGGGGCATGACATCTCATTCCATTTTATGAGGATGGGATGGCATGGTAAGTTACAAATTTGGCATAACATGAGTATGTTCTATAAAGGAACTTGTTAGGATCAAGTTTTGTGAAAAAAACTGTTCGAACACTGAAAAGGAGAGCTAGAGGAAACATGACTGACACAAAACATGTCTAGCGAACTTCTATATCTAACACATTTACAATCTTAGGCCTGTTTAATATTTTCTGTTGGAATGCAGTGCTCCACAGCAACATGGAGCACAATCTCACAATCAACATGTAAAGTCCCAATCTAGGGTTGAAGGGGAATCACTGTTTTCCACCTGGGACTACATAGCAAAATGGGGCCCAAAATGCAGATTTGTGATTAGAGGGCTTGGTTAGAGAGCTTAGAAGGGGTTTTTTGTGAATCTCCGAGTGATACTGTCCCCAGAAAAGTTGAGGCAAAAGGACTCTTCCAATAGCTCTGCAGATAAAAAGTTAATGCAATTCAGTCATGCAAGGATGATTGAATAAAACAGTCATCGCAAAATGTAAGAACCTAGGAGCTTACAGAGGGGCTTACAAAGCCCTTGGGTGACAATGTACTCTTCCTTAAGGTCATTACAAAACACATAAAGTTGAAACAGGGATGATGCCTACTCTTGCCATAAGGTGGTTACAAAATGTGTAAAGTTGAAACAAAGACAATGGGTCTGAGTGTGAAGCAAAACTCAAGTCACATTTTCTTGGCAGAGTGTCATGTCATTCTTCTGGTGAAGCTCCATGCTTCATTCTTCACACTGTCAGCATTGCCCTGGCATCATTAGTATTGCACCAAAGTACCTGCTATCTATCAAGGATTGATCAACCTGCAGACTTGGACACATCTTTACTGGCTCAACCAATGGTGATGACAAAGCATGCAATTCACAAATATATTGTCAGCACAACTTTACAGCTCCTCTCTCAGAATCCTTCTGCAGTGCTCCACAAGACCAGCATTACATCAAATCAGAAAAACAAAGAAGGCAGAGGATGAGGTCATTGTCAAATTATCACTCACCCTTACCACCCTTCTTCCTGACATTTATGGTGCTGTCTCATGGAAACCAGCATCCTTTAGAATAATTTGGAGAAACAAGATGTGCTACAATCCTTCCCTGAACAGTACAGGGTCACAAACTTGTATGAGAAGTCAGACTTATAATTAGGATGAGAGATGATAACGAGTTTAATCAGGAGTTCAGCTCCATCAAGAGAGTCTTATCCATGCTTATATCATGCACACATGACTTCTGAATAGATCACTCTATAGTTTAACATATTCAACTTGAATTGTCTCCTACCTTCATGTCTACACAATGATTACGACACAAATCATACCAGGTTGAACACCAACCTACAAACTGGTTTTGCAACTTACAACCAGCATGACTATACTTATTAAAAACCAGTGGCAGCCTCTTTGCTGTGAAAATGCCACTGCCTTTCTTCCTCTCTTATGCTATCGGACCACCAGGCTGCAAGGGCTGTGTGATGTCCTGCTGACTTGGACCATTGTACAGCCAGATATACCAGTTGAGTGCTGTAGCAACAGTGACCCTGGTCACAAAAAATCCTCAGTCAGACAATACACCCACAAAATGTCTTTTTACACTCCTGAGGATAGAAAACCATAATTTAATCACTCAAATTGAGAGGTAAAGCTCTTGAGATCCTAGAGTATGTCTGCCAGAAACAACCATTCAACAAGATGTTGACATGAACTGACCATTCAAACCCTTGTGTTCAGAGTTTAATGGTATCTCCTTTCTAGGCTAAGAGATGCAGTGAGGTATTTCCAGATCTTTCTGCTACAAGTTTCAAAAAAAATTGTGTGCATCCAAACTGACTAACATTTTTTTTCCAATATTGAACAAAAGAACATCCATTTCAAAGTTATATATCAAATTGTCAGAATAGTTCTCAGCATTTTGGCAGAAATCCCCTCAGGCTTCTTGCTGCCATTTGGCTTCCTTGATGTGATGTTAGACTGTTCAAAAATATGATCTTAGCTTAGGTTACTCAAGAGAATCCTTGATGGTCCAGCAAAGACACACCTTACCTGAATATCTATTCAACCAGTGCATCACTAGAACACTGAAAGTACCACAATGTATATCATCCAGCCAGATTCTTTCTACATGAATTCATTGGTTCATTCTCCACCCAAATTATGCAGAGATTTTTTGACCAATACAACTGCACTGAAGAGCAAAACCACATTAGCAGGGTTCAAAGAATTTACCACAGGATATAGGGCACCAGTAAGTATGCTGCAATTGTATGCACATGCCAGAACAGGTAGATTGTGACAGCAATTGCCAACCACAATATCACAATCTCCACCAATGCAAGATCCTGAAAAAGGCAAAGGCTTCATTATTAAGTGCAACACTAACAACTAAAACAGTGTTCTGAAATCAAAACTGACACTCAAAAACGACATTATTCCTTGTTAAGGCTGCAAGGTGCACTGAAATGCAGTGCTTTAGGGTTCAAAGTACATACAAAACGGTGCCAGGCAAAGAAAATTGGGGTCCACAGAAAATTCAATAGCAGCTGCAAACAATTGGAAGTCCCATGTTAGAAAACTCTCAAACCTACATAATTGAGCAAGGCAGACTCACAAACAAGAAGAGATGAATGGACGGTTGAATCCTCATCCTGTTGATTGAAGCAACCATTGACTAGTTCACCAATTATGGTAACACTTATGTGAGAAATGTGTGATCAATTAACAGTATCAATGTGTGGAGGCAGTCCTTCCCATGACTTTCACTAAATTGAAACTTGACTTCAAAGACTACTTTCTGCACCAAGTATACATATCTATGAGATTGCAGAGGAAACTCCAAAACTGCACATTGAAGGTAACTATTACATCAATCCAGGCCAAATCAAAACAATCATGACAAAAATGGGTGCAATTATAACCTTTGCATATCACTCACAAAGTATCTGACTATATCACCTTCATCATGAATAGCAGTGACTAGCTGCTAGTAATTGCCTTTTTAAAAATTTGTGCTCAAAGTGTACCTGGAAAATGTATGCCGACAAAGGATAGCTTTGATGTTCAAATCCTGCAAGAAGGGTTGAACCGAGGTGAGACTTTTTGACGTACATCCAGTACTTTTGTTCCACTCTGAGGAATCATATGCCTTGCTGCTGACACAAAAATGACTACTTCAACAATTGAATATCACAGAAAAGAGTTATGGGTCTTAATACTTGTTCCATTTCAAACTATGGTATTGTATCTCAGGTTGGAAATTCAAGAATTTTGAGTACCTCCTTCTTTCCAGACAAGCCAAGATGCAATGCCGATCAACACATACAATGTTGTCCACATTACTGGAAAGACCCAATTCTACACCAAGCCAAAATATACACATTTCATTACATCCGATAGCTGGACAAAAGGTGCATAAGCAAGGCCTAAACAGCATGTGCAGCCCAATCAAACCACTTGTGAACTTGATTACCTCCAACATCAAACTACAATCTGTTCAGGAATTGAGAGAACATAGATATAATGAAGGAAATCATGTTTCAAGAAGGCTCATACCGGAGGTGTCCATGAGGGCTTGTTCAATTGCTTGTACCAGTCTGCAAAATTACAGATACTAATTTGCATCAAGTTTCCAGCATTGTGCACATCACCTGGTTTCTGACAGATAATCTTAAGTCAATTTGCAGTTGAAGCTTTAGAATCCTCAACCCTAGCTTTTGTCATGAAACTCACCACTGTCTCCTCCTCCTCCACCAACAGCAGTGCCAATGAAGCCCACAGCGACGGGTATGGCCACCGCTATTATGAGAGAACCAATGTCCCAAAGGATCCCCATCTACAGCACACGACAAGTCTCACATCAGTGCAACAAGGCAGTCTTGTTGTAATATTCCTCAAACTCTCAGTCTTAACTGCTGCAAAACTAGAACCTTGTTGAACAAGATTACAACATCCGTCTACGTACTAGTGTTCTTTGTTCTTTCGACTTTCCAACTGTCGAAAGGTGGGAAAATTTGGCCTTGCTGTCACAAACCTACTATGAGCTTTCACGTACCATGACGTTCATAAAGAAAACCACACCTTCAAACTACTGCAGTCCCTGGTCCGAGCAGTGCATGGCAAATTCATGTGGCAATCAAAACTAAAGCATCAAACGACTACTGCAACAATCACCGACAAATGTGCAAAAAATGGTACGAAAACTATAGACAATCTTCCAGTAAACCACTGCTGCTCATGATCCCCCAGAAACAAACCAGAAGATTTTTGTGAATAAAAATTATATATTCAAATTTAAATATAAAAAAAGAGAAAACAAGCACGAGATGATAAGATACCTTACAACAGTCTGTGTAAGAATTACAATACGATAAGAGAAACTTCACACCCTAGTTGCACACAACCGGTTATAAAAACTCTCCTAAAAAACAGATTTCAACAAAAACTATAGCCTCAAAAGCATCAGATAGAACATAAGAGATGTAGAACAAAGCGTAGGAAGTTCAGGCAGTTTTGCAGCAAGCAACCTTGGTATGAAAATCCAAGATAAGAGCGACGGTAGCTAAGCTTGCATCGGATTTGAAGAAAAACAGATTTCGGTTAACACTTACCTTAGCGATTGTCGTGAAGCTCCACAAGTGTAGAAAGATCACAGAAGGAGGGTTGTCGCCTACTGTGCTGTGCTGCAACAATCGGAGGTAATCAACAAGCGCGAGGACGGTACAACAAGAGCGCAAGGGAATAGTAGCCGAAGCTCGCAGTGCGTTTTCACGTCGGGGACAGAGCCTGTCGTTCTGACTTGGATCCCAAGCCATTCCACAGCCGGAACGGACGGAAAAGTGGCAGTTGATACGTGTCCGCATATCGAACATTTGATCAATGCATACGGATTTTCTCCACGTTGCAAAGTATCCATTCTACGGAATTCCATGACATTATACCCCCCAAAAAAGGATTCCTGATTGGTTCTATGACGGGGCGCAGGAATAACCAATGGGCCAAGCCTGTAACCAAAAAACAAAAAAAAGGTAAGGAATACACCTGTACTATCTCTTTACCAGGATCACTTTTCAAATCTCATGCATATAATATGGAATTGAGTCATCATTGTCCATGATGGATGAAAATTTACCAAATGTCATTTGCATCCATGTTGAATATTGAATTATATTTCAAATATTTTTCAGAAAACAAAGGTTTTTTTGGTTGATGAATTTTTTAAAAGGTTTAATAACAGACTTCACAAAGGATGCATACTCATTTTAAAAGACAAGATTAAAGGGGGGGGGAGAATGGCTATCATTTTAAAAAGAGAGGGTGATTGGAAAGATGCATAAATAAAAATTGTATTTCCCATTTTGAGAGGCGGTGAAAAGGGGCAAAACAGTAATTCCATTCATCGAAAAGGAGGTTGGAAAAGTAAACAAATGTTCATTCTTTTAAAAAAAACAAGAGGTTGGAAGAAAGAAGCGATATTTGCATGCAAGCATAAAATCATCATCATCATCAACACAAACTCCTTTAACCATTGTTAATCCTACATTGTCATGATTCCTAATATCCACAAACTTCATCACAATCTTTTTCATTTCAATTCATTTTACTTTATTTGGAAGAGGCATTACCACTTTAGATGAACAACAGAAAGAGAAGAATATAACTAAATAAAAGAAATCTAGAATGTAGAAATTACAAATCTGAAGATTCAGCTAGGCTGGTTCAAACTTTTTGTAGAATCTCTGTTTTCTATAGAATAAAAAGACACATTATCACAAAATGTCCATAGATTAATTGTGAAGTAAGGGATGAATTTGTTAAACATGTGGGACAACAAATGTTAAACAAAGATTTTGTAAAACAACCACAAATGAAAGAACAAGTCCACAACAATTTAGAAAACAAGTTGTAGGAAATTGGTTTAAGTAAAAACAATTTGTACAAAACAAATTGAGAATGTGTAATTTTCTTAGTGTGAATAAGGTAGAACCATTTTCTATAAAACCAAATTCTATACCATAAAAAATACAAATGAATTTGTTATGCAGTTGGAGGTAACAATGTTTAAAGAATTCGCACCATCATCAAAAAGGCCCAACTTGATGAATGGGATGCCTCAAATACCCATTATTGTTTCACATGAACAACAAATGAAATTTGTAATGCTAAAAACAACTATTATAGCTTGGACAAGAGGCTGAACTATCAAGAAGAGGAAGTCAATCTAAAAATGGTCAAGCTACATACCAAGCACCAATGAATACTCAGGTTGGAAGACAAGTAAACCAAATCTAAGAAGATCCAAGTTGGGTAACAATACCCATTTCAAGACTTCAAATGATGTATACAACATTGATCATAATGATTCAAACAAACAGATTTGTGGGATGGTCATTGTTGATTATATTAAATTGTGAATGACAAAGAACTAGATGGTGGTGAACACTATAATGCAAGGTTCAATGGCCAAGCCATATCAATCAACTTTGAAATATCCAAATTACAAAAAAGACGTAGATCTACCATATGAAAGTCTTTTAAATGGCTATTAGAGGGAATGGAGAAACCTCTGAGGAGTACATCCTCAATGCATTCACTTATACATACTTAGGTTTGTGTCATAATTACATGTCAAAAAAAATTATTGTATTTTTTTTGAGTTAACTCAAGCATTCTATAAACGTCATTAAGAAGACTCATAATGACGAACAAATTTACATGGAGTTCAAGAATATCAAACAAGGAAAGACTAAACAGGTTGAAATGTACTATGAAAAGTACATATAGAAATTAATTCATGGATTGCAAACACTAACCACAAATAATTTTTTGACCACTATGTTTCAAGTAGGATTATAGTCCTATCTAAGGATTAAAACTATAGGAATGAAATGGACCACATTACAGGTGTATAAAAAGGTGCTCTGATATGTGAAAAAAGGATGACCCCTATAGAAGCTTAAAGTGCATTGTTGGTATGATAAATTTTTAAATCTACAACAATGACAAAATCATAGATAGAACTAAGAAAGACTTGCAAACATTGCACAAATTATGGACAAAGTAACCACAATGTGGAGACGTTTAAAGTCAAGAAGAAGGAAGAACCCACTATAACAACAACAGAGGCTACTAATCAACCTTAAAAAGGTCAAAAAAATAACTTATATGTTTGCCACATCTATGGTTTAAATGGGCATAAGATGACGAATTGTCCTAAATTTGTAGAATGTAAAAAATTGTTCCAAGGGAAAATGCATCAAGCTGAAAAAGGAAAGTGGTAGCTAAGGTCAAAATAGTCATTGCGAATGTGAATGTTGTAAACATCAATGTTGTTACAAGGAGCAAAATCACATAAGACTAACTGTTCTAGGAAAAAGAATCAAGGAACAATAAAAGTACTACATATTGGGAAAAGGAAGAGAAATTGAAAAAGACAATGGTAAAGACAATTCAACAATTGTAGAAAGCACAAGCTACCAATGAAGGATTTTCTACATCAATAGAAGGATGGAACACAATGTGGCCAAGTATGTTCAATACTACACCTTTTATAGAACCTCAAAAACCTTAAAAAATTATAGTTTTCCAAAGTAAATTGATATATTGGTAAATTAGATATTTCAAAAAATAGATGTTAGAAGCCAATTATACTTTGAACTTAAGATAATTATTGAAAATGGCTCCTAAGTTGAAGAGATATCTATGGAAGAAAATGAAATTTGATAAACCATAAATTATAGTTAAAACAATAATAGAATAAATAGTACCATCTGTAATACCAATGCAACAACAACAACAATTGTTTTTGATAACCATATGGTGCTTATTCAAGTACAAATTAGAAATAACACTATAAAGGATGTTTTATAAAATGTAAAGTCTAGGGTTGATATCATTATAAAACAGTTGAGATTGAAGTTGGGGTTGCTAACACTTAAACCCACACCATATAATTTGAAGATGGTAGATCAGACCACTACAAAGCCAATGGGTTTGATTTATGATCTATGTTCACAATGGACCTTATGTTACTACGTTTATTGTATTATAGAATAGTGTGATAGATGTTAGTTATTCCATGTTTCTAAAGAGAGCGTGGTTGAGGGTTGCCAGAATAGCCCATGATTGGGGGAACAACATAGTGACGATTCAAGGGAACAATACGGTCACAACTGTAGTAATGATTAAACACTTAGGAGTAGAAGTGAAACAACTAGAAATGTTGTTATGCTACAACTATCAATTCATGGTATCATAGATGAAAAGGAGGATATCATATATTGTTTTAGAGGATAAAATATATCCTAAGACCTATTATAAACACTAGAAAGGGAATGTTTAAATTGATGAAACTCCAGCCAAGGTCAACGTTCAAGAGTTGCAAATAGTAGGTTTGACACTCACAAAAGAATAATAATTAATGAATTTAAATCTAGGGATTTAGTAAAACCTCAAATGGTGAAAGTAAATTCAAATTTACAGCTGAAAAAGGTGCGGAAGTTGGAGGAATGGCTAAAAGAGTACAAGGAAGTCTTTGCTTGAACATACAAAGATCTAAAAGGCATTCCACCAAAGTTGGTTCAACACCAAATTGAATTGGATACAACCATACCACTGGCACATCAAGCCAAGTACAAATTGAATCCAAATTACATGTAACAATAGTCAAGTAAGATAATGACAAATTGTTGATAGTAAGTTTCATACAACCTATGGAAGAGGCTACCTGGTTGTCATTGATTATTGTAGTACCAAATAAGAATGGGAAGTTTAGAATATGTGTAGACTTTGGAAAGTTGAATGTAGCAACCAAGAAGGACCCTTTTCCCATTACCATTTACAGATGAAGTACTAATTGTAATGGCAGGGTGTGAAACATTTCAAATTTGGATGCATATTTCTAGATATCATTAGGTTTTTATAACACCGAAGGATACATATAAAACAACATTCATCACATATTAAAGAGCTTTCATCTAGAGAGTAATGCCTTTTAGAATAAAGAATGGACCTCCAACATTTCAGAGAGCTATGACAAAAACATTCAAAGAATATTTATTAGATTATTTTATGAATTTTTTTTGGATAATTTTAAAGTTTATAATGATGTGGAGATTCATTTGTAGAAGCTTAGATTATGCTTTCAAAAGTGTAGGGAATATAATATCAGTTTAACCTCGAAGAAATGCACTTTTATGGTATTCTTTAGAATAATTCTTAGATTTATTGTTTCAAAGTAAGGTAAACTACCTTATCCAAAGAAAATATAAGTGATAGTGAACATGCCTATACCACAAAATTCATAATAGATTCAAATTTTCAATTGCATGGCATAATTTTACAAATGTTTTATCAAGAATTTTGTAGTGATCATGGCTCCAATTATGAAGCTCACAAAGAAGACAGAAAGTTTTTTGTGGACGGAAGAATGTTAAAAAACTTGGGAACTAACATAGAAAAAACATATTGAAACATTGATTTTAATACCACCGAAGTGGGTCATGGAGTTCCATATTCATACAATTGCATCATTATTAGTTGTGGGGGTTTTACTAACACAAAATGTTAGAAGGAAGAATGATAAACTAATATTGTATGTTTCTAGATTGTTTAATAGTGCAAAACAAAATTATAATATCACAAAAAAAAACCTTAACTTGGTTTTTACATTGCATATAGATTTAAACATTATTTGTTGGGAAACAAGTTTGTGTTTTATGGTGATCATATGGCTTTAGTTTATTCCGTAAACAAACCATGGGTTTTAGGGGAAATACCTAGTTAGTTACTATTGTTTTTAAAGTATGATTACACAATAATATATAAGCCAAGCAAGAATCATGTAGTTGCAAATGTTTTGTCCAGATTGTTGAATGTCACAAAACCCTAAGGAGTCTTAGAACAAACCATAGATGTTAGTTTATTTTTCATAAAACTATAATGGTTGAATGATGTCGGGTCCAAATTTCTTAAGGTGTACCACTAAGGACAAAAAGGACCTAGTCTTTAATGGAGTCCTTTTTTGTCCTATATTTTGATCCCCATCAATTTTAATGAATCAAAATGTGTCAAATATTCTATATGTACCATATTTGAAACCACTACAACTTTAGATTCCATCAATTTCATCCATTTTGTGTTTTTACATGGTTAAATATGACTATGTAAAGGAGTACAAAAAAGGTGATAGCGTGACATTATTTTAGTATTCCTTAAACAATTTGAACCTTGCCAAATGTTTTATAGACAAGATAACTAAAAGAATATTTATCAATAGAGAAAAAACAACAATTAACTAGGAGGGTTGAACCATTTATAATGAAAATGATGTTTTATACATAATGGGGTAGGACAACAAATTGAAAAGGTGTCTATCAACCACAAAAGTTCAGAAGGTGATGAAAGAGTTGCATGAAGGAACATTAGGAGGGCACTTTGCAATTGAGATCACATAAAAGAATATTTTAGATGCAAGGTACCAATGGCCCACAATGTATATAAATGTTAGTGATTTTTTCAAATTGTGTGATCTATGTTAGTGCACTAGAGGGTTGGCTACAAAAAATTTGGCCAAACTAATAACAATTCTTCCAAAAAAAACATTCATGAAATGGGGTCTAGATTTTGTGGGACCAATTAAACCAATTGGAAGGTATACAAGGAACAAATACATATTAATGGCCACACATTATGCAACCAACTGGGTGGAAGCTAGAACATTAAGGACAAACACTACAACAATAATAACAAAGTTTTTATATGAATGTATTCTTACCACATTTGGATGTCCACTAACTATAATCACAAATCAAGGGGTGCATTTTATAAATGATGTTATAAAGCATTTGAAAAATCATTTCTTACTAAAACATGTCAATTTTAGGTAAAAATGCAATCAAAGGAACCACCCGAGTGAGTGGACATTTCTTAAAATTACATTTTTGTATGTTTGAAAGATCACAATTGAAACATAATAATTTAGATTGTAATAATTGTTTTTGGAATATTTTCCATTAATTGCAAAGATTACATGCTCAAAGCTTGACACAAATTTAAAATGTTTTTACATGTTCAAAGCACTCAAACCTCAAAAATCGACAATCCTTGTTTTTTTCAAACATGTTTTTTTTCTACCAAATGTGCACCATTCCTTTTGAAAATTGGAGATGATTTTAACATTGATGATTAGAAGGGCAAAAGGACTTGAACTAATGAAAATTGCTTTTATAATCAATTTGAACACATTTGGTTCAAAAGTGTTTATGACATTAAAATTATGGATTTTGAAAATGTGTCTTTAACAAAATGGTACATTCACAATAAAAGGAGCCAAGGAAGTTGTTAACAATGCTTAAAAATGCACTTACATTACTTTGGAAAATCACCATTAATTGTATTTAGTGAATTATTTATCCATAATTTGTAATTGTGTTTTGGTGTTCATGAAATTGAGCTCCTATGAATTTGGAGTCATTTCACTATGTTATTAGAATCCTTTGTCATACACAAAGCACTTGTTGACAAGGCCCTTTTAATGACTCTAAAATTTGAACATGTTTTTTGCTATTCAAACCTTTGTAAATTGTTCTCAAATTTATTATGGGCTCTAATATACTTCATAAGAAGGGCCACATGTGTTCATGTTTTTAAATGCACATGTATTGAATCCTTTTAGTGGATGTGTTCATTTTGACTTTGAATGTCCTTAATGGTAAAAAAAAAGTTCAAAATTTATCAATCATGGTTAAAAACAAAATTATACATTTGACAATAATTTAAGTCCTATATAAAAATATATAATTTTTATTATAATATGAGTCATTTTTTATCTCAGTATTAATTTCAAGTCCTAGAAATTACACTTAAAATATAATTTTGATATTTAATAGACCAATACATGTAGGAAACATGTAAAATGCATTCCTTAGTAAGGACTTTGACCTTGGTCACCATGGTTCTTTTTACTAAGTTTTTACCCAAAAGTTGTTCATGTTTATGTGATAGAGGCATGAATGCATGGTATTTATGTCATAAAATCAATTTGTAGTCAATATGTATTTATATATAAAATATAGTGTTAAATGGGGTATTCGAAATTCAAAATTCAAAATTATAAACCAACATAAAAACAACATTTGTCATGTGCAATCCTTGGAAAAGGACTTTTACCTTGGCACCTTTGGCTCCTTTGACCATGTTTTCACCCTTCTATTACTTATTACCCATAAGGGAATGGTTAGATAGAATCCATTAACAAGGTATTGGGAATATTATTGACCATGTTAGTCAGTGAGAATAAAATAAATTAGGATGAACATTTACCCATTGTCTTGTTTTGTTATAAAACAACATACAAGGTAGCTATATGGTATACACCATAGTAGCTTATTTATGGGTTATATCCTTTAATGCCTATAGAATACATTTTGCCAGTCATTGGTAGTAACCATGAAAAAAGAAATCCAATGAAAGTTTTAACAAGTAGGGTGTTAAAGTTAGATAAATTATAGGATGACAGATTACAATTTGAGGTTAAGTTAAGAACTTAGCAATGGAATAAGGCTTTGTAAAATCAATAGAAAAATACATTAAAATAATTCAAGTTTGGTCATTTTGTTTTATGGTTTTTAAATGGGAGTAAGTCACATTTGGGGAAGTTCACCAAAAAATGGTTTGGACCATACAGGGTACAGTACATGTTGCCTAACAATATAATCTTATTGGTGACATTAACTAATTTTGGACCTAACTCTAATTGGTAAATGTTAACAAGATGAAACCATACTAATTTATTACATCTAAGGTGCAAACTTGTAAGGTATAGGAACCAATTTACAGGGAGGAACCACAAATGATAGATCAACCACATAGAGGAGTCCATAAGAATAGTGATACATATGAAGATGACGATGACAAAGCAATGCCATGATGACCATAGCTTAACAATGGCAACTTGGTGATTAAGACCACAGATAAATCTAATGATTCATTAACAAAATCAACTAATCCAATTGATAAATTGGATGACGATATGGCTAAATTGGAGCAAACTACAACACACATGGCAAAACTAAAGGATGAAAGGGAAGATGGTGACAAATGGCATTTGGATGAATGAAAAAAATTAGAGTGCATTCGAACTATTGATGGATAATAATTGTTTCCATGTGGACGTACAGGAATGAGGCCATCATGAAAAAAATGGGGTGCTTGTAAAAACAAGTAATTGATGCAAAAATGGTGAACTACCTTAAACAAAAAAATGGGAGGAGGGAATGGCCATTGAACTTTTTCACATTCGAAGTTGTTTTATAACGAATTTATGATTTGTGATGTGTGTTGCAATATGAATGAAGAGAATGTGCTTGAGAAATTGCAAAGACTTGTAAAGGAGTATAAACATATAAAATTGTAGAGTGAGAAAGTGTGAAGAAACTTGAAGAAAATCATTATATGGCACAAGTTCTTATAAGGTAGAGAAAATTCTAACAGGAGTTGGAAAAACAAGCCAGCAGACTAGTTTATAACAATGTTTTGTTGTTGAAAATGATTTCACCCTTGGCATCACCATCATCATCAAAGTGTGAGGAAGGGAAACAATTCATGGAAGAAATTAGTGAAGCAATTAAATGTGTAAAAGACATTGAGGAGATGACAAGACCGTTGTTGAAGAAGTTGTGGAAAGGAATTTTCAGAAGGCGAGCAAGAGTGGCAACAAAACCTAGTGTAACAACACAAAAACCTATGGAAATTTAGGAGTTTAGTGACAAAAATGAAGAAAAAGGTGTTGGTCTAGTTCAAAAACTCATTGAAGTAGCACAAACATTAGTGAAATCACGAAAATCACACAAAAGGGGATGCAACCACAGATGGCAGAATAACAACTTTTGCTTCCATCATCATCTCAATTAGGTTTGGGAAACTTACCAATATTTTTGCCAAGAAACAAAAAAAACCTTTGGTGGAAAATGGATCAGAAAACTTTGGCAAAAAAAATGAATTAAGATCCCAAATGAAAATAAATATTTTTTACTCCAACCAAACAAAGTTATTTTATAGTAAGTGGAAAGAGTATAAATGTGGAAGAAAATGGGAAAGAAAGAAGAGGCATGGGTTAATAAAGTTGGTTTGGTCATGTTGTTGGCCACTGAGTGAAAGGAACCATATCATGATGCATTAGTAGAATTCTTGAATATTTTTGTGATTAAAGGATTTGAGATTTATTTTGGCAAGAAAAACATAGTGCATGTCATTAGCAATAGTTGATAGCTAATGTTTTTAATGTCTATCAAAGTGGTTATGTTGAGGATCCTAAAGGACAGGTGACCAAAACATTAACAAAAAAATTGTTGTTCAAACATGATATCAAACCTCCATACACAAATGCAGACCAATGTAAATTGCCAGTTAATGTTAAATGTCATGTAATTATATCTATGATTTACTAGAAGGGGAGGTGAATTACATGAACAACAAGAATGCACTAACATTCAAGAAGGTAGAGGAGGGAATTGAGGTATAAATTAGGCATAAATTATGTTCAATGAGTTAAACTTAAAAATAAAATATTATATATTCATATATGATACATATAAAATACATTATGCATAGGCACTTGACCACATGCCCATCCACCATGGGCAAACATTAAACAAGAGCAACAAATTGAAGGTGGCATTGGTCTCAACCTAGTTGTAGGACAATGCTTAACAATAATTTATTTATTTATTTATTTAATAATATTTGAACTATGATTAACATTTTTATTTTTTACACAATACTTCAAGAAACCAATAATTTAATTATCAAATATTCCACTTTCAATTAAAGGATTCAAGTTTTGATTTTTTTTTCCCTTACATCAACAAAATGGATGGAAAAGAAAAAGCCTATGCACAACTTTTTAAATTAGATGTTTAAAAGAGATAGGGACTTTTCCTAGGGAGGAGACAAGATGATAGACTCAACCATGTTCCCATGGGGAGAAGGGGAACAACTTCCCCAGGAGAATGGGAAGTAGTTTCACTAAGCAACTTTCCTGGGGAGAAAGGGACTAAGTTGCTTTGAAAGAATAACTTCTTGAATGTTTTAACAAAATAAAAATGTAAGAAGAAATATTTGTCCAAATCTAATGTTTTTTTTTATATCAGTGGAAAGTTTTCAAAACCTAAACATTTAAAATGATTTTATATTCTTGATTTGAGACTATGAACCAAAAGTTATGATGAAAAAGAAAATTTAAACATAATTTTTTCAAGTCCCCTTTTCCTTCTTTAAACGTCAAAGAAAAAGGAACTAAGTTGCCTAGAGAGAAGGGGAGTTGTTTTCTTTTCTGGAGAAAATCAGATTAAATTACCATTATGTTACTTGAGGAACATTTTTTTCCAAAAAGCAAGCTCCCAAATATTTGATAATTTTTTTTCAAGAAACACACATTGTTCAAACCAAACATTGTAATGTAAATCAACCAGCGATCAAACATTTAAGTACTCAGAGTAGGCTGGATCCAAGGGGAGGGCTTCATTGTTTTTATGTCTAAACAAAATTTGAACCATTTTTATTGGTGCAATTGAACTCACTAAAAAATTTTAAAAAATAAAAATAGAGAAAATTATGACCCCCAAAGTAGAGGTGATAAAAAATTCAACAAAAATAAACCACTAAATGTTACAAAAATCAGTTCTCGAACACTCAAAAAGTTCGTCATATGTTGCTCTGTTGTTATTAAAGTTCCAAGATGATTTTTAAAACTTGAGGTGACTCTCATATAGCACTTTAAATTGTTTAAAATGAATAAAAAAAAAGGAAAGTTATGAGATTTGAAAATAGGAGGGGTCAAAATAAGAAGAACAAAAAATAAAATAAAAAATCAGAAATCAAAATTTTCAGCATCTCTTTATTGCGTACGAAAAATAATTAAAATATTAATCATATGTGGAAATCAATCAAAAAATTTCAAAAACATTTTTCTTGTTGGGGAATTTTGTATCCAGATGATGCCACATTCAATTTGTTGCTTCAATTTGTTCCTTCCCCTCTCTCTTGCGCGCGCTCTCTCTGGAGTGCTGGCTTTCTTCCTCCTTTGTAACAGAAATCGTGCAAATTGCGCGCATTGCACCTGGATTTGCGAGCTTCGTCGTCGCCATTTCTGTTTGTTGAGGGTCAGTAAGTAGTGTCGCTCAAAATGAAATCCACTCTCTGTTTTGGGTCTTTCTTTCGGCATCTGTTCTGCTGCTGCGTCCTGTGTGCTTGTTTGTGTGTTTTGTTTTGCAGCCATCCCCTTTGATCTCCCAAAACCCTTCCACTCCCGGCACGTACGTTTGTATGTGTGATTGTGTATGGGGGTTTTGTGTGTTTCTATCGCGTTTATATCCTACTATGTTAATGCATGAGACTTGTGATATTTTCTTGGGCTTGTGAACTTCCAGCTGGTTTTGCGTGTGGGATATTTGCGGTGTGGTTTCCTGTCTCTTCCGTTCGGGATTTCTTCTGTCCTCTTTTGTGTTTAATGTGAGGAGCCTTGACTCGGAGACGGTGGTCTAGCAAGAGCCAAGTTTCCAGCTGCTGACACATTTCGCTCTTGTACCCTGTCTTGGGTTCCTAGGGTTTGAGCCCATTTCCTTTTTTTCACGCTGATGCTCTTGCCCGGTGGTTTGCAGGGTCTGCATTCTTCACAGGCTTTTCTGGAAAAAAATTCTCACGATTCTGGACAATTGTTGGACTTGCAGGATCATGTTGTTATTCACATTATTGCATTGAATGCATGCAGGGACTGGTTGATCGAGCTGAGGGATGAGTCATGGGTGATTCAAACCTAGCAAAAGATGTAAAACAAGGAGCCACTCAACAAAAGGTACAGAGATTGAATTCTTTATTGTTTGGTGTAGATCTTGCTTTTAGTAAAGGCGACACGCAGACTGCCCTTGGCCTTGGACTGCGCCTACTTGGATTCCTCGAGAGCGAGTGTCAGACTGCAGAGGATGTGGTCTATGTGGAGCCAATAAAGAGACAGGTGGTGCAGAAGCTTAATGCGGCAACACTGATTGACAGGTGTGTTAGCTCTACTGCCGATTGCTGTTGAAAGTAGCTTCTTTTTTTCTGGCCTGGTTTATAATGTTACACAAAGAGAGAGCATGACTTCAATTTTCTTCACAGTCAGTGGTCTATTCAAACCTGAGACCAGCTTTGAATGGGTCCTATTTATCACCAGCACTAGGAATGAGGAAAGAACCATAGGGGACAGTGTATCTACTGGTGTCATGGACTGACAGTACTGCTAGGTGTCGTGTGACAAGTTAGTGCTGAAATGAGATCTGCAACAATGATAGTGATCCAAAGAGGAAATCCACATATGATGTCATTGCAGGGCTTGAGGAGCACAAAAGAATTGGTCAATGATGTCAGGGTGTGAAAATTGGTCTATATACATACAATAGGTTTTTTTGTAGTCAAGAGATCATCAAAGCTGGTGTGACTTAGCTGTAACAATATGTAACAGGCGCCAAGCATTGGATCAAGCAGGAGCTCCAGCAGATTTCAAGTTCAAGCATCACAGGCCTGTTGACATTGAGAAGATCAAGACCTCAAAATACTACTCTGGTCCTATCCAAAGGGCACAATTGGCTAATCTAACAGTAAGTACCCCCCCTGAGTATTCTGTGCTTTCTGGAAGAGAACTATTCTTGTTTCTTCAGATATGTTGTTGGTTTCTGGAGGCAAGTAATCATGGGTTGGACCTTCATGGTGGCACCTTAGGATGTAAGATTCAAAGTGATCCTGTTCATGATCTGATTCTAGCTTTGCACTTTTGTTGCCAATTAGTTTTATTCTCTTGTCTACTTTTGTCAAGCACATGGAAGAGAGAGTAGATAAAAGTCAAAATTTGCGTGCCCACCAGCTTTGGTAGCAGCTAAGAAACTATATTTGTCAGGCTCTGCTGCCTGTAGCTAGAGCCCTCTAAAGACCTGTTAGGAGTCTCTATGAAGACAGAATGTCTCCTGCAAATGTCAGGTTTTATCTCTTGCCTTTCTCATAGGGACTATCATTTGGAAAGCTGCAACTATTGGAATTGATTCCTCTCAACTATCTGCTCAACTTATATGCTGGATATTCTAAATAGAAGCACGATTTGCTCAGCATGAGCAAAGAAGATGAGGATCTTTATCATGTCTGCATGAATTCACTCAATAATCAACTACTTTGGAAATCTAGTTCTAATGCATATAATGTTGTTGCAGGCCCCAAGAAGCACACAAAAAACTTCAAACTCTTCACTGCCAGCTGCAAGCCTTCACACAGCAGGTGCTGCAAATCACCATGGAGTCTGTGAAAGTAAGGTGGAAGCAAATCTTGTAAAGTCTGGTCGAAGTCTCATGCAATCAAAGATTACATCTCTTTATGGCAATGGAAACCAGAAGGTGGTTGAACCTGCTCGGACCCACACAGGTAGTTTTAGGCACTGTCTTCAACTTGTGATTGTTTTGGATTTCATGTTTGTGACTGGTATCTGGAGCACTACTCTTGCATGCAGGTAGAAATTGCTGAGCACGAGCCTTGGGACTCAAAAATGTATAGTGAACTGAATATCTAATGGAAATGTCAGCTGATCCTGCATGCAAATCTGAATTGGCATAAATGGGATTTTGGTCCAACTTTCTAAGATCAGGAAGGGAAAATGGGATCTGGTGAGAACTATTCTTTCCCATGTGCTCTTGTTTTACTGACTCATTTCTATTCTGTGAATGATACTGCAGAGTTTGGATTGGGCTCTAATCAGCCAGAGCCTGCTCAAAAAGGAAAGAACTCTCTTCCCAGTAGATATGCTAGTGGTCCTTATCGGCCACCACAAATGGAACAGAAAGAGCCTATTTCTCTGTCATCCCCTGAAGCAGGAGAGAAGCACAATCCCTATGGATACAATCGAAAACGGCCCCGCAATCCTTATTATGGAACAGATAAATGGTCTGAAAATCCTAAACCAGCTCCTAAGGAGGACACTAGCAGCGATGATGATGCTCAAGAAACTCTTCCAACAAGCTTTGTTACAGCAAGGCACAAATTGGTAATTTTCTTGGACCATAGTCAGGTTGTTGTTGCCAAAATTTTGACAAGAATATCATTGTCAAATTATGTTGCAGGACACTTTTGGAGGCCCAGCTGCGATAGCTTGGTCCCTTTAGAAGCAGGAAGTGGTTGTGAGTTATCTGGCATGTGGGATTTCTGGGGTTATTTTTCTCATTATTCAATATCTCAGATTCTAGCATCTTGTATTTTGGTTTTCTGTTGTGGAGGGTGTCTGCTGCTCAAGTAGCTAATGGAATTTACCTGGCAATGATGGTCACAACAGATAATTGATGAACTGAAAAAGAATGGGGTTTCTTCAAGTTCATATCAAGGGAATCTCAGCAGCTCAGCACCCCCACGAACTGGTTTAGTTAAAAGTCTAGGTATGCCACGTCGTGGTGTGCGAGGGTCGTTTGTGCCTCCAGTTCGGGGGGCGAATGGAAATTCTGTCGTGGGTGCAGTTGGTACACCCCGCACACAAGCTGGTGCTGACAATTGCCAGGAAGATTCAACTCGAAAATGGTGAGTTTTCAAATGCACACTATATCGTGGGTGCAGTACCACATCCAGTTGAAACTAGGGTTATGGGATCAATGAGTGTGTTGTTCCTCTAAAAATGGTGTGTACATAGCTTCATTTCCTTTTCTGTGCACCTGTATGACCAGTGAAGATAGATGCTCTTTGTGGCTTTCCTGAAGTTGCTAAGGCATTCATTGCTGGAAGGAGTTGGTTAAGGCTTTTCTTTCGTGTCCATGAGAAGCCAAGGCAATGGGGAAGGTTTTCAGGCAAACAGTAATTCTACTCAGAGATGAAGTCAGAAGTGTCTCCTTAAGAGGGAAGAATAAGAGGACAGGAATGAAAGACATTTACTGAAGGTCTTGGGGTACAGCATGGAGTTGCTGGCAGGTCCAGATGGACAACTCCCAGATCGACTACGGAATTTGGAACCTAAACTTCTAGAACATGTGAGCAATGAAATCATGGATCAAGATCCAGCTGTTCACTGGGATGATATCGGTAAGTTGCCTTTGCTTCATGAGAACCATACTTGAATAAGCTAGACATGAATGAATTCTTCATTGGTTAGAATTTTTTCAATCCAAGATGCAAAGACAGGAGAGTGTGTATAACTCTTGCTTGACTACCACATGGTACATTTATTTTTCATAAAGCAATGAGTTGATAGGAATCATACTCATCAGTGAGATTGGAGCCTAGCTCTTATGTTGATGTCTTAGACTCTTGGAGTTGCCTGCTTGAACATTGAACCGATACTGAGTTCAACTTATTGGAAACTGCAGCTGGATTGGAACATGCTAAGAAGTGTGTTACAGAGATGGTCATTTGGCCTCTCCTACGCCCAGACATCTTCCAAGGTTGCCGAGCTCCGGGCAAGGGCCTTCTTCTGTTTGGCCCTCCTGTAAGTCTACCATTCAATCCACATACTTATCTTGATCAGGATTGGACAAACTTTTTTTCTTCCAAGGGTGCAGCATGATGGTAGACAGAAATTCATAGGTTACTTAAGAATGGTCTTGAACTGAACTGTGAGTTAGGCAAATCTTCCTGTATGTTATATAGCTGTGCTTGTTCAGTATCCATTCTCTCCTCTCTCTGTCCTGATGATGAGCTAGCTATAAGCCCCATTGACATGGTCCTTCTTGCTGGAAATTGGAGAACACTTTTGCTGAATGCCTTATTTGTCTTGGAGTACCAGGGTACAGGCAAGACCATGATTGGGAAAGCAATTGCTGGTGAAGCAAAGGCGACCTTCTTCTCCATATCTGCAAGTTCTTTGACAAGTAAATGGGTAAGGTTGTCAACAGACTTTGATGTAACAGGCTGCGTTGAGTGGTAACAGAAATGAACATGTTTGGGGAATTGCTTGACCTCAAATTTTGTGGCTCAAGGCAATTTCACCATATAAAACTGTTAAAATGTTATATCATGTCAGTGATTAACTGGATGGATTATCTTTCAACTGTCCTCTGTTGACAATAGATCTTATGTTGACAGGTGTATTTCTCTCACGTAGTGATGCTTTATCACAAGGACAACAAGTGCCTTCAGTGGATTTAAGTCTTGGTTCACTTGGTTATGTGTTTAGTTTTGTGTCAATGAATCAATCTGCATCTTCATAGAACGTGTTGTTTGACTGAGCAAGCTACATTAGGAAGAGCTCTAATTTATGTGAAGTCACATTGCTGATGTCAATTGCATTCCTTGGAACTTCCACAGATTGGTGAAGGTGAGAAACTTGTCAGGGCACTGTTTGGTGTTGCAAGCTGTCGGCAGCCAGCTGTCATTTTCGTTGATGAAATCGACTCTCTTTTGTCCCAGGTAGGTGGATATGCCAGGAATGATATGGGAACATGGAATGCTCCAAATGTGGGGATGCAATGTCATTTAATTCTCCTCTGTAACTTCTGGGTCAATGTTTGTGGGGATTTTCCCAGTAGTTCCAGCAATGGCTCTCAGACAAATGTCCTTCAGTGACAAGGTCCTTTTGTGTAGTCAGAACAATTAGATGTTGGTTCAGCACTCAGACAGGAAATTTTGTGTGTGTTTGTGCAGCGAAAGGCCGAGGGAGAGCATGAATCCAGTAGAAGGATTAAGACACAGTTCTTAATTGAAATGGAAGGCTGTGGGAGTGGATCAGAGCAAATTCTACTTATTGGTGTGTACCCATTCTCCTATGCATTAATTCACTTTATTTTGACAGTGTGGATTATAACCATGCACAATGCTCATGTCAACAGTTCTACAAGACCTTTCTGTGTTAAAAGTGCAAACCAGTTGGCTGAATATAAGAGGTCCTCAAGCAAGACCTTTGGGCCAATCAAGTTCTTTCATCATGTCCTTTCCCTTCTCTCCTATCCTCTTACAGCTTCCTCCATGGCATCTTTTCCAGCCAAAGCATGACAACTATCTATTTGTATTTCATGGCCCAAGGATTTGCCTCACAAGATCAGGCTACAGTATATATCTCCTCACAACTAAGTTGGATGCTTAGCTTTTGTTGACAGGAGCAACAAACAGACCACAGGAGCTTGATGAGGCAGCCCGTAGACGGCTTTCAAAGAGGCTCTACATTCCACTGCCTTCTGCTGGTATGAGTCTCAGATCAACTCTGGGAGTATCTGAATGTAGGTGCGTAGTAGTAGTGTAGTTGAGGTGTCCTTGCATACAGCCAAAAAAGGAGAGTTCACATTTGTAGACCAAAATACTCATGGTGTTCTTCAATCTATTTCAGCAGCATGTTGAATGTTCTAATAAAAAAAATGGCTTCCTGTGCATGGCTCCAGCTGCAAGGGCCTGGATTGTTCGCAATCTACTGGGGAAAGACGGACTCTTATCACTCACAGATGCAGAAATTGAATCTATCTGTACTACCACTGATGGTATGTATGCAGATTAGTCTCTGGTTCATCTATGAGTAAATTAGAGCATGCCATAGAATTTTCTTTCTTCTGAAGAGATGCTTCTAGAGCATTTTAACTAGCACAGCTTAGCTTTTGCTGGAAAGGTGGAGTTCTGCAAAAGTTCACATGATAAAACAGATGAGAGAGGAGGGACAAAAAGTCATGCAGGAACTCATGTACTTGCAGGTCTGAGATGTACAAGATTAGCTGCAAAGTCTTGATGCTTCCATGCGTTGAAGATGACATTCAGTAGTGCTTGGGCCTGATTGACTACATAGCATGTTAAATGCCAATGCACACTGCTTCTCTACATTAACACCTACAGTAACTGCTTGTGTTAAATTGAGAAGCAGTGTGGAGATTGCAGAAACTACTCATAGAGTTGTTTGACACAGCATTCTAGTATATGCCTCTAGTTGAACAGAGCTAGAGGGAGGTCCATGAGAGGAGAAAATGGAATTTAGGTGGATGTTGTGGGTAGCTCTAGATGATTTTGATCTCTCTTTCATAGAACAACTGTTCTAATTTAGAATGATGGATGTACAGGATATTCTGGTTCTGACATGAAGAATCTAGTGAAGGAGGCATCGATGGGACCACTTCGTGAAGCATTGATGCAAGGTAGAGACATTGGCAACATTAGTAAGGATGAGATGAGACCCATCTCTGTACAGGTCAGTTCAGCACTTCTCAACACAATTTCCCTTTTGAGTTGTAGCTTAGATGCCATTATCCTCCCCACAAGAGTCTTCCTTTCCCTTCTGCTTGAAGATGCATAATTCTCCGCCAACTGCACCATACAAAAGTCAAGCTGAAGATCTAAACAAAGCACATCTATACTAGTAGCTCCTACAGTGCCAACTAGGGGCAACAAAACTTTTGATATGTGATGAACTCACAATGGTTAGGTTTGCTTTGTTTCATTTTGCAGGATTTTATGAATGCATTGCAGCAAGTGAGACCTTCAGTCTCTGAGAGTGAGCTGGGACTGTACCAGGACTGGAATCGCCAATTTGGCAGCTTAGCAATATAATCAATAGAATCAGTCCCATTTTGTTGGCCATTCAATCAGGTGAACAAAAAAACTTCACATGAAATCCCAAAATCTAAAACTGAAAATGTAATGTTTGAGAGGTGAGAGAGGCGGAGGGCAGGGGTATGTTAATGTTCTCTACCAATATCTTCTGAGTACCCATTACTTTGCAATCTGTTGTGGTGAATACTGAAACATCAGTGTTCAACCTGCCATAAATGATCTCAGGAATTCATCTCCGATCAGGCATTCGGGTAGTAGGATTTTGAGATGCTCACTGATTACTGACAAATCAGGCATCCAAAGCTCAACAACAATGCAAGGTATGTAATGATGATATCTACTGATCTTGCTTAAATGGCTAACATGAGCAAATATGATACTTAAAGATAGCCTGCAAACAATTCAAAGTTCTGTTAGTTTTTGGTGTCTTTGAGTATAATATTTGCTCATGTATCAAGCCAAATAATAAGCAAAACTAGTTTGGGACTTATTGCTGCCTTGGATGTGGTTATCTGTTCAACTCATCGGTAGGCCATGCTAGAGGTCTGTCTACTATATATA
>Ga0209208_10000696_pt1 | contig 45172 bp, 36 predicted proteins | sample S1TSphfallax_3_FD_187694 | JGI IMG/M metagenome (GOLD analysis project Ga0209208, IMG submission 187694) | Host-associated microbial communities from peat moss isolated from Minnesota, USA - S1T2_Fd - Sphagnum fallax MG (SPAdes) (version 2) | ecosystem: Host-associated > Plants > Peat moss >...
CATGCGCTGTGGATTGATCCGCTGAATTCCGACCGCATGATTCTGGCGAGCGATCAGGGCGCGACCATCAGCATGGACCGAGGGCTGTCGTGGACTTCCTGGTACAACCAGCCGACGGGGCAGATTTATCATCTGTCCACCGACAACCGTTTTCCTTACTGGGTTTACGGCACGCAGCAGGACAGCGGGTCGATTGGGACGCTGAGCCGCGGCGATTATGGCGAGATCACCTTTATGGATTGGGACCCGGTGGCGGGTTATGAATTCGGCTATATTATTCCCGATCCGCTGAATCCGAATATCGTGATTGCGGGCGGTCCCGGCGGCGGACCCACGCGCGGACTGGTGAAGATTGACCGCGCGAACAAGCAGGTGGCGACTATTTCGCTGAACGTCAGCCATGACGGCGATTTTCGGATGACGGTGAATCCGCCGCTGGCTTTTTCGCCGCAGGACCCGCACACGCTTTATGAAGGCGCGCAGTTTTTGCTGGCGACGCATGACGCGGGCTCGACCTGGAAGATTGTCAGTCCGGATCTGGCGAAGCGCGCGGATGTGGTGACTCCGAAACCGGACGATCCGATTGACGCTTTGGGGCGCAAACCGAAGGCGCGGGAGACGGAGGAGACGGTTCATCCGCCAGACCGCAGCGCCATCAATACATTCGCGCTTTCGCCGATTAAGCCGGGCTTGATCTGGGTGGGCAGCAATAGCGGACTGGTGCATTTGACGATGGATGGCGGAACGACGTGGAAAGACATTACGCCGCCCGGGCTTTCGCAATATGCGCTGGTGAGCATTATTGAGGCTTCGCATTTTGATGCGGGCTGCGCGTATGCGGCGGTGGACCGGCATGAAGAGAACGATTCGCGGCCGCATATCTACCGCACCCGTGATTATGGGAAGACGTGGCAGGAGACGGTGGCGAGCATTGCGGAACGGAGTTTTGTGCGGGTGGTGCGGGAAGATCCGGCGCGCAAGGGGCTGCTTTACGCGGGGACGGAGACGGCGACGTATGTTTCTTTCGATGATGGCGATCACTGGCATGATCTGCAGTTGAATATGCCGACGACTTCGGTGCGCGATCTTGTGGTGCATGGCGATGATCTGGTGGCGGCTACTTATGGACGGGCATTTTGGATATTGGATGATTTGAGTCCGCTGCGCCAGATGGACAGCAAGGTTTATGCGGCCAAGACGCTGCTGTTCAAGCCGGCAAAGGCGATGCGGGTGCGGCGCGACCAGAATGGCGACACGCCGATTCCGCCGGAACTGCCGGCTGGGACGAACCCTCCCGATGGCGCTTTGATTGATTACTACCTGAAGACTCCAGCGGCGTCGGAGATCAAGATAGGGATCTATGATGCGGCGGGGAAACTGGTGCGGGAGTTATCGAGCAAGGAAGCGGAAGCGTCGAAAGAGCCGCCGCCGAATGTTCCGGAGTACTGGCTGGCGCATCCGGAGCCGCTGACGAACCATGCGGGGATGAACCGGATTGTTTGGGATTTGCATTATGCGGCTCCGCCGGTGGTGCGGCATGAGCTGCCGATGTCGGCGCTGTATGAGAACACGCCTTCGGAGCCAGAAGGGGCTTTGGCTTTGCCGGGGAAGTATGAGGTGCGGCTGACGGCGAATGGGCAGACTTATAAGCAGACGCTGGAAGTGAAGATGGATCCTCGCGTGGATGTGTCTCCGCAGGCTTTGGCGCAGGAGTTTGGGATGGAGCAGAGCGTGATTCGGCTGGTGACGGAGAGTTATGGCGGGTACCACCAGGCGGTGCTGCTGCATGAGGCGATTGGAAGCATTGAGGCGCTGAAGGATTTGGACAAGAAGGTGATGGAGCTGGAGGGGTCGCAGAATGGCGGCGGGGGCGGCGCGCCGGCAGCAGGGAAGCCGAAACCCACGTTTGTTTTGCTGAACCGGGAGCTGGGTTCGCTGGCGACTTTGGTGGACAGCGCGGATGCCGCGCCGACGGAGGGGATGAAGACGGCGGTTGCGGATTATTGCCGCGATTTGCGGACGGTTGTCGTTCAGTGGAATGAGCTGATGAAGGATGAGGAGCTGCGGAAGCGGAAGCTGGGTGAGGTGATGAGTTTGCCGGCGGAGTGCCAGTAGTTAGCGCTTGGTCAGGGCGGCGCCCAGGACTTTGAGGAGGCCGATGGAGGCGGCGAGGCCGGCGCGCGCGTCTTTGCTCATGGCTTGTTTGGCGATTTGCCAGAGAGACGGCGGCTCTTTTTCTTTGGGTGAGAGGACGGCGCTGACGGCGTCCGGGTCGAGGGTGCTTAAGAGGTTGCTGAACATCAGGGCCACGCGCAGGGCGGTGACGGCTTGCTTGGAGCTGACCACATCCACCACGCGGTCCACCACGGTGTCACCGGCGCTGAGAAGGCCGTTGGCCACGTCGATCAGGCCTTTGTCGTGCATCCGCTGAAGCAATTCATAAGCGGCCAGAACGGCTTCGGCGTGGGCCTCCGGGGCGTTCTGGACTTTGCGAATTAAATCGTCGCGTGAGTTCTTGGGCGTGAATTCGCGGAACTCTACTGCAATAGCCATGATGCTGTCTCCCTATCTGATTTGAACAAGCTCTGGGGTGCCGGGCATGTGATAATCGGCGCGCTTCCATTTGCGCTCGACTTCCACTCCCGGCTGGGGCGTGGGTTTGCCGGAATAGCGGAAGTTGAGTGGCTTCAAGGGATTGGTGCCGCAACTGGGCAGGATCTCCATGCGCACGGCAGTTTCTTTGTAGGCCGGCGTGTGAGTCGGCGTGTCGGTATAGGAGCCGGTCAGGGCGTTCACGGGGCCTTCCCTTGACGAAAGGGGCAGATAAACCTCATGGCCGAAAACGCGGTCCGTCACTAGCACCTTTACTTTAACCGCTCCATAGCGGCTGATGATTCGCACCCACTGGCCGGAGCCGATTTTGCGCTCGGCCGCGAGCTGGGATGAGATCTCGATATACCGCTCTGGAGATTCCTCCTGAATGCCAGAGACGCGATAAGTCATGTTGCCTTCGTGGAAGTGCTCCAGAACGCGGCCGTTATTCAGGTGCAGGTCGAATTCTTCATCCGGCTGGTCCACTGGTTCTTTCGCTTCGAGAACATAAAGGCGGGCTTTCTTGTCGGGGAAATGGAAGCCGTCGAGATAGAGCAGCGGCTCATCGGTGCCGTCTGGCTGGACGGGCCACTGCAGGGTGTTGTAGCCTTCCAGCCGTTCGTAGAGGACGCCGCTGTAGAGGGGTGTCAAGGGGGCTAACTCGGCCATGATCTCGGAAGGATGCTGGTAACTCCAGTTGGCCCCCATGCGCTGGGCCAGAAGCTGGGTGATTTTCCAATCGGCCTTGCTGTCTCCTAACTCGGGGAGGGCCTGGTAGAGGCGCTGGACGCGGCGTTCGGTGCTGGTGAAGGTGCCGTCCTTTTCAAGAGCAGGCGCGGCGGGCAGGACGACATCGGCGTAGCGGCAGGTTTCGGTGAAGAAGATATCCTGAACCACGAAAAGATCGAGTTTTTCGAAACCGCCGGCGACGTGGTTGGCATTGGAATCGGCCGAGATCATGTCTTCGCCAGCCAGATACATGGCGCGCAGTTTGCCGTCGTATATGGCGTCAATCATCTGGTGGTTGTCGAGGCCTTTTTTGTGGGACATGGTGGTACCCCAGGCTTTCTCGAACTTGGTGTAGATATCGGGGTCCTCGACAGACTGATAACCGGGATAGTAGTTCGGCATGGCTCCCATGTCGCTGGCGCCCTGGACATTGTTATGCCCGCGCAGGGGATAAGCTCCGGTGCCGGGACGCATGTAGTTGCCGGTGATTAATAAGAGGTTGGAGATGGCGGTGGAACTGTCGGAGCCCATGGAATGCTGGGTGATGCCCATGGCCCAAAGGACGCACATGCTTTCGGCTTTGCCGATTTCTTCCGCGACGCGAGTGAGCGTCTCGATAGGAACCTTGCAAAACTCGGAGGCGTACTCCATGGTGAACGGTTCGAGACTCCTGGTGTATTCTTCGAGGCCGTTGACCCAGGTGTCGAGAAATTCGCGGCGGGCGTAGCCGTGCTCCAGCATGTAGCGGCTCATGGCGGAGAGCCAGACCAGATCGGTTCCGGGACGCGGGCGGAAGAAGATATCGGCGCGCTGGGCCATTTCATGCTCGCGAATGTCGGCGACGATCAGTTTCTGGCCGTGGAGCTTGTGGGCGCGCTTCACGCGCGTGGCCAGCACGGGATGACTTTCGGCGGTGTTGCTGCCCACAATGAGAACCAGCTTGGACTGGCCGATATCGGTAATGGAGCCGGAATCTCCGCCGTAGCCGACGGTGCGAAACAGGCCGATGGTGGCGGGTGACTGGCAGTAGCGCGAACAGTTATCGACATTGTTGGTGCCGATGACAGAGCGCGCGAATTTCTGCATGACATAGCCGTCCTCATTGGTGGCTTTGGAGGAGACGACGATGCCTATGGCGTCGGGGCCGTATTCCTGCTTGATTGCGCCGAGCTTGGTGGCCACCAGATTCAGCGCTTCTTCCCAACTGGCTTCGCGGAAAGTGCTGCCTTCGCGGATCAAGGGTTTTTGCAGGCGGTCTTTACTATTGGTGTAATCCCACCCGAATTTGCCTTTGACGCAGGTGGAGATCTGGTTGGCGTCGCCGTGGGCGGGCTCAATTTTGAGGATTTTGCGGCCCTTGGTCCAGACGTCGTAGCTGCAGCCGACACCGCAATAAGTGCAGACGGTTTTGGTTTGCTTGACGCGCTCTTCGCGCATCTTGGCTTCGGTTTGCGAGACCTCCATGATGGGGCCATAACCCATTTCGGGCTCAATGGCCTTCACCACGTCGATCATCTTGTTGAGCGACTCCAGCGGCAGGCCAGTCATGAAACCGGCTTCGCCCAGCATGGATTTTTCCATGAGCGCGTTGCAGGGGCAAACGGTGATGCAATGGCCGCAGGAGACGCAACTGGAGCCACCGATTTGCATGCCGCCGTCCCACAGGACGCGCGGGACGTCCAGATCCCAGCCGATGGAGAGGGTTTCGTTGACCTGAACGGTCTGACAGGCTTGCACGCAGCGGCCGCAGAGAATGCACTGGCTGGGATCGTAGCGGTAAAACGGGTTCGAAAAATCGACCGGATAGGGTTTCGGCTTGAACGGGTGCTTTTGGTGCTCGACATGCAGGTCCAGCGCGGTGTTGTGAACGGTGCAGTTCTCGTTGTTGTTGTCGCAGACCGTGCAATAGAGCATGTGATTGCCCAGAATGACGTCGAAGGCCTCGGCGCGGGCGTCTTTGGCGCGCTGCGAATCGGTGTTGACGCGCATCCCAGCCGTCACTTTGGTGCCGCAGGCGCGCTGCAACTGGCCGTCCACTTCCACCAGGCAGGTGTCGCAGGTTTGGATGGGGCCCATCAGCGGGGAGTGGTAGCAGACGTGGGGGATTTCCTTTTGGCGCAGGATGGCGTCGATAAGGAGGTCGCCTTCGGCTGCGTTGGCGGGAAGCCCGTCGATGAGGACGTCGGATTTGTTTGAGTCGCCTCTGTATATGCCTGATATGCCTTCCATGCCGACCTCTACTCATGAAGATAGCGCTGTTTGGTCGGAGGTTTCGGGAATGTTTGGAGCGGTTTGGCTCTTTAGTTTGCTTTGGGCGAGGGTGAGGCGGGCTTCGCGCTCCAGAATGAGCAGTTTGTTGCGGTATTCACGGTCTTTTAAAGCCTTGATTTTATAGGCGTGGATTTCGTCTTTGCGCTTTTGCGATTCGAAGCCATTTTGCTCGCGCAGGCGCAGGGATTTCAGGCGCATGAGGTCGGCCAGGGCTTTGTTGTAGGCGCGTTCGTGCTGGGTTTCATAGCGGTTGTAGAGGGCGAATTGTTTTTGGTCGGTGATGGTTCCGTCCGGGGCTAGGAATTGCTGTTGAAGACGGAAAGCCCGGCGGCGCAGCCATTGGCGGGTGGCTAGGCGCTGGACGAGGTCGTGCTCGGTTTCGGTGGCGGGTTTCCATTCTTTTTGGAAGCCGGCGAGGTTTTTCAAGTAGGCTTCTTGGGATTCGCCTTCCAGGAATGTCAGGTCGGCTTCGGTTTGGGTGAGGCCGTGGCGGAAGTTGTTTTGCGCGGAGATGGCTTTACCTTCTGGCGACGACGGGCCGGTGCTGAGCTGTGCGTTGGCTTGGTTGGCAGCAAGCTGGGCTTGAGAAATTTCTTTGTTGGCCTGTTTGGCTAGGCGGCGGGCGTCCAGGCGGCGTTTCTGGCGTTCGGTCATTTGGGTAGTCTCCTTTACCTGAGGTGAGAATTTCATGGGGGCGAACGGGATGGATGGGCGATTTTTGGGGTTTGGGGTGGAAGTGGCTTGGAATGAAGGGGTTGGGAAAGTGAAAATATTTTTTTAGATCTGTGAATGGCCCACGGCGGGTTCGGCGACCAGGTTAAAAAGTGAGGCGGAGGTTGAGTTCGATGGTTCTGGGGCCGCCGGCTTGGTAGAGGGGGGTGAGGCCGGTGGTGGGGCTGCCGGAGCCGAGCATGAGGTTGGCGGTGGAGGTGGATTGGCCGAAGAGGGCGCTGCCCAGATAGCTGACGGGGCTGGAGAAGGCCGGGTGATTCAGCAGGTTGAAGGCGGAGAGGCTGGCTTCGGCTGAGAGGCTGCGGACGAGGCGGAATTGGCGGCGCAGGCTGGCATCCAGTTGAAAGAGGCCTGGGCCGGTGAGGACGTTTCGGCCGAGGGTTCCGTTTTGCCCGGTGAGCGGGGCGGTGAAGGCGGCGGGGTTTAGGTTGTTGCCGATCCAGAGAGGCTGGCCGGGGACCAGGCTGGCTCGGCCGCTGTTGTCGAAGCCGAGGCCGATGCTGCGGTCGACGGTGGTGACGTCGAAGGGGAAGCCGGTGCGGGCGAAGAGGGTGCCGCTGAGGTTCCACTTTCCCAGGCGGTAGCCGAGGGAGCCGTTGAAGACGTGGCGGACGTCGAAGCTGGAGGAGCCGCGGTCGCTGGTGCTGGGTGAGGCTGGGTCGACCAGGAAGGGTTCGGTGTCGCTGGAGCCGGTGTCGATGGAGTGGGACCAGGTGTAGGAGATGAGGGTGTAGAAGTGCGGGGTGATGTTGCCGCGGTATTGGGCGAGGAGGGCTTGGTAATTGGATTGGCCGTTGCTGGTGAAGCCGATGCTTTGGAGGATGCTGGTTTGCGGGTCGATGGTGGCTTCGTTGCGGAGGAGATGGCGGCCGGAGGAACCGACGTAGGAGAGGGAGAGGGCGGAATTTTCGTGGAGGGATTTTTCGAGGGTGGTTCGCCATTCGAGAACGCGCGGGAGGTAGAGATTGGATGAGTCGACAGCATATGTTGGCGCCGACGCTAGCGGATTCGCGGAATTTGGCAAATATTGCCAGGTGTTCAGCGGATTCTCATTGGAAATGATGGAGGCTGTTTGGGTGTCGTAGAAGATGCCTGCTCCGGCTCGGATCATGATGTTGGGATGGGTCAGATGATAAGCAATTCCTATGCGCGGAGCAATCTGGTTGAAGCGCACCGGCCACTTCCCAGCGGTCAGCCCGTCTGAAGCAGACAATCCAATCGGCTGAAATCCAATGCCATTCCAATAGCCGATGTAAGGATAGTCAATCGGCTGGCCATTGCTGTCATAGGGAGACGTGGCAAATTCCCAGCGGGTTCCCAGCAGCAGGTCCAGACCGCTGCGCAGGTGAAACGTGTCTTGCGCAAATGACGACCAATGCTGGCTCTTGCGGAGGGGACCCTCGGTGTATGAAACAGTCAATCCTAGAGGGACGCCGGCGATCAGGGCGTCTACGCCGGGCGATGTGAGAGCGAGCGAATCGTTATAAACCTCGATGCTGGGGGCCAAGTTGACGTAATCTCCCCCGAAGCGAATGTCCTGGTTCGCCGAGTGATGAGTTGCGAGATAGGCGCCGGTCCACTGATGCTGGCTGTTTTGGCCGGCTGTGCCGAAAACGGTCTGGCCCACGCCTGCCACGGAGAGCTGGGTGACTTGCCAGTAGGGGCCGTAGCTATAAAAAACGCCGTTGATCAGCGGATTGAAATCCTGCGACAAGACGTTCACGATGTTGTCCAGCACCGGGGTGTCGGCAGGCCCGTGCGCGGCGACAGATGTGGCTTTCGAGAAATTGAAGCGAAATTCATGCGTCCAGGTGCCGAATGCCATATTTGCTCCCCCGGTTGCGCTGACCCAGTTGAAGGCCGAATAGGCGGTACCCAATTCGATGCTTGTTGAAACGGACGGAACATAGGAAAAGCGCCCGAAGAGCTGAATGTGACTGCCGATATTTTGATCGATCCGGATGCTGACGCTGGTTAGGCCGGCGTTTTTTTCGAGCGGTGAATAGCCCACCGATTCCGTGGATGTCAGCGGCCGGCCGGTGGGCGCAGGGAAGGCGTCGAAGATGTCTTGATAGGGGCTGGGCAGGCTGCGCGTGGCTTGGTTGGCGACGGGGATCAGTTGCAGGGCGCTGTCGTGAACGTCGGCGCGTTCAAAAGAGGCGAAGAAGTAAGTATGGTTCTTCCAAACAGGTCCGCCCAGGCTGGCGCCCCAGCCGTTGTCGGAAGCGGCGGGCAAGTTGGCGGCTGCGCCGCGCGCGAAGAAGTCGGTGCTGTCCAGGAATTGCGGACGAATGTGGCCGAAGAGGCTGCCGTGAAAATCGTTTGTGCCGGAGCGGGTTTCGATGTCGATCTGCGCGCCGGGGCGGTCGCCATATTCGGCTGAGAAATCGGCCGAGCGCAGTTCGACGCGTTCGGTTTCTTCTTTGGAGGCGAGTGTTTGGGTTCCGCCGATGGTGGTCATGCCGGGCAGGCTGCCGCCGGGAAACGCGCCGGGAATAGAGATGATGCCGATGCCGACGTTGCCGCTGACGCCATCGACGCGGAAGGAATTGGCGTTGGGGCGCTGGCCGCCGACGGTGAACTGGCCGCCGGATGTGAGCGAGGCGGGGGTGATGGTGGCCCCGGGCATGAGCGAGAAGAGGGCGTGGATGTCGCGGCCATTGGCGGGCAGGCTGCCGGAGGGGGAATCGCGGCTGACGGTGACGCCGCTGACCATGGGATCGTCCTGGCTTTGGGCTGCGGTGACGGTGACTTCCTGCTGCAAGGGGAGGAGTTCAATGCTGAAATCGGCGCGGGTGGTTTTGGCGGCGGTGACGGCGATATCGTCGCGGCTGGCGGTGCGGAAGCCATCGCTGCGGACGGTGAGTTTGTAGGGGCCGGGGGCGAGTTCGGTGGTGGAGTAAGCGCCGGCGGAATCGGCGAAGGTTTTTTGGCGGGCTCCGGTTTGCGCATTTTGCACGCGGATTTCAGCGCCGGGGATGACTGCGCCGGAATGGTCGCGGATGAGGCCGGTGATGAAGCCGCCTTGCTGGGCGTGAAGAAGAGCGGCGAGGGCGAGGAGCATGCAGCTAATGCGAGGAAAATTCATTTGCTGGCGGGTTCCCCGTGGCTCTGACACTTGTGTCTGCCGCATCGAGACTCATCTCTGTGCTTTGGGGGCTTTAGATGGTGCCCCAAGAAGCGTCGACACGAGTGTTTGCGCCACGAGACCAGCGAGATCCGGCATTGGGTGGCCATTAGGAAGAAGCTCATTTGCTGCTGGCCAGAACGAGAGAGTCCAGTTTCGAGAGGTCGTCCGGCAGTTCTTTTACCATTGTTTCGCCGGCTGGCGCGTCATAGGTTCCAGCCAAGAGACGGCTGAGCAGGCGGTCCAGGTTTCGGGTGGATTCGTATAACTGGGCGGCCTGGGTTTGCCAGGGCGCGGGCTGCTGGTTGCCGGTGATCATGACGTCGTCGGCCAGCAGGGGGCGGAGCTGGTCTTGCAGGCGGCGCAGCGCGTAGGACATGGCTCCCAGATGCCTTTGGCGCAGGGCGAGCAGGGTACTGGCGGACGCGGGCGTGAGCGCGGATTCGACGGGCGGGGGAAATTGCTGCGCCAGCACCAGCAGCGCATGGGACTGGGCGAAGAGGGCGTTGCTGATGTCGAGCGCGTTGTCGGTGAGAGTTTGCAACTGGCGCGCGCCGCCGGCTTTGTCCTGGAGTTTTTGGCGGAAGGCTGTGTCGCTGGGCGAGGCGGCAGTGGAGTCAGCTTCTCTGTCTGGGAGGACGGCGGGCGACGAACTGAAGCGCACGATGGTGTTGGGCAGAGAGGCGAGGGCGGCTTCAATTTGCTTGCGGCGATCGGGCGGCATGCCCATGCCGGTGACCAGCACGCTGTGATGGGCGGGATCGAGAGTGACGTCGATGGGTTCTTCGGCGTCGGCACCGATGGCGTCGAGGGCGGCAAAGACGCGCAGTTCGTCTTCGGGCGTGGCTGCGGTCTCGACGGGCTTCGGCGGGGCGACAGATTGAGCTTCTTGCGGCTTGCTGGGCGGCGGCGGCGATGTTTGTTCGGCGACTTCGATGAGGTTTTCGCCCTGAAATTCGAAGCTGGCTTTGGTGGGGTGATAGGTGGCGGCTTCGAGCATGAGCGAGGCCGAGTGGAGAATGCCGGAATCGGTGCGGGTACGGATGCGATAAAAGCTGCGGCCGTTTTCTTCGTGGATGGCGGTGACGAAATCGCGCTTGTCGCGCAGATGCTGGTTGCGCCAGGCGGCGAAGGAGCGCGCGCTGAGCGGGTTGGCCCAGCTATAGTCGGCTTGGACGAAGAGCGCCTGGATGTGCTGGACGCGGGCATCGGAGGTTGCGGTTTCCAGCAAGGCGGGACGCGCGAAGCGGTACGGGCCGGTGGTGAACACAAGTTCGCGGCGCGGCGATTCGGTTGCGGCTTCGGCTTTTTCGAGAACTTCCTGGGCGCTGGGTTCGGTGCGCAAGGGGAAGTAAGTCCAGACCACGGCGAGCGTGGCGGCGAGGGCGGCTGCGGCCCACCAGAGGGTCCAGTTGTGGCGCGGCTTTGGTTTGAGGCGCGGCCAGGTGGTTTCGGGAACTTGCAGCGTGGGCTTCAGAATTTGTTCGTGATAGCGGTGGTGGGCGGCGCTGCCTTTTTGCAGGGCTTGCAGGCGCGTGCCGCATTCGGCGCAGAGGAGCAGATGCTTTTCGGCTTCAGCGGTTTGGGCGGGGTCGAGTTCGCGGTCCATGAAAAGGATGAGATCGTCCGTGCTTAGATGCGTCCTGTTATCCATTGGCGGCCTCCGCTAAGCGGGCGATGGCGCGGCGCAGAAATTCGTTGACGGACGAAGAGCTGATGCCGATGACTTCGGCGATTTCGCGGTAACGCAGGCCTTCGGAACGGAGATAGAGGCAGTGGCGCTGCTGCGGCGAAAGGGTTTCCATGGCGGCGGCGATGCGGGTGTGGCGCTGGCGATTGAGGAGCGAATCTTCGGCCGATTCGGCTCTGGTGGCGACTTGATTCCAGTCGGGTGAGACGGCGCGGAAGGCGCGCTCGCGATGGCGGACTTTGAGGCCGAGGTTGTGGGCGACGCGGAACAGCCAGGCGCGGAGGTTTTCGATTTGGGTTCCTTTCAGCATGGTTTGATGGAGGCGCAGATAGACTTCCTGGGTCACTTCCTGCGCTTGGCTGGAAGGGACTCCGATGTAGAGGAGATAGGAGCAGACGGAGGCGCGGGTTTCGGCGTAGAGCTGCTCCAAGTCGGCGCCGAGGCTGGCGGTGTCCGGGCGCAAGTTTTCGTTCAGGGCAATCACTTATTTTCCGAAGCGATAGGCGAAGTCGGCGGTCCAGGTGGTCCAGTGCTGGGATGCGTATCCAAACTCTTGCAAGAATTCACCGGAGGTGCCGAGCCAGAAGTGGCGCTGTTTGTCGACGGCGAAGCGCGCGCCCAGGAGGCCTTCCACGCCCCAGGCCTGGTAGCCTTGATTGGCATTCCAAGTATAAGCGCCGTCGGCGCCCAGGAAGAGTTCGATTTTGCTGTTTCTGAGCGGAAGGATGCCTTTGAAGCCGAAGGGGACGCTGGTGTTGCGGGCGGCGGCTCGGGTTTCAAGCAGTGATACATAGGTGTAGGTAAAGTTGAGGCCGGCCGGGATGCTGGTGTAGATCTGGTTGTACTGGTAAGCGCTCACCAGGTTGTTGTGAACGCCAGCTTCGACGCTCAGATATTTTGAGATTCGATATTCGTAGGTGCCGTTGAAGGCGGGGCCACCCTTGGTGCCATATGGGTTGTAGCCGGCAAAGCCGCCGCCGGTGCCGAAGGTGATGGTGCTGGTTCCGACGGCGGTCTCCTGGGAGGAGACGGTTAGGGCTAGAGGAAGAATGAGAAGAAGGAAGGCAAATGGGCGGTGCATGCCTTCAAAGACGTGTTGGGGGTGGTTTTCACGACGGCGGGGGAGAAATATTTAGGAAGCTCGTGGCGCGGACGCTTTTGTATGGCGCAGCGAGACTCATCTCGGTGCTTTTCGGCTTTGAAATGCTACGCAGAAAGCGTCGAGATGAGTCTCGACGCGGCAAACAGGAGTGTTTGCGCCACGGTAATCAAGGAGCGGCGTTGAACAGCTCTTGTAAGTTTGCGCCCGCATTTATTTTCTTCGATAGATGGTGACGGTGGGCGCGCGCAGGCCGGTGGAGCGCAGTTCCTGGAAGGACGGCGGAATGGCTTTGGAGGGCGCGGCGTAGGGGCTGGCGGCGAGGACGATGCGGGAAGCGTGCCGCAGTGAAGCGGCGTCGCAGACGTGGGTGGCGAGCGTTTTGTCGAAGACCAGATAGAGATTCAGCGAATCGGCGGGAAGGAACAGGAGGCAGGTGCCGGGCGCGGCCAGGCGTTTCAGGGCGAGCGCGGCGGCGCGCCAGTTTTCGCGCGGGCGGGTGAAGAGGCGCGCATCCTCATAAAGCGAGAGGGCCAGGAGCAGGGGGAACAGGATTGTTGTTTTGAGCATGGAGTCCGAAGGCGGCCAGCAGGCAGAGCGGCGGCAGCACGAAGAGGAACTGGCGCGCGGCCAGGAAGTAATGAAAGAAGGCGTCGCCCGCCAGGACCAGCGGGAAGGGAACCAGAACGCAGGCGGCGAGGAATGCGGCGCGGGCGGGGTTTTCGGCATGGCAGCGTCGCCAGCCGATGCCGGCCAGCAGCAGCGCCAAGCCGGTGCCGATGTAGCCCGCGCCCACCAGTTCGCGGGCAATCAGTTCGGCTGCTTTCAGCGGCGCCGTCTGGCCGTGCGAGGGAACGCTGGTGGCCCAGGCGTGGCGGGCGTAGAGATACCACGGGAGGAACAACAGCGCGGCGGTCGATGCGGCCCAAAGCGGGCGGGCAAGGCGGCGGGGAGCGTTCCACAGGAGCCAGAGCAGATGGGCGGCGGGAATGAAGAATGAGTATGGGTTGGTGTACAGTCCGGCTGTGAGGGCCAGCGCGTAGGGCAGCATGCGCTGCTGGAGGAAGAACAAAGTCGCCCAGATGGAGAGCGCCAGCGCCATGGCGTATGGCCGGCCTTCAATGGCGTAGCGCCATTGCATGGGAAGCAGGCAGAACAGCACGACGGCGGCGAGCGGGCGGCGCATCTGGAGACGCTGTGCCAAGGCGAAGATGCCGGCGGCGGCGGTGAGGCTGGAGATGACAGAAGGCAGGCGCGCGGAGAATTCGGAGACGCTGATGAGCTGGAACGAAAGGCGCTGGACCAGATAGCCCAGCGGGGCCGCGCCTGAATTTTGGGGCACGTAGGAAATCAGGCCGGCCAGCGTTGGTTTTGTGGAGCCAATGATGTTCAGCAGCTCATCCAGCCACAGCGGCAAGTGCGGAAGCAGCAGCAGAAGGCAGACGGCGTAGACAGCCAGGGTGAGAGATAACGCGCGCACCGGTCATAAAGAGTCCGGGGGCGCGCGTTTCACGACAGGCAGCGCCTAAAATAAACTGTGTCTCACTATTGCACTCTCATCCCCGGCGATGGCATTGGCCCGGAAGTGGCGCAGGCGGCGGTTCGCGCGGTGGAAGCGACCGGCGTGGATATCACCTGGCGGCGGGCGGAACTGAATGAAGCCATTATTTTGGAATCGGGCAAGACCATTCCGCAGTATTTGCTGGATTCCCTGAATGAAACCAAGATTGGGCTGAAGGGGCCGGTGACGACGCCCATTGGCGGCGGGTTTCAGAGCGTGAATGTGGTTTTGCGCAAGACGCTGGATTTGTTTGCCAATGTGCGGCCGGTGAAGACGCTGCCGGGCGTGAAATCCAGGTTCAGCGATGTGGCCATCGACATGGTGATTTTTCGCGAGAACACGGAAGACCTGTACAGCGGGCTGGAGCATGAGATTGTCAAGGATGTTGTCACCAGCTTGAAGGTGATTACGCGCACGGCGTCGGAAAAGATTGCGCGCTATGCATTTCATTACGCAAAGAAGAACGGGCGCAAGCAGGTGGTGGCCATTCACAAGGCCAACATTATGAAGCTGGCGGATGGCTTGTTTTTGCGCTGCTGCCGCGAGACGTCGAAAGATTTTCTGGAGATTGATTACAAGGAATTGATTGTCGACAACGCTTCCATGCAACTGGTGATGCGGCCGGAAAAATTCGATGTTCTGCTGCTGCCGAATTTGTATGGCGATATTGTTTCCGACCTGGCGGCCGGCTTGGTGGGCGGGCTGGGGATTGTTCCCGGCGCGAATATGGGCGAGACGCATGCGGTGTTTGAAGCGGTGCATGGCAGCGCTCCCGATATTGCGGGGCAGGGCAAGGCGAACCCGACGGCGCTGATGCTGTCTTCGGTGATGATGCTGACGCATATGGGCGAAACGCAATGCGCGCAGCGGCTGCAGAGCGCGGTGGAAGCGGTTTATGCGGAAGGAAAATCGCTGACCGGCGATGTGGGCGGCAGCGCTTCCACGCAGGAGTTCACGGACGCGGTGGTGCGGGTTTTGAAGGGATAAGAATTTCCATTTCTTCGAGCGTGCGCGGCCAGTCGGACCCGAGCAGGCGGGACAGGCCGCGGTCGGCCAGCAGTTTTCCGCCGGTCTGGCAGCGGGCGCAGTAATTGGTTTCGTTGTCGGCGAAGCGGATGCGCTGGATTTTTTCGCCGCAGCGGGGGCAGGGTTGGCCGAAGCGTCCGTGAACGGCCATGTCGGGGCGGAAGGCGGTCACGTTTTCGGGGAATTTTTCGGCTGCTTCGGCATTGAAACGGTCCATCCAGAGGCGCAGGGTTTTCTGCGTGGCTTGGTAGAGCGTCTTCCATTGCGCGTCGCTGAGTTTGGCGGTTTGCAAGATGGGCGAAAGCTGCGCGGCGTGCAGGATTTCGTCCGAATAAGCGTTGCCGATGCCGCTGAGGTAGCGCGGGTCTGTGAGGGCGCGCTTTAAAGTGTGATTCTGCTGCACGCTGAGGGCGGCGCGAAAGGTTTCCAGAGTGGCGGTGAAGATGTCGATGCCGCCGGGGTCGAGCGCGTTCAGGGCGGCTTCGCCGTCCACAATATGCAGCGAAGCGCGGCGTTTGGCGCCGGCTTCGGTGAGGGTGAGCGTTCCGCCCGCAAAATCGAAAGCGGCCAGGTTTTGGCGGCCGGAGAGCTGGATGGCGGGGGGACGCCAGTGGAGGCGGCCGGCGATCATCAGGTGGATGACGAGCCAGACGTTGTTTTCGAGGCCAATGGCGATGCGCTTGCCGATGCGCCGGAGGCCAGTTACCGTTTGATTGGCTGCGGCGGCAGGCGGCGGGGCGATGGTGCGCAGCAGGAAGGGCGTGGCGATGCGGATTTGCAGGAGTTTTTGCTGGAGGATGCGCGGTTCGAGAGCGGTGAGGTAGGCGCTGATGTCTGGCAGTTCCGGCATGGGTGGGAACTTAAGGATACAGGGTAGCGCTAACGGCTGAGAATGGCTATGAGTTTGGCGTCAGTTGCAATTATCACCGCAAACTAGATAGACTTACTCATACATGAAGTCTATTGTGGTTTTTGCGCTGCTCGCGCTGCCGTTGCTGGCGCAGGATGATGTCACCACCCAAAACGCGGCCAGCGCCTATGGGGGATCATTCATCACCGGACCGGCCTCGAACCCGCTCAGCTTTCTGAACGGTCCGGGCTACCGCACCACCGGCCAGACGGGGCCGTATGATTTTCCCGATTTCGCGCCCGCCACTTTACTGGACAAGCAGTTGCCCGGTTGGATCAGCTTCGGCTGGGAAGAGCGCTTTCGGTATGAGGGGTATCACGACAGCGGCTTCAAGCTGAACAATAACGATTCCTACATTCTGGTGCGGTCGCGCTTGATGCTCATCATAAAACCGCTGACATGGTTCAAGGTGGTGGCGCAAGTTCAGGACGCGCGGCCGTTTATGCAGAAGCCGCCGTGGGGTCCGCCGAACCTGAATGCGTGGGATTTGAAATTGGCTTACGCGGAATTTGGCGATCCGGAAAAAAGCTGGATCAGCGTGCGGGTGGGACGCCAGCTTATCAATTACAACAACACCATCATCGCGAATTCGGAATGGCGGAACCAGGGAAGGTCTTACGACGCGGCAGTGGTGAACCTGCACAAGGACCATTACCGGCTGGGGCTGTTCGCGGCGTCGGTGGTGGTTCCGCTGGCGGAAGGCATCAGCCATCATCAGGAAGGAAACAATATTTACGGGGCCTATGGCTCGATTGACCACATTCTGCCCCATTCCACGCTGGAGCCGTTTTTTCTGTGGCGCGTGGAGCCCAGCGTGGCGGTGGAAACGTCGGCCAAAATCAAGACCGGCAGGCAGGACGAACGCGCCTATGGGCTGCGGTTCAAGGGCGTTGCGGTGAAGGATCTGGATTATTCGGCCGAGTACATTCTGGAAGACGGGAACGACGGCACGAACACGATTCACGCCTCAGCCGCGACGTTCGGCAGCGGATACCGGTTTGCGCCGGTGTGGTGGAAGCCGCGTGTTTTCTGGCAGTATGATTATGCCTCCGGGGACAAGAATCCAACGGATGGAACGCATGGAACATTCGACACCATGTACCCGACCGCGCATGACCGTTTCGGCATTGCGGATTTGTTTGGCTGGCAGAATATTTTGAGCGAACGCGCCGGATTGACGCTGGAGCCGCGGCACCGCTGGACGGTCACCGGGCAGTATCTGGATTTGTGGCTGGATCAGGCGAAGGATGGGCTGTATAACACGTCGGGAAGCTCCATTGTGCGAGACACGACTGGGAAATGGGGAACGCATATCGGGCAGGAATATGATGCGTACACCTGGTATGAACTGAACGCGCATGTGAACGTGGGCGCCGGGGTGGGGCATTTGCAAGGGGGCGAATTTTTGCAGCACAACAGCAAGGGTCCCAATTACAATTACCCCTATTTCGCGATCAACTTCAAGGACAATCCATCGGCCAAAAGATAGAGAGAAATATCAGCAGTAGGTTTGTGACAGTCTAGTAAATTTTCGGTTAGACTGATTGGAACTTGAAACGATTTTGCTTGATTTTCACCTGCGCTTGTCTTCTCAGCGCGCAATCTGATCCGACGTTGACGCTGGCGCAGATTCTTTCCGATAAAGGAACCATTTCGGCGGCGGAACTGGCCCAAGTGCAGTCGGCGGGGCAGTCGGCCAGGCTGGGCACGCTGGCTGCGATCTTAAAGGACAAAGGCGTGCTGGATTCGGGCGATTTGGCGAAGCTGTCGTTGCCGACGCCCGCCGCAGAGCCGGCTTCGCCCGCCAAAATGGCCGCGGCGGTGCCGGTCACCACCAAGAAGGGCGTTCCGGTTTCGGTCTATGGCGAACTGCTGATGACGGCTGGCAGCAACGACGCCAATTTCAATATTGAAGACCTGCCCATGATCGCCAGCAAACAGGGCAGCGACCCCACTGGCGGCGACAAGAATTTTTATGCCACCGCGCGGCAGACGCGCGTGGGGCTGGCACTGGACCCGATAGACACCCTGGGCGGCAAGCTGTCGGGCGATTTTGAATTTGACCTGATGGGCGGCGAAGCGCCGTATGCCAATGGCGCGCATTTCGATTTGTTCCGCCTGCGGCTGGCGTATGGCCGCCTGGACTGGAAAAATTGGGCTGTGGAAGCGGGCCAGGATTGGACCGTGTTTGCGCCGCTGAACCCCACCAGCCTGAATGAATTCGGGATTCCGGAGTTCACCGCCACGGGCAACGCCTGGAATCGCACGCCGCAGGTTCGCGTGGAAGGCAAGACGACGAACGCCAGCGGCAATAACCTGCTGTGGCAATTCGCGGCGGAAGATCCGAACGCGGCCGACCAATCGACCACGGCGGTTGTGGTGGCGCGCCAGCCGGGGATTGGCGAACGCGGGCGCATGCCGGCAGTGGAGAGCCGCATTGCGCTGGTGAAGACCTATAACGATCGGGATTATTCGCTGGGTTTCAGTGGCCATTATGACCGCGAGAAAAATTACGGCACGGTGGGGACCAGGAATGTGCAAACTCCGCTGAATTCCTGGGGCGTGGCGCTGGATTTCTCGCTGCCAATTACGCGGATTCTGGCCTTTACCGGAGAAGCGTACCAGGGCAACGCGCTGGGCATTTACAGCGTGGCTTCGGGCGAGGCGATTGGCGCGGTGGGAACAGCCGGGGCGCGCGGCGTCACCAGCCGGGGCGGCTGGGCGCAGATGCAATTCAACTGGACCAAGAAGTGGCAGACGAATCTGGCGTATGGCATTGACCAGCCTGACGATTCGGAATTGCCGGTGGGCAACCGGTCGCGCAACCAGCAATACATGGCGAACGTGATTGACCGCATGACGAAGAACATTGCGCTGTCGCTGGAGTACCGGAGAATTCTGACCGATTACCGCAACCAGTTGACAGCGAATGAGCGCGGCGACCACGTGGATCTGGGGCTGGCCTTCATTTTCTAAGACAATCACCCTAAACCTTTTTTCGCCCCCAGCCGATGTTTCTGGCATATGCTACAAACGCTTCTGCTGAGAATAACGGGTTGCGCGGTTTTGATGGCGTCGGCCAGCTTCGCGCAGGACACGCCGCATTATGAAATCTTTGTGGGCGGGTCGTATTTGCGTCTGCATGCGGGCGGGGGCGAGCTTTCGCAACTGCTGGGCCTGTCGCCGGTGCAATATGAGCCGCACAATATCAACCTGAATTTGTACGGCTGGGAAGGCGCGCTGATTGAGAATGTCAACCACTGGCTGGGCGGGGAGGTGGATGCCAGCGGATTCTACGGCACGCCGAACGCGGGGTTTCTCTATCCAGCGAGCGAGCTGGTGTCGACGTCGCCGAACTTCTCCAGGCCGGTGCCTGTGATCACGCGCGACCAGACGGTGATGTTTGGGCCGCGCTTCAGTTTGCGCAAGGGCGGCATGGTGTTTTTTGCCCATGTTCCGGGCGGAATTGCCAACGTCAACACGGGATTGAACGAAGAGGCGGTGATTGCCTCAAACTTCAAGCAACTGTCCACCGGGACCATTAAATCCAGCACCGGCTTTGCCTTGTCGCCGGGGGTTGGAATAGATGTGCGCGTGAACTCGCTGGTGTCCATCCGCATTATTCAGGTGGATTACCTGATGACGCACGTTTTTGCCGAGCGGCAGGACAATTTCCGCATTTCCGCCGGCGTGAATTTCACGCTGGGCGAAAAATAGCAAGGCGTCATGAAAGGCTTGCTGATTTTGTTGGCACTTTGACGATTGCGAACTCGGCGGCGGCGAGTTTTCTGAAGTGGCCGCAGGCCACGCCGGGTTCCCTTTGCTTGCTCGGCGCGGTCTTGGCCGTGTTTCTGGTTTGGGCTCCCCGGCGCGGCGTTCTGCTGAGCGGGATTGCGGTTTTGTGCCTGCTGAGTGTCAGTTGTGGAGGCGGGTCAGCGAGCCCCGTCAGCTTGACTCCCCAGGCGATCAGCGGAACTGTCACCCTCACTGCCAGCAGTGGCGTGCTCCAGCACAGCATCATTCTTCCGGTCGCGATTCACTAGGTCCGAGAAGGCCCAATAGTACCGGTCTAAGGCCCATTCTGGCCAATTCACGACACTGTAACTTATTTGTCATACCGTGTTTATGACGCCTTTTCGATACTTGTGGACGCACCATCAGATGCCGTTTTGTCCTGTGGGGATTTGCTAACCGAGCGACAAAGCTGGACCTATCGAAGAAGGATGAAAATCATGAAATTGCCAAGCTTTACCAAGACCGTTCGCGGACGGATTGCGATTGCCGCGTTATCCGCCCTTTCCGCTGCCCTGCCGTTGACTGCGCAGGTTTCCTTAACCGGCGCGGGCGCCACCTTCCCGGCGCCGATTTATCAGAAGTGGTTTCAGGATTATCAATCCATCGGAAACGTTCAGATCAACTACCAGGCCAACGGTTCGGGCGGCGGCATTAAGGCTGTCACCGACGGCACGGCCGATTTTGGCGCCAGCGACATGCCGATGACCGACGAGCAGTTGAAGACCTACAAAGAGAAGAACGGCCACGCCATCCTGATGTTCCCGACCGTTTTGGGCGCGGTTGTGCCGGTTTACAACATTCCTGGCGTGACGGCGGAACTCAATTTTCCGCATGACGCGCTGGCCGAAATCTTCGCGGGAAAAATCACCATGTGGAATGACCCGAAGCTGATGAAGGCGAATCCCGGCATCGCGCTGCCCGGAACCAAAATCATTGTCGTTCACCGTTCCGACGGCAGCGGCACCACCTTCTGCTTCACCGACTTCCTGGCCAAATCGAGCAAGGAATGGACCGCCAAGCCGAACACTGTGGTTGACTGGCCGACCGGCCTGGGCGCGGCCAAGAACGACGGCGTCGCTGGCCTGATTAAGCAGCAGCCCGGTTCCATCGGCTACGTCGAGTTGATTTACGCGGTCAAGAACCGGATTCCCTACGGCAAAGTGCAGAACAAGGCGGGCGCGTATGTGAAGGCGGATTTGGCTTCGGTCACGGCGGCTGCGGCTTCCATGAAGCAAATGCCGGCGGATTTCCGCGTCTCCATCACCGATCCCGAAGGCAAAGCGGCCTATCCCATCTCCACGTTCACCTGGCTGCTGATTCCCACCCAGTTTTCCGACGCGACGAAAGAAAAAGCGCTGGTCGGCTTCCTGAAATGGGCGCTCACCAAGGGACAGGATGAGGTGGAATCGGAAGATTACGCCAAGCTGCCCAAGGCCGTCGTGGCCCAGGAAATGAAGCAGATTGCGATGATTAAATAGATCGGCTCAGCGGATACTGAAAAAAGCGCCCCGATGGCCAGCACCACTCTCATCGCCGAAACCATGCATCGCCCCGCGGACCGCGGCTTCCTAGCCCGGCTTCGCGGCGGCGATGAGATTTCTGTTTTAGTCACGCTGGCTGCCACGGTTTCCATACTGCTGGTGGTCGGCCTGATTGTTTTTCAGTTGTGGACCCGGTCGGAACCGGCGATGAAGGCCTTTGGGTTGGGCTTTCTGACCAGTTCCACGTGGGACCCCAACAACGACAAATACGGCGCGCTGCCGTTCATTTTCGGCACCTGCGTCACTTCCGCGCTGGCGCTGCTGATTGCCGTTCCCATGGGCGTGGCGTCTTCCATTTTTCTGGCCGAGATGGCGCCGCCGCGCTGGTCGAACATTCTCACTTTCCTGATTGAGCTTCTGGCGGCGGTTCCCAGCGTGATTTACGGCCTGCTGGGCATCTTTATTCTGGTGCCGCTGATTCGCAAATATCTGGCGCCGGTGCTGGCCTCCACGCTGGGCTGGACGCCGTTCTTCACGGGCGATTTTTACGGGGTCAGCTTTTTGTCGGCCGGCCTGGTGCTGGCTGTGATGGTGGTTCCGTTTATTGTCTCGGTGTCGCGCGAAGTGCTGATGGCGGTTCCGCCCGAGCAGAGGGAAGCCGCGCTGGCTTTGGGCGCGACCAAGTGGGAGACCACCTGGGACATTGTTCTTCCCAACGCCAGCCCCGGCATTATGGGATCGTTCTTCCTGGCCTTGGCGCGCGCCCTGGGCGAGACGATGGCGGTGACCATGGTGATTGGGAACGCGCCGCGCATCAGCGCATCGCTGTTTTCCCCTGGCTATTCCATCGCGTCGGTGATCGCCAACGAATTCGCCGAAGCCAGCGGCGACATGTATGTCGCCTCGCTTATTTATCTGGGCCTGGTTCTGTTCGGACTTACTATCGTCATCAACGCCATCGCGCGCATTTTCATCATCATGACCCAGCGGCGGAGCGGCTAAGCGCATGACCATGGAAATTTCAGTCCGGCGCAGAGTGGTGAATGCAGTGATGCTTTCGCTTTCAGGGCTCTGCACGCTGGTGGTGGTCAGCGTTCTGTTTTTCATCCTGGGTTATCTGCTGTATCACGGCATCACGTCGCTGAACATGGCGTTTTTCACGCAATTGCCAAAGCCGTCGGGCGAAACTGGCGGGGGCATGGCCAACGCTATTCTGGGCAGCGGCAAGGTGCTGCTGCTGGCCACGCTGATCGGCGTGCCGATCGGCTTTCTGGCGGGCGTTTACCTGTCGGAATACAGCGGCAAGAATTTTGCCTTTGCCATCCGCTATATCGTCGACCTGCTGAACGGCGTGCCGTCGATTGTCATCGGCATTGTCGCCTACGCGCTGGTGGTGCGGCCCATGAAGGGCTATTCCACGCTGGCGGGCGGCATCGCTTTGGGCATCATGATGATTCCGATTGCGGTGCGAACCACGGAAGAGTTTTTGCGCAGCGTGCCCAACAATTTGCGCGAAGCGGCGATGGCGCTGGGCGCGACCAAAGCCAAGACCATTTTTAGCGTCGTGGTGCCGGCCGCCATTGCCGGATTGACTTCGGGCATGATGCTGAACCTGGCGCGCGTGGCCGGGGAGACGGCGCCGCTGCTGTTCACCGCGCTGGGGAACATGTTCTGGAGCAAGGGATGGACGCATCCGACAGCCACCTTGCCCGTCATGATTTACAACTACGCCACCGCGCCCGAAGAGGATTTGCACCAGCAGGCCTGGGCAGCCGGATTTGTGCTGCTCACCCTGGTGCTGGCCATTAATGTCACGGCGCGCAGCATTATTGCCCGCGGCCCTGCCGCAAAGAAGAGATAACCGTTGGCTCAACACGAAATCACGAAAGAAAACGCGACTGCTCCGGTGGCTACCACAACATCAACCCCAACCAAAGCTGAAGCGCCGGCCAATAAGCTGAGCGCGCGCAGCATCAATTTTTTCTACGGCGCGTTCCAGGCGCTGCATGACATCAGCCTGGAAATCCCGACCAACAAGGTGACGGCGTTCATTGGCCCGTCGGGCTGCGGAAAGTCCACGTTCCTGCGCACCATGAACCGGATGAATGAGACCATTCGCAACACGCGCGTGGAAGGCAGCCTCATTCTGGACGGGCAAAACCTGCTGGACATGGACGTCACTTATGTGCGGCGGCGCGTGGGCATGGTGTTTCAAAAATCGAACCCGTTTCCCAAGAGCATTTTCGACAACGTGGCGTACGGCTTGCGCGTGAACGGCATCACGAAACGGTCGGTGGTGGAAGAGGCGGTGGAGCGCAGCTTGAGCCACGCTGCGCTTTGGACCGAGGTGAAAGACAAGCTGCAGAAGCCCGCTTCGGCGCTGTCCGGCGGCCAGCAGCAGCGCTTGTGCATTGCGCGCGCGCTGGCGGTGGAGCCGGAAGTTCTGCTGCTGGATGAGCCTTGCTCGGCGCTGGATCCCATTGCCACTTTGAAGATTGAGGAGCTGCTGTTTCAGATCAAGGACATGACGACCATCGTCATTGTGACGCACAACATGCAGCAGGCGGCGCGCCTGGCTGACTTCACAGGCTTCTTTCTGCTCGGGAAGCTGGTGGAGATCAACGAGACGAAGAAGATCTTCCAGTTTCCCGCCAAAAAGGAAACCGAAGATTACGTGACCGGCCGTTTTGGTTGATCGGCCGAATTAGCTGACAAGACATACTTAAAGGATTCATGGTGCGTCATTTCGAACGGGAACTGGATCAACTGAAAGCCAAGCTGCTGGAGATGAGCGCGCTGGTGGAGAGCGCGGTTTACCGCAGCGTGCAGGGCGTGGTTGAAAAAAATGAACAGTTGGCGCAGCAGGTGCTGAAGAACGAAGCGCGCATCAACCAGCTTGAGCTGGAAATTGATGACATGGCGATTGGCCTTCTGGCCTTGCAGGCGCCCATGGCTTCGGATTTGCGCCTGGTCACCGCCGCCATCAAGATCAACAACGACCTGGAGCGCATGGGCGATTTATCGGTCAGCATTGCGCAAAGCGCGCTGGCGCTGATGCGCGAACCGCTGATCCGGCCCTTGATCGACATTCCGCACATTGCGGGCCTGGCGCAAAGCATGGTGCGCAAGGCGCTGGATGCGTTTGTGAATCGCGATCCGGAGATGGCGCGCAGTGTTCTGGCGGCGGACGACGCTGTTGACAACATGCGCACGGCCAGCTATCACGAACTCATCAGTTTCATGGAAGCCAATCCCACCCAGATTCAGCAGGCGCTGTATTTGCTGTCGGTGATTCGGAACCTGGAGCGCATTGCCGACCATTCCACCAACATCGCCGAGGATGTGCTGTTTCTGGTAAAAGGCATCGACGTGCGGCACCACAATGAGGCCCGCCGCACGAATGAAGCGCAAGACCGCGCGAATTAATTAATCGCTAAATTCCTATTGCAATCCCACTAGGCAGTACGTAATACTTACAGACAACTGCACGATTTACCGGGGTCCTTTCGCTGCCAAGTCTCGCACCGTCACACGCCTAAGCCTGCGCGTCCCCCTATGATCGGTCACGCTCAAAAAACTTTGAATTGGGGATTGTATGTCTTTTGCGAACTGTTTCCGTCGCACTGTTCTTGCCGCCATTTGTCTGGCAGTTGCTTTCTGCTTCCAGCCGCTGGCGAGCGCCCAGACCATCACCACCGCCGACGCTGTCGGCATTGTGACTGACACGTCTGGCGCAGTGGTGCCCTCTGCGGTTGTGACCATTAAATCCGCCGAATCCGGCGAAACCCGAACTGAAACCACCAACACTCAGGGCCAATACCGTTTCCCGCTGATGAAGCCGGGCGATTATCTGATCTCGGCCAGCTCCAAAGGCTTGAAGTCCAACATCGACAAGATCACGCTGCTGGTGGGCCAGGAGCAGGAGGTGAACCTGACGATGAGCGCCGAAGGCACCAAGACCATTGTTGAGGTGAGCACGGAGGCGCCGCTGCTGCAGACGGAAAACGCCAATCTGGAGACCAGTTATAGCGCCAAGCAGGTGCAGGAACTGCCGATGCCCGGCGGCGATTTGACCACGCTCGCGATGACCGTTCCCGGCGTGCGCGTCAATGTGACGGGCGGCTCCAGCAACATGAACGCCAACGGCATTCCCGGCGCGTCCATTCTGTTCACGCTGAATGGCATGGACGAAAACGATCCGGCCAACAATATCAACAATTCCGGCGCAAGCAATAACCTGCTGGGCGCAAACGAGGTGGGCGAGGCGGCGGTGGTGCTGAACGCTTACAGCCCGCAGTATGGGCGCATGGGCGGCGCGCAGGTGAACCTGGTGGGCCTTTCCGGCACCAACGAATTTCACGGCAACGTGTTCTACAACTACAACTGGGAAGACCTGAACGCCAATTCGTTCTTTAACAACGCGGGCGGGGAGAGGCGCGGCCGGTCTGATGCTCACCAGTTTGGCGGGCGCGTGGGCGGGCCGGTTTTGAAGAACAAGGTTTTCTTCTTCTTTGACGACGAGAATCTGCGCTATGTGCTGCCGGCCGCGGGCGTGTCGTCGCTGCCTTCGCCGCAGCTTGAAAGTTATGCGCTGGCGCATGTGCCGGCGGCCTCGCTTCCTTTGTATAAGGACATGTTCAACCTGATCAACACTTCGCCAGGAATCAACCGCGCGGTGCCGGTCACCAATGGCAATGGGCAGTTGCAGGACGGCAGCGGAAACCTGGGCTGCGGAACCGGCACGTTCACTGGAACGCCCACCGGAACGGGCGGCATCTTCGGCGTCAACACACCGTGCGCGGTGGCGCTTTTGACGAACAACACGCAGCTGAACACGGAGCAGCTTTACACCATTCGCGCCGATTACAACGTCACCAACAGCAACAAGCTTTTCTTCCGCTTCAACCACGATGCGGGCATTCAGGCGACGGGAACCAGCCCCATCAACGCGGCCTTTAACGCGGTCAGCAACCAGCCGCAGTATCAGGGCAGCGTCAACGACAGTTGGGTGATCACGCCCACCATCGTGAACAACTTCGTCGGATCGGTGCTGTGGTATTCGGCGCTGTTCGGCGTGCAGGATTTTTCCAAGACGACGGCGCTGATGCCGGAAGCGATTTCCATTACCAGCACGGCCGGTTTCGGCGCAAACGGGAGCCAGGCGAACGCCACCACCATTGGCGGCGCGACTTATCCTTACGGCTATCCGGCCGGACGAAATATCGGGCACATCCAGTTCAATGACGATTTGTCGTGGAGCAAGGGCAAGCACACCATCAAAGGCGGCTTCGCTTTCCGCTATGACAAGTACACCTACAGCAGCATTGCGCAGAGCGCCTTTATCGGCTCTTACAACCTGAACGACGTGGCCGATTACGCCAATGGCGTGCTGGATTATTCGCCGAAAGCGGCGCTGGGCAGCAATTTCACGCAGTCGTATCCGGCATACGGCGCGCTGCATTTTCGCGTGCCTTCCATCGATTTCTATGTGTCGGACGAATGGGCCGTCACCAAAGACTTGAAGCTGACCTTCGGCATGCGCTTTGAAAAGGACGTGAATCCGACGTGCAATGAAAAATGCTTTGTGCTGACGAATGTGCCGTTTGATTCTCCCAGCTATCAGGGCGGCGCTTCCATTCCTTACAGCACCACCATTCAGGACAAATCGAACCTGTTTTATCAGGCGGAAGGCATTATTCCGCAGCCGCGCCTGGGCATTGCGTGGAAGCCGTTCGGGCACAACAAGACCGTGATCCGCGGCGGCATCGGGCTGTTCTCCACCAACTACACGGACGGCCTGGCGGGCACCTTCGCCAACCAGATTCCCAACAAGTTTGCGCCCACCGGGCTGACCACCGGCAACATCGGGCTGGCCACCGACCCCACCAGTTCGGCCGCGTCCGCGCAAAGTTCGGCCAACGCCTTCTTCACCGGCTTTCCGGCCGGCTACACGCTGGCGCAGTTGAAGGCGGCCGTGGCCCCGGCCACGTTCAGCACGCCCAGCATCACCACCAGTCCGGCCACTTACACTTCGCCCAAGGATATTGAGTGGAGCTTTGAGATTGAGCAGGCATTGACCACGCACAGCCTGTTCACGGTGAGCTATGTCGGCAATCACGGCTACAACCTGGCTGAAACCGTCAACGACGATATGTACACCAGCGCGGCGGGCGTGGCCCGCTACGGCGGAACTTACGGCGGCCTGCCGACGGCTGCGCCTGATCCGCGCTTTGTCAGCGTGACGCAGTACTACAACAACGGCGTCAGCAACTACAATTCGCTGACGGTTTCTTACCGGCACACTTTCAGCTACGGCTTGACCGGGCAGATTCATTACACCTGGAGCCACGCGCTGGGCACGGTCGCTTATGAGAATCCGTTCAGCGTCGCTTCCGGTTACGGCAGCCTGGGCTTTGACAACCGGCATCAGGTGGCGGGCGATCTGGTCTGGACCCAGCCCCATCGCTTTGACAATAAGTTCATCAACACGCTGGCGCGAGATTGGACAGTGGGCGCCAAGCTCTACATCTACAGCGGCGCGCCGTTTAGCGTGACCGACAGCAAGATTCCGTCGCAGGTGAATTCGGCGGGCGGCGTCATCACTCCGCTGGCTTATCTGCTGGTGCCCACGGCGACCACCACCTCGTGCGGCGCGGCGGCGGTCAACACGCCCTGCTTAAAAACATCTGAATTTGAAACCTACGCCACCACTTCCAAAGTGGGGACGGCGATTCAGAACAACTGGGGCAACACTGCGCCGGACAGCTTCCGCGGGCCGGGTTACTTTGACATGGATGCGCAGATTTCGCGCGCCATAAGAATTCGGGAGAAGATGAGCCTGACGCTGGGCATTCAGGCGTACAACGTGCTGAACCATCCGAATTTTGCCAATCCCTCGGGATCGCTTTCGTCCGGATCGTTCGGCTTGATTACCACCACGCTGGGACCGCCCACCAGCATCTACGGCACGGGCCAGGGGGCTTCGGTGTCGGGACGCGTGGCGGTGCTGACGGGCCGGTTTACGTTCTAGAAAAATGGGGGCGGATCTCCGCCCTCTTAAAGTGCAACCGTCTTCGCCAGCGCCCGCTCCACGCCTTCGGGATCGCTGGCGATGACTCTTAGATAGGCGCGCGTCGGCTGGTCTGGTTCGCAGCGGCCTTGTTCCCAATCCCGCAAAGTGCCGATGGGGATCTGATAGCGCAGGGCAAATCCTTCCTGCGTCAGCCCAAGCCTGTGGCGCAAGGTCTTGACAAGCGGCACGCGCCGCATCCTGCTCAGTTGCTCAGGAGTGGAAGGCTGCGCATCGGGGTCAGCCAGAGATCTGGCCATCACTTCTTCATCAGTCATCGCCCGCACGGCAGCCAAGTTAGTCTTGTCTTCGAGCGGTTGCTGGGAACCGTCCGGCAATACCTGGACAACCTGACCGTCACTGTTTAATCTGGCCACGATAGTAGTCTCTTCGCTCATAAATTGACACGCCAGTTCAAAACTAACGCCATGTTTCGCCAAATTACCCTCAGCTTTCGCTGGTTCCCACTCGAACTCTTCGTCTCTCAGTATATACGGATAATCCGTAGGTGTGGCAATCCAGATCTTTGTGCCGAAGACTTTCCGCAGTGATCTAGTGGGACATCGCGAAAACTTGCTCTCACTCCCGGAGGCTTGAATTTTGCCCTTCTTCCTCTGCGAAGTCCCCGAAATCGCTGATATACTGAGCTTGTAATCTTTCCGACAACTGCAAGGGATTTAATGAACTCAAGCGCAAACGGCACGATTGACACCATTTCGCGCGTGTCTTCAACTAAGGGGTGGCGGCTTGAAACGCGCTGGATCTGACGACTCTCTTCGCTGTTCTTTTTGCCACAAAAGCCAGGATGTTGTGGGCAAGCTTATTTCCTCACCCAGCGATTATCCGCGCGCCTACATCTGCGACGAATGCATTGCGGTCTGCAATTCCATTATTGAAGACGACCGCCATGAAACCACTTACGGAACGCCCGGCAAACTGCCCCGTCCGCTGGAGCTGAAGGAATATCTGGACCAATACGTGATTGGCCAGGATGCCACCAAGAAGAAATTAGCGGTTGCGGTTTACAACCATTACAAGCGCATTCAACTGAACAAGCAGCGCGGCGGCGAAGTGGAGCTGTCGAAGTCAAATATTCTGCTGATTGGCCCCACTGGAACCGGAAAGACGCTGCTGGCGCAAACGCTGGCGCGCATTCTGGATGTTCCGTTCGCGATTGTCGACGCCACCACCTTAACCGAGGCTGGCTATGTGGGCGAGGACGTGGAGAATATTATTCTCCGGCTGCTGCAGAATTCCGATTGGGATGTGCAGCGCGCGCAATCCGGCATCATCTATATAGACGAAATCGACAAAATTGGGCGCAAGGATGAGAACCCGTCCATCACGCGCGACGTTTCGGGCGAAGGCGTGCAGCAGGCGCTGCTGAAGATTTTGGAAGGCACGGTGGCGAACGTTCCGCCGCAGGGCGGGCGCAAGCATCCACACCAGGAATTCACTCCGGTCGACACGACGAACATTCTGTTTATTTTGGGCGGCGCATTTGTGGGCCTGGAAAAAGTGATTGCGCGGCGCGTGGGCACCAAGTCCATTGGCTTTGTGGCGCCGGATGAGAAAGACGCCGTTCGCCGCGGCATGAACGCCGTCCGCCGAGACACGGATTTGCTTTTGCAATGCCAGCCTGTGGACCTCATTAAATATGGATTCATCCCCGAATTCATCGGCCGCATGCCGGTCACGGCCGTGCTGGAAGATTTGTCCAAGGACGCGCTGGTGCAGATTCTGACGAAGCCGAAAAATGCCATTGTGCGTCAGTATCAAAAGCTGTTCGAATTTGAGAATGTTAAGCTCAAATTTAGCGAAGACGCTTTGGATGCGGTTGCCCAACTCGCCATGGAGCGCAAGGTTGGCGCGCGCGGTCTGCGCATGATCCTGGAAGATCTCATGCTGGACCTCATGTATTATCTCCCCACCTTTAAGAAGGTCAAAGAGTTCGTTGTAACCAAGGAGATGGTGCTGACGCAAAAGATCAACATGGCCGTTCTTGAAAAAGCCGGCTAGCTTTTGCCACAGCGTTTTTGTTCAGTTCTCTTGATCTGCGGCCCGGTGGCTGTGGTCTCTCAATCCGCGGGCCGCGTTCCGCTGCTAAATTAATCCCGCCAGAAAGTCGAAATGGTAACCACAAAAGACAAGTCGGACACAAGACGTTTGCCCATGATGCCCATTCGGGACGTCGTCATTTTTCCATTTATGATGACTCCGTTTGTGGTGGGCAGAGAATCAAGCGTGCGCGCGCTGGATGAGGCGCTGCTGGGGGACAAGAAAATCTTCCTGGCCACCCAGCACGACGCTTCCGTGGATGAGCCCCGGCCCGATGAAATCTATTCGGTGGGCACGGTGGCCAACATTGTGCAAAGCCTGAAGCAGCCGGACGGCAACATCAAGGTTCTGGTGGAAGGCGTGGAGCGCGGCAAAGTGATTTCGGTGAGCGAAGAAGAAGGCTACTTCCGCGCTGTCGTCAAAACCACCACGTATAAGGTGGAATCGAACAGCCAGTTGGAAGCCCTGACCAGCCGCGTCACCAGCCTGTTTGAGCAGTACGTCAAGCTGAGCCAGAACCTGAATTACGAAACCATGATCGCCGCCATTCGCGTGGACGATCCGGGCAAGCTGGCTGACACCGTGGGCGCCAATCTCCAGCTTACGATTGAAGAGAAGCAGGAGCTGCTGGAAATTTTCGACCCCATCGACCGCCTCACGCGCGTGGCGGACCTGCTGGACATTGAAATTGAAAAGCTGAATGTGGACCGCACCATTCAGGGCCGCGTGAAGCGCCAGATGGAGCGCGCGCAAAAAGAATATTACCTGAACGAAAAAATCAAGGCGATCCAGAAGGAACTGGGCCGCGGCGAGAAGAGCGAATTCGACGAGCTAAAGAAGAAAATTGACGCGGCGGGCATGACCAAGGACGCCCACGAAAAGGCGATTGCCGAGCTGAAGCGGCTGGAAGGCATGCCGCCCATGTCGGCTGAATCCACCGTTTCGCGCAATTACCTGGAATGGCTGCTGGCGGTGCCGTGGAAGAAGCTGAGCAAGGAAATTCGCGATCTTCGCTACGCGCGCCAGGTGCTGGAAAACGACCATTACGGCCTGGAAAAAATCAAGGAACGCATTCTGGAATTCCTCTCGGTGCGTCGCCTGGTCCAGAAGCCGAAGGGCTCTATTTTGTGCTTTGTCGGGCCTCCCGGCGTGGGCAAAACTTCGCTGGGCATGTCCATTGCCAAGGCCACCGGACGCAAGTTTGTGCGCCTGTCATTGGGCGGCGTGCGCGATGAAGCGGAAATTCGCGGGCATCGCCGCACGTACATCGGCGCTCTTCCGGGCCAACTGATTCAGATGATGAAAAAAGCGGGCACCAAGAACCCCATCATCATGCTGGACGAGATTGACAAGATGTCGACTGATTTCCGCGGCGACCCATCGGCAGCGCTTTTGGAAGTCTTGGACCCCGAGCAGAATTACATGTTCATGGATCATTACCTGGACGTGGAATATGACTTAAGCCAGGTATTCTTCATTGCCACCGCCAACGTGATGCACACCATTCCGGCTGCTTTGCAGGACCGCATGGAAGTGATTCGCCTTTCCGGCTACACGGAACTCGAAAAGCTGGAAATTGCCAAGCGCTTTCTGGTCACCAAGCAGTTGAAAGACACCGGCGTCACCGAAGAGCAGGTGGAATTCTCCGACAACGGCTTGCAGACGCTGATTCAGAGCTACACGCGCGAATCGGGCGTGCGCAATCTGGAGCGCGAAATTGGAAACGTTTGCCGCAAGATCGCGCGCAAATATGTGGATGCGCAGACTCCGGCCGATTCGCCCATCGTTGTTCCGCCCGCCAATGAAATAATTGAGGAAGAAGCCGCCCCGGCGGAAGAAACCACCAAGAAGGGCAAGAAAAAAGCCAAGGTGGTGAAGGAGCCGGAGGCCGCGCCCATGATCCCAATCGAAAAAGTTGTGATCACGCGCGAAGTTTTGACCAAGATGCTGGGGCCGGAGAAATTCCGCGAAAGCGATTTGGACAAGCAGAACGAAATTGGCGCGACCACGGGGCTGGCCTGGACGGAAATGGGCGGATCGATTCTGACCACCGAAGCCACCATGATGGAAGGCCGCGGAAAATTGACCACCACCGGCAAGCTGGGCGACGTGATGCAGGAATCAGCCCAGGCGGCCATGAGCTACGTTCGTTCGCGCGCCCAATATCTGGGGCTGCCGAAGGATTTTTACCGCCATCTGGACATTCACGTCCATGTGCCGGAAGGCGCCATTCCAAAAGATGGCCCGTCAGCCGGCATCACCATCGCCACCAGCATTTGCAGCGCGCTGACCGGCATTCCGGTGCGGCACGATCTGGCCATGACGGGCGAAATTACCGTGCGCGGCCGCGTGCTGCCCATCGGCGGATTAAAAGAAAAAATGCTGGCCGCGCATCGCCAGGGCATTTACGAAATTGTTCTGCCCAAAGAGAACGAGCGCGACCTGGTGGACATTCCGGAAAATATTCGCAAAGAAATGAAGATGCATTTCGTCTTCTCCATGGACGAAGTTTTGAAAATCGCGCTGGAGCGCGAAATTGTCGCGCTGCCGCTGGCGCCGACCGCGACGGCGTCGGATATAGCCGGGCGTCCAGATGAGAATCTGACTCATTAATTTGATTAAGGAAATAAATCGCAATGGAAACACTAGCGCAGGCCAGCCTGATACTCAGCGCGGCTTCGCCGGAACAGTTTCCGCCCGAGACTGAAGAGAAGAACGGGCCCGTGGAAGTCGCATTTCTGGGCCGCAGCAATGTGGGCAAATCAAGCCTGCTGAATGCCATCGCGCGCCAGCCGAATCTGGCCTTCACCAGCCAGCGCCCCGGCTGCACGCAGCTGATCAATTTTTTCAAAATCGACGATCAACTGCACTTCGTCGATCTGCCCGGATATGGTTACGCGCAAGTCCCGCTGGAGGAGCGCGCGAAATGGAAGGGCCTAATCGAAAGCTACCTGCTGCACCGTCGGTCGCTTGAACTATCGTTCATTCTGATTGACTCACGCCGCGGGTGGATGGAAAAAGACCTGGAACTCAAGTCCTGGCTGGAGTTCCATAACCGCCGGTTTCAGGTCATCGTGACCAAAATCGACAAATGGAAAAGCAATAACCAATTGAAAGCAGGTATGGCGGCGATCCAGAAGCAAACTCCGGATCTCACGCTGATACCGTTCTCGGCCCTAGACGGCCGGGGAGCGAGGGAAATTTGGCAAACAATCTCGAAGATCAAGAACAAGAACTAACCCCCGCGGCTGCCACCGAAGGCAAGCCCGAAGCCGAACCGGCGGAATTGAACGGCGACACAAAGCCCGCGCCCGAAGCCGCCGTCAAGACGGAAGAAGCGCCGCGCACGGAACGCAACACGCCGCTGCGCCACAAATCAGGAGGCAATGGCAAATCCGGGCTGCCGAAGGCGTCGGCCGTGCCTGAAATCAAGCCGCCCGCTCCCGCGCCGCAGCCGGTGGCGGAAGCTCCAGCGCCGCCTCCCCAGCAAGTGCAGTCGTCACAGCCGGGTCCGCAAACCGGCCCTGCTCCGGCCAGCCAGACACCGCTGCCCCAGGCGCAGTTGGGCGTGCGCAAAGGGCGCCACAGCATTGGCAACACCGGCCAGCAGACTGGCCGCAACGGCACCACCACGCTGGATCTGGTGGAGCTGAAAGACATGCAGATTCAGGCGCTGAACCAGATTGCCAAAGATCTGGGCGTCCAGGGCGCGGCCGGGCTGCGCAAACAGGAGCTTATCTTCAAAATCCTGCAAACGCAGGCGGAAAAGAGCGGGCTCATTTTTTCAGAAGGCGTTCTGGAATGCCTGCCCGATGGCTTCGGCTTTCTGCGCGCGCCGGAATACAACTATCTGCCTGGCCCCGACGACGTTTATGTTTCGCCGTCGCAGATTCGCCGCTTTGATTTGCGCACCGGCGACACGGTCTCCGGCCAGATCCGCCCGCCCAAAGAGGGCGAGCGTTATTTCGCGCTCATCAAAGTGGACGCCATCAACTTTGAGCCGCCAGAGGAATCGCGCAACAAGATTTTCTTCGACAACCTGACGCCGCTGTATCCGGATCAGCGCTTGAAGCTGGAAACCACGCGCGATAACGCGTCCGGCAGGGTGATGGATCTGCTCACTCCCATTGGCAAAGGCCAGCGCGGCTTGATTGTCGCGCCGCCGCGCACCGGCAAAACGATGCTGCTGCAGAACATCGCCAATTCCATCACCACCAATCATCCGGAAGCGAACTTGATTGTTCTGCTGATTGATGAGCGCCCCGAAGAAGTCACCGACATGCAGCGCAGCGTGCGCGGCGAAGTGATCAGCTCCACCTTCGATGAACCCGCCGCCCGCCACGTTCAGGTGGCGGAAATGGTGATTGAGAAAGCCAAGCGCCTGATTGAGCATAAGCGTGATGTGGTGATCCTGCTGGACTCCATCACCCGCCTGGCGCGAGCGTACAACACGGTTGTGCCGCCTTCGGGCAAGGTGCTTTCGGGCGGCGTGGATTCCAACGCCCTGCAGCGGCCCAAGCGCTTCTTCGGAGCGGCCCGCAACATTGAAGAAGGCGGTTCGTTGACCATCGTGGCCACCGCGCTGATTGACACCGGCAGCCGCATGGACGACGTGATCTTTGAGGAATTCAAAGGCACGGGCAACATGGAAATCCATTTGGACCGCAAGCTGGTCGACAAGCGCGTCTTCCCGGCCATCGACATCAACAAGAGCGGCACGCGCAAGGAAGAACTGCTGATGCCGCGCGAAGAACTGAACCGGGTCTGGATTTTGCGCAAGGTGCTGAACCCGCTGTCGCCCGTGGAGTCGATGGAATTGCTTCTGGACAAGCTGGGCAAGACACGCAGCAATGCCGAATTCCTGGCCGCGATGAGCGGGTGATGGCTTGGCCTACTCAAACGGCGCTTCATCGCCCGTGTCGGCCGACAAATTCTCAAACTTGGTGAAGCGGTTCAGAAATGCCAGCTTCACTCGTCCCGTGGGGCCATTGCGCTGTTTTGCCAGAATAAATTCCGCAATGCCCTTCAGGCTTTCTTTGTCCGGCCGGTAAACTTCCTCGCGAAAAATAAAGCCCACCATGTCGGCATCCTGCTCGATGCTTCCCGATTCGCGCAGGTCGCTCAGCATGGGCCGGTGATCGCCAGGGCGGGTTTCCGGCGCGCGGCTTAACTGCGACAGCACCAGAAATGGCACGCGCAATTCCTTCGACATCAGCTTGAACCCGCGCGACAGCGAACTGATTTCCTGCTGCCGGTTCTCCTGCCGTCCTCGGCCCTGCATCAGTTGCAAGTAATCCACAATCACCAGACCCAGATCCTGCTCCGCCTGCAAACGCCGCAGCTTCGAATGAACATCCATCAAATTCGTGCCAGCCGTGTCGTCCAAATACAACGGCGATTCCACAATCTTGAACAGCGCATCCTGCAGCGCCTGGCGCTCGTCATGGTTCAAATAACCGGCGCGAAAACGCTGCTGATCCACGCGCGCGGCCGCGCACACCATGCGGGTCAGCAAGGATTCTTTCGACATTTCAAGCGAAAACACCGCGACCGCTTTCGGGTTCGCCGGATTGCTGGTGACATGCTGCGCAATATTCAGCGCAAACGCCGTCTTGCCCATGGCGGGGCGCGCCGCCAGAATAATCAGCTCGCCTTCGCGCAGGCCGCCGGTCATTTCGTCCAGCTTCAGGAAACCGGTGCTAATGCCTTTGATGCGCTTGCTGGTGTCCAGGAACGCGTTGATGCCGCCGTCGTATTCGCTGATGATCTGGTGCGGCGTGGCCAGCGCGTTGCGCGAATTCACGTCGCCCAGCTTCATCAATGCGTCTTCGGCCGCGCCCAGAATTTGCTTGGCGTCGTCTTCGCAGGTCAGGCAGCGGTTGATGGTGTCCTGGGAAACGTTGATGATGCTGCGCAGCAGCGATTTCTCTTTGACGATGGTGACGTAGCCTTCCAGGTTGTGAATCTGGGGCAATCCATCGTCCAGCGACACCAGATAGCTGAGGCCGTCCACCGACTGCAACTGGCCATGCTTCATCAGTTCGTTGGCCAGCGTCACGCGGTCAATGGTCTCGCCACGCTCGTGCAGATCGCTCATGCGCAGGAAGATGCGCTTGTGCTTTTCCAGGCTAAAATCGTCAGCCGACAGGGTGCCGGCCACTTGCAGAAACGAAGACTCGTCGCTCATGATGGCGCCCAGAACAAAGCGCTCGGCATCAAGGTTATCGGGAAGCGGACGGTCAAAACTGATATCAGCGGCGGCCATGAAACAACTCGCTTAAGTTAGCTAGAAATTGCGCGCACTACAAGGGGAAATTCAGTTGAAAAGCGCAATCCACATGAGAACTTCCAAACGGCGCTGGGTTCGCCTTCCGGAATTCTTCATTTCCACAAATTTTCCACAAAACATTACCATTATAAATTGTTTTACAGCACCTTGGTCGAATGCGGGCCCTTGCTATACTGCGCTTAGTGATTAGCAACGCTCATCGCCAGCATCATCACCATCTCTCGATGGTGTAACTGGCGTGGTCCGCGTTTCAATTTTCTAATCACAAGAATTGCAGCCGGCCCGCCGCGAGGTGGGCTTTTTTCTTGTAAAAGGGTAAGTTTTGATGGACGTGCTTGATTTTGATAAACAGGACGGTCTGATTGCCGCAGTGGTGCAGGATGCGGCCACGCATCGCGTTCTAATGGTGGGCTATATGAATCGCGAGGCGCTGGACAAGACGGTGGCCACCGGCCATGTCACGTTTTTCAGCCGTTCGCGCCAGAAGCTTTGGACCAAGGGCGAAAGCTCCGGCCATGTCCTGAAAATGAAGTCGATTGCGGCCGATTGCGACGGCGATGCGCTTCTTGTCGAAGCCGAACCTGTCGGTCCGGGCGTCTGTCACGCTGGCTATGAAAGCTGTTTTTACCGCACGCTGAAGGACGGTGAATGGGTGATCAGCGAAGAGCGGGCGTACGATCCGGACGCTGTTTATGGGGTGAAGAAGTGAAGCTGAAGCTGGGCATTCCCAAGGGCAGTTTGGAGAACGCGACCATTGATCTGTTCCGGCGCGCGGGCTTCAACATTGTCACCAGCAGCCGCAGCTATTACCCCGCCATTGACGATCCTGAAATTGAATGCATGCTGATTCGCGCGCAAGAGATGGCGCGCTATGTGGAAGACGGCGTGCTGGACGCGGGCTTGACCGGACTGGACTGGGTGGCTGAAAACGAGGCGAACGTGCATAACGTGGCGGACCTGATTTACGCAAAGCAAAGCTTCGGCAAAGTGCGCTGGGTGCTGGCCGCGCCGGAATCGTCGCCATTTCACAGCGTGCAGGATTTGCAGGGAAAAATTATCGCCACCGAACTGGTGCGGACCACGGAGCGTTATCTGGCTTCGAACGGCGTCAAGGCGCGCGTGGAATTTAGCTGGGGCGCAACCGAAGTGAAGCCGCCGGAACTGGCCGACGCCATTGTGGAAGTGACGGAAACGGGCTCCTCGCTGCGCGCCAATAAGCTGCGCATTATTGAAACGGTTCTGGAATCCAACACGCAGTTGATTGCCAATGTGGATTCGTGGGAAGACAATTGGAAGCGCCGCAAGCTGGAAGATATCAAGATGCTGCTGGAAGGCGCAATTTGCGCGCTGGGCAAAGTGGGCTTGATTCTGAATGTTCGCAAGACTGATTTAAACGCAATTCTGGCCGTGCTGCCAGCGCTGAAAAATCCGACCATCTCGCAGTTGAGCGACGAAGATTGGGTGGCGGTCAACACCATTCTGGAAGAATCCACCGTGCGGACCATTCTGCCGCGCTTGAAAGAAGCGGGCGGCCAGGGCATTGTGGAATATCCGCTGAACAAGATTGTGATGTAAGCCGTGATTCGCATTCTGAAATACGAACAAGCCGCGGCTTTGGTGCTGGACAGAAAGCCGGATGATGCGCGTTGTGAAGAAGTGGTGCGGCCCATTATTAATGCTGTGCGCGCGCGCGGCGACGACGCGCTGATGGAATACGCGCGCAAGTTTGATGGCCTGGGCGACCGGCCTTTATTGATTCCGCCGACCGCGCTGGCCGAGGCTGCCGATGGCCTGTCTCAACAGATGCGGCGCGCGGCGGAAACGGCAATCGCCAACATCAGGCAGTTTGCCCAGGCGCAGTTGCCGCACGAACGGTTTGAAGAATTTTCGCCGGGCCGCAAGCTGGGCTGGATCGTCCGGCCCTTAAGCGCAGTGGGTTGTTATGTGCCATCAGGCCGCTATCCTTTGCCGTCCACTTTGCTGATGACAGCGGTGCTGGCGCAGACGGCGGGAGTGCCGCGCATTTGCGTGACTTCCCCGAAGCCGTCGCCGGAGATTTTGGGATGCGCGCATTTGCTGGGAATCACGGAAGTTTATCGTGTGGGCGGCGCGCAGGCCATTGCCGCCATGGCGTTCGGCACCAAAACAATTGCGCGCGTGGATCGCATTGTCGGCCCCGGCAACGCCTATGTGGCGATGGCGAAAAAGCTGCTGGCGGGCGATGTGGGAATTGATTTTGTGGCGGGCCCGACTGAGATTTTAATTCTGGCTGCCGATGGTGACGCGCGCGTCATTGCGGCCGACATGCTGGCGCAGGCTGAGCATGACGTCACCGCCAGCGCCATGCTGCTGACCACTTCCGAGACGCTTGCGCAGAAAGTTTCGGCTGAACTGGAAGAGCAGTTGGAAACCTTACCAACAGCCGACGTCGCGCGCCAATCGATTGATCAATCCAGTTTTATCCTCGTGTTCAAAACAATGGAAGAAGCCGCCGCTTACACAAACAAGCTGGCGCCGGAACACCTGAGCCTGCATGACGCATCACTGCTGCCCCGCATCAACAACGCGGGCACCGTCTTTCTGGGCCAAAATTCACCGGAATCCGCGGGCGATTACGCCGCCGGTCCCAGCCATGTCTTGCCCACCGGCGGCGCGGCGCGTCTGCGCGGCGGCTTGTCGGCCCTGGATTTTGTGAAGTTGATTTCCATTCAGCAGTTATCGCCCTCGGCGCTGGCCGATCTGGCGCCCGCTATCACCACTCTGGCCCGCGCGGAAGGCCTGGAAGCGCACGCGCGCGCGGTGGAGGTGCGGGTTGGCCAATAACACCAAGACCCTTCCCAAGCCAAGACAGGCCGTGCTGGACATGGCGCCGTATCATCCGCCCACCGGCGGCCGGCGCAACAAATTGCGGCTGGATTTTAACGAAAACACCGTCGGCGCATCGCCGCGCGTCATTGATTTTATTCAGCGCTACCTGACCGCCGCCGACCTCAGCATGTACCCCGAGTACGAAAATGCCGTGGAAGATCTGGCCCTGCATTTTGGCGTCGGCCTGAATGAAATTGCGCTGACCAACGGCACCGACGAAGCCATTCATTGCCTGATGAGCACGTTTGTCGAACCCGGCGAACAGGTGATTGCGCTCAAGCCTTCTTACGCCATGTATCGTTTTTATGCGCAACTGGCGGGCGCGTCGGTGACTGAACTGGATTACCGTCCCGGCACGCTGGCCTTCCCTTTGGAAGAGCTGCTGGAACAGATCAGCGCTGAGACGCGCGCGGTTTTGGTGAGCAATCCCAACAACCCCACGGGCACCGGCATTGATCTGCGCGCGATTGAAAAGATTCTGGACAAAGCTTCCGGCGCGGTGGTGCTCATCGACGAAGCTTATTACGAATTTTGCGGCGTGACGGCGCTGCCGCTGCTGAAGCGCTATCCCAACGTTTTCGTGAGCCGCACTTTTTCAAAAACCTATGGTCTGGCCGGTATGCGCTGCGGCTGCCTGTTTTCAAACGCGGCCAATATCGCGCATGTTAAGAAGGCGCAATCGCCCTACAGCGTGAATGCCGTCGCCGCCATGGCCGCGCGCATCGCCGTGCAAGACCAGAAGTTCGTGGAAGACTACGTTCTGGAAGTGCTGACCGCGCGTGAGCTGCTGTACGTCGGCCTGGAAAAACTCAACATTCCCTATATCCGCAGCCAGGCCAATTTCGTGCTGTTTCAGGCGGGCGACCGCGCCATTGAAATTCGCGATGAACTGCGCAATCGCGGCGTTCTGGTTCGCGACCGCAGTTATGAGATTTCCGGCTGCGTGCGCGTCACCATTGGCACGCGCGATCAGATCCGCCGATTCTTAGACGAACTGGAGCAGCTATGGTAGGGCCCGACGTGATTGTTTTCGACATGGATGGCGTGCTGGTGGAGGTGGGCGCAAGCTACCGCGAAGCCATTGTCGAAACGGTAAAACATTTTACTGGCGAAACGGTTTCGCATGACCTGATTCAGGATTTCAAGAATGCGGGCGGCTGGAATAATGATTGGCTGCTGTCGCACCGCCTGATTCTGGACCGCGGCAAGACCGTGGAATATGGCGACGTCATCGCCCACTTCAACAAAATATTCCTGGGCGAAAATAACGACGGCCTGATTCTGCGCGAACAGTGGATGCCGCGCCCCGGCCTTCTGGAAGGGCTTTCGACAAAAGCGACGCTGGCGATTTTCACCGGCCGCGCCATTTATGAAGCCGACGCCACGCTGAAGCGTTACGCCGCGCATATTCGTTTCAACCCGATTGTCACCGACGACAGCGTCGCCAACCCCAAGCCCGCGCCCGATGGCCTGGAACTGATCAAGAAGCAATATCCGGGTAAGACCATCTGGTATTTGGGCGACACCGTGGATGATGCGCGCAGCGCGCAATCAGCCCAGGTGCCGTTTATCGGCGTTTCCATGCCGCACAATTCGCGCCACGCCGAAATTGCCGAAAGTCTGCGCGCGCTGGGCGCGTTTGCGGTTTTGCAGGATATTAACGAACTGGAAGGTCTGGTGGCCGCTCATGCGTGAAGCAACAGTTGAACGCAACACCAAAGAAACGCAGATCAGCGCGGAGCTGCGCATTGAAGGCACCGGCATTTATGAAATCTCCACCGGCATCCGCTTTCTGGATCATATGCTGGAACTGTTCACCAAGCACGGCGGATTCGATCTGAAATTCAAAGCCACGGGCGATCTGGATGTCGACCAGCACCACACGGTGGAAGACGCCGGAATCGTGCTGGGCGATTTATTTTCAAAAGCATTGGGTGACCGGCGCGGCATCAATCGCGCGGGTTATTTCGTCCAGACCATGGACGAATCGCTGGCGGTGGTGGCGGTGGATCTGGGCGGCCGTCCCGCGCTGGTTTATGACCAGCAGGTAAACGTCGTGCATGTGGGCGATTTGCAAACCGAACTGCTGGAAGATTTCTTCGACGGCTTCGCCAATCATGCCGGGGCGAATTTCCATGCCAAGGTGATGTATGGGCGGTCCAACCATCACAAGATTGAAGCCATTTTCAAATGCTTCGCGCGCGCCATGCGCTACGCCTGTTCGACGGATGAACGCTTGAAAGATCAACTCCCTTCGACCAAGGGTCTTCTATGACAACCATAGTGGACTATGGGGCGGGCAATTTGCGCTCCGTCCAGAACACTATGGAAGAACTGGGCGCTCCGTTTGAAACAACAAATTCGGCTGATATTGTTTCAAAAGCGACAAAAGTAATTCTTCCAGGCGTCGGCCATTTCGGCCAGATGCTGGCTGCGCTGGACCAGCTAGGCTTGCGCGAACCCATTCTGGCCCGCCTCCAGGCGGGCGTGCCGTTTCTGGGCATTTGTGTCGGCTTGCAATGCCTGTTTGAAGGCAGCGAAGAAGCGCCCGGAATTCAGGGCCTGGGCGTTTTTCCTGGCCTGATAAAGCGCTTCGTGGGCGACGCCCGCATTCCGCATATGGGCTGGAATTCGCTGGATCGCGTGAAACCCTCGAAGCTGCTCGCCGGCCTCGACGAAAACGCCTACACCTATTTCGCGCACAGCTATTACGCGCCCGTGAACAACGCCACCGCCGCCACCTGCACTTACATTCAGCCTTACGCCGCCGTGATTGAGCACGAAAACATTCACGCTGTGCAATTTCATCCTGAAAAATCCGGCCCTGTTGGTTTGCAAGTGGTCCGCAATTTCGTCGAGATTTAAATGCTGGCAAAACGAATCATTCCCTGCCTGGATGTCACCGCTGGCCGCGTCGTCAAAGGCATCAATTTCGTCGATCTGCGCGACGCGGGCGATCCCGTGGAACTCGCCGAACGCTACAACGCGCAAGGCGCGGATGAACTGGTCTTTCTGGACATCACCGCCTCCAGCGACGCGCGCGAAATTATGGCGGACCTGGTGGCACGCACCGCGCGCAAAGTGTTTATTCCGCTCACGGTGGGCGGCGGCATTCGCACGGTGGCCGACGCGCGCAAAATTATTCTAGCGGGCGCGGACAAAGTGAGCATCAACACCGCTGCGGTTCGGCGTCCTGAATTGATTCGTGAACTCAGCCTGGAATTCGGCGCGCAAGCGGTAGTCCTGGCTATCGACGCCAGACGTTCCGGCGAAAACAGGTGGAATGTTTTTACCAAAGGCGGACGGCATAACGAAGGCATCGACGCCGTCGAATGGGCCCGCCAAGGCGAAGACCTCGGCGCAGGCGAAATCCTGCTGACTTCCATGGACACAGACGGAGTCCAAACCGGCTTCGATTGTGCCTTGACCCGAGCGGTGGCCGAAGCCACCACCATTCCTGTGATTGCCTCCGGCGGCGCCGGCACACCGCAAGATTTTGTCGACGTCCTGACGCATGGCCACGCCGACGCCGCGCTGGCCGCATCCGTTTTTCACTACGGCAAATACACGGTGGCTGATTTGAAAGGATACCTGGCGGCCGCCAAAGTCCCCGTTCGACCCGTACTTCAATGATTATTCCCTGTATCGATCTTATGGACGGCAAAGTCGTCCAGCTTGTGCAAGGCCGCACCAAAGCGCTGGACGGCAAATCCGTCGATGAAATGCTGGAAGATTTCGCCGGCTTCCCGCAAATCCAGGTGATTGACCTGGACGCCGCTATCGGCAGCGGTTCCAACAGCGATCTGGTGCGCTATCTGGCCCAGCGCGCCACCATTCGCGCGGGCGGCGGCGTGCGCAGCGTGGAGCGCGCAAAAGAACTGCTAGCGCAAGGCGCATCGCGCATCATCGTCGGCACGGCTGCGTTCGGCGCAAGCGGCCCGGCCACCGAATTCCTCAGCCAGCTTGCCGAAGCTGTGGGCGCGGAGCATCTCACCATCGCGCTGGACAGCAAGGACGGCCGCATTGTGGTGAAAGGCTGGCGCGAAGCCACGCAATGGAAAGCAGTGGATATGATCACCCGCCTGGAGCCATACTGTTCCGGCTTCCTCTGCACCTATGTGGACAAAGAAGGCATGCTGCAAGGCACTGATCTGGACTGGTTTCAAAGCCTGCGCCACGCCACCGGCCACGAAATCATCGCCGCCGGCGGCATCACCACCATGGAAGACATTTCAGCGCTGACTGCCATGCGCATCCATTGCGCGGTAGGCATGGCGATTTACACCGGCCGTCTGGCGCTGTCCGACCTGCGGAAGCTCAATTAAGCCGTTTTCAGCGCTGCGACCGGGGCGAGTTCGAGTGCCGCCTGCCAAAGCTCCTTCATTGGCCGCCCCAGCCTCCCCCGCCAGGGGTTTCGATGCGCAGGAGGGCGCCGGCTTTTGCTTCGACGTTGCATTTTCCGGGTAGTTCTTCGCTGTTGAGGAAGGCTCGGCCCTTTGCCGCTTCGGTTCCGCCTTGGAGGCCGTAGGGCGCGAAGGCGCGGCGGTCGGCGAGGAGGGTGATTTGTGCGTCGGCGAGCAGCTCGATTTCGCGGATGATGCCGTCGCCTCCTTTGTATTGGCCGGTGCCGCCGGAGTTCTTGCGGTAGCTGTATTGGCGCACGCGGAAGGGGTAGGCGTATTCGAGGGCTTCGACGGGCGTGTTGAGGGAGTTGGTCATGTGGGTGTGGACTCCGGAGATGCCGTGGCCGTTGGGGCGCGCGCCGCTGCCGCCGGCGATGGTTTCGTAGTAGGCGTAGGTTTGGCCGGTGCGCGGGTCGATGCCGCCGATGGTGAGGTTGTTCATGGTGCCGGAACTGGCGGCGGGGATTTTGTCAGGCAGCATTTGGGCGAGGGCTTTCAGCAGGACGTCGGTGATGCGCTGGGAGGTTTCGACGTTGCCTCCGGCGACGGCGGCGGGGAGTTGGGCGTTGACGATGGAGCGTTCGGGGAGGATGAGCTTCACGGGCCGCATGAGTCCGGCGGTGGGCGCGGCCTCTTCGGGCAGGAGGCAGCGCAGGACGTAGAATGTCGCCGAATAGGTGATGGCGGCGACGGCGTTGAGGCTGGTGGCGATTTGCGGGGCAGAGCCGGTGAAATCGACTTCGAGTTCACGGGCGGCGGGGTTGGTTCGGAGGGTGACTTGGATTTTGACGGGGGTGTTGTTTAGGCCGTCGTTATCGAGAAAGTCTTCGGCCGAAAATTCCCCTGCGGGCCATTGGGCGAGTTCGGCACGCATCAGTTCTTCGGAGTGGTTGAGGAGGGCCGAAACATTTCTTTGCATTCGCGGGAGGCCGTATTTTTCGGTCATCTCGGCGAGGCGCTGGACGCCGATGCGGCAGGCCCCGATTTGGGCGGTGAGGTCGCCTTCGCGCTCTTGCGGGGTTCGGACGTTGTTCAGCAGGAGCGAGAGCAGCGGCTGGTTCAGGACGCCTTGGGAGACGAGCTTGACGGGCGGGATGCGGATGCCTTCCTGCCAGATTTCGCGACAGAGGCCCATGGAGCCGGGGTACTGGCCGCCGACGTCGGCGTGATGGGCGCGGTTGGCGGCGTAGAAGTGGCCGGCGGGGATGACGAGGGTGATGTCGGGGAGGTGGGTTCCGCCGTCGTAGGGGTCGTTGAGGATGGCGATGTCGCCGGGGTCCAGAGTGAGCTTGTTGAGGACGGCGCGGACGGACATGGGCATGGAGCCGAGGTGGACGGGCATGTCGTCGCCCATGGCGATGATGTTGCCGGAGTGGTCGAAGAGGGCGCTGGAGTAGTCGCGGCGTTCCTTGATGTTGGGCGAGAAGGCGGTGCGGCGCAGGGCTGCGCCCATTTCTTCGGCTATGGAGTGG
>Ga0209208_10000697_pt1 | contig 45156 bp, 39 predicted proteins | sample S1TSphfallax_3_FD_187694 | JGI IMG/M metagenome (GOLD analysis project Ga0209208, IMG submission 187694) | Host-associated microbial communities from peat moss isolated from Minnesota, USA - S1T2_Fd - Sphagnum fallax MG (SPAdes) (version 2) | ecosystem: Host-associated > Plants > Peat moss >...
AATGTCGGGGGTTCGATCCCCTCAGCACCCACCAGCAGCATGCGGAGTGGTAGTTCAGCTGGTTAGAATACCGGCCTGTCACGCCGGGGGTCGCGGGTTCGAGTCCCGTCCACTCCGCCATTTCTAGTTATGGGTGTTGAGCGCGGCCTAGATTGCGGGCCGCGCCATGGGGCGTGACGGAACCGTAAGAGAAGACAATGCTGCAAAAAATTCACGACAAGCTCCACGGCTGGGTTGCCTATGTCGTTTTGGGTGGGATGGCCGCGTCGTTCGTATTTTGGGGCATCAATTGGACACTGGCAGCGCCCGATTACGCAGCCAAGGTGAATGGCCGCGAGATCAGCGCCGCCGATCTGCGCCAGGCCTACCAACAACAACTCGCGCAGACGCAGCGACGCAACGGCGGTCCGCTCTCGGACGCTCAGCGCGACCAAATCAAACAGGAACTGCTGGATCAATACATCGGCAGCGAAGCCCTGCTGAGCCACGTCCAGGATTTGGGCTATCGCATCAGCGACGCCGAGTTGCTCAAGGCGGAGAGCCGGATCCCGGCCTTCCAAGTCGACGGCAAATTCGACTATGCGCACGCGATCGCCGTGCTCAAGGCGCAAGGTCGCTCGGTCGCAGAGATCGAAGGCTTGATCAAACGCCAGGCGCAACTCGAACAACTCGACACGGCGATGGAAGCGTCCAGCTTCGCGACGCCGACCGAGGTCAAACGGCTCAATGAATTGACGCACCAACAGCGCGAAGTCGCCTGGATCGTCGTGCCGGCGGCGCGCTATGCGGCCACGGCGACGCCGGACGAGGCGGCGATCAATGCGTATTACACCGCGCATCGTGCCGAATACATGACGCCGGAAACGGTGGACCTGCATTACGTCGAGATCAATCTCGCGAGCTTGGCGGCCAAAGTCGCCGTGACCGATGCTGATCTCAAGAATTACTTCGACGAGCAGAAGGCCAAGACGCCGGAGAATTTTAGCCAGCCCGAACAGCGGCGGATCAGCCACATTCTCATCGCGGTCAGCGACCCCAAGGACGATGCGGCCGCCAAATCGAAGGCCGAGGCGCTGCTCAAGCGCGCTCAGGCCGGCGAGGATTTCGCGAAACTCGCCAAGGAAAATTCTCAAGATCCTGGTTCGGCGTCGAAGGGCGGCGATCTCGGCTGGTCCGAGCGCAAGGTGTTCGTCCCGCCGTTCGCCGACGCCGCCTTCGCGATGAAAGTCGGCGAGATCCGCGGGCCCGTGAAGACCCAATTCGGCTACCACATCTTGAAACTCGACGGGATTCAGGATGCGACGACGAAGACGTTCGAACAAGCCAAGAGCGACCTCGATGCCGAGTACCGGCGCGACGTCGCGGACAAGCAGTTCAACGATCTGCAGGACCAGCTGGCTGACGCCGCTCTGCAGAGTTCCAGCGACCTCGATGCCGTGGCGCGCAAAGCGCACTTGCCGGTCGAAGAGATCGCCGATTTCAGCCGCACGGGCGGCGGCGGCGCGCTCGGCGATTCGCCCAAAGTCATCGAGGCGGCATTCAATGCCGATGCGCTCGACGGCCGGGTGAGCCCGATCATCGAACTCGATAAAGGGCGGGGCATCGTGCTCAAGGCCGGCAATCATAAGAGCCCCGCGCAAAAGCCGCTCGATGCGGTGCGCGACGCCGTGATCGCGGCCTGGAAGAAACAGCGCGGCCAACAATTGGCCGCCGAGGCCGCCAATGACGCCGCCAAGCGGCTCAGCGCGGGCGACGGCTGGGACAGCGTCGCCAAGCAGCTCGCCGCACCGCTGCAGGCGGCGCGCTTCGTCGGGCGGGGCGAAGCGGGCGTGCCCTTGGATGTGCGGCGCGCGGCCTTCGAGTTGCCGAAACCCGGCGACAAGCCGGAATACCGTGCGGTCGGGCTACAAGACGGCGACGCGGCCGTGTTTGCGCTGTCCGCGATTCGTGAAGACCCCAGCATCACGCCGCAACAACAACTGAGCGACCGCCACGAGTACACGGCACAATTCGCTGCGACCGAGGCGCAAAGCTATGCGCTCGCCGCCAAGGCCGCCGCCAAGGTGGTCGTCAACGCCAAGGCCATCGAGTAATTGTCGGCACTGCTGCACCAATTCTCTGACTGGTATTTGGCGGCGCTTGCATCCGGGGGCTGTGCGCTGATTTTTGCGCTGATGGTCCTGGAGAGCACGCTGGTGCCGCTGCCGAGCGAACTCATCATTCCGCCGGCGGCCTTCCTCGCCCAGACACAGGCGCCGTTTTCGCTGCTTGGCGTCGTGCTCGCCGGCACGGCCGGTTCCTGGGTCGGTGCTGCGCTGATGTACTGGGCGGCGCGAGGCCTAGGCCGGCCGATGATGCTGCGGATCGGGCCGCGCATCGGACTCGGCATCGGCAAGATCGAGTTAGCGGAGCGTTGGGCCGACCGTTACGGCTGGCCGGGCGTGTTGTTCTCGCGCTTGCTGCCCGTGATTCGCCACCTGATCGGCATACCCGCCGGCATTTTGCGCATGGATTTTCGTTGGTATTCGCTCGCGACTCTGGCTGGCTCCTTGATCTGGTGCGGCGTGCTCGCGGGCTTGGGCGTCGCGGTCGGGCGCAATCGCGAGCTCTTGCTCGGCTCGGTGCACCGGTTTTCGCTGCTGGTCGTCGCCATTGCGGTCGTGCTCGCCGCGCTCTATTACTTCGCCGTGCTGCGGCCCGCGCGGCCGGGCCGTCTCAAGTAGTCGAACGCACGCCGACCGGCGCGACCGCTACGCCTGGGAATTTCGTGAAGATCGCCGAGGTCGCCTGATTGATCTTCAATTCGGCCGCGGGTCCGGTCAAATCGCCGACACTCTGATTGACCGACGCATGCCAGATCGCGGTGTGCGTCTTCGCGTCGAACAGATCGACGGTGATGCGCCCCTCGTTGTAAACCGGCGACCAGCCCGGGCCGTACCCGCCCCAGCCCCCGTAGCCGTAGCCGCGTCCCCAGCCGCCCCAACCGTAGCCGATTCCCCAGCCGTAATCGTCCGCGACGATACGCGAACCGATCGCGTAGCCGACCACGCAGTCGGCGGGCTGATGCGCCGCAACGGGTTCGATGCCGCGCGCGCCGAGATTGGCCGCAATGGCGGCGCGCAGACGGTCGGAGTTCAGCGGATTGGCAAAGGCACCCGGCTGTTGGCCGGCGTTCGCCACGTGCTCCTGGGCAAACGTGTACGTGTGACAGCTACCGACGCTGGCGTTCGGGTTGACGTCGGTCGTCACGGGCAGCGTCGTACACGCACCGAGTCCGACGGCCGCTATCCCGAAGACCGAAGTGTGCAAAATGCGGTTCAAGCTCGTCATGACGGTCACCTACACCCAGGGGTTGAACGGAAAAACGCAGCAAACCAAAAATGGTTGACTCGATGCCACCGATATGGCGGCATTTTCTCGCATTTTCGAGTGCTCACCGGGCATTTTGTTGCTAAAGAAGTGCAAAGCATTGCAAAACGGCGCACCGCGATGCAATCCGTGCGGCGCTAGGTACCCTCGATCTCGCCCGGGAAACTCATGCCGACCGAGCTGTAGCCACCGTCCACGTAGAGGATCTGGCCCGTCACGCCGGCTGCCAGATCCGAGGACAAGAACGCGGCCGCATTGCCGACGTCTTCGATGGTCACATTGCGCTTGATCGGCGAGGCGTCGGCGACGTGGGCAAGCATCTTGCGCAGCCCGGCGATACCCGCGGCCGAGAGCGTCTTGATCGGACCCGCGGAGATGCCGTTGACGCGAATACCTGCGGCGCCGAGATCGGCGGCGAGGAAGCGGACGTTGGCCTCGAGACTCGCCTTCGCAAGTCCCATGACGTTGTAGCTCGGGAGCGACCGCACGGCGCCGAGATAACTCAGGGTCAGGATCGAGCCCGCGCGACCTTGCATGAACGGCAGCGCTGCGCGGGCCAACGCGGTCAGGCTGTAGCTCGAGATGTCGTGCGCAACCCGGAAGCCCTCGCGGCTGGTCACGTCGATGAACCGGCCCGTGAGCGCTTCGCGCGGCGCGAACGCGACGGCGTGCACGAGGATGTCGAACCCGTCCCAGTCCTTGCCCAAGTGCGCGAAACCGTCCGTGATTTGCTCGTCGCTCGCGACGTCCATGGGGAAGGTGATCCGCGAGCCCAGCGACTGCGCGAGCGGCACGACCCGGTCGGCCATGCGTTCGATATAGGAAAACGCCAGCTCCGCGCCTTGTGCGTGCATCGCCCGTGCGATGCCCCAGGCAATCGAGCGATCCGTGGCGAGTCCGACGATCAGGGCGCGTTTGCCCGCTAGAAAACCCATGGTATCTCCCTCAGCCGTGTGCGCGATTCGACTCGACGTACATCACCAGGTGCTGGCCGGCGCGGATCTGGTGGTTCTTGTTGAGTCCGTTCCAGGTTTTCAGCTGGTCGACCGAGACTTGGAACTGCCGTGAAATACTGAACACCGTATCGCCCTGGCGGACCGTATAGGCAATGCGCCGGCTGCTGACCTCGCCCTCATTGTGAAAGCGGCGCGACGTCGTCTTGATCACGAGGCGCTGGCCACGCAAGACCGAATCGCCGGGACCCAGATTATTGAGGCGGGCAAGACTGTTGACGCTGACGCCCTGGCGATGGGCGATTGCGCTCAGCGTATCGCCGGCACGCACGCGATAGATGACTTGCAGTTGCTTGCGCCCGCTCGTGTCGGCGATCGGGCGGTCGACGCGGGCTGCGGCGAGCAGCACTTTCTCGGGCAGGTCGTCGCTCGCGCGCGGAATCTCGAGCGTCGTGCCCGGCTCGAGACGCTTGCCGACCAGATTGTTGACCTTGGTCAGGATCATCGGCGTCGTGCCGTATTGCTTGGCGATTCCCGCGAGCGTGTCGTGGCGCGTGACTTCGTATTTGGCGTAGCGCACGCGTTCATCCGGCGCCAGGGCCTTGAGCGCGGCTTCGAAGCCGTCGGCGTCATCGATCGGGATCAGCAGGCGGTGCGGGCCTTCCGGGTCGGTCGCCCAGCGATTGTAGCCGGGATTCAGCGCAGCCACTTCATCGTAGCTCGTGCCCGCGAGCTTGGCCGCGATCTTCAGGTCGATTTGCGAACGCGTGTCGATGACCGCGAAGTACGGTTCGTTCGCGATCGGTGCGATCTCGAGCCCATAGCGCTCGGGTTCGGCCATGAGACGCTTCATCGCGAGCAGCTTCGGCACATAGGCGCGGGTTTCGGCCGGCAGCTTCAGATGCCAGAAATCGGTCGGCAGACCGAGCGCACGATTGCGATCGAGTTCGCGTTGCACCGTCATCTCGCCGACGTTGTAGGCGGCGATTGCGAGCAGCCAATCGCCGTCGAACTGGTCATGCAGGGCCTGCAGATAGTCGAGCGCCGCACGGGTCGACTCGATCACGTCGCGCCGCCCGTCGTACCACCAGGTTTGCTTGAGGCCGAAACGCACGCCCGTCCCGGGTATGAACTGCCAGAGCCCCGAGGCACGGCTGGGTGAATAGGCGAAGGGTTCGTAGGCGCTCTCGACGACCGGCAACAAGGCGAACTCGAGCGGCATGCCGCGCGCCTCGACCTCGGTGACGATGTGATAGAGGTAGCGCTGCGCGCGTTGGAAGGTGCGGGCGAGGTAATCCGGGTTGTGCTGGAACCACGCCAGCTGCTGATCGATCGCCGGTTCCTGAACCTCCGGGAAGACGAAACCCGCGCGCATCCGATCGAACAGGTCGTCGTAATCCTCGCCATTGTGGTGCTGCCACTCGCCCGGCATCGCCACGGCCGGTGCGCCCGCCGCCGGGCTCACGCCCGTGCCCGCGGCCGCCGGGATCTCGGGCAGGTTGCCCGGGACCGGCACGGGCCCGGCAGGGTGCGCGGGCGCTGCCGGGTGCTGGGCGCAGGCGGCAAGCGCGAGCAAGGCGCCGCCGAGCAGAGCACTGCGCAGGCCGGCGTTCATGCGCGAAACCCGTCTTTCCAGGCGCGCAAACCGGCGAAAACGGCCACCGCATCGGCAAGCGGGCGGCCAGCCTGGGCGGCGACCGCGGCGCGTACCCCGGGTTCGCCACAGCGCAGGAAGGGATTGACGCGATTCTCCAAGCCGATCGTCGATGGCAGCGTGGGCAGGTCCTCGGCCCGCAGCTGCGCCACTTGGGCGCGGTAGGCGCCGGCATCGGCGTTGTCGCGCTCGACCTCGAGCGCGAAGCGCAGATTGGCCGCCGTATATTCGTGCCCGGCATAGACACGGGTCGAGGCCGGCAGACCCCCCAGGCGCCGCAGCGATGCGCTCATTTGTTCCGCAGAACCTTCGAACATGCGACCGCAGCCTGCACTAAAAAGCGTGTCGCCGCAAAACACGGCGCCATGGCCATGGAAGGCGATGTGACTTAATGTATGGCCTGGTACGTGCAGCGTCGTGAAGCGCAGTCCCAGGGAAGCGAGATCGACCGTGTCGCCATCGCCGAGACGGCGCGTCAAATCGGAGATTCGGGCATCATCGGGACCGTAGACCGGCACCTCGGCGGTGGCGCGCAGCGCGGCCACGCCGCCGATGTGGTCGGCGTGATGGTGGGTGAGTAAAATCGCGGCTAAGCTGCCGCCGCGGCGCTCGAGTTCGGCCAGCACCGGCCCCGCCTCGCCGGGGTCGACGGCAACGAGCCGGCGCGGGTCGGTCGGCGCCTCGACGAGCCAGATGTAGTTGTCGGTGAAGGCGCGCACGGGGTGCACGCGCAATGGGCTGGAATGGTTATACATTTTGCGGCGTATTTAACCTGTAACATGAGAACTTCGCTAGTATTTTGATCAAGGAGCACGGCGTGGATCCAGCCCGCAACAAAGCGCCCGTCGACTGGTTCGAGAGCCCCTTGGGCGCGCGCATCATGCGCGATGAGGCGGCGCTCGCGCGCCTGGCCTTGGATGACGTATTCGGCTTCGAGCTGCTGCAAGTCGGCACCTGGGGGCCGGGTGGGCCGCTGCTCGCCGGCGCACGCACCCAGCATACGACCTTGGTCGCGCCCCGCCTCGCGCCGGGCGTGACGCTTTGTGCACCGCTCGCGACCCTACCGTTCGCTTCCGACACGATCGATGCGATCGTACTGCCGCATACCCTGGAACTGGCCGCCGACCCCTATGCGGTGCTGCGCGAGGCCGAGCGCGTGCTCTGTGCCGAAGGTTGCCTGCTGATCGCCGGCTTCAATCCCTGGAGCGGCTGGGGCGCTCGGCGTCTCTTCACGCAGTATCTGCATCGTCCCGCGTTTCCGCCCGGTACGCAGCGGCTGCTGTCCGAGCGTCGCTTGCGCGACTGGGTCGCGCTCTTGGGGTTCGACGTCGACCGGGTTTATGGGTATCTCGGCATGCTGCCGATCGCGTCCGGTGCGACGCGCAACGAGTTTCAACCGAGCGCTGCCTGGCGGGCCGGTGCCTATTTGCTCAAGGCGCGCAAACGCGTGCAGACCATGACGCTCGTGCGCCCGAAGCGGCGTGCGCCGAAACGAATGCTCGTCGCCGTGCCGTCGCCTGCCGCCAAATCGGGGCACCGGCGCGAAGGCTCATGACCGATGTCGAGATCTATACCGACGGTGCATGCCGGGGCAACCCGGGTCCCGGCGGGTGGGCCGCCTTGTTGATCGCCGGACGGAATCGCCGTCAGGTCTCGGGCGCCGAGCAGCTGACGACCAATAATCGCATGGAGTTGATGGCGGCGATCGAAGGCTTGGGCGCCTTGAAGCGCCGCTGCGCCGTGCGCCTCTACACGGATTCGAAATACGTTCTGCAGGGCGCGACCGAGTGGTTGCCCGGCTGGAAGGCGCGCGGCTGGCGCACGGCCTCACGCGAGCCGGTCAAGAATCAGGATCTTTGGGAACGTCTCGATGCGGCGCTCGCCGCCCAGGATATCGACTGGCACTGGGTCAAAGGGCATTCCGGTCTCGAAGGCAATGAATTCGTCGACGAGCTCGCAAACCAAGCGATCGATCGTCTGCTCGCCGCCCGCTGAGCCATGCGCCAAGTCGTCCTCGATACGGAAACCACGGGCCTCGAAGTCGAGCAGCAGCACCGCGTCATCGAGATCGGTTGCGTCGAGCTGTTCAATCGACGCCTGACCGGCCGGGTGTTCCATCGCTATCTGGATCCCGAACGCGACATCGATGTCGGCGCCCAGGAGGTGCACGGCATCACGCGCGAGCAATTGCGCAAGGAGCCGAAGTTTGCCGAGATTGCCGCCGAGTTCCTCGAGTTCGTCCACGACGCCGAGTTGATCATTCACAACGCGCCGTTCGACATCGCGTTCTTGAACGCGGAACTGCAACGCCTGTCCGCGCCCGGCCCGAAGCTGGCGGAGCGCTGCCGCGTGCTCGACACGCTGAGCCTCGCGCGCCAGATGCATCCCGGCCAGCGCAACAATCTCGACGCGCTGTGCAAGCGCTATTCCGTCGACAACACCCATCGCGAGTACCACGGTGCGCTGCTCGATGCGCGCATCCTCGCCGAGGTCTATCTCGCCATGACCGGTGGCCAGGCGCATCTGACGCTCGGCACGCAATCGGACGGCCGCGCGCAAAGCGAACGTCGCGATGCCGCCGCCGCGGCGCGACGCGGCAGCGGCCGGCAAATCCGCATCGTGCTCGCGAACGAGAGCGAACTCGGGCTGCACGCGCACGCGCTGGCGCTGCTCGACAAGGCCTCGGGCGGCAAGACCGTCTGGCGTCGCTTATGAACGCATGCCGACTATGAACGCACGCCGGCGATGAAAATGCTCGTGACCGGCGCGGCCGGCTTCATCGGCTTTCATACCGCGCGCGCCTTGCTCGAGCGGGGCGACGAAGTCGTCGGACTCGACAATCTCAACGCCTATTACGATCCGGCGCTCAAGGCCGCTCGCCTCAACCTGCTGCAACGCAATCCGAATTTTCGCTTCGCCCAGATGGACATCGCCGATCGCGACGCGATGCAATCGCTGTTCGCGCACGAACGGTTCCAGCGCGTGATCCACCTCGCCGCGCAGGCGGGCGTGCGCTACTCGACCGAGAATCCGCATATCTACGTGCAGAGCAACGTGAGCGGTTTCCTGCACGTGATCGAAGGCTGCCGCACGAGCGCGGTCGAGCATCTGGTCTATGCCTCGACGAGCTCGGTCTATGGCGCCAACACCCGGATCCCGTTCGTCGAGACCGAGAACGTCGATCATCCCTTGTCGCTCTATGCGGCGACCAAAAAGGCCAACGAACTCATGGCGCACAGCTATTCGTCGCTGTACGGCTTGCCGACCACGGGTCTGCGTTTCTTCACGGTCTACGGCCCCTGGGGCCGGCCCGACATGGCGCTGTTCCTGTTCACGAGGAACATCCTCGCGGGCCGTCCGATCGACGTATTCAATCATGGGCGCCACCAGCGCGACTTCACCTATGTCGATGACATCGTGCAGGGCGTCATTGCGGCCGTCGATCACGTGGCGATGCCCGATCCGCACTGGGATTCGGCGCGGCCGAAGCCGAGCACGAGTTCGGCACCGTATAAAATTTACAACATCGGCAATCAAAAACCGGTTGCCCTGCTGACCTACATCGACGTGCTCGAGCAATGTCTCGGCCGCAAGGCCGAGAAGAATTTTTTGCCCATGCAAATGGGCGACGTACCCGATACGTGGGCCGATGTCGAAGCACTCGCCGAGGACGTGGGTTACCGGCCCTGCACCGAGCTCGCGGTGGGTGTGCGGCGCTTCGTCGAGTGGTATCTTGAACACTACGAACAGCGGGCCGCATAGCCAAGGCGCCGCATAGCAGAGGCGTCATGACCAGTTTGAACTCCGCGACACCGGCTTGGGCGGCACTCGCGCGCCATGCCGAGAAACTTGCCGGCCTGTCCTTGCGCGAAATCGCCGCGGCCGATCCGGATCGCTATCGGCATTGCCACGTGCAGCTCGATGCGTGGTTGCTGGATTTTTCGCGTCAGCGCATCACCGCCGAAACCCTGGGATTGTTGTTCGCACTCGTGCGTGAGCTCAACCTGCCCGCGCGCATCGAGGCGATGTTTCGCGGCGACGAGATCAATACGACCGAACGTCGCGCCGTGCTGCACACGGCGCTGCGCTCGGATTTCGCCGGCTCAGCCGCGATCCAGGGCGAGGTACGGGCGACCCGCGCGCAGCTGCGCGCATTCGTCGCCGCGATTCGCAGCGGCGAGCAGCGCGGCACGACCGGCAAGCCGTTCAAGCAGGTCATTAACATCGGCATCGGCGGCTCCGATCTCGGGCCCTTGCTGGTCTGCGAAGCGCTGCGCCACGAATGGACGGGCGGCATCACGCCGCACTTCGTCTCGAACGTCGATCGCACGCAGCTCGACGATCTCGTGCGCACGATCGATCCCGCCGAGACCCTCGTGATCATCTGTTCAAAGACGTTCACGACGCTCGAGACCCAGGCGAACGCGCAAGCCGCACGCGCTTGGCTCGTCGGCGCCTTGGGCGAGCGCGCGGCCGCCGATCACTTCGTCGCCGTCTCGACGAATGCGGCGGCCATGGACAAGTTCGGCATCGCCGCCTCGCGGCGCTTCACGATGTGGGATTGGGTTGGCGGCCGCTATTCTGTTTGGTCGGCGGTCGGCTTGATCGCCGAGCTCACGCTCGGCAGCGAACGCTTCGAGGAATTCTTGGGCGGAGCGAGCGAGATCGATCGGCATTTCGTGAGCGCGCCGTTCGAGCGCAACGTGCCCGTGATCATGGGGCTGATCGGCGCCTGGAATCGCAGCTTTTTGCTGCTGCCGACGCTCTGCGTCTTGCCCTATGACCAGCGCCTCGCGCGGCTGTCGTCGTATTTGCAGCAGCTCGAGATGGAGAGCAACGGCAAGTCGGTGACCCTCGCCGGGGAACGCGTCGATTTTCCTACCGCGCCGGTCGTCTGGGGCGCGGCGGGCTCGAACGCGCAGCACTCGTTTTTTCAAATGCTGCACCAGGGCACGCCGACCGCCGCGCTCGACTTCATCGCGCCCTTGCGCGGCTCCTGGGGCGACGCCGCGACACAGGAACTGGCCCTGGAGAACTGTTTCGCGCAGGCTCAGGCCTTCGCCTATGGGCATACGCTCGCCGAGGCCGCGGAGGCGATGCACAAGGGCGGTGCCGATGCGGCCGAGGTCGCGCGCCTCGCGCCCCACCGGGTCCACGAAGGTAATCGGCCGAGCTCCGTGCTGCTGTTTCCGCAGACGACGGCCCGGACCCTCGGCAATCTGCTCGCGATCTACGAACACAGTGTGTTCGTGCAGGGCGTGGTTTGGGGCATCAACTCCTTCGACCAATACGGCGTCGAACTCGGCAAGAAACTCGCCACGGGGATTTCCTTCCACGGCGATCACCCGCCGAGCGGGCCCGGGGCCGCGGGGCTCGAAGCCTTGCTCGAGTATGTGGTGAAGAATCGCTGAGGCGGGAAGGCTAGCGCAGACGAGGCTAGGATAGATCCTTTGTGGGGCGCGGCAGCCGTTTGAGGGGAGCCGCCCCACGGGTGGAAAGCGCGATCTCCAAGGCCGTCTCCAAGCGCATTACGCGGGCGGTCAGGTCTTCGATTTTTGCTTGTTGAGCGACGGTAGTGGCTGCGAGGCTCACAACCTTGTCATTCATTTTGATGACGGTGGATAAGGCATCCCACAGTTTGTCCGTCAAGCTCATTTTGGTCTGGCCGCATGCGCTGCCTCCATATCCGCGATACGCGCGACCGACGCCGCACAGGCTTCGAGCGCAGTTTGCAATGCTTCGGTAGCCTCATCGGTAGTTTGCTTTACTTGCGCTACGAAACGCTGCAAAGCCTCGTCATCGTCACCCGTGACGAGTATGCCATGGGAAGTCGCTTCAAATATCGCCGATAGTAGACATAAAACTCGTGATTTTCACATAACACTCATGTAGAATCTACGATCGTAGAATTTATGAAGTTTGCGATCAAATCGATGCATGACCTCGGCTTGGCAATCCGCGCCGTTCGTAAGAGCCGCCGAGTGCGCCAGGATCAGCTTGCGGCCGCGGCGGGCGTCAGTGGGCAGTTCACGGTCGATGCTGAAAAAGGCAAGCCGACCGTCCAATTCGACCGTGTGCTACGGTTACTCCGAGAGCTTGGCATTGGCCTGCACGTCGAGATTCCGGACACAGCTGCGCAGATCCTGTCGGTGCTGGAATCCCGTCGGAAATCCGGGAGCGACCCCATCGAGCCAGGGGCTCCTCTCGAGCGTTTCCCACTCCGATTCGACCGAGCGTTCGAGGAGGAACTCTTGTTGCTGTGTGCCGCGCGCGATTTCGAGGTCAGTCACTGGCGGGCGCTCGGCCCGGATTTCTTCATGGCGGGGCTAGCGATCATGCTCGCGAGCCTGCCCGAGTTCGATCGGCCGCGCCTGTTGGCGCTGGGAGAGCAGTTATATCCGGGAAGTTCAAAGGTGCAGGTATTCAACGCCTGGCTTGACGGTAGTCCGCTGCGTCCCTCGCGCTTTATTCCGATGCTGCAGGCGGCATTGCGCCATGCGGCCTGACGGCCAGGCGCAGGTGGAGTACGTCGCCGCCTTCGTGGAGTTGGCCAGACGACTGGTCGTCGCGCTCAGCGGCGCTCCGCGCGAGCGTTTGCCGGTGAGGATGTTCGTTGCCGGGGGCGCGGCGCTGCATCTGTACACCGGCGAACGTGTGTCTCGGGATGTGGATGCCGTGTTTTCGCACCGAATCGCGCTGCCCGAGGACCTCGACATCGGCTACCGCGACGCCGACGGCGCGGCCCGACTCCTCTATTTCGACCGACAATACAATGATTCCCTCGCGCTGATGCACGAGGATGCGCAGTATGATTCCTTGCCCTTGTCGCTCGAGGGGGTCGATAGCGGTGTATTGGAGGTGCGCCTTCTAACGCCGGTCGATCTCGCGGTCAGCAAACTCAGTCGCTACTCGGAGCAAGACCGCGCGGACATCGCGACGCTGGCTCGCCGCCGCGGCCTGCGCGCGGCCGAATTGCGCCGGCGAGCCGAGGAGGCCATCGCGGGCTACATCGGGAATCTAGATCGCGTGCGCTTGTCGATCGAACTCGCTTGCCAGGTTGTCGCCGAAATCGAGGCGAAGGCGAAGATGGGCGCTAGCGATCATTAGGCGCTCAGCGCAACGAAGCCCATACGACTACCAGGGCGTGAGCGCGCCGAGGAAAGTTCAATAGCGCCCGGTTCGCGCTCTTGACCGACCTTGTCATATCCTCGCGGAAATCGAGATTCGGATCCCCAAAAGCGCTTAAAAGGTGCCCGCGCCGCCGCATGCCCTATAATGCGGCTCGTTTACGGCCAAGGATAGATCTTGTCGACACCCCGGAAAGGCATCATTTTGGCGGGCGGCGCCGGTACGCGCCTGCACCCGATCACCCTGTCGCAGAGCAAACAGCTGCTGCCGGTCTACGACAAGCCCATGATCTATTACCCGCTCGCGACCTTGCTCGCGGCCGGCATTCGTGAGTTCCTGATCATCACGACGGAGCGCGATCAAGTGGCGTTTCGCGATTTGCTCGGCAGCGGTGTGCAGTGGGGCCTGTCGTTTCAGTACGCCACCCAGGCCGAACCCAAGGGCATTGCTCAGGCGCTGATCATCGCCGAGGAGTTCCTCGCCGGTGCCCCCTCGGCGCTGATCCTCGGCGACAACATCTTCTACGGCGCGAACCTCTCCGCGGCGCTGCAGTCCGCCTCGGCACGGCAGGCGGGCGCGACGGTGTTCGGTTACTACGTCACGGACCCCGAGCGCTACGGCGTCGTCGAGTTCGACGCCGCCGGCAAGGTCATCGACTTGCTCGAAAAGCCGGCCAAACCGCCGTCGAATTACGCGGTCACCGGCGTCTACTTCTACGACGACCGCGCCCCGGCGATTGCCCGCGCGATCGAGCCCTCGCCGCGCGGCGAACTCGAGATCACGGATTTGAATCGCGTCTACTTGCGCGAAGGCGCGCTCAGCGTCGAGCGCTTGAGCCGCGGCACGGCCTGGCTCGATACCGGTACGCATCAGTCGCTGCTCGACGCGGGCCTGTTCGTGCGCATCATCGAAGAGCGTCAGGGTCTCAAGATCGCCTGCGTCGAGGAGATCGCCTGGCGCATGGGCTTCATCGAGACCGCGCAAGTGGAGCGGCTCGCGCAACCCTTGAAAAAGAGCGGCTACGGCGAGTATCTGCTGCGCATGATCCAGGGCGACCGTCACTCGTGAAAATGCATGCGACGCCGATCGCCGACGTGATCCTGATCGAACCGCAGGTGTTCGGCGATGCGCGCGGCTTCTTCATGGAGACCTGGCAGGCCTTCAAGTTCAAGGAAGCGGGTATCGACGCGACGTTTCTGCAGGACAACCAGAGCCGTTCGACGCAGTGGACGTTGCGCGGCATGCACCTGCAGGTGCAGCATACGCAGGGCAAACTCGTGCGCGTTACGGCCGGATCCGTGTTCGACGCGGTCGTCGACCTGCGCCGCGGCTCGCCGACGTACGGCCAATCCTGGGGCATGGAACTCTCGGACGACAATCATCTGATCCTCTGGGTGCCCCCCGGTCTCGCGCACGGCATCTTGATCACCTCGCCGAGCGCGGACTTCTTGTACAAGTGCACCGACGTGTACAGTCCGGCGCACGAACGGACGCTGGCCTGGGATGATCCCACCGCGGCAATTGCGTGGCCCTTGCCGCCCGGTGTGCAGCCGCAATTGTCGGCGAAGGACCGGCAGGGGCAGAGTTTCGAAGACATTCACAAGTTTCCATGAGAGTGCTCGTGCTAGGCGCCGGCGGGCAGGTGGGGCGTGCGGTGGCGCAGGCAGTGCCCGCGGGTCGAGAAGTCCTCACGCGGACGCGCGCGGAACTCGACATCGGGGACGAGGCGGCGGTCACGCGGCTCTTGGCCGAGACGCCGGTCGATTGGATCGTCAACGGCGCGGCCTATACGGCCGTCGATCGCGCCGAGAGCGAGCGAGCCCTGGCGCAGGCGGTCAACGGCACCGCGGTCGGCGCGCTCGCGCGGTGCGCGGCGCGTACCGGAGCCAGACTCTTGCACCTTTCCACGGATTTCGTCTTCGACGGCCGCTCGAACCGCGCCTATCGGCCCGACGATGCGACCAATCCCTTGAGCGTCTATGGGGCCACCAAGCTCGCCGGCGAGCAGGAATTGCTGGTGCGGGGTCCGCATGGCATCGTCTTGCGCACCGCCTGGGTCTACGATGCCACGGGGCGCAATTTCGTCCTGACGATGCTGCGCATCATGCGCGAGCGACCCGAGGTGCGCGTGGTCTGTGATCAGATCGGTGCGCCGTCGTGGGCGACCGGGATCGCGCAGGTCATCTGGGGGTTGATCGCGGCGGACGCACCGGCCGGCATTTATCATTGGACCGATGCAGGGGTGGCGAGCTGGTACGACTTTGCGGTGGCGATCCAGGAGGAGGCGCTCGCACGCGGCCTGTTGACGCGCGCCGTGCCCATCGTGCCGATCCCGACCAGCGCCTATCCGACGCCCGCTGCGCGCCCGAATTTCAGCGTTCTCGACAGCGAAGCGACGCGGACGCTGCTTGGGATTCCGGCGCAGCATTGGCGGCACAACCTACGGATGATGCTCGATGAACTTCGTACCCCATAACGTCTTGATCACCGGCGGCGCCGGCTTCATCGGCACGAACTACGTGCGCCACTGGCTGGCCCGAGGCGGCGAGGGCAGCGTGGTCGTGCTCGATGCGCTCACCTATGCAGGACATCTCGAGAACCTTGCCGGACTCGAGTCGGATCCACGCTATAAGTTCGTACGCGGCGACATTTGCGACGAGGCGACGGTGCGCGGCTTGCTCGCCGAGCACCAGATCGACACGATCGTGCATTTTGCCGCGGAGTCGCATGTCGATCGCTCGATCCTGGGACCCGATGATTTCATTCGCACCAATGTCGTCGGCACGCACGCCTTGCTCAAAGCCGCCAAGTCCGCCTGGATCGATACCAAGCTCGCGCGCGGCCACCGCTTCCACCACGTCTCGACCGACGAGGTGTATGGCTCATTGGGGCCCCAAGACCCCGCCTTCCACGAACGCACGCCGTACGCCCCGAATTCGCCGTACTCCGCGAGTAAGGCTGGTTCCGACCACCTGGTCCGTGCCTACCACGAGACCTTCGGGCTCGCGACCACGATCACGAATTGTTCGAACAATTACGGGCCTTATCAGTTCCCGGAAAAGCTCATCCCGCTGATCATCATGAACATCCTCTCGGGGGACCCCTTGCCGGTCTACGGCGACGGGTTGCAGGTGCGTGACTGGCTGCACGTCGCCGACCACTGCGAGGCGATCACGCTCGCGCTCACGCGCGGCAAGCCGGGCGAGGTCTACAACGTCGGGGGCAATAGCGAGACGACCAATATCACGATCGTGCGCACGCTCTGTGCCCTGGTCGACGAGGTCTTGGGTGCACGCGAGGATCTGCGCAAGGCGTTTCCGTCGTCGCCGGCCGCGAACGGCAAACCAGCCACGGAGTTGATCACCCATGTCCGCGATCGACCGGGCCACGACCGGCGCTACGCGATCGACTACCGCAAAGCGGCAGCGGAACTCGGCTATGCCCCGTCACGCGATCTTGCCCGCGGCCTACGGGAAACCCTGAATTGGTTCCTCGACAATACCCGCTGGTGGCAGCCGTTGTTAGGACGCGACTATGCCGCCTGGGTCGAGAAAAACTACAGCCGCTAGAACGGCGCAGCGCGACGGCAGGCTCTGCCAATTTAACAGTGCGCTGCGAAAAGTTTCGTGAAGTAGTTCCGAAATCTTCGAACTTTCGGGCATACTCGGACCGTCATAGTGCTGTCACAAAGACGGCCGGGATGGTCTTTCGGGGTTGCTTGACCGCAATCGACAAGACTTTAGAAGGGAAAGGGACGTCAACTGAAGCGCAGTGCTCGCGTTGTTTCGCAAGCACAGCCAGGCAACCATTTGGTTGGAGTTGATATTGCAGGACTTCCGTAAACACTCAGCGCCGTCCCCGATCATCCGGGAACCGGCTGCCTGCGCCGACGGTACTTCAAGCTGATGGATGCCGTGATCCACGCCGAAACACTCTCCTGGCGGGATCCCGACGGCTTCGTCGTCAAAGACCAGGGTCGGATCCTGCGCGCAGTCGCTGCGGCCAAGTCTGCCCAGACCCGCGCGCTGCTCGCCGCGCCCTGGATGACCCAGCTCATGGCCCAAGGGCACGTGCCAAAAACCGTCGAGCTGCGCGGGCCGCCCCCATCGCTCGAGACCTCGCAGGATTGGGTTTGGCTCGAACACGAGGAAATCAGCTTTCCCTGTTTCCCGCACGAGATCACGGCGCTGCAGCTCTACGATGCCGGCCGACTCACGTTGCAGCTCGCACTCGAGGCCGCCGCGCACGGGTGGGTCCTCAAGGACGCCTCGGCCTGGAACGTGCTCTTCAGCCGCGGCAAGCCCGTGTTCGTCGACTTTCTGTCGTTCGACGCGCAAGCGCCGACCGGGACTTGGATCGCCTACGGGCAGTTCGTACGGCATTTTCTGCTGCCCTTGCTGCTCTACCGACATCTGGGTTTGACACCCGCCGAACTCTTTTTGACGAATCGCGACGGCATACCGCCCGAGCGCGCCGCCGATCTCTTGTCGCGAACGCGCTTGCTGTCGCCGATCGGTTTGGAACTCGTGCTGTTGCCGAAATGGCTCTCCGGCTCCGGCAGTCGGCTGATCGCGGGGCAGAGCGCCGGCAAGACCCGGCGCTTCGCGCCGGAGGTGGCAAAATCATTGCTGCTGCGAACCCTGCGGCGGCTACAAGGCTTGCTCGAACGCTTGCGACCCGAGACCTCGCGCCTGCGTTCCACATGGGCGTCCTACGAGGAGGAGCGCGCACATTACTCCGAGCCCGATCTCGTCGCCAAGCGCGAGTTCGTGCGCAGCCATTTGGGCGACAGCGCCTCGGTGCTCGACCTCGGCGCCAATGCCGGTGAGTTCAGCTTGTTGGCCGCGGTGCGCGGTGCTGAGGTCGTGGCGGCCGATGCCGACCATGCGGCGCTGCTGCGTTTGTATGATCGCCTGCGGGCCGACGCGCGCGTGGATGGTCGGGCCGTAACGCCGCTCGTGCTCAATATCGCCCGCCCGACGCCGGCGATCGGCTGGGAAAATCGCGAGGTGGCGAGCTTCCTCGAGCGGGCCACGGGCCGCTTCGATTGCGTGCTCGTCTTGGGGTTGCTGCATCATTTGCTGGTCAGCGAGCGGGCGAGTTTGCCGATGCTCATGGACTTGCTCGGCCGACTCGAGCCCAAGCGGATCATCTTGGAATGGGTCGATCCCCGGGATCCGAAGTTCCGCCAGCTCGCCGGTCTCAATGCCGATTTGTATCGCGACCTCGATGCCCTGACCCTGGAGCGGCATCTCGCCCGTCAATTTCGTTTGATCGCCAAAGCGCCGCTGCCGAGCGCGGCGCGCGTCATGTACCACTGGAGCCGCTGAGTTGGAGTATCGATCCATGTTGACTCGTTTTTTGAAACCCCGCGGCATCCTGATCGTCGCCTTCCTCGCCGTATCCCCAACCGTCGCCATGGCGTATATCGACCCCGGTAATGGCGCCTATATGGTCCAGGCGCTGTTCACGCTGCTCGGCGCCGCGCTGTTCTACGTGCGCCACCCCGTGCGCACGGCCAAGCTCCTGTGGAACCGCCTGCGCGGTCGCGGCGGGGACGACGGGATGACTGCGCAAGACGAATCCCTGACTGCCGGGCCGGCGGCGGCCAACGATCGCTCGGCTGGCGGCGCTGAAACGAGCGCCGAGGGACCACTGGCGCAAAAACAGCAGGGCTGAGTCCAAAAACCCCGTCTTTCCCCGCGATCAGCTTGCGCCGACCGCGCAGTGAATTCCAATCTGAGAACCCGCTCGCGGTTCTCGCGTGCCGTGCGCGCATTACGTCAAGCTTCGGGCCCCAGAGCCGATTCAGGAGTCCTCAACCAGACGGAATGAGACTCCATGACACTGATGACGAGGAACTTGACCCTGCCTCGATCCCTGGCGGGCATGCTGGTGGCAAGCCTCGCCGGCTTCGGTTTAGCCGGCTGCGGATCGGACGTGGCGGTCGTCGGGGGGGGCGCGGCGGCCCTCGCAAGCGTTACCTCCACGCAAACTGGGTCTCAGTCCGGGACGGCCGTCGTTGCAGTCAATGGCTCCGGACCCGAAACTATCGCCACAGTCGCGGCCTGCAGTCCCGGCCTGCATTGCGCGCCATGAACAACCCGCAGAAGGAACCCGCGGAAACGCGTACATGAACAAATTACCGCGTCGGGAATTCCTGCGCCAGTCGGTCGGCGCCTTGGGCGCGGCCTCCGCCCTCTCGATGTTGTCACCCGGCATCCGCCGCGCTCTCGCAGTGCCGGCGAGCGTCGAGACCGGCACGATTCAAGACGTTAAGCACATCGTGATCTTGATGCAGGAAAATCGATCGTTCGATCACTACTTCGGGACATTGCGCGGCGTGCGCGGTTTCGGCGACCGCTTTCCGATCCCGCTCGAAAGCGGCAAGTCGGTTTGGCATCAATCCGACGGTTTGAACGAGGTCCCACCATACCAGTTGAATTCTGCGGACAGCAGTGCGCTACTCGTACCCGATACGCCGCATTCGTTCGCGGATTCTCAAGCTGCTTGGAACCAGGGCAAATTTGGCGAATGGCCTCGCTTCAAAACTGCTTACTCGATGGGCCATTACCGCCGGGAGGACATTCCGTTTCAGTTTGCACTCGCCGAAGCATTCACGATTTGTGATGCCTATCATTGCTCATTGACAACCGGCACAGATCCGAATCGGATTGTTTTCTTTTCAGGGTCGAATTTCGATCCGGCATTAGGCAAGAGCGGGATCAACTGCACGGACGCACACTCCGAACCAAATAATGAGCGCTGCGCGGTGACGGGCTGGATGCCTGCACCAGGCTACAACTACCTCGGTTCCGCGTTCAACTGGCCCACCTTGCCCGAGCTGCTGCAGGAGGCGGGCGTAAGCTGGCGAATCTATCAAAACCCCAACGACAACTACACCGGCGCGATGCATGGCTGTCTGGCCTTTGACAGCTTCCGCAAGGCAACCCCCGAGTCCGGCTCGCCGCTTTACGAGCAGGGCATGACGCACTGGTCTCTCGACGATCTACGCAAGCAGGCCCAGGACGGCACGCTGCCGGCCGTATCTTGGGTGTTGCCATCCCGACTTCAATGCGAGCACCCGTCCGATTGCAGTCCAGTGCGCGGCGGCGACTTCACCATGCAGGTTCTCGACGCACTAACGACCAATCCGGATACCTGGGCAAAGACTGTGTTCTTCCTTACCTTCGACGAGAATGACGGATTCTTCGATCATATGCCCGCACCAGCCGTCCCGTCCTTCAATGCCGACGGCACGCTAGCGGGCAATTCGACAGTTCCGCTCGAAGGCGAGTATTTCGATGACCCATCAGGCGCATATCGAGACCCGCGCGACACGATCAGCGGCGCCGTGCGACCTTGGGGATTGGGCGCGAGGGTGCCCATGTACGTAATTTCGCCCTGGAGCAAGGGTGGTTGGGTCAACTCGCAAGTCTTCGATCACACTTCCATGGGTATGTTCCTGGAAAAGCGATTTGGCATTCACGTTGACAGCATCAGTCCCTGGCATCGCGCTGTTTGCGGCGATTTGACGTCTGCGTTCGATTTCGTGACGCCGAACGAAGCTGTTTTCCCGACGCTGCCGGACGTCAGCAATTACAGCGCGGTCGAAGCGCAACAACGGACGTTGCCGTCACCGCTTCCGCCCTACATTGCGGAGCCTCTGTATCAGGAGCCCGGAGTTCGCTCTTCGCGGGCGCTGCCCTACGAACTGCACACGAGTGCGCGCCTCGCGTTGGACGGCCGAGTGCTTTTGAATTTCAGCAACACCGGGTCGCAGGGAGTTGTTTTTCACGTCTACGACAAGTTGCATTTGGAGCGTATACCTCGCCGCTATACGCTTGAGGCTGGTAAGACGCTGAGCGACGTCTGGCAGCCGACCGCCGCTGACGTCGGTCGCTATGATCTCTGGGTCTATGGTCCGAACGGCTATTTGCGCACGTTCTCCGGCACCCTGCCTATGGCTACCACGTCGGGTAAAGCGACGGTCGCGCAACGGTATCTACCCGAGGTTCAAATCTGCTACGGACCATGCGACGGTACTCTGTATCTCAAGGTTCACAATACCGGATCATTGGCTGGTAGTGTATCGGTGGTGTCTAATGCCTATCGCAGTGACGGGCCGTGGCTATTAAAGTTGGCGCCGGGTGGCACGCAGAGTCTCGCGTGGGGTCTCGCGGACAGCGGTTGCTGGTATGATTTTACCGTTGCCGCCGAAGGATTTGAACGCCGCTTCGCAGGTCGAATGGAAACCGGCAAGGCGAGCGTCAGTGACCCAGAAATGGGCCAAACTCTGCTTTCGTAGGGCGAATCGCAGATTTTAGGCTCAGCGGAAGCTTGGGTTCATGGGATGTGTTACGACTCCGGGCTATTGTCTGATGAGACGCCGAATGACTACCGGATTGTGATAGGTTGGTAACACGATGAAGCGAAGCGCAACTGAACGCTCGCTCGCCCTACCAACTGCACCGAAGAGTTGTATGGAACTGGGGAGTCCACTTTACGGCTGCGGTCGCGTTGCCGTCTTGGCGGATACGAACAGCTGAAAGGTTGGGAGCGATTGTTGAAAGATTCGATCCTCCGAGTGCGGGATCCAGCATATGTCCAAGCGCTTCGTGTTGAAGCGTTCGCGGAACGGTCTTCGCGTAAGCCGATTCCCATCGCCATATTGCTCGGATTGTCGTTGTTGTATGCCTCTGGTTACTATGTGCGACTGTTGTGCGGGATCGGAGCGTACCTTTTACAGACGCACGATTTCAGCCGAGCGATCGTGCTGCCGAGCTTGATGATTGTGGCGGCCTCTTTTGCAATGAGCTGCGCGGCGCTAATTTGTGTTCGCAGATGGTGTGTGCCCTTGATCGCGCAGGCGTGCGGTATTCTCGTGCTGTCGTTACTGGCGATGATCGGACTGGGCAGCTTGCTCGTTGCTGCCGGCGTCGATTTTCGGGTCTGGATTCCGCGCCATCGATTCGACTACTTAAGCGCGGCTAGATCGATCAAGGGCGCTACATTCATGGTTGCGTTTACTTGCCTATGGTTGACTCGTTCGCATTTAGCGGCATGGTCCCGCGCGCTCGCCAGTTTGGGATTTGCGTTCGCAGTTCTCGCGGCCGTGCGGATTTTTACGCTGTCCGGTTCGGACTTTGCTGCGAATGCCGCGCCTTTAAATGGACCAAACAATGCGATCGAGTCAGTCGAGTCAAGTTCGCGAATCATCGGTTCAGGTGATCCAAAAATCTCCCCGGAACCGCCCGTAGCCTCATCAAAGAGGCGTGCCATTTGGGTCGTTTTCGACGAGACGGACTTCGGCAGAGTATTCGGTGGCGAAAATCCCGAGAAGATCAGCCTGCCAAATTTCCAAGATTTGTCTCACATCTCGGTCTTTGCGACAAATGCGAACAGTCCTGCAAGCGCGACACTGTATTCAGTTCCCTCTCTCCTAACCGGTATACCGATCAGTGGCGACGGTGTAACGGTAAACTCCGATGCGTCGTTGTCCGTGATCGGCCTAGATTCAACGGTTACGCCGTTCATCGAGAATTCGACTCTATTCGGCGCGCTGGCTCAAAGTGGGCGTCGTGCATCGGCGCTCGGTTTCTTTCATCCCTACTGCAGGCTCTTCAAGCTTGAGCGTTGCGATAGCTTTGCTTTTGAGGGACCGATCGGCTTTGCAGACGCGGCATGGATCAACGTTCCTACAGTCGTGACCCAGAATTTTAGGGACGTCGACGGTTGGGGAGCAATAACGGAGAGCAGTTTGCGGCTGCTTCCGGCATACCTTAGAAGAGACGATGCGCTCACATTTGTGCATCTCAATCTCCCGCATTTACCGGCTCCTTATGCCGATGCATTATTGCATCTGCGTCCCAGCCCCGATCCGCTCGTTGAATACGATCATAACCTCTTACTTGCCGACCAAGTGCTTGGGCAAATAATGGCTATAGTGAGGCAAGAGGCCGCCCGAAATAACCTTCTTCTCATCGTATCCACGGACCACTGGTTGCGAAATCGTTGGTATCGGCCGAGACAAGATGAATCGAGCCGAAGAGTGCCCTTCTTGGTTTGGAGAGTCGGCGACTCTGATGGCATCGTCGTCGCGAAGCCCTTCAGCACAGTGCACACTGCAGCAATGATTCTCGAGTTCTTGAACGGGAAAATCGACAGTCAGCGCGAGATTGCGGAATGGCTCAGCCGACAGCCGGTGTTTCCCTCATATATCGTGCCGAACTCTTATTGAACGCCCTGCCATTGCGCTACGGAAAGGGCGGGGTGCGAATCGACTGCTCGGCCTAAAATTGACTCACAATAGTACACAGAGCGCCAACCCCGGGGAAATGTAGCTAGGTCTTCAATTAGGGTCCGACGGATAACTTGCCGATGATGGAGAGGCTGGATGCAGCCTCCGCATTTCCTAGATATACGGTATAAACTCCTGGCGCCAGCGTCCAACTCTCGGTACCGGTATTCCAGTAGGACAACGGATGAGACGAGTCGTTTGCATCGACTTCGATCGTTACATTCTGCGAGGCACCGGGCTGGAGGAGAACCTTTTTCCAAGCGACGAGGCGTCGTGGTGGCTCATCTATGGCGGTCGGCATGCCGAGATACACCTGAGCGACCTCTGCGCCCTGAACGGGGCCGGTGTTGGTTAGTGTGAAGATCACCTGAAAGTTCGGTGAGATGACCGATTTGAGGTTGTCCACGAGAGTTGCATTGGTGAACGAGAAGCTCGTGTACGACAGACCATAACCGAACGGGAAAAGCGGTTGGTAGCCGTTTACGTCAAACCACTTATACCCAACATTAAATCCCTCGGTGTAATCGATGTTGAACGGTGTTGTGCCATTCGGAGGAGGCGCGATCATTGGTCGCGGCAGTTGTGATACGTTCTCCGGAAACGTCATGGGAAGTTTCCCGGAGGGGTTGGCGATACCGAACAGCAGGTTCGCAATTGCAGGACCACCACTCTGGCCTGGATACCAGGCCTCCATCACTGCACTCACCTGACTGAGCCAGGGCATGACGACGGGTCCACCGCTCTCGATGATGACGATGGTGTGCGGGTTTACGGCTGCGACGGCGCTTATCAGCGCATCCTCGTCGATCGGCGTCGTGCCCGTCACGTCGACGAGATTCAGGTCGGGCTCGTCCATACCCTCGCTCGTCCATCTATTAACAAATACGATGGCAACTTTGGACGACGCGGCGAGCGATGCAGCGACTTTCGAGTCCGTTCCGTCAGCATATTGGACTCTTGCCTGAGGCGCGACGGCCTCAATAGCTTTCATCGGCGAGGAGGGATCCCACACAACCTGCGACCAGCATGGGGGGCACGGTTTTGGCCCGGCGATCGCGCCGCCAATCGGTTGTACCTGGGCGGAACCACCCCCGGAAAGCACTGCAACATTCGCGTTCGAACCGATTACGGCGATCGATTGAGCAGAGGCAGAATTTAGAGGGAGCTGGCCCGAGCTGTTCTTCAGGAGTACCGCACCCTGTTCCTCAAGTTCCTGCGCTACGACAGCGTCGGCAGCCGCGGCAATGGGCTGAATATGTTGCGGATAGTCGAATATGCCCACCTCGAACATCGCGCGCAAAATACGGTGCACCATATCGTCGAGCCGCGCCTGCGGGACTTCGCCGGTATCGATTGCCTGCCCCAATTCGGAGAAATAAAGCTCGTTGGGCTGCTCTTGGTCGAGGCCGGCATTAGCTGCGTTTGTCGTGCTGTGCGTCGCCAGCCAATCAGACATAACGTATCCTGAAAAATTCCAATCTTGTTTCAAGATCTGATCGAGCAAGTGACTGCTCTCACAATCGTACGCTCCATTGGTCAGGTTATAGCCACACATCACGGACTGAGCGTTCGAGTCCTTCACCGCGATCTCGAATGCCAGTAAATCACTCTCGCGACCGCCTCTTTCGTCGATGACCGCGTTCGCGGTTGCACGTCCCGTCTCCTGGTCATTGAACGCGAAGTGCTTGACGTCGGCGATCACATGCTGCGCCTGGATCGCCCGCAGCTGCGCAGACATAAGTTTCCCTGCCAAGATGGGATCTTCCCCCTTGGTTTCAAAGACGCGGCCGTCGCGCGGCTCTCGGCCCGTGAGGTTGATATTGCCACCCAAATTGACGTTGATCCCGTAGGCTGCCAACTCCCCGCCGATGATCGCCCCGTATTTTTCCGCCTCGTTCGTATCCCAGGTGGCAGCACTTGCAAGCGAAGAGGGGAGGGATGTTGCCGCCCCCACTGCATCTCCAACGCCAACGCTGCCGTCCGCCAGATAAAGTTCAGGAATGTTCAAGCGGGCGATTCCCGGCACGAAGCCGGCGCCGCCGCGCGGCACCACGGAGACGTCGGGAAGGTTTCCGCCATGAATCAGCTGCAGCTTCTCCATCTGGGTCATCTGTGCTTCAAGCAGATCGGCGCGCCTGTCGGCAGCTTGCATGGAGTTCTGTGAAGTGGCCAAGACAGTTGGCGTGGAATCCCCGCAACCGGAAATCGCTGTGATAAGAGACGCCATGGCTACGCCCGCAGCGAGCATCCTTGCATGAGTTGTGTGTGCATTGCCCATGAGGGCACGCCTAAGCGAACTCCGAACGCGAGGTTTCCTCGTTTTCAGGTGATGAGTCATCAGGGCTGATCGTAACCCACTCACCTGACTCGGGGTGCAGCGGTGGTCGCTTTCTTTATACCTGCGTACTGTGCGGTCAAGCCGGCTGCATCGATCAACGCTTGCGCAGCCGGGGTGGGCTGTCCTCCAAAGACAACGACGCCGGTTACAGTGTTGTCGTTAGAATTCAGGCAATTGCTCGATCCAAACGTCAGTGGCGGACAACCATAAACCCGATCAAAGTCGACAAAAGCGTTCCGAACCGTAATTTGGGTGTCTCCCTGCTGGATGAAAATCCAATATCCGGAACACGACATCTCACGCACGACATTATTTGTATCGATGAAAAGTGATGCAGCGGCGCTGCCGTCGTGATAAATGCCCGAATATCCAACGTACCAAGCATTCGCCGCGAGGCAAGCTCCTTTAGTGCCGACGCTCTCGACATAGTTATTGGCGAGGATCGTCCCAGGCGAAGCGCTATTAGTATATATCGCGCCGCCATCGTATAGCGTCTGCATCACGTCGTGGATGTAATTGCCTTCTACGGTGTTATTTGACGAATATGACGGATTTCCCCAGCCCCATCCTAGCGATATTCCCGAATAGGGTGCATCTGCAATCTCGTTATGATCGATCGAGGTATGTGAGGCATAGAAAACGAGGATCGCCGCGCTTCCGGCGTATTCAGCGCCCGTATTCGAGAAATAATTGTTGCTGATTACGTGCCCGCTATTTTGAAGCGTGGGAGAGGTCTGCAGTGCGTCGTCGAAATCGCCGAGGGTTATACCGCCGCCAGATAGGTCTTCGAAGACATTGCCGGTGATGACTGCCTTCTGACTTCCTGTGTCGAAATTTAGGCCGGCTTCGCCCAAGTGCTGAAAGGTGTTGCGCAGGAAGGAAATGTTGTTTGCTCGAGAGAATGTAACCGCGCCAGGAGTCCGGTGCATTCCTGCGGACATTTCGTCACGGCTGACGCCCGCCTGGATTTCCGCGAACCCGGTTGAGGAATTAGGGTCCAGCCACGTCGCATATTCGAATGAAAGGCCTTCGAAACTAATGTTTTGAACGAATTGGGGTGTGCCAGCGGCATCGAGCGAGCCCATCCCGGAGACCAACGTTTCTAGTCCGCCAAGCTCGACGTCGGCCGTTGCGAGGTCTTCGCCCGCCCGAGGGATGTAATAAATCTGGTTGGCACTGCGATCCATATACCACTGTCCTGGTTCGGCCAAGAATGCGTAAGCATTCTCCAGCCAGTTCAAGCCGGACGCCATCGGGCGCGGCTGCTGATAGTTCGCCAGAGTCCAACATGGTTGTTGAACGGCTATATGTCCTGCCGACACGGATGCCAATGGGCAGCGCGCTTCCAGCCACCAGGATGCCGCGACGGCCTCGATGTCAGTTGCATTAGTCCAATCCGACATGCCAGAAACGTTGAGGTCGTAACCATCGACAGTAGCTGTCGCACCGCCTCCCAAAACCGCATTACCGGGAGATACGGCCTGCAGCGTCAGCCTGGCACGTTCCGCCCGTACACCATTGACATATAGTTGGCGCGTTTCCAATCCCGCCGGTACTCTCGCCTGAAATATGTTCTTCGCGGCGTCGTGCAGCGTCCAACCCGTGATCGCGATGCCGCCGGAGATGATAGGACTTGCGCCGGCCGCCGCTGCGTAGTGAACCGTGTGACCGTTGGTCCCGGAATCCGCTGCGGTGAACTGCAACGGGGCGGACAGCCGGTAAAGACCTCCTAGCAATTCGACGACGAGATCCCGATTCATGTCTTGACGCAAATTACGTACGAATGCTTGAGCGCTCACGATTGAGCAGGGCGCAGCGACCGTGCAGGAAGTGCCGGCCCCGGTCGGACTCGCACACACGTCCGCTTGATTGGAGCATGACTGAGCAGTTGACGAACTTGTCGGCTCGGTGCTGGCACTGGTGTCTCCCGCACCCGGTGAGCATGCGGAAATGGACTGCCCGCAAATTCCCATGAAGAAGGCATAAAACACTCCTTGCCAGTCGTGCTTCATATTGATCCTTGTTCGTTCGCTCTCGACTTCCATGCTCCGCACGATACCGGATAGTTCCGTTCGCGCACAGACAGACTGAGAGGGCGCAGCTCCAAAGTTGGAAGGTCTGTTGCGGCGCATCTAGCACCGGACGGGCCATTTGAATCCGCTCGAGCAGCTCAACGCCGAGATCAAGCGCAGGACCGATGTCGACGGAATTTTCCCGAACGCCGCGCCGTCATGGGTCTCGTCGGTGCGCTGTTGCTCGGGCAAAACGATGAGTGGAGCCTGCAGCGCCGATACATGCAGCTCGAAAGACCAAAGTCTTTGAACGACAATCAACTCGCTCGGTTGCCGGCACTCGGCAGCCGTGCACCTGCCAGACTCTTGACTCGTGCACCACTCCGCGTGGCTCGATCAGAGAGAGTTTTCCCTATTACATTCCTCGATAAGGAGGTATCATCTTTCTGAACACGGCGGGACACTCGATGTTCGGATTGAAAAACGCTCGTTCATGTCGGAGAAACCCTGTGTATTTTGCGGTCGCCTATTGATCAGAACGGCATAGAACATTGCTTGAGATCGTAGCGTTTGTGTTCGACTGCCTGCTGGCACCATTCATTCTACCCGCTTCGCTATGTATGAAGTTGGCCCGACGCATCGGTCTGCAGCGACTGCCGATTTGCCGTTCGATCATGGTGCAAATTGGCGTAATACCTGTCCGCAATCATTATTATGAGCCCTTTGTCGCGAGCGGAGATTTACGCAAGCCACTTGGCGACGAACGTACCCTACCGGGTATCGAATGGAATTTGCCTGCTCAAGTGAGGTTTCTAGCGACTCTGGTATTTGCTGAAGAGACGAGTGGCTGGGAGGCTCCTGCGGCATCCGAACTGGACTTCAGCTTCAACAACACGAAATTCGGACCAGGCGATGCGGAATTTCTTTATCAAATCGTAAGACGGGTGAGACCGCAACGGCTGGTGGAAATCGGAAGCGGAAATTCGACGCTGATTGCGCGCGCGGCGATTAGAAAAAACGAGCAGGAAGATTCGCGGTACGCCTGCGATCACGTTTGCATCGAACCATATGAGGCCCCTTGGCTCGAGAAATCCGGTGCCCGAGTCATCCGCCAAAAGGTTGAAGAGGTCGACGTTGCCATTTTTCTGAAGCTCCAGAAGGACGATATTCTGTTCATCGATTCATCCCACGTCATCAAGCCACAAGGCGATGTGTTGGCCGAGTACCTGGAGATTCTTCCGCGGCTGAATCCCGGCGTCATCGTGCACATCCATGATATCTTTTCGCCCCGCGATTATCCGACGGAGTGGGTCCTCGATCAGCGGCTGCTCTGGAACGAGCAATATTTGCTAGAGGCATTCTTGACACAGAATAAAGAGTGGTCTGTCCTTGCGGCGGTCAACTTGCTCAAGCACCGACATTATGAAGAGTTGCAGAAAGTTTGCCCATACCTGAAGCGAACCAATGAACCAGGCTCCTTCTACATGTGTAAGAAATAGTGCAGTTATCCCGAAGAGAGCCTGCTTGTTCAGGCTAGCTGCATCATTTGCACGCGCTGAAGCGATTAGTTGCCCTTGCTCGATCGCCCCCTTACAATCCGGCCTTTATGCCTGTCTCTGGTGGGTGCTCAAGCTCGATTTTGACAGCTCTAAGTTTTCAAAAATCGAATCGCAGGCTCCTGGGTGCTCCATGATGAGTGGCCGACTGGGCGGGCGAAAAAGCGAATTCAGCTAAAAGCGCCGACGGATATTATAGAATTCGCATGATGAAATTCGAAAGTATTTGGATTGCGCTGTTGCTCGTAGTGTTCGCGGTGCAAGCATCCGCTCAAACGCCGACACAGGATCAATTGGATGCTTTAAAAAATCTTCCGCAAGACCAACAGAGTGCGTTGATTCAATCCGTACTCGGCAGCAAAAGCGACGGTAGCGGGACCGGCAAGAAGACCGATAACAAGCTGAATACGCCCGAGACGGTACTGCCCAAAACCGACGAAACGAGCAATTACCCCGGCCTTGTTCGAAAAGAGAAAACTCGCGACGGCAGAATATTGCGTCAGTCCGATGAAGATCCGGAGTTGCGCGCTGACGACAGCATTCTGATCGACCTTACGCCCATAGACGATGTTACTTGCTCGACGCCCCTCGGGTCCGGCAGCCCCTTGACCACCAATGCCCCAGCCGTCAACGCTCCTTCTGGCAGCTCTCCCAACGCCACGGGGGCCAGTCCTACCCCCGCCTATGGCGCCATTCCGAGCGTCACGGAATCCTATAAACCTCAGGGGTCGAACAGTGGGCCGGATATCTCGACGCTAATCCGATGTCGGCAATATTTGCAAAAGAAACCGATGACCGACGAGGAAAAGCAAACGCTCGAGAATTTTCGCAAGCGCGTCCTGAGCAACAATCCTTACAAGCTAAATCGATTTGGTGTGCTCGAGATTCCTGGATTGCCCGCAATTCCGGTTGGCGGCTTGACTGCCGCGGAGGCCACAGGGCGATTGAGCGCGGATCCTGACTTGAATGATTTTTTAGTCAAGATCACGCTGTTGCGGCTCGAGCCGTTGGGCGATGAAGCGCTGAAGCCATTTGGTTACGATTTGTTTGAGGGGGTCCCAAGCACCTTCGCGCCGGTCTCCGACATCCAGGTTCCAGCTGACTATGTCGTCGGTCCGGGAGATACGTTCAACGTTCAACTTTACGGCAACGAGTCTGCGATCTATGTGTTGACGGTCGAGCGCGACGGCCGCATCAATTTGCCCAAACTCGGACCGATTTTGGTCAGCGGCTTGCCCTTCGATCAGGCCCGCGAAGCCATTCAACAGCATGTGGCTCAGCAGTTGATAGGCACCCGGGCCAGCGTGACCATGGGCGATCTGCGGTCGATTCGAGTCTTCGTGCTCGGCGAAGCGGAGAAACCCGGTTCATATACTGTGAGTGGTTTGTCGACGATGACGAATGCATTGTTCGTCAGCGGGGGAGTCAAGAAAATCGGCTCTTTGCGCAATATTGAGCTCAAGCGCGATGGGCATTTGGTCACCGTGCTGGATTTGTACGACTTGTTGCTGCATGGGGACACGAGCGGGGACAGGCAACTCATGCCAGGCGACGTGATATTCATTCCACCGATCGGCAACACGGTGTCCGTGGGTGGGTCGGTCCGACGGCCTGCAATCTACGAGCTAAAAAACGAAAAAACTGTGGAGGAGGCCATTGGTCTCGCCGGCGGCCTGATGCCCGACGCAGATCAAAAGCTCGTGCAATTGGAGCGGATACTTCCATCCAGGCTGCGCGAAATGGAGGACATTGATCTGACTGCCTCCTCGAGCCGCGCGATGTTGCTGGCGAATGGGGACCAACTGCGCGTGCCGGCTATCAGACCGACACTCGAGAACTCAGTGACCTTGAGTGGATATGTGTTTCGACCTGGGGCCTTCGAGTACCGACCGGGATTACGGCTGAGCGATATCCTGACGAGCTTTGATGAACTTCGCCCGAATGCTGATCTGCACTACATCATGATTCGCCGCGAAGTGCCCCCGGAGGAAAAGGTTGAAGTCTTGTCCGCCGATTTGCAGCGCGCCTTGGCCGCGAGAGGTGGGGCCGTGGACCCGGAGTTGCGGCCGCGCGATCAGATAATCGTATTTGATTTGACGGCAAGCCGGGCACGTATCCTTGCCCCGATCATCAAAACCCTGGAACTACAGGCGACGCCGGACAAACCTGAGCAGGTGGTCAGTATCGACGGGAAGGTCAAGGCTCCGGGGCGCTATCCTCTTGAGCCGACGATGCGAGTCAGCGACCTGATTCGGGCGGGCGGCAGCCTTGACGATGCGGCGTACGTTGGCGCGGCAGAATTGACCCGCTACAAAGTCGTCGATGGAAATGCTCGCCAAACTGATTTGGTATCGATTGATCTGGGTGCGATCCGGCGCGGTGACCTTGGAGCGGACGTAATGCTGGAGCCTTACGACGTCTTGGTCATCAAGCCAACCCCAATGTGGCAAGAACCGGGCACCGTGGAGATATCCGGCGAGGTGAGATTTCCTGGAAAGTATCCTGTGCTTCGAGGCGAGACGCTGTATTCCCTGTTGCAACGGGCTGGAGGATTCACCAGCGTCGCGTTTCCCGAGGGTGCTGTTTTCATTCGCGAAGAGTTGAAGAAGCGCGAGAAGGAACAAATCGATCTCTTGAGCAACCGCCTACAAACTGATTTGGCTGCCTTGTCGCTCGAGGCCGTTGCGAGCAGCGCAGCAACCGCGAACTCGAACGGAGCGGCCGGCGCGAGTCAGGCACTCGTCGTCGGGCAGCAACTTTTGTCCCAACTGCGTGAAACGAAGCCGGTCGGCCGCCTTGTCATTGACATCGATCAGGTCATGAAGCGATCCTCTGGGGCCCCGGGTGATGTGCTTCTGCGCGACGGCGACAAGCTTGTGGTTCCGAAGAAATCCGAGGAAGTCACGATCATCGGCGAAGTCCAGAGTCCAACCTCGCATGTTTATCGCGCCGGTCTAACTCGCGACGACTACATCGCCTTGAGCGGAGGCGTCACGCAAAGGGCTGATCTGCGTAGGATATACGTCGTTCGCGCCAACGGCGACGTACGCTCCGGTTCGCGTTCCGGCTGGTTCCGGCGCACGCAAACACTTCAAATTCGACCTGGCGATACGATTGTCGTACCGCTCGACACGCAGCACATTAATGCCCTACCGATCTGGCAGGCAGTGACTACGATCATCTACAATCTTGCCGTGGCCTTGCTCGCTGTTCGCAGCGTTTAGCAGCGGCGACCTGGCTTGGCATGGGTTCATTCTTGTTGCCTCGAGACGATTCCTCGAACCGTTGCGTTTTGAGCGAGAGCCAAAATCCGTACTATATTCCATCGAGTGTCACGCCAGCTGCGGCGTGTGTTATATCCTCTGGATTCCTTCTTGAGACGCGTGCCGGGAGTGATCCACGTTGGTGCGAACGTCGGCCAGGAGCGAACCCAATATGCGGCTTTGGGACTGAACGTCATTTGGGTCGAACCAATCCCCGCGGTCTTCGATGAATTGTCGAAAAACATATCGGCTTTCCCCAAGCAGCGGGCCTACTGCAGCTTGCTTGCCGCAGAATTAGGCAAGGAATACACGTTGCATGTTGCGAACAATGGAGGCGCGTCATCCTCGATCTTGGACTTTTCAAAACATGGTGAGATTTGGCCCGATGTCCACTACGTCCAAGACCTTAAAATTGTTTCAACGACTCTCAGCAGTCTGATACGACAAGAAGAGATCGATTTGCGTCAATATGGGGCTCTCGTTCTAGATACCCAAGGATCGGAACTTCTCGTGCTGCAAGGCGCGGTGCCGGTACTCCGAGAATTTCAATTTGTAAAGACTGAGGTTGCGGATTTCGATTCGTACGCGGGCTGCTGCCAGCTTGAGCAGCTCAGCGGATTCATGCGCGAACATGACTTTGAGTTATACCGAAAAATGGCGGTTGCAACGAAGCGGGGCGTTGGCAAATATTATGATGCAGTTTATCGGCGTATGTGATCACTCAGTACAGCGCCGTCTTCAGCACACGCGATCGATAATCGCGCAAGACTCCTCGGATGCGGTTGGTGCTGTAATGTAACCCGGTCGATCCTGAGACTCCCCGGATCCTTGGTGTCGGGAGCATAACGTACTCTGCCAATTTGAATCCACTGAGCGCAGATTTAAAAGCATGCTCAAGGTAGTATCCCGATGAGTCGCTTACGCTTTGGTAAGCTGTCGCCAAGTGACTCGAATAGAAGTTCCTGCTCACGATATAGAATCGGGTGTCTATTTGCCGCAGTCTTAGAAAACCCGCAAAGTCAAATGAAGCGTTTCCATTGAATTGACGTGAACAATCAGCGTAGTTCTCGACCCACAACTTACCGGTACACTTTGCAAAACTTGCTGCCGACCGCAGTGTTTCGCTGTGGGTCAGGGCGTAATTCAGGATTTCACCTTCACCAAAGCCTTTGCCCCTCTTGCGCACCATTTCTGAGTCGTTCGCGAAAGTGAGAACCTCGAAAGGGGCCGCGTGGGAGGGCATCGGCATTGCGGAAATCGCCGGTGCCAAATCGTAACCTGACCCATCGCACACGACGACGCTAGCGACATGCGGTGTCAAACGCCAGAGACGAACGCTGTCGAGTGTCAGCGAGAGCCTGACCGACGGATCAACGACAACGGTCTGACCGGCCGAAACCGCGATGGCGCTTGTAATCACGATGGGCAGCGAACCGAGCGGCGCAGAGCTCACGAGCTTATCTGTGACCTAAAATCTACAGTTGCGCGCCGCCACGCCGCTGGCTCAATAGTAGATTTCAGCGCTGGCCAATAAATCCGTGGCGCCAGGTTCATTGACATCAGTGCCCTGCGCGAAACTTTGCTCGCCACCCACCCAAAGCGGTCGCCACCCTTACCTCCCGCGTCCCTCAGGGCTATCTTCACCAATGTTAGGTGAGACAGATGTCCTTGGCAAATTCGAGGGCCGTACAATGGGTGGACCCAAGCATGCGACACTCACTCGGTTTGGGTCAATTCGCGGTCGATGAAAGCATATAGGTTCTCGTGACCAAGCAGCCGTTTACGGGCGGCTTCGATCGCCGGCAAATGATTGGCGTAAGAGTCCGCACTTACGACGTCTCGGATCCGATCAATGCAACCCCGATCCTGGATGTCGATCGGCAGGAAGCTGCCTGATGGAACATACGCGCCGAGGTTCGGGCACCCGTGGTAAAGGGGCAACGAATACGCAAGCAATGTATCGGCAACCTTCTCGCTCCAGTATAAGGGCGACGTGCTATTTTCGATGACGATAGAATGACGACATTGGGTGTGTACTTCCCATTTGCTGGACGCAAAGCCACGATAATTTCGAAATCGTCGCAGGCTGTTGCCGCGGCCCCAAATGAGGCAGTCCAAGTCGGACGATGCGAGAGCTTCGACGAACCTTCGTCGGGTCTGGTGCCCTTCGATATTATTGATGTCCGATACGATTATACCGAGCGCGATCTTCTTTTCGTTCGGATGTGCGGCCGATAGATAGTCCCAGCTCTTGCCGACATGAAAATGCACGTAAGGAGGGCTCGGCCTGTATATGCCGCCCGTTCGCAGGAGCGACTCCGAATTGGTGTAGAAGCGAGAAGTGAGCGAGTGCTCTTCGGGCTGATCGTAGCGCAGCAGCCTGACATACTGTTCCGGTTCCATATGAAGCCCCCACACGCGCTCCGCACCCGGTAGTTTCAATCCGGGGTACACCGGGTTGCCCTGCTTGAAGAGCGAATTCAAAATGAGGTAGTGGTCGGCCGGTCCATCCGCCACGAAGAGCGTGGCGCCCCACTGACACTGACCCTTCGGAGTCTGCTCGATGGTCCTCTGCCACAGGCCGGGAAAATTCGACAACAGACGCACTGTTCGCAGGATGCCCCTGGCCGCCTTCTCGCGTCGCGACATCGAGAGAACTTGCTTGATTTGCGACCGGTACCATAGATCCCGATATCGGAGTTGCGCGAGCCTGATCAGAAAGTTGTTCTTAGCGGCAGAAAGCAAGGTCCTACTTCCAAGCGCAGAGAAACATCGAAGCGGACAAGCAACGGATGTTTTCACGAGTGGCAAGACCGAGAAGAATTCGCAGCAGCCTCTGCGCAATCCACGCCAATGGTACCTTTAGCCAGCGATGATGGTGTATTCCGGCCAGGGTGTCGTCCTTGAATTCGACGCGGGAAAAACCAACCATCTGCAGAATTGCGTTGAATGCCGTACTCGTGAGTGCCCAATAGTGCGTGATGTCGTTGAATAGGGCGCGGCCAACGACGGGACTGTCTCCGTTGGGTCCTCGCATGATGAGCCGTCCGCCGGGCCGCAACACGCGTAAGGCGTCCGAGATGAAGTCGAGCAATGACTCCTTCGGTAAATGTTCGTAGACGTCCAACGCGACGAGACAATCAAAGGATCCAGACGGATATTTTTGCAAATCGAGCAAAGAGTCCGCTAATTCCGCTCGCACACCACCTGCAGCAGCCAAAGAGATCTGGGCTTCGGACGAGTCGGTGCCGCGCGCATTGGCGAATCCGCGCAGCTTGAGCCAATGTAGAAAGATGCCGGTTCCACAGCCGGCCTCGTAAATGTCGCAGTTTCGATCCGCGGGCAACCACGGAAGCACGATCTGATCGTACAGGAGGGTATTCTCCGCGACGATTTTCAAAACGTCCGGGACGGAGTTGAGACCCCGCGCCTTCGCTTGGTAAACGTAATATTCAGATACATTCATAGAGTCATGGCTGCACGAGCTATAGGCTGAGGGAGTGTTTGGTCGGGCTACGCAGTAAAGCTCCGCTCGTTCGGCGATGAACTCATACATACGCTGTTCATTCGCGGGCGCAGACGGCGGTACTCCTTATGCATGCATCAAGTTATGCATGCATCAAGTCGCCGCCAGAAATGCCGGCAATCTACCCAAGAATGGCTCATCGAAAACCAAGTTAGCAGGACGTTCCCGATTATAGCTGTTACCTAGCTGGATAGGCCGCGGTTTTTGGGCCATTGTCTGGTTGCGTCGGGAGCAGTCAGTGCTTCGCGTACGGGCCAACGACAGGGCTCTGAACGGGAGGGATCGTGGGTCGCTAAGGGTGCGCATCAATGAGCTTCGATAGGCGCCGCCACGTTTTCCATCCCTCAAGCGGGCTTTGCCAGAAGTTCGTCAATAAAATCGCAACCAAGCCAGACAGCGGCGCTCCGAGCAGGCCGATCTGCGGACACAAAATCGTCATGCCACCCAATGTCAATGCGCCATGTATCAGCGTCGACACGGCAAAAGGATTTCGACCGCTGGCGAGTACAAATTGCGCCGGAATCACTGCGACGCTGGAGACCAAATAATTTGCGGAGAAAGCCAACAAAACGGCGCCGGAGATATAGTTGCCGTTGCCGACCCAGGTATTCACAGCCGTCGGGGAGACAAAATAAATGAGCATGGCAATCACGATTTGAATTGCCGACCCGAAAATCAGGGTTTCCCGCATCCTGGTTCTCGCGCGTGACCAATGCCCCTGCGCGCATTGTTGAGTGAAGAAGGGTAGTTGGGCAGTAATGACCTGTAATACAGTCGAATTAAGAGCCTGGCTGATTCGTATCGCGATATAAATCGGGGCCACGACCGCCGGTCCAATCAGCGCGCCTAATAGCGGAACCTGCATTGCCCCGACGAGATAAACGCCAGTATTGACAAGACCGAACGGCATAGAGACTTTCCACAGCCTCTTGATCAGCGCGGGCGAAGCATTGGGAATCTCCGACAAGTTGCCTGCACAGACTTGATCGAGTGAACGATGCATGACGATGTACTGTAAGGCCGAGCCCGCCAGAAGCACGGTCGCCAAGCCTATCAAACCGAGGTGCATACGCATTGCTACCACTGTGAGAACACCGCAAGTCAGCTGGTAGACTCCGGCGACTATTCGCCCTACATACATGTAGCCCAAACCGTCTAGAAAGGATTGGCTGAGCCTCGCTTGAAATACCAGCGCAAATGATCCCGCCAGCAAGTACCAAACGAGGGTCGTCTGCAGGTTTCGTTGTGGTAGGAGATTTGTCCACGGGATGACGACTTCATAGGAAACTACGAATAGGGCGATCGATACTGCGGTCACCCTGATGAATATCGCCCGGCTGGCTGCGTAAATTACACGGATGCCTTCCCAGCCGGAGCCGATGTCGATCAAATCGGACCGAGCGGACTCTATGCCGTCTCTGGACTTGAACGAATGCGCGACCTGTCTGCTTATGGCCATGCTGAAGCCAAAATCGGACAGGGAAAAAATCGCGATCAACCCCTGGAGTGAGAACCAAATCCCGGCGTCGATCTTGCCAAGTGATCCGAGCACGAACGGAATCGTAAGGATTGCGCCGCCGATCGTGCACACTTGCTGGAACCAACCTGCAAATGTCGCGGCATGCGCTTTGTTGGCCGAAGCCCACCGACTAAGTACGCTTAACAATGCACGGTCCTTTCGAAAGACGCCGAGGGCGGTCGATGGCTCTGCGTCTGCCACCGCGTGCAAATGATAGCGTCACAGATGTTGACCTAGGTATTGACGCTGCCGCCCTTGACCGGGTTGGCCATCGTGGTTTCGCCAAGTATCGACCTTTTTACGCGGGAATCCGTTGACGTGATTTCTGACGATTCCCGCCGTTTTACGATTATTAGGTAGAAAAAGAAGCCCAGGATCCCCAGCACTGCAAATCCTGAAAAAGTCACAGCGCCATCGGGAAACTGAGGTTCGTTCGGCGTCGCCGGTTGCGCGAGTAGCTCTGCCGCGAACGGCAGATTTGAAAACGAATATATCTGGTCGGTCTCTGCGCGGGCAAGCGCGGATGCCAACGCCGTCCTCGTTTCCTGCACCGTCGCGGTGGAAATCGCCTTGTCAAGAAATTCGACCTTGGCCTGGAATCGCTTTTGGGCCATGAGCTTGACCATTTGGTCGGCGCGGGAATTCAGCAAACGAATGAGGTCCTTGCCGAGATCCGGATTTGCGTTCCAAGTGCTCAACGTCAATATCTTCGCATCCTTGCCGACCGCTACCGAGACATGCCGTTGAAGATATTTTGCAATTACGAACCCGTCGGGCGGCGACCAAGCGTCCTGCCCGATCAACGGCAAAACAAAGTTTTCTACACGCTGTAAGAACGTGTCGGGTGGACCCCAATGATCCGTCTTCCAAGACTTTGCGTAGATACGATGAATTACCGGATCATCGATGATGCTCGCGCCCAGTTCCGGGGAAGTAAGCAATTGTGTATATAGTCGAAAATCGGTAATCGTCGGAAGATCGTTCGTGGTACCGCCAAGCAATGCCGCTGCTGAGAAGGACGTGGATTGATTGCTGGGCGTCACATCGCTCTCATATCGTGTGCCGATGACGGTTGCCGTCACGAGATACTTCCTGGGCAAAACCGAGTAGGTAATGCCCGCGAGCAGCAATGAAACACAGAGCACGGCAAGCAAAATGTGCCAGCGACGAAGTGCCAGTCGAAGTAGGTCCAGACTCATAATCTCGTTAATATTCATGCGATACCTGTTCCTCTTGCATCAAACTACAGCATCATTGGCTGTGGGAACCGTGTGCTCGCGGGACGCCGCCTTCCGATGAGATCTTGTCCTCATATAGACGACATAGCCGGCCGGAAAACAAAGCCAGCAATGAGCCAGACCTCTGTACCCGGATGTCAAGAGCGAGACGAACCAGATGCAGATCGCCATCATTGCCGTTATCACCGCGACATTCGAGTGATTGCCAAGGCGATCCTTAACCACCCGGTAGCAGACGATTAGTATCGCGATGCTGATGATTCCTGGAAAAACACCGGTCTCCGCCATCAGCGAAAGCTGAAAGCTGTCGATTCCGGGCTTGTCCACTACTTCCTTGGTCCATGCGAAGTAGATCAGTTTGACCGCGTCGCCAACCGTCTTGTTCATTCCCAGGCCTAAGCCGGTTAACCAGTGCTGCAGAACAATCTGCAAGCCGGCCAGCATCGATGCGAAGCGCAAGAGAGCGCTGCTTGTGGAATCGCCGCTGGCGACGCGATCCTGATATTCCGCGACGAAGAAAATTGCCAGCAGGATGCCGCCGATGAACAGGAACTTCACCAGTGTTTTCCACGATACCCCGCAGATGCGAAAAATAAAGAGTAGCAGCGGGGGTAAAACGAGCAATGCGGAGGTCGAGACTGTAGTCGCCAGACCCGCCAGAAGTGATGAATACGTCAAGGAATCTCCGCGCAAGCCCGGTTCGACATGTCGGAACGTGTTGAATATCGTCAGGCAGATGGCGACTACATACAATGCCGCAAGGATCGATGCCTCCGGCGCGAACAATTGCGCCCGATGAAGGCCGGTCTGAAGAGCATAGTTGCTGTTGTTGATCAGCGAGATTTCAAATGGCGAAAGAAATTGAAGCACCGCGAGCGGCCCCATCCATACGCCCGTCCTCACGAAAGAGACAATGAAAGCTCTGGCCGCTTCGTCGTCTTCCAGTATCTGAATGAATAGCAGCATGTGAGGAATTATTATCAACACATAATAGAAATAATAGACCGTCGATACCGAGCGGTTCATGCTGTTGCTGTAGCTGATTGTGCAAATGGTTAGTGCAACCAATCCAAAAAAAAGTCTCCGCGGCTCGAGGCTCGTGAGTGCGATAACAGGCAACAGCAGGAGAATCAGCAGTTCATAAGGAGACAACATCTTGTCGCCAAGAATTGACAGACCGATCGCGGGCATCCAGAGCAGAATTGCCGATATGCGGGCGATGCTAACGAGCATGATCTGAGCGAGCGCTTTGCTGTTCGGGTCGATACCGTCGAACTACCCGGAAATAAAGCGCTTGGATTCCGGCGAGGCCGCGCTGCCCGATCAAACTGCCCATTCGTGTGGACAAGGATCGCAACAGTCGTACCCAATACTGCCTGGCGAGGTAACGGACATACGCAGGTCGGCCGTATTCTCGCAGGATTACCCTGCCGGCCTCCATTCGGCTCGTCCAATAGCTGTTGTTCGAGGCTCCACCGTGGCGAAACACGACCGTCGGCGCAATCTCCGCCTTTAGGAACCGCACTCCGCGACGTCTTGCCCGAGCGGTCCAGTCGTGATCGGCCGCGTACTTGAACGAGAGGTCAAAGGTTCCAACCAGATCATAAGCACTCCGGTCAACCAGCATGGCTTGATGGCATAAAGTGAATCCTTTATGCAGCGACTCGTTCGCCATCAGCACCATTGACCTATTCAGTGTCGGGTAGTACTTGATAAAGTTCGAATAGCATATTGTCGCGCTGGCGTCCCCATTTTTCAGTCGCCAAGCGACCAGGGAGGCAATGGCACCGTTGCAGGCGAATCGGTCGTCGGCGTTAAGGAAAAGAATCATGGAACCGGAACTCATCCCGAGTCCCTTGTTCATGGCCGAATAAATGCCATCATCTCTCTCGGAAACAAATTTTGTCACGCGCGCGCCGAAATTGCGAACGACGTCGACGGTTCCGTCCGTCGAAGCCCCATCGACCACTACATATTCCAAAGGCGAATAGTCCTGCGACAGCACGCTGTCTACCGCATCCGCAATCGTCAGAACGGAATTCCGCGTCACAGTAACGACTGAAACTAACGGGCGCATGTGCGGCAGGTGAACCATGTCATGGGACATCGGATTCACACGGAAAAAGAGCCATCATTCGGACTTCCCGCCAGCGCAGATACAGCTGACTCGATGCGTTTTGACCTTGCGGGAGAATAGGCTTGCGAGCCGAAAACCGCCATCTCAATCAACGTTGGTAGTCGCATCTCAGTCTTGCCTCGGCAATCGGCGCAAAAGAGATTTCCAGAAGCCGATAGACCACGCCAGATGCATGATCATGGCCGGGACCCCAGCAGCCATCGCACTGCTTGTGCGTTTCTTGATGCCGATCCCAATACCGTACGCGATGCAACCAAACGCCCAAACCCCCAGCGGTACTGCAAGGGGCCAGGAAAGCGGAGAGAGGATCGCAAGCAACGCGAACGGCAGGATGGCCGATGGCGCAAGCTGCCGAATCTTCGGTCTGGCCCGGTGTTTGAGGAGCGTCTTGGCTCTGCCGGCACCATAATTGACGTACTGGCGAAAAAGCGACACCGGGGAGGAGCGGGGATAGTACGTCAGCCAAGTTTTCCCTGTCAGCCATATCTTGTTGCCGGCCTTGACGAGGCGTGCGTCCAATTCGGCATCTTCATTGTGCGGAAAGCTCTCGTCGTATCCGCCAACTCCAAGGAACGCGTCGATACGCATGAGCGCATGATGACCGTGTTCGGTCCATTCGCCGTGTTTTCCGAGCATTCGGTGTGCCGATCCGCCGTTCCCGAGTCTGGAGTTTTGGGCCGCCGCGACGGCGAGTTGGAACCAGCCGCGGCCGGCGGTTCGCATGGCAACCACGACAGCCGCCGCCCGAGTCGATTCAGCCTCCTCGATCAACGTCTCACAATAATTCTCGGGATAATCGGAGTGCGCATCGACTCGGATTAGATATTCCATTCCTGCTCCAAAAGTCGCTACCGCTCGATTCACAGCCGCCGCTTGCACAGTTCGTGGGTTCTTGATTGCACTTACGTTGGGGAAGCGGGCAGCCAGTTCGGTGGCTACTCGCAGCGTTCCGTCCTTGCTGCCGCCGTCGACAATGACAATATGCATGGGCAAAGACGTACGTTGGGTTACCAGTTCGAGGACCAGACTTTCTAAATTGGCCTCCTCATTCAGACAGGGAATGACAGTTAAAACGCGCTTGGCTGACGGCTGGTTATGCATTATACGAGCAGTCCTGATGCGCCCAATTCGTAATCACTCGGCTGGATAGTCGTGATCGAAACGGAGTGCCTTGCAAAATTCAAGGCTGCCTGGCTGCGCAGTGCTGCTTCCGTTGGTCTTGCGAGAACTCGGTGTAGCCGGTCGTAAAACTAACTGGTCCGGCTCAGCACTTTAGGAGTCGTAAAGGGTCGAAATGTTACTGAGTCGCTGACCGCTCTAGTATGCGCCGCTGCGGGCGAAGACCACCGGCAATGTTTTGAACAGGATATAAATGTCTAGTACAGCACTGCGGGAACGAACGTAGCAGACATCCAGCGCAACACGTCGCCGATAGTCCGTGTCATTCCGGCCCGATATTTGCCAGAGCCCCGTAATCCCGGGACGCGCAGACAGGAAGATTTCCACCTTGTTGCCGTAACGGCGTAACTCGTCCGGTACGACTGGCCGCGGGCCCACCAGGCTCATCTCTCCGCGCAAGACGTTCCAAAGCTGGGGCAATTCATCGAGACTTGTCCGCCGCAGAAACCGACCCAGTCGAGTTACACGAGGATCATCTCGAAGTTTGTGATCCCGCAACCATTCTTCCTTGATCTCTCTGTCACTATCGAGGAGATCCTGAAGCACCTTGTCGGCATTTGGAACCATGGTGCGAAACTTTATACAGTTGAATACCCTGCCTCCTTGCCCAACCCGACGATGTTTGAAGAGTGCCGGACCCCGTGAACCAAAGCCGCAGAGGATGATTCCGATGATCAGTGGCGAGAGCACGACGATCGCTGTAACGGCGCCTAAGACATCGAAGCACCGCTTGCTGAATGCGTAGGCTCTGTGATTCGCATAAAGCGCAGAGGAGAATTCCGGAATATGTACTCGATTACTGCATCGCCGATCTACGGTAACGACATGCAGGTTACTGATCCTGGCCGATTCTAAGTGGAGCGCCGTTTTGACAGAATCCGGGGTCTGCCTGCCCGATCCCTTTTCGTAGTCGTCAATGCGTTTCTTCGAGAGGCTGGCGTAGCCTTTTTGCATCATTTCCGTCCTTGAGCGTTCTACCATCAAAGGGAGCATGCAGATGGACCCGACGAACAAGTCCATTTTTTTGCATCATATATAGAACCAAACACATCCGCCATACGTTATCCGCTTTTATACCGCGCTAAAAAACAATCACTTGTAGCGTAACGGCTCAACATATTTTTGGTTGACCGCTGCTCTGCCGCGATCTTTAATGGCTGTAAGGGAACGTAAAAGTTTGTAGCGATTCTTTTGAATTCTTCGCATTCGCATTTCGGAGAATCGGTCAACTGTCTCGGAATAGCGTCAGCGGCCATCTTGCGCTGCGAGCTTTCCGGTATGGCTATAATCGAATTTACATGACCGTGCAGCGGGGGAGCCGCCATGGTTCCCTTGAATATCCGGAGCAGGAATCTTGCCCAAAACAGCGTTAATTACCGGTATTACAGGCCAAGACGGAGCCTACTTGGCCGAATTCCTGCTCGAAAAGGGCTATAGCGTGCACGGTATCAAGCGACGCGCCTCGTCGTTCAACACCGACCGTATCGACCATCTGTATCAGGATCCCCACGAGAAAAACGTCCGATTGAAACTTCACTACGGCGATTTGACCGACTCGACTAACCTGATACGGATCATCCAAGAGGTTCAGCCCGACGAGATCTACAACCTCGCCGCGCAAAGCCATGTGGGTGTGTCGTTCGAAACGCCGGAATACACGGCGAATTCCGACGCGATCGGCACCTTGCGGGTTCTCGAGGCGCTGCGCATCCTCGGCTTGGAAAAGAAAACCCGGTTTTACCAGGCCTCGACCTCCGAAATGTTCGGCAAAGTCCAGGAGGTTCCGCAACGGGAAACCACCCCGTTCTATCCCCGGTCGCCATATGGAGCCGCGAAGGTCTATGCCTATTGGATCACGGTCAATTACCGCGAAGCCTATGGGATGTTCGCCTGCAATGGCATCCTGTTCAACCACGAATCGCCGCTGCGCGGCGAGACCTTTGTTTCCCGCAAGATCACGCGTGCCCTGACCAGAATCAAGCTTAGGCTGCAGGAGTGCCTGTTTCTCGGAAATCTCGATTCCAAGCGCGATTGGGGCCATGCACGCGACTACGTGAAGGCCCAATGGCTCATGCTGCAGCAGCCCGAGCCTGAGGACTTCGTGATTGCGACCGGCAAACAGCATTCGGTTCGCGACTTCGTTAGTGCAGCGGGTGCCTTGCTGCAGATGAAAATCGAGTGGCGGGGCACCGGCATCGAGGAGCAAGGAGTCGACGTGGGTACCGGGCGTACGGTCGTCCGGGTCGATCCGCGCTATTTTCGCCCCACGGAGGTCGAGACCCTGTTGGGAGATGCCACCAAGGCCCGGGAAAAACTGGGTTGGACCGCCGAGGTCGGTTTTCCGGCGCTCGTTGCCGAGATGGTTGCGGCGGATTTGGACATCGCCAAGCGGGATGCGCTGGTGGCCAAAGAAGGCTTTCGCGTTTATCAGCATCACGAGTAGACCCATGGAGCTGACCGCAAATTCGCGGATCTATGTGGCCGGCCATCGCGGCCTCGTGGGGGCGGCGATCACCCGATCGCTAGAGCGGCGGGGCGTAAGAAACCTATTGTTGCGCACGCACGACGAACTGGATCTGACGCGGCAAGCAGCCGTAGGCGAATTCTTCGAGCGGGAACGGCCAGACACTGTGATTCTCGCAGCCGCCCGCGTCGGCGGCATCCATGCCAACAACACCCGTCCAGCGCTGTTCATCCGGGACAATTTACTGATCCAGGACAACGTCATCGATGCGGCGCATCGGTCGGGGGTATCCAAATTGGTGTTCCTCGGCTCCAGCTGCATTTATCCCAAACTGGCGCCGCAGCCGATCAAGGAGGATTACCTGCTGACCGGCCCCTTGGAGCCGACCAACGAGTGGTATGCGATTGCGAAGATCGCGGGCCTCAAGATGTGCCAGGCCTACCGGCGCGAGTTCGGTTTCAATGCGATTTCCCTGATGCCGACCAATCTGTATGGCCCCGGCGACAATTTCGATGTACAG